>Ga0210405_10000186_pt1 | contig 88355 bp, 82 predicted proteins | sample IncBWH11MmetaG_FD_155492 | JGI IMG/M metagenome (GOLD analysis project Ga0210405, IMG submission 155492) | Forest soil microbial communities from Barre Woods Harvard Forest LTER site, Petersham, Massachusetts, United States - Inc-BW-H-11-M | ecosystem: Environmental > Terrestrial > Soil >... | reverse complement strand
GCCCCCGATGGCGTCCGAATCTAGCGGGCCATTCCAGGAATAGGATTAAGGCTAATGCCGTTGTTAGAAGTCAAAGATCTAAAGGTGCGTGTCGAGGATCGCGAAATCCTCCACGAGCTTTCGCTTACCGTGAACCAGGGTGAGGTGCACGCGATCATGGGGCCGAACGGCTCCGGCAAATCGACGCTCAGCCATGTCATCGCCGGCAAGCCCGGCTATGAAGTGACCGCCGGCGAAATCCTGTTCAAGGGCGAAGACCTGCTGGAGATGTCGCCGGACGAGCGCGCCGCCAAGGGTGTGTTCCTCGCGTTCCAGTATCCGGTCGAGATTCCCGGTGTCGCCACTATGACATTCCTGCGCACGGCGCTGAACGCCCAGCGCAAGGCGCGCGGCGAGAGCGAATTCTCGACCCCGGACTTCCTGAAGAAGGTCCGCGAAGTTGCCAAGAGCCTGAACATTCCGCAGGACATGCTCCGCCGCGGCGTCAATGTCGGCTTCTCCGGCGGCGAGAAGAAGCGCAACGAGATCCTGCAAATGGCGCTGTTCGAGCCGGGCCTGTGCATCCTTGATGAAATGGATTCCGGCCTCGACATCGACGCGCTGCGGATTGCCGCAGACGGCGTCAACGCGCTGCGTTCGCCGGACCGAGCCATGGTGGTGATCACGCATTATCAGCGGCTCCTCAACTACATCGTGCCGGACTTCGTGCACGTGATGTCCAGGGGTCGCGTAGTGAAAAGCGGCGGCAAGGAACTGGCGCTGGAACTCGAGGCTTCCGGTTACACGCAGTTCGAGGATGCGGCGGCTTAAGGAATTGGCACCTGAGCGGCCTGGCGCCGATCAGGGGCCTGAACGGAAATTATGATGAACGTGGCATTGGGAAAATTGAACGCGGAAGGCCCGGCCGGCGAGTTGTTTGCCGCGGCGTGCGGGCGTTTGCCAGGATCGGGCGCCGTTGCGGAGGCGCGGCAAGCCGCGTTCGACGAATTTACGCGTCTGGGCTTGCCGCACCGGCGCATCGAGGACTGGAAATACACCGATTTGCGGGCCCTGTTGCGCAAGGTCGCGCCGCTCGCGCCGTCTCCTGACAAGGCGGCATTGGCGCTCGCGGCGAAGGCCGTGAAGTCGCAAAAAATCCGTGGCACACAGAAGCTGGTGTTGGTCGACGGTGTTTTCGCGCCGGAGCTGTCGGACGTTGGCGCGCTTGAAAGCGGTATTCGCGTGCATACCCTGCGCCAGACCCTCGAGAATGACAGTAATCCGGTCAGGGCCGACCTGTTGCTGACGAAGTTGGCGTCGGGCGCGATGATCTCGTTGAACGCCGCGATGGCCACCGATGGCGTCGTCATCGGCATTGCCGATCAGGCGGTGCTCTCGAAGCCGATCCACATTGTTCACGTCTCCACCAGTTCCGACACCTCTGCATTTACCCGCTCGCTGCTGCAGGTCGGCAATGGCGCTCGCGTGACATTGATTGAAAGCTTCATAGCCGCCGCCGGCGCCGCGTCCTACCAGACCCACGATTCCGTCGTGCTCTCGATCGGCAATGATGCCGAGCTTGAACATGTTCGTCTTGTGGAAGACGCGCCGAATGCGGCGAACATCTCGACCGCCGTTGTCACGGTCGGAGCCAAAGCCAGGTTGAATACCTTCAATTTGACGAGCGGTGGCGAGATCAATCGCTACCAGGCGGCGATATTGATATCCGGCGAGGGCGCCCACGTCACCACCAATGGCGTCAACCTGCTCAATGGCCGCCAGCACGCCGACACCACGCTGGTAATGGATCACGTCGTGCCGAACGGCGAAAGCCGCGAAATCTTCCGTGCTGTGGTCGACGATCGCGCGCATTCGGTGTTTCAGGGCCGCATCAATGTTCGTCCCGACGCGCAGAAGACCGACGCCAAGATGATGACGCGGGCGCTATTGCTGTCCGACGAGGCGGAAGCCGACAACAAGCCGGAACTGGAGATTTTTGCCGACGACGTCACTTGTGGACATGGCGCGACCACCGGCGCGCTCGACGAGAGCCTCTTGTTCTACCTGCGGGCGCGCGGCCTCTCCGAGAAGGAGGCGCAGGCGCTGCTGATCCAGGCGTTCGTCGGCGAGGCGATCGAATCCATTGCCAACGACGCCCTGCGCGAGCTTGCAATCAAAGCCGCCCAGCGCTGGCTGGCGGCACGGGGATGACCATGCATCCGGCGGTCCTGAACGGTTCATATGATGTCGCCCGGGTACGGGAAGATTTTCCCGCGCTGGCGCTGAAGGTCTATGGCAAACCGCTGGTTTATCTCGACAACGCCGCGTCGGCGCAGAAGCCCACTGCGGTGCTCGAGCGCATGACGGAAGCTTACAAAAGCGAATACGCCAACGTGCACCGCGGCCTGCATTACCTCGCCAACGCCGCGACGGAGGCCTATGAGGGCGGCCGCGCCAAGGTCGCAAAATTCCTCAACGCCGCGCGGGCCGAAGAGATCGTGTTCACCCGCAACGCGACCGAGGCGATCAACCTCGTGGCTTCCTCATGGGGCGAGCCGAACATCAAGGCTGGCGACGAGATCGTCATCTCGATCATGGAGCACCACTCCAACATCGTGCCCTGGCATTTTCTCAGGGAACGTCACGGCGCGGTCATCAAATGGGCGCCGGTGGATGACGAAGGCAATTTCCTGATCGATGAATTCGAGAAGCTGCTCACCTCGCGCACCAAACTGGTGGCGATCACGCAGATGTCGAACGCGCTCGGCACCATCGTGCCGGTCAAGGATGTGGTGAAGATCGCCCATGGCCGTGGCATCCCGGTGCTGGTCGACGGCAGCCAGGCCGCTGTTCACCTCGCGATCGACGTTCAGGACATCGACGCTGATTTCTACGTCTTCACCGGCCACAAGCTGTACGGGCCGACCGGCATCGGCGTGCTCTACGCCAAGCACGAGCATCTGGTGGCGATGCGGCCCTATAACGGCGGCGGCGAGATGATCCGCGAGGTCGCGAGAGACTGGGTCACCTACGGCGATCCGCCGCACAAATTCGAGGCGGGGACGCCGGCCATCGTGGAGGCGGTCGGGCTGGGTGCTGCGATCGACTACGTCAATTCGATCGGCAAGGAGCGCATCGCCGCCCACGAGCATGAGCTTCTGGTCTATGCCGAAGGGCGACTTCGCGAAATCAATTCGCTGCGAATGATCGGCGCCGCAAAGGATAAAGGACCGGTGATTTCGTTCGAGATGAAGGGCGCCCATCCCCACGATGTCGCCACCGTGATCGACCGGCAGGGCATCGCGGTGCGGGCCGGCACCCATTGCGTGATGCCGCTTTTAGAGCGGTTCAATGTGACGGCGACGTGCCGCGCCTCGTTTGGAATGTATAATACACGCGAAGAAGTCGACCATCTGGCACAGGCGCTGATCAAGGCGCGGGAATTGTTCTCATGAACGACACTGTCGAAGTCAAGAATCCGGAAGCCAGGAGCCTTGAAGGCAAGGACCTTGAGGTCAAAACCGGCAACATGGAAACCCATTCGGCGTTGCCGCCGGAGGAAACCGAACGGCTGAGCGGCGAAATCGTGGCTGCACTGAAAACCGTGTTCGACCCGGAAATTCCGGCGGATATCTACGAGCTCGGCCTGATCTACAAGGTCGACCTCAAGGACGACCGCGCGGTCGATGTGATGATGACGCTGACCACGCCGAATTGCCCGGCAGCCGGCGAACTGCCGACGATGGTGGAGAACGCGATCGCCAGCGTTCCCGGTGTCGGCGTCGTTAACGTCAATCTGGTATGGGATCCGGCGTGGACGCCGGACCGGATGTCGGACGAGGCGCGCCTCGTTCTCAATATGTGGTGAGGCGTTGGAGCAGTTTGGGACTATTGGCGAGAAAATAAGCCGGCCATTGAATTGGCCATGGGATTGACCACATGACTGACATGACACCCGCTTCACCAACACCCGCCGCCAAGCCGAAGCCGCGCCCTCGTCCGCAGGTGATGAAACTGACGGAGGCTGCCGCGCAACGTGTTCAGGAGCTTGCCAGGCGCGCCGATTCGGAAATCGTCGGCTTGCGGGTCGGTATCAAGAACGGCGGCTGCGCCGGGCAATCCTATACGGTCGAATATGCCCACGACGTCCGTCCTACCGACGAGGTTGTCGAAGACAAGGGCGTGAAGATCCTGGTCGATCCCAAAGCGGTGCTGTTCCTGCTCGGCACCGAGATGGACTACAAGGCCGACAAGTTGCAGGCCCAGTTCATCTTCAACAATCCAAACCAGACCGGCGCCTGCGGCTGCGGCGAGTCCGTGCAGCTGACGCCTGCGAAGGTTGAGGGGTAGTATCGTGTCCCGGACGCGGCGCAGCGTTCTTCACGCTGCACCGCAGAGCCGGGACCCACGCCCAGCGAACGCGGGGAGATGGGCCCCGGATCAGCAGCGCACCGCTGCGCAGTGCGCAGCATCCGGGCACGAGGCTGCGCATGGACCGCGATTTCCTGATCGATCTTTTTTTCGATTTCGGCCCCGTCACCATCCGCCGGATGTTCTCGGGCTTCGGAATTTCCGCCGACGGCATCAATTTCGCGCTGGCGCTTCGCGGCGGACTTTACCTGCGCGCCGACGAAGCAACTATCCCTCGCTTCGAGGCGGAGGGCGCAAAACCTTTTCAGTATCAGACCAGGACCAGGACGGTCACGGTCGGCTCCTACTGGCAACTGCCGGAGCGGCTCTACGACGATCCGCAGGAATTGACGGAGTGGGCGAGGGCGGCCCTGGCGGCGGCGCAGCGCGCGGCGCTCCGCAAACGCTCGAGGGTGCGTAAAGGCGCCAAGAAGGCGGCCAAGAAGACCAAGACGCCATTACTCAAGTCTGCTGTGAAAAAGAAATGGTCGGCAGGCAAGAGGAGCTAGCTCCTCCCCATGAGCGTTCGATCTCAGTCGGGTGATCTCAAGCCACCTGGCTCTGGGTCTCGGCAATGTATTCCGGGTCGGCTTCGCAGACCACCCGGTTGCGGCCGGCGCGCTTGGCGGCGTAGAGGCAAGCGTCCGCGCGTTCGATCAATGCATCGGTATCGTCGCCCGCCTTGAGCATCGACACCCCGACCGAGATGGTGACGCGGCCGAGGATCTCCCCGGTGGACTTCTTCTTCAATTCCTTCGACATCACGGCGCGGCGGATGTGGTCGGCGACCGTCAGCGCCTGGCGGAGTGCGGTGTTGGGCAGCACGACGGCGAATTCCTCGCCACCGTAGCGGGCGGTGATGTCCTGGCCCTTGATGGTTTGCTTCAGCGACATGCCGACCAGCCGCAGCACTTGATCGCCGGTCAGGTGGCCATAGGAGTCGTTGAACGATTTGAAGTGATCGATATCGAACATCAACAGCGAAAGCGGCTCATTGGTCGCCAGCGCATTCTGAACCGCCGTCTCGATCGAGCGGTCGAAATATTTGCGGTTGCCAAGGCCGGTGAGGGGATCGGTCAGGCTTTCGGCCCTGATCGCCTCGAGGCTCTGCTGGAGATTGCTGATTTCCGCCATCGAAAGCATCAGCCGTCCTTCCAGCGCTTTGTTGGTGTCGTGCATTTCGCGGGTGGATTTCACCAGCGATTCGACGATGGTTTTGACCTGGTCACGGGTTTCCGCGGTGGAGAGCTTTTCCGTGGCCCAGCACAGGCTGGCGTCATAGCTGGCCGACATGCCAAGCGCATCGCTGATCAGCCGCATCACATCGTCGATTTCGCCGATGACGCGCGCGCCAACCTTGTCGATGCGGTCGGTGGTTTTGACGTGGGAAAGGTAGGTCTCGTAGATCTGCTCGAGATCGGCCTCGGTCAGCTTGCCGTTGCGCGCCAGGGTCTCGTTGATGATCTTGTTGAGTGGGGAATTGTAGCCGGTGGCGTAGACGTACCAGATTTCATAATTGCGGGGGACGGCGGTTTGCCGCAGCGATTTGATCTGGCCCAGCGCAAGTTCTGCGAAGGCCATTGTGCGTTCATGTTCGTCGAGCACTGATCACGTCCCCAGACGGCGGACAGCGCCGCTCGCTTCCCGCGCCAATCTCATAAATTAATATGGCCAAGCTAACGGACGTTGATGAACGACCCGTAAACGGTTCCGGGCGGCCTTCGCAGTTGCAAAATTTTGGGCTCTAGACGCGGGCGCGAACGGGTCGCAACAGGAATGCGGGGAGATGCGAGTGGTCGGCGGGCTCCGACGATGACGGTTCGGTTTGCGGCGCGGGCACGCGGCCGATGGAAGGCGTGCGTGAGGCCGGCGGAGCGGCCGGCGCAGTGAACGCAGCCACCGGGGCTTGCGGCTGCGGAGCAGAATGGCGACCCCCACCGGCGCGTCGGGGCTCACGTTCACGGCGCGGCTTGCGGCCGCCGCGTGAAGCTCTTCCACCCTCTCGCGTTCCTTCACGCGCTTGCTCGCCACCTTCGGGCGAGGTTACCGCGCGCTCGGCTGTGGGGCTTTCCGCGCCGCCGTCGGCGCGGGGAATGCTTTGCCCGATCAGCTTCTCGATCGCGACCATGGATTTTTGGTCGAGCGGGGTGACGATGGAAATGGCGGTGCCGGCGCGGCCGGCGCGCCCGGTGCGACCGATGCGGTGGACATAGTCGTCGGCATGATGGGGAACATCGAAATTGAACACGTGGCTCGTGGTTGGAATATCAAGTCCGCGGGCGGCGACGTCGGAGGCGACCAATAGCGGAATCTCGCCCTTGCGGAATTGATCGAGTGCAGCGGTGCGCGCCGACTGATCCATGTCGCCATGCAAGGCGCCGACGCTGAAGCCGTGCTTTTGCAGCGATTTGTGCAATTGCGCTACTTCACGCTTGCGGTTGCAGAAAATGATGGCGTTCTGCAGATCCTTGGCATCGCGAAGCAGTCGCCGCAACGTTTCGCGCTTCTCATGCGGCTCACGGCCAACACTGACCTGGAACTGGGACACGCCGACCGCCGTGGTCGCCGGCCGCGATACTTCGACTTTCTCGGGATTATGCAGGAAGGTTTCGGTGATGCGGCGGATTTCGGGAGGCATCGTCGCGGTGAAGAACAACGTCTGCCTCGTAAAGGGGATCATCTTGCAGATGCGCTCGATGTCGGGAATGAAACCCATATCCAGCATGCGATCGGCTTCATCGATCACCAGCAATTCGACGCCGGTGAGCAGCAGACCGCCGCGTTCGGTATGGTCGAGCAGCCGGCCGGGGGTTGCGATCAGCACGTCGACGCCGCGGGTCAATTTGCTGTCCTGGTCGCCGAACGAAACGCCGCCGATCAGGAGCGCCACATTGAGCTTCTGCCCGGCGCCGTATTTGTCGAAATTCTCCTTGACCTGGGCAGCGAGTTCGCGCGTCGGCTCCAGGATCAGGGTGCGGGGCATCCGGGCGCGGGCGCGGCCCTTTTCCAGCATGGTGAGCATGGGAAGGACGAAGGCAGCGGTCTTGCCGGTGCCGGTCTGGGCGATGCCGAGGACGTCTCGGCGGGCCAGAACATGGGGAATCGCCTGTTCCTGAATCGGGGTAGGGGTGGTGTAACCGGTGGCCGCGACCGCGGCGAGCACCTTGTCGGACAAGCCGAGATGGGAAAAAGACATTGAGCCTCTGGTAGATACCGCCGCTTGGAATCCCGGAAAGACTGTCGCGCTCAATCCCGGAACGGCACGCAGATTTGCGCGGGATTTTTGGATACGCAGACAGGCGGCTTAATCAAGATATCGCGTTTCGATACCGGGCCGCGTCAAGCCGGAAGATAGGGGCGAATTGGCCAAAGTCAATGGAGCCCATGCCGGAAGCATTGAAAAAGCTTAATGTTCTTGCATCAATGCGGCCCAATTGCCACGGATACCGCGCGATGCGCTTGCCGGCATGGCTGCGGGCGACCCTGGAACGCCCGGCTCTGGGACTTGCGCGGAGGTGTGTTGACGCAACTACTCGTGCGCGGAGACGGCTTGCCGCGATTGAACCGGCGTGAAACCCTTGCCGACTACGGCATGAGGCGAACCTCGGACAAGATATTGCCGGGCGGGGAACATCGATGAAGAACTGGTTGTCGTTCAGGACCGGATGGGCCGTCAGTCTTGCGGCGTCATTCCTGGCGATCGCCGCGCCAGCGCATGCGGAGAAGCGCGTCGCGCTGGTGATCGGCAACAACGACTACAAGAACGTTCCGAAATTGCAGAAGGCCGTCAACGACGCCCGTACCATGGGCGAGACGCTCAGGAAACTTGGTTTTGCCGTGATGGTGGCGGAAAATCAAACCCGCCAGGCATTCAGCGAAACGTTGCTCGCCTTCGACAAGGCGGTCGATCCCGGCGATACCGCGTTCTTCTTCTACGCAGGGCACGGCTTTGAGATCGCGGGGCAGAATTTCCTGCTGCCGACCGACGTGCCGGCCGCGAGCGAGGGCCAGGAAGAACTGGTGCGCGACGCGTCGGTTCTGGCTGACCGCATCATCGAGCGCCTGCAAAACAAGAAAGCCCGCACCGCCATCCTCGTGTTCGATGCCTGCCGCAACAACCCGTTCGAGCGGGCGGGGACCCGCGCGGTCGCCGGCGGCGGCGGTCTTGCGCCGATGACGCAATTGCCGGAAGGCGTGTTCTCGGTATTTTCGGCGGGGCCCCGCCAGACCGCGCTGGATCGCTTGTCGAACAACGATGACAATCCCAATTCGGTGTTCACGCGGACCTTCGCCAGGGAGCTGCTGCAGCCCGGCCAGAATCTCGTGCAGGTCGCCCAGCACACGCGCCGCATCGTCAGCGAGATGGCCGAGACAGTGAGCCACAAGCAGATCCCGGTCTATTTCGACCAGATGGTCGACGACGTGTTTTTGAACGGCGTCGCAAAGGCGCAGGCCGAGGCCACCAAGGAAGCGACAAAGGACACGACCAAGCCGGTCGAGCCGCCGCAGAAGGTCGCGGCATTGCCGCCGGTGTCGGCGCCGCGCCCGCCGAGGGAAGATTCGGTCAACGCGCCGATCGCGATGTTCTCCCGCCACAATGGCGGCTGGACGGTGGTGTTTTCGATCGCCGATCCGACGCTGGGGATTTCATGGCGGATGGGTGAGGCCGGCGACTTCCGCGAAACCGGGTTCCTCGACACGCTCGATCCGCGAACCCGCAAGCGGATGCCCAATCCGTCGATCGAGCTTGCCGCCGATGCGCCGGCCGCGACCATCCAGGTCCGCTATGTTGATGCGACCGGCGATTTGCAAGGGCCATTTCCGATCAGGTTCGATCCCGAAGCGGCGTTGATCCGTGACCAGCGAAAAATCCTCGACATGACCGCCACCAGCTGGCTGTCGTTCCGCGAGTTCAACGGGCTGCTGGTTTATTACACCCACCTGATGTCGTACCGCTGCGCGATCCGCGAGGTGCGCATCGGCATCGACAGCGCGGTGCCGGACCGGGTGCTGAAAATGCCGCCGTGCGACATGAAGGATCCCAGCGTCATCCCCCATGACGCGCAGCCCTACCTGAAGCTCGCGCCGTCGAACCAATTTGTATCCGTGGAGTTGACCTACCGCGACGGCAGCGTCTCGGAGATCAAGAGCTTCCGCCGCTGAACGCCCTCAAACGACAAGAGCCAGATCATGGACGCAGGCATTTCTGCGGAGCGACCGGTCCGGCGCATCATCCATGCCAAATGTTGCATCGTCGGCGGCGGACCCGCCGGAATGATGCTGGGGTATCTCTTGGGTCGGGCAGGCGTTGAGACGCTGGTGCTCGAGAAGCATGCTGACTTCTTCCGGGATTTTCGCGGCGACACCGTGCATCCCTCGACGCTGCAGGTGATGGACGAACTGGGCCTGATCGACGGCTTCCTGAAGCTTCCGCATCAGCAACTGCAAAAAATGGAAGGCAAGTTCGGCGCAACATCCATTCGTATTGCTGACCTGAGCCGGCTGAAAGTCAAATACCCCTTCATCGCCTTCATGCCGCAATGGGACTTCCTCAATTTCCTGCGCGAGAGCGGCAAGCGGTTTACCTCGCTCAAGGTGATGATGAACACCGATGCGACCGATCTGATCTGGTCGGGCGAAAAAATTGCCGGCGTCAGTGCCGATACGCCGGAGGGGCCGGTCGAGATCCGCTCAGAGCTCACGATCGGATGTGACGGCCGGCATTCGCTCGTGCGGCAGCGCGCCAACCTCGAGGTCGAAGAAATCGGCGCGCCGATGGACGTGCTCTGGTTTCGCGCCGGCAAGCGCGAAAACGAAAGCGAAAGCCTGTTTGCCCGGGTCGAGCCCGGCAAAATGCTGGTTACCTTCGACCGCGGCGATTATTGGCAATGCGCCTATGTGATCGCCAAGGGACAATATGATGCGGTCAGGGCCCGCGGGCTGCAGGCATTTCGAAACGATGTGATCGGCATGGCGCCGGTCCTGGCGTCGGGCATCCCGGACGTGAGGACGTGGGATGACGTCAAGTTGCTGACGGTTGCGATCAACCGGTTGAAGCGGTGGACGCGCGCCGGGCTGCTCTGCATTGGGGATGCCGCCCACGCGATGTCGCCGGTCGGCGGTGTCGGCATCAACCTTGCCGTTCAGGACGCGGTAGCGACCGCGAATTTGCTGGCCGCCAAACTGGCCGGCGGCTGCCCCTCCGAACAGGAACTCGACGCGGTACGCCGCCGGCGCGAATTCCCTGTGCGCCTTACGCAGGCCATGCAAGTTGTCGTTCAGAACCATCTCATCAGCATCGCGCTCAAGGCGGGAGATCGACCGCTTCGGGTTCCCTTGCCTTTGCGCATAGTCAACGCGATCCCCTGGCTGCAGGGCATCACTGCACGATTCGTCGCGCTCGGCGTGCGCCCGGAGCATGTGCACTCGCCGGCGTTGCGGGCGTGGGTGGACTGAGCGCCTGACTCTTTTCGGGACTTTTCTGTCGTCGGTAATTTGGTGTCGGAAGATGTTGCTGATGTGCAACATGCGGGCAAGAAGATGCCCGTGTCAGAATGAAGGTATCCTTGTGCTTCGGTTGCACCCTTCATTCCGACTAACATCACAACAGTTAGGAGAGCCGCTAGTTGCGAAGTACTGATCGCTCTCTCTCCCCCGATGAACTCAAGGCCCCGGCAGCGTCCGGGGCCCTTTTGTACTCTTGCGCGGAGGTCTCGCTGCTAAAACGAATGCCATCTGGTCGCGGTGCATCGCATCGTTTGCGGGGATTTGAGGCAGACGGTGCACCGAAGCTCGAACTTCAGCCCATGATCGAAAAGCCGCCATCGACGGGAATGGCCGTGCCGGTCACGAAGTCCGACGCGCGTGATGAGAGAAACACCGCGATCCCGGCGAAGTCGGCCGACGCGCCCCAGCGGGCCGCCGGGGTGCGGGCCAGCACTCTGTCATGAAGGCCCGCGACCTGCTCGCGGGCGCGCCTCGTCAGATCGGTGTCGATCCATCCCGGCAGCACCGCATTGACCTGGATGTTGTCGGCGGCCCAGGCGACCGCGCAGGAGCGGGTGAATTGCACGAGGCCGCCCTTGCTGGCGGCATAGGCTGGCGCAAAGCTGGCACCAAAGATCGACATCATCGAGCCGATGTTGACGATCTTGCCGCCGCCTGTGTCCTTCATGGCCGCGTAGACCGCCCGCGAGCACAGAAACGCGCTGGTGAGATTGGTGTTGATCACGCCGTCCCATTCAGCAAGCGAGAGCGCGTCCGGAGGCTTACGAATGTTGATGCCGGCGTTGTTGACGAGAATGTCGATTCGGCCAAGCTCGCGCCTGACGCGCTCGACCATGGCGGTAACGGCGGCCTCGTCGGTGACGTCGGCGCGCAGGCAAATGGCCTTGGCGCCGCTCTGCCCAAGTTCAGCGACCGCTGCATTCGACTTGGCTTCGTCGCGCCCGACGATGGCGACGGCGGCGCCGGCGGCCGCAAGCCCGCGGGCCATGCCAAGCCCAATTCCACCGTTGCCGCCGGTGACGATCGCAACCTTGCCGCTGAGATCGAATGGTGATGTTGGCATTGGCGATATCTCCTACTTTGTCATGGCCGGGCACAGCCGTCCTTCAGACGGCTGTGCCCGGGCATGACGAGTTTATCAGCGCTTGCTCTGCCAGATCAGGACCAGCCCGAGGGCAGCGACCGCCGCGCCATATCCAGCCCACTGGATCTGCCTGATCATGAAGCTCGACGCCGGCCAGTGGATCATGCCGGTGCCCTGACCAATCCATAGAAGGCCTATGGCAAGCGCGAGCAGGCCTACAATCAGGAGCAGTGTGCGCATGGGCCTTCCTCTGTTGGCCTTTCTGATTTTTATCCCGCGGTCAATTCCTGGACGCTTGTTGTTTCGTCCTCAGGCTTCGAAGCCCTCGTGATCGCCGAGCGTAGCTTTCGATCCGATACAATGCCAGCCATGCCCGCAAGCCCCGGTGCGCCGCCCCGGGGTTGGTAGACGCAGCCGATCTGCCGGCGGCCACGAAACTCAAACCAGACCGATGCCAGCCCGTTACAAAGCAGGAGGGCCTGCTTAGCCGAACGAAGGCGATCTTGCCGGGTCTGGCTCGCCTCGAATAGCGCGAAGGGTCTGAAACGTAAAAAAGCCCCGGACGATGCCGGGGCTTTTGAATGGCCGAACTCGTGACCGAAGATTTAGTACTTCGCGGCCACCGGGGCGCCGCCCCAGTTGAAGCGGTAGACCAGCGAGGTCGAAATCGTCTGCGTCAGCGGTCTGAAGGTGACCGAGTCAGGTCCCAACGCGTTCGTTACGTCGGAAAGCTCGTTGATCGTTTTGGTGTTGTAATAGGCAGCACGGTATTCGGTCTTCATAAACCAGCCGGGTGCCGTGATGCCGAAGATATTCAGGTTGTTTTCCACGCCACCACCAACGAACCAACCATTGCGAGTAAAGGAACCTGTGTGGAGTCCAAACGGAAGGCCGCTAAAGCTATTGAGGAGTGTGGTACCCGACCATTCCGAACCCGAATAACCCGCGTTGACATAGGAATAAACGCTCGGCGCAACCAGATAACCAAGACGTACACCAACGGCCCACGCATCCTGCTCTTTGATCCTGCCGGTCAGCGCAAGATTGGGATCGTTGATCGAGCCACGAAGGCTGCCGAACTGACCGTCGGCGAAGATCCCGGCCACCCAGTTACTGTTGAACTGCCAGTCGTAGCCAGCACCCACGGTGCCAAACCAGCCATCGCCTCCGTTTCGGGAATCAATCGTGAGTGGAAAGCCCGTCCGGTTGTTCACCGCATGCGAGTCAGCATCCCAGATTCCGCCGCCAGCACCGCCGAAGATGTAGAATCCCGTCCAATTGTAGACGGGCTCGATCATCGGGGGAGCTTTGGTATAGGTTCGGGCAGGAAGGTCCGCCGCCAGAGCCGACCCGCCGAACGCTGCGACCGCAGTCAATGCCAACACCAATTTCTTCATGTCCAACCCTCAACCTGAGCAAGGCGAATTTTCATATTCGAATCTCAAGAGCAGTTATAGCCGGTTTCGCCCAGAAAGCTGTTGCCAGGGGGGCACACCTAGCCGAAAACGGAAGGGCGGATATGGTTAAAAAAACGCCAAAAACGCCTCGAATTCAACGGGAAAGAGGCAGAATCGGCCTTCCGCGGCCCGAAATGGCTGCTCGGAGGAACTAGACGTCCAAAAGGTCCTCGCTGGCAAATTCCGCCTTGTCGGAAATGAAGGCAAAGCGGGCTTCCGCCTTGGTGCCCATCAGGCGCTCCACCGAATCGGCGGTGCCCTCGCGGTCGTCAGCCAAAAGCACCACCCGGAGCAAGGTGCGTTTGGCCGGATCCATCGTGGTCTCTTTCAGTTGTGCCGGCATCATCTCGCCCAGGCCCTTGAAGCGGCCGACATCGACCTTGGCGTTGGCGTTGAATTCGCTTTTCAACAATGTGTCCCTGTGGGCCTCGTCGCGGGCATAGACGGTCTTGCTGCCGTGGGTCAGACGGTAGAGCGGCGGCACCGCGAGATAGAGGTGACCCTCGTCGATGAGCCGCGGCATCTGCCGGTAGAAGAAGGTGATCAAGAGCGAGGCGATATGGGCGCCGTCAACATCGGCATCGGTCATGATGATGATGCGGGCGTAACGCAAATCCTCTTCGCGATAATGCGCGCCGGTGCCACAGCCGATCGCCTGTATCAGGTCGGCGAGCTGCGCGTTGGCGGTGAGCTTGTCCCTGGTCGCAGACGCCACGTTGAGGATCTTTCCGCGCAAGGGAAGGATCGCCTGGGTCTTGCGGTCGCGCGCCTGCTTGGCGCTGCCGCCGGCCGAGTCGCCCTCGACGATGAACAGTTCGCTTCCTCCGGCAGCGGTGTCGGTGCAGTCGGCGAGCTTGCCGGGAAGCCGCAGCTTTTTGACGGCGGTCTTGCGCGAAATCTCCTTTTCGGCACGGCGGCGCAGCCGCTCGTCGGCGCGCTCGACCACGAAATCCAGCAATCTGTTGGCTTGCAGAGGATTGCCGGACAGCCAATGGTCGAACGGGTCCTTGATGGCCTGCTCGACGATGCGCTGCGCTTCCGCGGTGGCGAGGCGGTCCTTGGTCTGGCCCTGAAATTCCGGTTCGCGCACGAACACGCTGAGCATCACGGCTGCGCCCACCATCACGTCTTCGGAAGTGACGGTGGACGCACGCTTGCCCTGGCCGACGCGTTCGGCGTGATCCTTCAAGCCGCGCAAGAGCGCGCTGCGCATGCCGGATTCGTGGGTGCCGCCATCCTGCGTCGGGACGGTGTTGCAGTACGAGGACAGAAAGCCGTCGGCGTCGGCGGTCCAGGCGACCGCCCATTCGCAGGCGCCGTGGGCGCCGACACGCCCCGATTTGCCGGAGAAGATATCCGGGTGCACCAGCGTATCGGCGTGGATCGCAGCCGCGAGGTAATCCTTCAGGCCGCCCGGGAAGTGAAAACTGTCCTCGGCCGGGACGTCCTCAAGGCCCTTCAGCAATACCGGGTCGCAGCGCCAGCGGATCTCGACGCCGCCGAACAGATAGGCTTTGGAGCGCGTCATCTTGAACAGGCGCTGCGGCTTGAAGCTGGCCTTGGCACCGAAAATGTCGGCATCCGGCTTGAAGCGGATTTTGGTGCCGCGGCGGTTGTTGATCTTGCCGAGGTCCTCGAGCTTGCCCTTGGGATGGCCGCGCTCGAATGCCATTCGGTACAGCTTCTGGCCACGGGCGACCTCGACCTCAAGCCGCGAGGACAGCGCGTTCACCACCGATACGCCGACGCCGTGCAGGCCGCCAGAGGTCTCGTAGACCTTGGAGTCGAATTTGCCGCCGGAATGCAGCGTGCACATGATGACTTCGAGTGCGGATTTTTTCGGGAATTTTGGATGCGGATCGACCGGAATGCCGCGGCCATTGTCGGTGACGGTCAAAAATCCGTCGGCGCTCAGTTCCACTTCGATGAATGTGGCGTGGCCCGCCAGCGCTTCGTCCATGGAATTATCGATGACTTCCGCGAACAAATGGTGGAGTGCTTTTTCGTCGGTGCCGCCGATATACATGCCGGGCCGGCGCCGCACCGGCTCAAGGCCTTCGAGGACCTCGATGTCGCGCGCGGTATAGCCCGCTTCCGCGCTGGTGGAACGCGCAGCCACCTTGAGCGAGGCGCGCCCCTTCGGTTCGGCGGCCCCGAACAGGTCGTTCGCGGTCTTGGCTTTCGTATTTGATTTCAAGGCTTTGGGCATGTTTTTTCATGTGTAGCGCGCAAAGCATGCGCAGCGAATCGGTTCCCCTGACTATGCCACGGATGAGCTTAAAAAGTGGCGGCGCATGGTTAGGGAGGCGAGGGCGCCTCCCCTGGGGCAGGTTCCGGTCACGCCCGCGAAGTTTTGAACACGATGAGGGCAAATAGCGCCATCGCAGCCACTGCAATCAAGGATCCGACGATCGGTGCGGCGATGAACGAGGCGCCCTTCAGGATCACGATCGCGACGCCTGCCGGAAACAAGATCGCTCCGATGATATGGAGCCCGCCCTGCAGCTTCGCCAGCGGGCTGTTGCCGGCCGCCGGAACCAGTCGGTAATAAAGCCCGAACAGAAATAACAGGACGCCGCCGACAAGGTTGAGATGGGCATGCGCCGGCCCCAGCGTAAAATCCTGTTGAACACCCATTGCTATCCCCGCGAGCATGCCGACCAGCAGCATCAGAACCGCCGTGCACATCATCAATGATCCGACCATAAGGATTTCCTTCGTAACTGGAGGTGGGTGAAAGTGGATTGACTGGGCCTGACTCACGCAATCACAGAGCTATGGTACTTGATGTCTCTAAAGGGGCCAGCTTAAACAGGAACAATTGTCGGGAAGGGCCCTTGGAATGGAAGATTATACGCGCGCGCTCGCCGATTTCGTGCGCGACCACCAAGCCTGGGCTTCACCGATCGTCCTGTTGCTGGCATTCGGCGAATCGCTTGCCTTCATTTCGTTGCTGATTCCGGCCTGGGGCGCGCTGGTCGCGATCGGCGCGCTGATCGGCGTCAGCGGCATCAGCTTCTGGCCGCTCTGCGTCGCCGGCGGGATTGGTGCGGCGCTCGGCGATTGGGTCTCCTATTGGTTCGGCTACAAATACAAGGAGCACGTCGCGCAGATATGGCCGTTGTCGCGTTACCCGGAGATACTGCCGCGCGGCGAGGCCTTTGTGAAACGCTGGGGCGTGCCGAGCATTTTCATCGGGCGGTTTTTCGGACCCTTGCGGGCCTCCGTGCCGCTCGCCGCCGGCATATTCGAAATGCCGTATTGGCACTTCCAATTCGCCAATTTCGTATCGGCATTCGTCTGGTCGGCGGCGCTTTTGCTGTTCGGCGACGTGATCGCGCAGATCGCCGAATGGCTCTGGCGCGTTGTCTGAGGCCGACAGCGATGGGTTTTGCGGGGCGCATCCATCTTGACGTTAGCCGGGCGCGGCCTTATAGGGCGCTACCATGATCAACGCCGTGACCATTATCGTCATTGCTCGCCGCCGCCGCACCCCTGCGGTATGGGCGGACATCTGCGTTTAAGATATCGCCTCTGCCGCCGGATCCGATCCGCGGCTTCCAACTTCCAAAGCAGCGCAATTTGATCCGGCGGCTCCTACTTCAAGCAGGAGTTTGAAAATGTATACGCCTCCCATGTTCAGGCCCGATCGCGGCGCAAGCCTCGGCTTCGCGCAGGCGCGCGGATTCGGCACGCTTTGCGCATGGGACGGCAGCAAGCCGATCGCCTCGTCGGTGCCGTTCGTTCTCACCTCAGCCGACGACGGCACGCCCTTCGCCGCGTTTCATGTCGCGCGCGGCAATCGGCTGGCGAGTTTGGCGGATTCGACGTCCTCCTGGCTGTTGGCGGTGAACGGCGCGGATGCCTATGTCTCCGCCGACTGGTATTTGTCGCCTGACCAGGTGCCGACCTGGCTTTATCAGGCCGTGCATCTGACCGGCCCGGTGCGCAGGATGTCCGACAGCGAGTTGGGTCCGCATCTCGACATGCTCAGCGCCAAGTTCGAAAGCTGGCTGGCGCCGAAGCCGCCCTGGACATCGTCAAAAATGACGGCCGCCCGCCTCGATACGCTGAAGAAGGCGATCGTCGGCATGGTCATGACGGTCGAGGAGGTCGAGGGTAGCTTCAAGCTCAACCAGCACAAATCCGATGCCGATCATGTTGCGGTTGCCGATGCGCTGGCCTTGCAGGCCGATGCCGGCGCGCAACAGCTCGCCCGTGCCATGCGCGCGTTGCGGCCGCATTTGTTCGATGTCCAGACGACACAATTGAATATTAAGGCGATGCCAGAGGAAACGGGTTCATGAGCACAAGAAAGAGGATCGGCATTATCGGCGCGTCCGGTTACACTGGCGCCGACGCGGTGCGGCTATTGGCGCGGCATCCCGGTGTTGAGATATCGGCGCTCACCGCAAATACCCATGCCGGCAAGACGATGGACGAGGTCTTTCCGCATTTTTTCGCGCTGGACCTGCCACGGCTGGTGGAGTGGGAAAAAGTCGACTGGACCAGGCTCGACGCCGTTTTCTGCGGGCTGCCGCACGGAACGACGCAGGAGATCACCGCGGCCGTCATTTCAGCCAATCCGGCCATCAAGATCCTCGACATGTCCGCGGATTTCCGGCTCCGCGACATGAGCGTGTACGCGCAATGGTACGGCCACGAGCACCGCGCACCGAAACTTCAGGGTGAAGCCGTCTATGGCCTCACCGAATTCTATCGGGAGAAGATATCGGCCGCCCGGCTGGTGGCCTGTCCCGGCTGCTATCCAACCGCGGCGTTGCTGGCGCTGGTTCCGCTCGCCAAGGCAAAATTGATCGACGTCGACGACATCGTCATCGACGCCAAATCCGGGGTGACTGGCGCTGGCCGCAGCCTGAAACAGAACACGCTGTTCAGCGAAGCAGGCGAGGGGCTGTCGCCCTATTCGGTGGGCACGCATCGGCACGCGCCTGAAATCGAACAGGAGATTGGGGTCGCGGCGGGCTCAGCCGTGACGGTGAACTTCACGCCGCATCTCATTCCGATGAGCCGGGGCGAACTCTGCACGTCCTATGTCAAACTCAACGGCGCAAGCCCGGACGATCTGCGCGCGGGGCTGGAGCAAGCCTATCGCGGCGAGCCATTTGTGCGTGTCGCAAAGAAAGGCGTGTTGCCGCAGACCCAGAACGTTCGCGGTTCGAACTACGTCCAGATCGGTGTATTCGCCGATCGCATCAAGAACCGCGCGATCGTCATCTCGGTGCTCGACAACCTGGTAAAGGGCTCGGCGGGGCAGGCAATGCAGAATATGAACCTGATGCTGGGATTCCCTGAAACCACGGGGCTTGAACAGATAGCGCTGTTTCCGTAGGTCTCGTGCCCCCGGATGCTGCGCAGCGCGTCAGCGGTGCGCTGCTATTCCGGGGCCATGGATCCCGGCTCGGCGGAGCCGCGTACCGGACGATGCTTCGCATCGCCGGGGGAACGCTGCACCGCGTCCGGGACAGGCTGGAAATCACACCACCTTGAAGATCGCCAGCGCCAGTACCGCTTGAGCGAGGAAGCCGACGGTGAAGGCGAGCGAGCGGAACACCGGCAGGCCCATCGTGTAGACGATCAGATGCGCGAGCCGGGCCCAGAAATACACCGCGCAGGCATAGACGGTCCAGTTGGTCGAATAGTCGATCTCCGCCAGGATCAGCACCAATGGTGCGAAGATGATGAGGTTCTCGACCGCGTTGTCGTGCGCGAACATCAGCCGGGTGGCCCATTCCGCGTGCGGCTTGTCGTTGCGTGCAGGGTTGGCCAGCACGCCGGAAAGGCCGCGAACCTGATAACGATTGATCATGTAGGGGACCCACAGCAGCCCTGTTAGAATAACCGTCAGCGTCAGCCAGAACAGTTCGCGCGTCATAGGCTCCCCCTCAAGTGTCGAATCTCGTCCCGGCGGGACTCCCTGTTATATATTCAAACCCGGATCGTTGCGCTATGCGCGAACCCGGACGTAGCTGCCCGGCGCATCCTCGATCGGAGGCAACGCGGCCGCGCCGGCCTCGCGGGCCGGCACTTCCTCCGGGTCGATGGTTTGAAGCCATTCTCGCCAGTCCGGCCACCACGATCCCGGATGCTCCTCGGCGCCCTTGAGCCAGTCCGCAAGCGTCACATCCCTGATGTTGTCGTTGGTCCAGTACTGGTATTTGCCCGACGATGGCGGGTTGACCACGCCTGCAATGTGCCCGGACCCCGACAGGACATATTTCACCGGACCGCCGAAAAACTGCGAACCATAAAGCACCGAATCCGCCGGCGCGATATGGTCCTCGCGCGTCGCCAGGTTGTAGATCGGCACCTTGATCTTCGAAAGATCGAGCAGCGTGTTGTCGAGCACCATGCTCCCGGCCGACAGCCGGTTCTCCAGATAGCAGTTGCGCAAATAGTAAGAGTGGTTCGCCGCCGGCATCCGCGTCGCATCTGAATTCCAGTGCAACAGATCAAACGATGAAGGCGATTTTCCCTTCAGGTAATTGCTCACGACATAGGACCAGATCAGGTCGTTCGAGCGCAGCATGTTGAAGGCCATCGCCATCTTGGCGCCTTCAAGCACGCCGGTGGCCTGCATGTCGCGCTCGATCGCCGAAATCTGCCCTTCGTCGACGAATACCAGGAGATCGCCGGCGTTGGTGAAATCGACCTGCGCCGCGAGGAACGTCGCCGAGGTCACGCGCACCCGCCGCTTTTCCGCAAGCCAAGCCAGCGTCGTGGCGAGCAGGGTGCCGCCGACGCAGTAGCCCATGGTGTGGACCTTCATTTCGCCGGTGGCCCGCTCGATCGCGTCCATCGCGGCCAATGGGCCTTGCTTCATGTAGTCTTCCCAGGTTTTGGCTCCCAGGCTCTTGTCCGGATTGACCCAGGAGATCACGAACACCGTGATGCCCTGATCGACGCACCATTTGATGAAGGATTTTTCCGGCTTGAGGTCGAGGATGTAGAATTTGTTGATCCAGGGCGGCACGATCAGGAGCGGCGTGCGCAGCACGTTCTCCGTCGCAGGCGCGTATTGGATCAGCTGCATCAGCTCATTCTGGAAGATCACCTTGCCGGGCGTCGTCGCCATATTGACGCCGACCACGAGATTGGAGGGATCGGACTGGCGGATGCGCAGCGTGCCGCGTCCGGCCTCGATGTCCTCGGCCAGCATTTTCATGCCGCGAACGAGATTGTCGCCGTTGGACATGAGAGTCTCGCGCAGCACTTCCGGATTGGTCAGCACGAAGTTGGATGGCGCAAGCGCGTTGGTGATCTGCTGGACGTAGAATTCGGCCTTCTTGCGGGTGTGCGGATCGAGCCCTTCGGCGTTGCGAACCAGGTCGTGCGCCCACTCCGTCGTCAACAGATAGAGTTGCAGCACGAAATCGAAAAACTGGTTCGATTTCCATTCCGGGTCGGCGAATCGCTTGTCGCGCGGCGATGGCGCGATCGCCGGCTGCGCCGGCTCGCCGGCGAGACGGCGCATCGACGAGCCCCACAGATCGAGATAGGCCTTGGCGATCTTCGACTGCAGCTCTGCTGCGCGGTTGTTGTCCGACAGCCAATATTCCGCCACCGCGGTGAACGTCTTGATGAGTTCGCTGAGTTCGTTCGGCGGCTTGTCCCGCGCTTCGCCGTTCTCGCGCGGCTTGAGATAGGCCGCCAGCGCCTGGCCGCTGCTCTCCATCGCCCGCGCAAGGTTCATCGCGAAGGTTTCGGGGTCGAATTTCGTCGCAGTCTGGGGTTCAATCGTGACGTCAGCCATGGCCCAACACTATAGGTTCATTCGGGATTCGTCACCGCGCAGATCGACGCTCAAGACTTGGTAAATCAACGCGGTAAGTTGTTTGTTGCGTTGCGACATTTACCTTGGTTCCGTCATATTGACGCCCCACGCGCGCGATTTCCTGTTTGGGATTTAATGTTTTCGGGCGACAATAGTTTGGATGCTGTGGCAACAGTGCTCAAAAAAGAGTGGGCGGCTGCCAACGGGTCCAATGGGCGGAGCGAGACGGGCTAACGCATGTCGGGGGATCGAGAAAAAAGAGCACTGGCCTTTGCAGCGCTGCTGATCTCGGCGCTGGCGCTCGGCGGCTGCTCGATATCGATCGCCGATCTGCCGTTCGGCGGAACCCCGGCCGACGCGCCGGCGCGCCCAAAGGAAACGGGTGCGTATTTGCCCGTGAACGAGCTGCCCCCTGATCGCGAAGAGGCGGCGATGGACCCGGCTGAACGGGCCAAGATCCAGAGCGAACTGGTTGCCGCGCGGGAACGCCAGGCTTCCGCGGTCGCCGCCAAAGACGCCGCCGCGAAATGATCTGATCGCTAAAGCGTTTTCGAGCGAAGCATGCCCTCGGACTTGATCCGGGGGTGGATACCGGTTCGCGCAAAGAAAACGCGTCAAAACAAAGGACTAGGGCCTCGGTTCTGATTCAATCAGAACCGAGGCTCTGGCGCGACGAGGCGTCCGTGGTAAAAGAACCCCATTCAACTGTAAGTCAGGGCAAAGGGGCTGAATTCGTACCTGGATTCGCACTAAATCTCTGATTTAGCGTGATTTCTGAACGAAACCGAATTCAATTTCGTTGCCAAATGTGTCGGCGATTCTGTCCCTCACCGGTTGCCGGAGCAAGGTCCCATGGAAGAGTTCTACCGCATACGCCGTCTGCCGCCCTACGTGTTCGAGCAGGTCAACCGGGCCAAGGCGGCTGCGCGCAATGCGGGCGCCGACATCATCGATCTCGGCATGGGCAATCCCGATCTGTCGACGCCGGCGCATGTCATCGAAAAGCTGAAGGAGACGCTGGGGAAGCCGCGAACCGACCGTTATTCGGCCTCGCGCGGGATTACCGGTCTGCGCAAGGCGCAAGCCGCCTATTACGACCGCCGCTTCGGCGTGAAACTCAATCCGGAGACCCAGATCGTTGCGACGCTGGGCTCGAAAGAAGGCTTTGCCAACGTCGCCCAGGCGATCACCGCGCCGGGCGACGTGGTGCTGTGTCCCAATCCAAGTTATCCGATTCATGCCTTTGGATTTCTGATGGCAGGCGGGGTGATCCGCTCGGTTCCGTCAGAGCCGACGCCGCAATTCTTCGAGGCGGTCGAGCGGGCGATCGTCCATTCGATCCCCAAGCCACTGGCGCTCGTCGTCTGCTATCCCTCCAATCCGACCGCCTATGTCGCAAGCCTCGATTTCTACCGGGATCTGGTGGCGTTTGCGAAGAAGCACGAGATCTTCATCCTGTCCGATCTCGCCTATGCGGAAGTCTATTTCGACGACAATCCGCCGCCTTCCGTGCTGCAAATTCCAGGCGCCATCGACGTGACCGTGGAATTCACCTCGATGTCGAAGACCTTTTCGATGGCCGGCTGGCGCATGGGCTTTGCCGTCGGCAACGAGCGGATCATTGCGGCGCTGGCGCGGGTGAAATCCTATCTCGATTATGGGGCGTTCACGCCCATTCAAGTTGCGGCGACCGCGGCCCTCAACGGTCCGGACGACTGCATCCGCGAGATGCGCGACACCTATCGAAAGCGAAGGGATGCGTTGGTGGAATCCTTCGGCCGGGCCGGCTGGGAGATTCCGCCGCCCGAAGCTTCGATGTTTGCCTGGGCGCCGCTGCCTGAGGCCTTCCGCGGCGTCGGCAGCATGCAGTTTGCGACCCTGATGGTGGAGAAATCCGGCGTCGTGGTTTCGCCAGGCGTCGCCTTCGGCGAGCATGGCGAGGGCTATGTCCGGATCGCCATGGTGGAAAACGAGCAACGGATCAGGCAGGCCGCCCGCGGCGTGCGCCGCTTCCTTGAAAGCGGCATCGAAACGTTGCACAACGTGGTTCCTCTCGCCAACCGGCGGTAGGCTTGATCCCGAAAAGCGGACCTTCGGTTCGTGGATCGGATCATGCCTGGATCATAATTTCTCCGGCAGGTTTTTCCCGTCATGGTCGCACCCCTGAAAGTGGGTATTGCGGGGCTCGGCACCGTTGGCGCCGAAGTGGTCCGTCTCATCGAGCAGCAGAGCCGAACGTTGTCGGCGCGCAGCGGACGCAGCATTCGCGTGGTCGCGGTCACGGCGCGTTCCAAGGCGAAGAAGCGCGGCATCGATCTGCGCGGCATTGTCTGGGCGAAAAGCCCGCTGGCGCTGGCCAATGATCCCGGCATCGATTGCTTTGTCGAATTGATGGGCGGGTCGGGTGAGCCCGCTTTGTCGGCGATCGAGGCGGCGCTGAAATCCGGCAAGTCGGTCGTGACCGCCAACAAGGCGCTGGTCGCCAAACACGGACTGCGACTGGCGCAATTTGCCGAGAAGCATGGCGGCGCGCTGAATTTCGAGGCGGCGGTTGGAGCCGCGATCCCCGTGATCAAGACCCTGCGCGAGGGTCTGGCGGGCACGGCGGTCAATCGCGTCTACGGTATTCTCAACGGCACCTGCAACTACATCCTGACCCGGATGGAGCAGGATGGCCTGTCGTTCGCCGAATGCCTGAAGGACGCGCAACGGCTTGGTTATGCCGAAGCCAACCCGTCATTCGACGTTGATGGTCATGACACCGCGCAAAAACTTGCGATTCTGGCCAGCCTCGCCTTCGGCACCAAGGTCGCGCAAAGCGCGGTCTATGTCGAAGGCATCTCTTCGATCGCACCGGAAGATTTGCGCGCCGCGGAAGATCTCGGCTATCGCGTCAAACTGCTGGGGGTCGCGGTGCGGACCGCGAAAGGCATCGAACAGCGCGTGCATCCGACCATGGTGCCGAAATCGTCATCGATCGCGCAAGTCATGGGCGTCACCAATGCGGTGACCATCGACGGCGAGGGGATTTCGCCGATCACGCTGGTCGGCCCGGGCGCGGGCGGAGCGGCGACGGCATCGGCCGTGGTGGCCGACATTGCCGACGTCGCGCGAGGTATCCGGGCGCTGCCGTTCGGACGTCCGGTCGAGCGGTTGCAGGCGACCAAGAAGGCGCCGATGGAGCGCCATGAGGGGGGCTACTATATCCGCCTGATGGCACGCGATATGGCGGGTACCGCCGCGACCATCGCCGCCCGGCTTGCCGAGCAGAAGATTTCCATTGAATCGATCGTGCAACGCCATCGCAACGGCGTTGACGCGAGCGCGACGGCAGGGAAAGCTGCGCCGGTGCCGGTGATCCTGATCACCTATGCCACCAGCGAAGACGCGGTGCACCGGGCGCTGCAGGCCGTGCAGCACGACAAGGTGATCAGCGGCCGGCCGCAGGTAATACGGATCGAAAAAAACTAGCGTGCGTCGAATTGACGATGCAAGCAACGATGACATGTAACGATGATATGCGGGCTGCAAGATCCGCAAGGAAAGTCCTAAGAGGAGTTCGCCGATGTCGACCCATATTTCCGTTCCGCAGCAGTTGTTGCTCGAGCGGGTCCTCACGCTCGAGATCGTGAGGGTGACGGAGCGTGCGGCGGTATCGGCCGCGCGGCTGCGCGGCCACGGCAACGAGAAGGCCGCAGATCAGGCCGCAGTCGACGCGATGCGCCGGGAACTCAACAAGCTGCCGATCGAAGGCACCATCGTGATCGGCGAGGGCGAGCGCGACGAGGCGCCGATGCTTTTCATCGGCGAAAAGGTCGGGCTGAACGCCGGCCCCAGGGTCGATATCGCCGTCGACCCGCTGGAGGGCACCACACTGTGCGCCAAGAACATGCCGGGTGCCATCGCGACCATGGCGATAGCCGACGGTGGCACGCTGTTGCACGCTCCCGACGTCTACATGCAGAAACTCGCCATCGGCCCGGGCTATGCCAAGGGTGTCGTCGAGCTGGATGCGCCGCCGGCCGACAACGTTCGCCGGCTGGCCAAGGCCAAGGGCGTCGACGCTTCCGCGATCACCGTGCTGGTGCTCGATCGTCCACGGCATGCGGACATCATCAACAGCGTGCGCTCAACCGGTGCCGCGGTTCGCCTGATCACCGACGGTGACGTCGCGGGCGTCATCCATTGCGCCGACCCCGACAATACCGGGGTCGATATGTATATCGGCACCGGCGGCGCGCCCGAAGGCGTGCTGGCGGCGGTGGCGCTGCGCTGCATCGGCGGCCAGATGCAATGCCGGCTGATCCTCGATACCGAAGAGAAACGCGAGCGCGCCCGCAAAATGGGCGTCACCGATCCCAGGATGATTTACGGCATCGAGGACATGGCCAAGGGCGACTGCCTGTTTGCCGCAACCGGCGTCACCGACGGTTCGCTGTTGTCGGGCGTCAAGTTCCGCAAGGATGTGATCCAGACCGATACCGTGGTCATGCGCTCGGTGACCGGTACGGTGCGTTACATCAGGGCCGACCACCGGCAGCTGGAGAAATTTCACCTGGATTGAGGTCCCCTGTCATTCCGGTGCGACGCGCAGCATCGAGCTACGATGTGCACTTGCACATCGGAGAATCTCGAGATTCCCCGATGCGCAATTGCGCATCTGAGATCTGGTGCTTGCGCACCTTCCCGGAATGACGGAACAAAACCCGGAGCTCCAAATGTCCGATATCTCGCACGTGAAAGCCCTGGTGTTCGACGTGTTCGGCACTGTGGTCGACTGGCGCACCAGCCTGATCGCGGATTTTTCCCAATGGAGCGAGAAACGCGGCATAAGTGCGGACTGGACCGCGCTGGTGGATGGCTGGCGCGCAGTCTATGCCGCGTCGATGGACGAGGTCCGAAAACACCCCGAACGCGACTACGTGATCCTGGACACGCTTCATCGCCGGTCGCTGGAAAAGCTGGTCGCGCAGTTGTCGATTTCCGGCTTGAGCGACGACGACCTGCATTACCTCACGATGGGCTGGCACCGGCTGCATCCCTGGCCCGACAGCGTCGCCGGGCTGACGCGGCTGAAGACAAAATACATCATCGGCCCGCTCTCGAACGGCAATGTCGCGCTCCTGACCAATATGGCGAAGTTTGCCGGCCTGCCGTGGGATCTGATCCTGTCGGCGGAATTGTTCGAGCATTACAAGCCCGATCCCGAGACCTATCTGGGCGCCGCGCGCCTGCTGTGTTTGCCGCCGGAACAGGTCATGATGGTGGCCGCGCACAATCACGATTTGAAGGCCGCGCAGAAGCTGGGATTGAAGACGGCCTTCGTCGCTCGCCCGACCGAATACGGCCCGTTGCAGAAATACGATCGCGAGGCGACCGGCGATTGGGACATCGTTGCGAAGGATTTTGGCGCCATCGCCGGGCGGATGGGGTGCTAGCGCGTGTCGCGGACGCGGTGAAGCGCATTGGCGCTGCTCGCGCGTCCGTGCCCATGAGGACGATCCTCAATGGCCGACGTGAACAGCGCCGCCGAGCGTGATCGTCCGCAGCATCAGTGCGAGTGGCACCGCGGCAAGCGAGATCAGCATCAGAACCCAGAACGCGTCCATGTAGCCGAGGAAAGACGCCTGCGCTTGCACCTGCGCTCCGATCCATTGAATGGCCTGCTCATGCGCCTGCGCCAGCGAGCTGCCGTGGCCGGCGAAGTAGTTCGTGATCTGTTGCAGCGTATCCTGGTACGTCGTGCTCGACGGGATCACCTGCTCGATCAGCCGGTTCTGGTGGAACTGCTCGCGGTGCGTCAACACATTGGAGACGATCGAGACGCCGATCGAGCCTCCGGTGTTGCGTGCCGCATTGATTATTGCCGAGGCCTGGTCGGTCTTGGACGGCGGAATCCCGTCGAAGGATGCGGCCATGATCGGCACGAAGACCAGCGGCAGTCCGACGCCGTATAGCATCCGCAAGCGCGCCATGAACCAGAAGCCGAGATCGCCGTACACGTTGGTCATGCCGTACATGGAGAGTGCGACGATCGCCGCACCGGCCATGATCAGATATTTGGGCTGCACCTTGGCCGCCATCCGGCCGACCACGAACATCATCACCATGGTGACCACCCCGCCCGGCGAGAGCACGAGACCGGCCCAGGTGGCGGTGTACCCGAAATCCTGCTGCACCAGCAGCGGCAGAAACTGCGTGGTCGCGAGCAGGATCGCGCCAGTCGCCAGCATGACCAGGAAGCAGGCGCCGAACTGGCGCGATGCCACCATCCTCAGGTCAACCGCCGGATTACGGTGGTTCAATTCCCAGGGAATCATCAGCACGAACGCCAGACCGCAGATGGTCGCGAACGTGACGATGAAGGTCGAGCCGAACCAGTCGTCGTCCAGGCCGCGGTCCAGCACGACCTCGAGCGCGCCGAGGAAGGTCGCGACCAAGAGGAAGCCGATCACGTCGAATCCTTGGCCTTGCTGCTGCCGCCGCGCTTGCTCACGCGCGGTCGCGGGCTCCTGCACGAGCAGCGAGATCAGCGCCATCGCGATCACGCCGACCGGCACGTTGATCAGGAAGCACCACGTCCAGGAGACATTGTCGGACAGCCAGCCGCCGAGCGTCGGCCCGACCACTGGCGCCACCACCACGGCGACGCCGAACACCGCAAAAGCCTGGCCGCGCTTGGCCGGCGGAAACGCATCGGCCAGGATCGACTGCGCGACCGGGACCATGCCGCCGCCACCGACGCCCTGCAGTATACGGAACAGCAATAGCGCGTTCAGATTGGGCGCAAAGCCGCAAAGCAGCGAGCTTAGGGTGAACAGTCCAAGAGAGATCAGGAAGAAGGGCTTGCGGCCAAGCTTTTGCGCCAGATAGCTGCTGGCCGTCAGGATGATCGCGTTGGAGACGAGATAGGTGGTCACCACCCAGGACGCCTCGTCTTCGCTGACTCCCATGCCGCCCGCGATGTAGGGCAGCGCCACGTTGGCGATCGTGGTGTCGAGCACCTCCATGAAGCTTGCGAGCGCGACCAGGATGGCGATCACCCACGGGTTGACCGCGGCGCCGCTCGCGGATGCGGGAGGGTTGGCCTGGATCGTAGCGGCACTCATAGCAACCTCCCCAGGCGCTCGAGGAGGGACGGCGTGGAATCGATCCGCACCGCCGGCACGACCGACATGCCCGGGCCGAGCGCGACGTCGGTCGGCGGATCGTCCATGACGATCTTGACCGGCACGCGCTGGACGATCTTGACGTAGTTGCCGGTGGCGTTCTGCGCAGGCAGCAGCGAGAAAGCGGTGCCGGATCCGGGCTGGACGCTCTCGACATGCCCGCGGATCCTGCGTTCCGGATAGGCGTCGATTGCGAGCGTCACGGGATCGCCGGGCCGCATGTGGTCGAGCTGATTCTCCTTGAAGTTCGCCGTCACCCAGATTTCGTCCGGCACGAACATGGTCAGGTTGGTGCCCGCTTGCGCGAACTGACCGGCTGCGGCGCCCAGGTTGACGACACGTCCCGGTTGGGCCGCCGTCACCGTCGTGTAGGACAGATTGAGCTCAGCCTGATCGCGCTGGGCCTGCGCCTGCGCGAGGCTCGCAACAGCGCTGTTGCGCTGAGCCTTCAGCGCCTCGACTTGCCGCTGCGCCAGCCTGAGGGTTGCCTGCGCGCTCGCAAGCGCAGCCTGCTGCTGGTGGAGCTGCGAGGTATATTGCTGTGCATTCTGGACGGTGCCGTAGCCGGTTTGCTCTAGGTGCTCGTAGCGCGCCGCCTGCTGCTGTGCGAACACCAGCGCCGCCTGCGCCTGCTCCACTTGCGCCTGGTTGGCGGCAATCTGGGCCTGCTGCACATCGAGCTGCGCGTCGATGTTCTCGATGGTGGCTTGCGCCGCCGCGACTTGCGCCTGTGCCTGCTTGAACGCCGTGCGATAGTCACGGTCATCGATGCGGGCGATCACGTCGTCGGCTTTGACATGCTGGTTGTCGGTGACGGGGACGGTGGTGATGTAGCCGGAGACTTTCGGTGCGATCGAAAACTGCCGCGCGGCGACGAAGGCATCATCAGTGGACTCGAAATGTCTTGCGTAGCCCATATAGAGGTAGCCGCCGGCGATCGCGGAGGCCAGGAGCACAACGCCGATGGCGGAGACAACGGGGCGGCGACGCAAGAAGCTGGCCCTGCGCTCTTTGCCATCCGCCTCAGGCCGAACGGTTTCCGCGCGATCGGGTGAGGCAGGCGCTCTGGCAGCCGGGCTTTCTTGCGGGGAGGGAGCCCGCGCGGTGACCTCCTGTCGGTCGGACTCGAAACTGGGATCGTGCGAGGCCGGGAAAGATCGCGGGCTTTCGATGCCTTCGAGCACCCGTTCGCCCCGTTCCAAAACTTTGTCTTCGAACATGCTTGCCGCTCCTGCTGAAAGGCGACGCCCGCCGCGACGCTCGTATAACGAAACGGAACTGTACCGTCTCGATACGAAAATAGTCTCGGCAGCGAGTCTGTCAATAGGAACGAGACAGTTCCGTTCTATTTACAAGCATCACACATGCGTGTAGATGAGATGTTCAGCGGAAGTCTAAAGTCGGGTCGAAATCGCCATGAAAACCAGCAGGTTGAAGAAGTTACCGGCGGCGAAGGCAAAGCGCGCCACAGTGCGCTTTGGCCGGCCGCCCAAGGAGCTTGCCGGCGAGGTTGACACGCGCATCCTCGATGCGGCGCGAAAAATGTTTCTGGAGCGCGGGTTCGAAGGGGCGAGCATCGACGAGATCGCCGAGGTTGCACGCTCGGGAAAGGCCACGATCTATGCCCGCTTCCGCGGCAAGCGGGCGCTATTCACCGAAGTGGTGACGCGGGACATCCTTTCTCGGATCACGGAGTTCAAGGCCGAGGTGCCAACCGGCTCAACGATCGAGGAGCGCCTCACAAGCGCCGCCAGCACCCTGCTGCACTGGGGTTTGGACAGCGAAAGGATCGCGCTGATGCGGCTGGCTATAGCAGAAGCGCGCCGCTTCCCTGATCTGGCAAGCACAGTCGGCCGGATGGCGCGTGATCTCAGCACTGACCTTGGGGTCCGGTTGCTGGGCGAGTTGACGCAATCCGACGAGCTTCGGTCGCTGCCAGCCTTCGCTCCGGAGCGCCTGTCAACCACAGCTCGTTTCTTCCTCGATCTCGTCGCCGTGCCCATGCTGTTCCGGGCGCTGTTCGAGGTGGACCTCAAGACGCTGGACGAAGAGATCGACGCGCACGTGCCACGCAGCGTTGCGTTCTTTCTTGCCGCCTGCCGGCACGGCAGCGTGAGCTGAGCCTCATACAAAGGGAACGCTTGCTCGGCCCCTTAAAGCGATAGGTGTCGTGCGCGCCCCATTTCCATCACTTGAGCGCGGCGCCCATATGGCCGCTCATGGCCCTTCTGCGATCTCCAGCGACGTCCGCTATTGCACAGCCCGCATGAGCGAAGCAACATCCGGACTTCCTTCTTTCGATCCCGCGTGTCGCTGCGCTGATGCGGGCTACGTTCCTGGTTTTGCCCGTCGTGCCAATCTGTCGCAATCGGCGTCATTGATCTTGACCCCAAATCAGCGGCAGATTCCGCACTATCCCGTGCCCCTCAAGAGGGGCGTTTCGCGATCGTCACAGACGTTGGGTGCGGGATGCGGTGGACGCGGGTGGCGCTTCTGACGAGGGCGCTTGCTTGCGGACGGTGAAGTCGTGTGGTCCTGACGCCTCGACGCCGGCGTCAAGTTTCGCGGGGCAACCCGCGAAGCGACGGTGACAAGAAAGCCCGATCGCCGGGGAGAGCGCGATATAAGCCGTAAAACCATTGCGCAGGGAAGGCCGGGTGAAACCGGTGAACCTGTGGTGACTACGCTCGTGTGCTTTCTAACTTTCGCACGCGAGGCTGCGGGTGCAGCGGGCACCCGGCTTTCCCTGCGCCCTCTGTTTTCAGAGGCGATAAGGATTGCTCATCCCTCGGGCGCTCTCGCGCCGCGAGAATGCAGGGTCTTGTCCTAAGTGCCTCGTCATTGCCTGCGACAAACGCGAAGCGTTTGCGCAAGGGAGCGACAGCGACGAAACAATCCAGCTTTCTGGCTCTTTGGCAGTCAACACGCTCGTCATGCCCGGCCTCGTGCCGGGCATCCACGTCCTCCTTCGCCGCAGCCACAAAGGCGTGGATGGCCGGGACGAAGCCCGGCCATGACGAAGAGTGTGGTGATACAGAAAAGCCGCGGCGTACTGGATACTCCGCATGCGCGAGGTATGACGATTGGTGTTTTAATGGCACTGCCAATGGACCGTATAAGCTGTGATTGTCGCGCACGAATCATTGAACCTGCGGTCATCCCGCTTATCTTCCGATGACATCATGACGCTTCCCGCATCCGCATTGCCACTCGAAGCTCCGCCGGCATTTCTCGGCGTGTCGCATTCGGCTACCGGGAAACTGTGGCGCGACCGGCTCGATGCGCGCGGCGCGGCAAGGGCGCTCGCCATTGCGCAGCGCCATCAACTGCCGGAGATGCTGGCGCGGGTGCTGGCGGGGCGCGATGTCGAGATCGAGGCGGTCGAGGATTTTCTTGATCCGACCATCCGCAAATTACTGCCCGATCCTCATACCGTGACGCAGATGGAAGCGGCCGCCCGGCGCATGGCGGATGCGGCCACGCGGAATGAAAAGGTCGCGATCTTCGGCGACTACGATGTCGACGGCGCAACTTCCGCCGCGCTGCTCGCCTGGCATCTGCGCCATTGCGGGCTCGACCCGCTGATCCATATCCCCGACCGGATTTTTGAGGGCTACGGCCCGAATGTCGAGGCTGTGCGCATGCTCGCCGGCAAGGGCGCCACGCTGCTGGTGACGGTCGATTGCGGCACCACCAGCCTTGAGCCTTTGGCGGAAGCGCGGCGGCTCGGGATGTCGGTCGTGGTGATCGATCATCATCAATGCGGCGATGAATTGCCGGAGGTCGAGGCGCTGGTGAACCCGAACCGGTTAGACGACCTTTCGGGCCTCGGCCACCTTGCCGCCGTCGGTCTCGTGCTGGTGACGCTGGTTGCGGTCAATCGCGAGCTGCGCACGCGCGACTTCTGGACCGGCGAAATGCCCGAGCCCGATCTTTTGGGCATGCTGCATCACGTGGCGCTCGGCACCGTCGCCGACGTCGCGCCGCTGATCGGGCTTAATCGGGCCTTCGTCGCCAAGGGTCTGATCGCGCTGCGGCGGCGGGATCATGTCGGCCATACCGCACTGATGGATGTGTCGCGGCTGAACGGTCCACCCGAGGCCTGGCATCTCGGCTTCATGCTGGGACCGCGCATCAATGCCGGCGGCCGGATCGGACGGGCTGATCTAGGCGTGCGGCTGCTGCTGGAAGGCGACGTTTCCGAAGCCGCGCGGATCGCCGCCGAACTCGATCGATTGAACAGCGAACGCCGCCTGATCGAGCAGATGGCGGAGGCGCAGGCGGAAGCCGAGGCGCTGGCTGCGCTCGGGCTCGAGGACAAGGGTTCGGTGATCGTCACCGCGTCGGAAGGCTGGCATCCCGGTGTGGTCGGTCTGGTCGCCGCGCGGCTGAAGGAAAAATTCTCGCGGCCCGCCTTTGCGATTGCGCTCGAGCCCGGCGGCATCGGCACCGGCTCTGGCCGCTCGATCGGCGGCGTCGATCTCGGCAAAGCAGTGCGCCAGGCCGTGCATGACGGTCTTTTGCTCAAGGGTGGTGGCCACGCCATGGCCGCGGGCGTGACCTTGCGCAAAGAGAGGCTCGCGGAATTCCGCGCCACTATGGAGAGCGCGCTCGCCGATGACGTGGCGGCCTCGCGCCATGTCAACGAGCTCTTCGTCGACGGGGCCGTCAGCGCGCGCGGCGTGACGCCGGAACTGGTCGCAACCCTCAATCGCGCCGGACCCTTCGGCAGCGGCAATCCCGAACCGGTGATCGCGCTGCCGTCGCATCAACTGGTCTACGCCGATGAAGTCGGGCAGGCGCATTTCCGGGTGCGGTTCAAATCCGGTGACGGCGCGATCGTCAACGGCATCGCGTTTCGTGCGATCGGACAGAAGTTGGGCAACGCGCTGGCGGCGCATCGCGGCCAGCCGCTCCATGTGGCGGGATCGCTCGCAGTCGATCGCTGGCAAGGCACCGAGCGCGTGCAGCTGCGCGTGCTTGACGTGGCCGTGCCGGATCAGGGACCGGCGGTGATCAGATAGACCCGTCATTCCGGGGCGACGCGCAGTGTCGAACCCGGAATCCAGAAGTTGTTGCGAAAGATTCCGGGTTCGCGCTGACGCGCGCCCCGGAATGACGAAGAAAGAATCAACTGCCCTGCCGCAACCGCGCCAGCACCTTGAGCCCGCCATAGCCATCTGCCGGCAGCAGCCCCGTCTTGGTTTGAAAATCCCGGATCGCCTGCATGGTGTCGTTGCCGACGCGGCCGTCGGTGCCGCCGGTATCGAAGCCGGCTTTGGTCAGCCGGACCTGCATTTCCTGAACTTCAGCGAGCGTCAGCGCGCGCTCGGAGCCGGGGAATGGCTGGATGAACGGCGGGCTGCCCAGGATGCGGTCGCCGAGATGGCAGATCGCCAGCGCATAGTTCATCGAAGGATTGTAGCTGCGCACCGAATAGAAATTTGGCCCGAGCAGAAAACTCGGTCCGCCCGGCACCGGCACCCACATCTGCGCCGACGCATTGGGTTGCGGAAATGGCTGGCCGTCGGCGCGGGTGACGCCGGCGCTGGCCCACGCCGCATAGCTGCGGTTGCCGCTGGAAGATGCGCCGTTGGCGCGGACCTCATGGCCCCAATGCTCGCCGCGGTGGTATTTGCCGCGGTTGACCAGATAGCGCGCGGTGGAGCCAAGCGCATCGTCGGGCTTGCCGAATGGCGACACCCGGCCGTCATGGTCGTAATCGATGCCGACATTGAGCCAGACCTCGGGCATCCACTGGGTGTGACCCATCGCACCGGCCCACGATCCCCGCATTTCCTCCGGCGTGCTCCAGCCGCGATCGACGATGCGAAGCGCATTGATCAGCTCGGTCTCCCAATAGGCGCGGCGGCGCGGTTCGTTCCAGGCCAGCGCCGCCAGCGAAGGAAATACCGGTCGCATATGGTTCTGCTGCACCAGCGGATCGCCGAAGGCGGATTCAACACCCCACAGCGCCAGCAGCGTGCCGCGCTCGACGCCGTAATCCTGTTCGATCCGCGCAAACAGCGCTTCGTATTTCCGCAGCGCTTCCTTGCCGGCGATGATGCGCCAGTCCGAGACCCGGCGATTGATGTATTGCCAGATCTGTTCGTTGAACTCCGGCTGGTTCCGCATCTGCCTGAACACGGACATATCCGGCTCGATGCGGCCCATCACGCGCGTCCAGGTCGCGTCCGAAATACCCTTCGCCAGCGCGCGTGCGCGGAAGGTCTCGCGCCACTGTTCGAAGCCGGGCGGCGCCGCGGCAGACGCGGCGAGGGGATGGGCGAGCAGGGCGGCGGCGCCGATGCCGGATCGCAGCAGCGCGCGGCGCGTCGTCGTATTCGAAGAATCGGACTTGTCCATCGGCGCATTCTAGCGGCGCGGGGAGGGCGGCGGCAAAGCCATTGCCGCTCCGGAACCAGCTATCCTGGTGCAGATCTGCGGCAATTTTGGACAAGCCGTGCTGGATCGCGATCCCCCGATCGAGCCGAAAGGGTGCTATCGTTGCCGCGAAATACACGAGGGAGCATCGCCATGGACGACCTGACACGGAGGACACCGCAAACCGCCGACACTCATTCCCATCTCGTTCGTCCCGCGAGCATGGAGTGGCAAAAGACCCGCTTCCCCGGGTGTGAGGCCAAGACGCTGCTGTTCGATCGCGCCACGGGGCTGATGACCGCGCTGATGCGGTTCGCGCCGGGTGCGGTGCTGCCGGACCACGAGCATGTCAACATCGAGCAGACCTACGTTCTCGAGGGACACCTGGTCGACAAGGAAGGCCCGGCGAAGGGGATCGAGGCGCGGGCCGGCGAATTCATCTGGCGTGAGCAGGGCAGCCGCCATGTCGCATGGTGTCCCGAGGGCGGCCTGATGCTTGCGATCTTTCAGGTCCCCAACAAGTTCTTCGAGGCCGACGGTCGTGTCGTCGATGCGGCGGGCCAGGATTGGGACGAGACCTGGGGGCATACCGGCAAGGTTGGTTCTTGAAGGCGCAACCGCAGACCGCAACGGGGTTCAGGACCGGCGTCCACCAAGGCCTGTGAGTTTCAATTATCGCCCTCCTGGGCCTCCGCATGATTGGCGTCCAGCGGCAGCGCGTGCGCGACGGCGGCCGACGGCGCGATCTGCGGTCCGATCTCGCGCCCGCGGCCGCGGATCAGACGCTCATAGGCCGAGATCAGCGTGACGTAGGGGTTGACCCAGAGCCAGCCATCGCGCGTGAACACCTGCACGTCGAAATGCAAATGGCGGCTGGTGCCGTTGGGATGGTCGAGATAGTTGGAGACGACGCCGATCCTTTCGCCTTCCCTGACATGACGGCCGTTCAAAATCCCGTCGGCATCCATGGTATGGGGATTCATGTGCATGTAGCGGAAGCGCACATGCTCGGTGCGCGAGTTGACCTGCAGCGTCGCTGCCTGCTGCTTCGGCGAGCGGATCAGGACGGCGTCGCGGACGGCGACGACCGCCTGATGGTTCGGCTCGCAGAGATCGGCTCCGTCGCTGGGTCGTGGACACGCTGCGGGGCGAATATCCTGTCCCTGATGGCCAAATCCGCTGGCGCATTGTCCGACGCCGAAGCTGCGCGGCTCGCAAAAATTATCCTGCCACGGGTATTTGTTGGGCCCGCCGGTCGGCTCGTCGAATCTGTTGCTCGATCCGCGGGTTCCGAAGGATTGCGAGTGGGCAAAGGCAATGGCCTTTTCCAGGGGAAAGCGGATTTGCGAATAGGCGGTGAGATCGACGCGGCCGACCTGTTGGCGCGACCCGCTCTGGACGGCGATATCGCCCACCGGGCGATAGGTGAAATCAGGGGAAGCGGCGAGCGGCCGCTCGACGATCCCGGAGGGGATGTCCATCCGCTGTCGCGACGGCAGGCCGCCGGCGACGCGCAGCGCTTTCAGGAACCGCTCGGCGACGGGATAGGCCTCGCGGCACGCCAGACGTCGCGGGCGTGGGGCGCTGTCGAGACACTGGATCGAAACCACATAGGGGACGCCGAAGCGAGTGAAGGCATAACGAACATAGCCTTCCCGGATAAAGCGGCGCACGTCGGGGAATTGCGCGGCCAGTGACTTGACCGGTTCACCCTTGCCGCCAAGGGGATCGTTGATGTCATAGGTCAGGATCGAACCGGTGATTTGTACCTCGACCGGCTTGGCAAAGGTTCGTTGCGGCATGCCTTCACCGGTGCCGGGCTCCAGTGAAAACACCGCGTCGTAGCCGGCGGGACCCGCGTCAAACAGGTCGACGCGACGGAAATCGGCTTGATAGCGCGACACCGAGAGGCTGGCCGGCGCGTCGTCAAATTGCGCGTCGAGAAACGCCGCGGTGTCGAACGGCAGCAGAACCGGCACCGGACTGCGTCCTATCCCCGCGAAGATCTGCGACGTCACTGCGTTCAGCTGCACCAACGCTGGCACAGACCGAGGGTCGAACGCTGGCAGCCGGCGCCGGCCGAAAAACGTGAACGACGGCACGACTGCGGACTGGGTGCCAATCTCGGTCCGGAGCTGATCGAGAGCGGCATGCCATTCGACACGCTCGGCCGTAATCCCGGGCGTTCCGAATTCATCTGCGGCAAGACCTGCGATGCCGGTCATGAGCAGCGCCAGCGACGCCGGCAGACGCGCGGCGAACCGGATAGCCTTCGTACCCAATGCGTCGCCCCCCGGCGCCGAAGCGTGCGTGCTTCCCTCAGCCTAATCCTTTGCGCGCTCGACGTAAGACCCGTCCTCGGTCATCACAACGATCCGCGTACCGGTGCCGATGTGTGGCGGTACGGCGGTGCGCACACCGTTTGACAGGATAGCAGGCTTGTAGGACGACGATGCGGTCTGTCCCTTGGTGACCGGCTCGGTTTCCACAACTTCGAGCGTCGCGCGCTGCGGCATCTGAATCGCCACCGGGAGGACACCGTGCAGCGAAAGCTTGACGGTCATGTTTTCCTGCAGGTAGGGCGCGGCCGTGCCAATGACATCCTTGGGTACCTGGACCTGGTCGTAGGTGTCGGTATTCATGAAGTGGAAGCCGTCGGCATCCTCGTAGAGATAGTTGAAGTTGTGATCCTCGATGGTCGCCTTCTCCACCTGGTCGGTGGTCTTGTAGCGCTCGGAGACCTTCACCCCGTCGCTGATTCGGCGCATTTCGATCTGGCTGACTGGAGTTCCCTTGCCGGGGTGGATGTTCTCGGCGGTCAGAACCACGTAAAGCTTGCCGTCTTGCTCGATGACGTTGCCCTTGCGAATAGAACTGGCGATGACTTTCAAAGCGTTTTTTCCTGATATTCTGGCCCGGGACCAATCCGGACATGGGCGTCCCGAGGCCATCGAAGCGGTTTCGGGCTGCAACATAATGATTTTGTGCGTGGATGCCAGCGTTTTACGGTCTCGCAGGACGGCTCGCTAATGGCCAGAGAAGACAAGCCTTCGCCATGGTGGTCCGCCGGCCGGCACGCCGATGTCAGGCCCTTCTTGGCGGCACGGAGTGCCGTTATCAAAGCCACCCGGGCGTGGTTCGACGAGCAGGGATTTACCGAGGTCGAAACTGCCATTTTGCAAGTCTCGCCGGGCAATGAGACGCACCTGCATGCGCCCCGCACCGAGCTCGTCAGCGCCGATGGCGCACGCGCGATGCGGTACTTGCGGACCTCGCCGGAGTTCGCCTGCAAGAAATTGTTGGCCGCCGGCGAAACCAGGATCTTCGAGTTTGCGCGGGTGTTTCGCGACCGCGAGCGTGGCCATTTGCATCTGCCCGAATTCACCATGCTCGAATGGTACCGCGCGAATGCGACTTACGACGCGGTGATGGCCGACAGCGTCGTCCTCATCGCCCACGCTGCGCAGGCGACCGGAATCGGACGATTTTCGTTTCGTGGCCGCACCGCCGATCCATTTGCCGAGCCGGAGCTTCTGACGGTGGCGACAGCGTTCGAGCGTTTTGCCGGCATCGATCTGCTCGCCACCGTCGCGGACGGTCAGGGCGATCGGGAAGGTCTGGCGGCCGTAGTCGGGCAGCAAGTGAGAATCACGGAGGACGACACCTGGTCCGACATTTTCAGCAAGGTGCTGGTGGAACATATCGAGCCAAATCTGGGGCAGGGGCGCCTGACCCTATTATTCGAGTATCCGGTCCCGGAAGCGGCGCTGGCGCGCGCCAAAACGTCCGACCCGCGCGTCGCCGAACGTTTCGAAATTTATGCCTGCGGGATTGAACTGGCCAACGGTTTTGGCGAACTAACCGACGCAGGAGAGCAGCATCGTCGCTTTACGCAGGCGATGGACGAGAAGCAGCGGCGCTACGGCGAACGCTACCCGCTGGATGAGGATTTTCTTGCCGCGGTCGCCCACATGCCGGAAGCAAGCGGCGTTGCGCTTGGTTTCGACCGGCTGGTGATGCTGGCGAGCGGTGCGACAGGGATCGATCAGGTGGTGTGGACACCGCCTGCGGGAGCGACATGAGCGGCATCAAGTTCAGCCCCATCACGACCCTGCGTGAGCCCACGGAGCTGGCTGCCCACGGTCTCGTGTCGGTCGCAGATCTTCCCGACCTGGAAAAGGTCGCGGCGCGCTATGCGGTCGCGGTGACGCCGGACGTCGCCGCCTTGATCGACCCGGATGACCCCGAGGATCCGATTGCGCGACAATACATTCCAAGCGCCGAAGAATTGGTTGCGCAACCGAATGAGACACCTGATCCGATCGGCGACCAGGCGCATTCACCGGTTTCCGGCATCGTGCACCGCTATCCGGATCGGGTGCTGTTCAAGCTGGTTCACGTCTGCGCGGTTTATTGCCGGTTCTGTTTTCGCCGCGAAATGGTCGGGCCGGGCAAGGCGACCGCGCTCACGCAGGGCGCCTACGACAACGCGCTGGCCTATATCCGGGCGCATCCCGAAATATGGGAAGTCATCCTGACCGGCGGCGATCCCCTGATGTTGTCACCGCGCAGGCTCGCCGAGATCATGGCGGACCTCGCGCGTATCGATCACGTCAGGATCATCCGGATCCACACGCGTGTGCCGGTCGCCGAGCCCGCGCGCATCAGCAGCGAGATGGTTGCCGCGCTGAAGGTCAAGGGCGCAACGACCTGGGTTGCGTTGCACGCCAATCATGTCCGGGAGTTGACCCGCAAGGCCCGCGCCGCTTGTGCCGCCATCGTCGACGCCGGCATTCCTATGGTCAGCCAATCGGTGCTGCTGCGCGGCGTCAACGATGACGTCGCCACGCTGGAGGCGCTGATGCGCGGCTTTGTCGAATGTAGGATCAAGCCCTATTATTTGCACCACGGCGATCTTGCGCCCGGCACTTCGCATCTGCGAACCACGCTGGAACAAGGTCAGGAAATCATGCGACGCTTGAGGGGGCGCGTATCCGGATTATGTCAGCCGGACTACGTGATCGATATTCCCGGCGGCCACGGCAAGGCGCCGGCCGGCCCGAATTATCTGTCGGTCGAAAATTCTTTTGCCCAAGAGCGTGAACAATGCCCTGAAAAGCGCTATCGTATTGTCGATTACTGCGGTGACGTACATCTTTATCCCCCGGAACCGTAATCGCATTCTCAGAGATGGGAGGAGCAAGATGCGAAAGATACTAGTGGCGACGACACTTCTGGCGCTGATAGCAGGGCCGGTAGCGATCGCGCAGACCGGCAGCCGCTCGGCAAGCCCATCATCGGAAAAACAAGGGCCGTGGCCGGCGCCGGTCGGTCACCGCCAGCCGCGTTTGGATCAGGTACCGCCCGAAAAAAACCTGAGCAATCCTAACGATCCTGCCAACCGCGAAGATGCGGCGCTTGACCGCAAGATCAAGAGCATTTGCCGCGGCTGCTAGGTTTTGAGGAAAACCTCCGACCCGCCAAGCGGGATCAGGCGTTGCGCGCGGCAAGCGCCACCCCAATCAGGGTCGCGCCGCCGAACAGCAGATTGATGCCGACCAAAAGGCCGATGGCCCAGAGCGCCGACTCCGGCAAGCCCGCGATGATGATGGCGGCGATCACGAGATCCATGATTCCTGCCACCAGCAACCACGACCACCGCGCCGACAATTCACGGCGATGCTCCAGCGCGTACATGATCGTCGTGACCCCCTCGGCGAGGAAATAAGCGCCGACGACGATGGTAAGGGTAAGGGTGCCCTCCACCGGCCGGGCCAGCAGGATAATGCCCGCTACGACTGCAAGCACCGCCGAAATCAGGGACCACCAGAAGCCTGGCATGCGCCGCGCCCAGAACGTCAGCGCCAGGCCGGCGACGCCGCTGATCAGGAACATCCAGCCCAGAAATATGGTGACGGCGAGGCTCGCAAGCGGCGGCACGATGATCGCCGCCAGTCCGAGAATCGCCAGCAGGATGCCCTCGATCAAAAAGGCCTTCCAATGCTCGCGGACCGCGGCGCTCATTCTCGACTCTAAAGCGGTGACGTCCTGGGGAAGGGTCATGGCAAATCTCCCGATGCTGGCAGCAGAATGACGCCCTAACGTGACGGCGATTATAACGTGTCCATGCGGCGTGCGTTCAAATTTGTCTATTCGCTCGGGTTTAGTGAATTCAATGGGTTGAACGAGAATGAGGAGTTCCCGGATGACTGTCCGATGGCCTCAACGCCGATCCGGGATGGATTAGAAGCTCTGCGACGTCGTGCGCATCCGATCTCGGCCAAGAACGTAGATCGTCGTCGTGACCACGAGTAACGCTACTCCGACCACGATGGAGACGAGGCCGATGGGAACGAGAACGAGCGCCATGTTGCGATTCGGATTGAGCAGCCAGTGGTGGACCGACGATAGCACGAAGGCTGAACCGGCAAACCCGGCCCCGCTGCCGACCACGAGTAGCGCCCACATGCGCCGGAGCTGACTCAATCGCTCGCGGGCGATTTCGGTGCGCGGAGCGTGGTGGCGGCCGACCCTTCGCACCAACCGCGCGGCAAATGCGATCGAGCTGAACCCGATCAGCACGCTTGCCGAACCCAGCACAAGCCGGGTGGAAGCCTCGATGTCCGGGTTTTTTTGCAGGGTGAGCAGAGGGAAATCAAAAGCGGCGTGCAGCGCCGTTGGTCCCAGAAGGACCAGACTCAGGCTCGAGATGCGCGCCCAGTCGCGGTGATGGCGGTTCGCGCCCAGCGCCGTAGCGGACCGGGCGATCGCAAGGTAGGCGCCGGCGATGATTCCGAGCGCGCCGTGGAACGGCACGGTCAGGATGCTCCGCAGCGCGGCCAGCGATTGCCACATGTCGGCGTGTTGCACGAGATAGGCAAGGTTCTCGTAGGCTGCAAAGCCCAGTCCGGCCGCCGCCCCATACACCACGGTGTCCATTGGATCCGCGAAAGGCCGACGCCGTGTCGAAACCGCGACGATGACCAGGATCTTGACGGCTTCTTCGGGAAGCGCGACCCCGAAGAGCGAGTGCAGAGTTTGCGCAATCCAGGGGTTTTCGGGAGCGGTGAGGAGCGACATGAAGGGCGCGCGCACGATCCCCAGCAGGGAGATGCTCGCGGCGCCCAGCAGAAAGGCGGTCCAGACCTTCAAGGGGGGGCCCGGCCGCTCGTCTGCGGCGACCACAAGCCACAACATCAGCAGCGCCGGCGCTACCGCTGCGGTGCCGATGACGGTCGGAAGGGATTCAAGAACGAGCATCTAGGACAGCAACTAGGCTAGGTTTCAGAGTGATCCACCTTTGGAAATTCACTTGCCCGTGAGCATGGACAGCAGGTGTCGGTTGGTCCTCCCCAACTATCGACTTACCACCGGCCGTTCAACAACCCCTGCAAATATTCTTCAGGTGCGCGTTCATCCGCGCATCCTCCGCGCTGATTGTGTCCACATATTTCGAGGTGTCGGTTTTTGCAGCGGGGGCCCTTGCCGGCATCGCCGCCGCAGGTTTTGCCACAACCGATTTGCTGGCCGATGCCGCAGGGGGAACTGGCTTGTCGTAACAGGCCAATCTGGCGGCGGCGTCGGGGATCGTCTTGCATTCCTGCGTTTCGGCGAGGGCCGAGGACGAGAGCAGGCAAATCGCCGTGAGTATGGCAAAGAGTTTCATTTCAGCCTCTTCTGTAGCCTATGCAACCAGACCACGAATAACAGGGGACCAGGAGGCATCGCAATTAGTTAGTCAAATCAAGTAGTTTTCATAATAACCTCCAGCCAAACTGCACGTAATCTCGCGCCGAGTCCATGGCCGATTTTCAAGTCCATGTCATCGGCAGGCGACTGCCATGTGTCGCGTGTTAGGTTGTGACGAATAAGCTTCAAGGAGGCGCGCCGGGTGACTTTATTCCGCGGAGCAGAAACACACACAAGGTCGGTTCTCAAAGCCATCAGCTGGCGGACATTGGGAACCCTGGACACATTCGCGATCAGTTGGTTTTTCACGGGCCGGATCGAAATCGCCGGCTCAATCGCCGGGGTTGAGATCGCAACCAAGATTGCGTGGTATTACCTTCACGAGCGAGTCTGGGCGGCCATTCCCTGGGGGCGCCGTTGATTGGATTCAAACATCCATACGAGCAAGTGACGCGAAGACGGCTCTGCCATGAATGAACTCGAACCGAAGGAAAACCGTCGGCCGGCGATTGCGGGATTGGTGATCGCGGTCGTGCTGCTGGTGGTCGGATTGTGGCTGGCGCACGAATTGACCGCCGCCAGCAAGATGCAGGACTGCCTGATGTCGGGGCGCACCAACTGCAACGTGATTCAGCCGCAGTGACAAACGGCTTTGATTCCCGGCGATGGCGCGGCGGCATTCCGGGAAACGCCATCAACAGGGCCATGCCGAAGCGTGGCTACGACATGCAAAACAGAGGGGACGCCATGGGTGAATTTGTCGACGTGAGACACAGCGGTCGTATCACGGTCGTGACTCTAAACCGGCCCGGCGTCATGAATGCCCTGCACAAGCCGGCCCATTTCGAATTGCATGAGGTGTTCAACGCATTTGCCGCCGACCCCGATCAGTGGGTGGCGATCGTCACCGGGGCATGCGATCGCGCGTTCTGCGCTGGTAACGACCTGAAGTGGCAGGCGGCAGGCGGCGAGCGTGGCTGGAATTCGAGCGGATTTGGTGGGTTGACCACGCGGTTTGACTGCGACAAGCCGATCATCGCCGCCGTCAACGGCGTCGCAATGGGAGGCGGGTTCGAGATCGCGCTGGCCTGCGACCTGATCATCGCAGCGGAAAACGCCACCTTCGCATTGCCGGAGCCGCGTGTCGGCCTTGCCGCCCTCGCTGGCGGCCTGCACCGGTTGCCGCGCCAGATCGGATTGAAGCGCGCCATGGGCATGATCCTGACCGGCCGGCATGTTTCCGCGCAGGAAGGCTTTGACCTCGGCTTCGTCAATGAAGTGGTTCCTGCCGGTGAAGCGCTCGGTGCGGCGGAGCGCTGGGCCGGCGTGATCTGCCAGAATAGCCCGATGTCGATCCGTGCGTCGAAACATGCGGCGATGAAAGGGTTGAACGTCAGTCTGCCTGAGGCGATGGCCGCTCAGCGAGAATATCCAGCGGTACGCGACATGATCGCCTCCGCCGACTACGTCGAAGGTCCGCGCGCCTTCGCCGAGAAGCGGCCGCCGCGCTGGCAGGGCAAATAGGCGGTTGCACGATCATCGGAGAACTTATCCCGCCAGCAACCGCCGGCAGGCCTCAACAAAGACGCGTGCACCAGTGATGATGTCGGCATCATCGGTGTTTTCACTCCAGTGGTGGCTGATGCCGCCGATCGAGGGTACGAACAGCATGCCCGCTGGCATGATGGTCGCGAGGATCTGGGCGTCATGACCGGCACCGCTGGGCATGCGGACTGACTTGCCCTCGGCAAAACCGGCGCTCGCCTCTTCGATTGCGCGCTGAAATCTGGCATCCATCATGGCGGGAGCGCCGGCGCGTATGCGCTCCACCTCGACGCCGCAACCGCTCTTTGCACCGACCTCGGCGGCCATGTTCCGCAAGTGATCCTCCAGACGCTCGATCACGCCGGGATCATCGTCGCGAATCTGGAACAGCAATTCGGCGCGTCCCGGGATGATGCTTGGCGCACCGGGATCAAGGGTGATGCGACCGGTGGTCCATACGGTCCGCTGACCGCAAAGCGCAGGGAACCGGTCATCGATCGTCACGCACAATCTGGCGAGCGCCAAACCGGCGTCCCTGCGATCGGCCATTCGCGTCGTGCCCGCGTGGTTTTGCTCGCCAATGAAGGTGATCCGGTATTGCCAGATACCGACGATGGAGGTGACGACGCCAATCTTGCGACCGCTGCTTTCGAGGGTCAGGCCTTGCTCGATATGGGCCTCGAGATATCCGAGATGCCGGCCGCGTTCGGCGTTGGCGCGGGGGCGGCCGGCAAGGCCTGCGTGGCCCAGGGCCTGGCGCATGGTCCGTCCGCTGTTGCTGTTGCGATCGTGCCCGGCGTCAATCTCCTCCTCGGTTACATCGCCGACATAGGATCTGCTGCCGAGGAAGTGCCCGAAATGTCCTTCCTCATCGCTCCATGCCGCGACTTCAACGGCGCCGTTTACCTGCGGGTCGGGATTGATGACGCGGGCGGCTTCGAGGGCATAGACCACGCCAAGCGGTCCATCTAGCCAGCCCGCAAAATTCTGGCTTTCAAGATGCGATCCAGCCAGCAATTTCGGTCCGCCTTTCGTGCTGGTGCCGAGGACATTGCCGATGCCATCGATCGCAGCCGTGAGCCCTGCCTCAGGCAGCCGCCCGGCCAGCCATTCCAGCGAGCGCATATGCGCCTCGGAAAAAGTCGGCTTGTGAACGCCGGTCTTGTAAGCGCCGATGCCACGGAGCGCGTTGAGGTCGGCAAGGACCCGAGCGCCGTCGACGTGCGAGCGAATGTCAGGCATGAACCACAACCCCAGGCATTTCGACCATTTTGCCAATTAGCTGATAACTTCGGTCAACCGCCATCAACTTTCTCATCCTCCAGACCCCTGATGATCGAACGGGTCGATCGGGGCCATGGCAGCGCCACCGTCGCTTCGATGACGGTCATGTGGCAAGAGCTTTTTTTCAATCCCGCGGTAACAACCGCGATCCTCGGATCGTCCCTACCACAGAGACATACCCAGCCTTGGAGAACGGTTTCAAATTATGATCCCCGGCATCGCGACTGTAATTTCGGCTGCCGCTCTTTCGCTCAGCCTGGCGCTCGCGCCTGCGGCCTTCGCGCAGGATTCCATGCAGCAGGACGTCGACTTCAAGAATAGCCTGTCCAGGGACGATGGCGTGAAGAAGGATACAATGCCCAAAGCTGCCACGAAGAAAGGTTACGCGACAAAGAAGGCCGGCCTGTCGAAGTAGGCGTCAGCGCGGCGTTCTCCGCCGGTTCCCGCCGGTGGGTTAGCCTTTCTTTACCGTCGGGCGATACCCTGTCCTTTCAGTCGATCCTACTCACACTGCTCAGACCGACTTCACCCGGCGGGTTCGCCGCAATGATCGTGCTGAAGGAGTCCGGAATGGCCGTTTTTATCGTGCTAAAACGACCTGGACCTCCCACTCGAGAGGTCCTGGTGAATCTCAACGAGATCATAATGGTCCAGCCCGGACAGGGTACGGGCTCCGCGATTCTATTCGGCCGGGAGCATCTCGTGAGTTTCGAAGAGGACGTTGCGACTGTCATTCGTCGAATCCAAACCGGTCCCTACGTGGAAACCAATCACGCGTCGCTGCCGAAGCAGCGATAGCCGAGGACGAGGGACACCGGCGGCTGTCCCGGAGTCGGAGGGCTATCGGCCAAACAGCAAATTCGCGCCCGTATCAGGATTTGGCCGGATCAGAATGGAAGCCAGGAAATAAGCGGCCGGGCGATGGCGCTCCCCAGCGAAGGACGATAATCAGGTAAAATCAGCAGGTTTGCCAATATTTCTCGCTGGAAATCGCGCATTGTTTCACAAGGACATTTTGCCCTTTGGCAAACCAAGGCCAGCGACCGACGAAATCAGTCTAAAGGAAGCCCTGCGATCTGGCTTTACTGGAGTGAAAGTTCCCGCAAAGCATTTTTGATTTCCTTCAAATCATTTAACGCTTTGCAGCTCCTGAGAAGTGGACCCACTTCTTTGTTGCCTTGCGCCTTTATGGCACGCAACGTCGTTGCCACTGATTTTCGGGCGGCTTCTTCAATTTCCAGTCTCTTTTGCGATTGCAATGGCTTGGCAATCGTCGATTCAACTTCCATGGTTGCTATTTGGGCCTGAACGTAATTTTTTTTAGCTTCAGCATCGGAAGCCAGCGTTGAAAGACCGCCATACATAAGCGAGCATTCAGAAAAGCGGCGCACTACCTTGTCGCGCAGTTCGACGCCTTCCTTGCTTTCTTCTATTGCGCTATTTATCGCCGCGGTTACGTCAAGTACGGCCCATGTGCTGTCTCTGCCAGTGGATTGCGCGTAGGCAAGGCGCGACGAGATCGGCAAGGCTGATATTAGGCCAAAGACGAGCAGTAAGATCACCATGGGACTGTCGGACATCATTTCGCGGTTTGCCAGTTCATCATTTCGCGGTTTGCCGGTTCGAAGTAAAAGCTGAACCCTATCAAATCGATTTTTGAGGTTTGGCGCTCCCTAGCGGAATCGAACCGCTCTCTCCACCGTGAAAGGGTGGCGTCCTAACCGATAGACGAAGGGAGCGAAAGCGCCTGCTTCGCTACGACCGACCAGGCCGCGGCATCGCCGCTTCGCTTGAGATTTTGAAACAATTACGCCTGGTAAATCAATGCCTTGCGGTTACGTTGGGGCCGCGCCGTCCCGGACCCTGTGGTGGGTTCGGTAGCAGCGGGCGAACGTATAGTGGCCTTTGGGCGACCGGGCAAGCCGGAGCGGGGGCGGGTTTTGCCGGCAAAAGGAGGTGTCCGGACGAGGCCGACGTCGTCGATTTTCCCGGCAAATCGCAACGGTTTTTAAAGCCGTCACAGGTAATGAAGCACCGACAGCAATTTCCGGTGGAAGCAAGCGATGGCCGCATTCAACAGGAAGCGCGAGGCCCGTAAATCGGTGCAGCAGTCCGGGTGGATCACCCTCGACGGCGGCTTCGCGGCGCGTCAGTGCCTGGTCCACGATATGTCCTCTACCGGGGCGAAGATCACGATGGAGGATTCCAGCGCCTTGGCGGGCAAATTGCGGCTGGCATTCTCGCGTGATGCGAGAGCAGGACGCAAATGCGAAGTGGTTTGGCACCGCGGCAAATCGCTCGGCGTCAAATTCGTCAGGTAACCGGCCCAGCTCCTTCACGACCAGACACACTCAGCCGGCCGAGACGGGTGACGCACGTGGCGGATCGCCGCCCTGCTTGCGCTCATGACATCGGTGGTGCGACGAATTGGGTAAATCCCGGCCGGGTGTCGAATTGCGCGAACCAGCGCTCAAGATGCGGCAGCTTTGGCTTGCTGATACCCTCGACACCGAACCAACGCCTCGCGTAGGCGCCAAGCGCGATATCCGCCAGCGTGAAGTCATCGCCCTCGATGAAGCGCCGCGTCGCCAATTGGGCCTCGACGATGCGCCACTGCGTGGCCTCGGCGTCGGCGTCTTTCTGGATCGCAGCCATGTTCCGTTGTTCGACCGGGGTTCGCACCAGCGCCCAGAACACCGGACGATCGACCGGCTGCAATGTCGAGAGCGTCCAATCGAGCCAGCGGTCGACGCCCGCGCGCACTCTTGGCGTTTGCGGATAGAGCGGCGATTGCGGTTTGTAGGCGAGGACGAGGTAGCGCATGATCGAATTGGATTCCCAGAGCACGAAATCGCCGTCCACCAGGGTCGGCACGCGCCCGTTGGGATTCATCGCCAGATAGTCGGGCTCGTGGTTCTTGCCGAAGGCCATGCCGGCATCGACGCGCTGATAGCTGAGATCGAGCTCGCGCAGGCACCAAAGCACTTTCTGAACATTGACCGAATTGGCCCGACCCCAGATCTTGAGCTGAACTTGATTGTTGTTCGACACGCTATCTTGCTCCCCGACGCTGATCGATGCGCGTCATATCGGAATTTTCAGGAAAAAGCGCGCCCCGTTTCATCGGATGACGCCGCTTGCGTGGGGTTACGGCAAAAATCAGGCTCCGCCGTCGACGGAGCCTGATCTACGACCACGATTCAGATCTATCCGTATCGCCCCGCGTCGCGTGGTCGCGGTTCTGCCAGCTCGTTACCAGTGACCGGTGTTGGGCATCGATGTCCATGGCTCCGCCGGAGGCTTCGCATCGCCCTTTTGCAGGAGTTCGATCGAATGCAGATCTGGTGAGCGGATGAAGGCCATCTGCCCGTCGCGGGGTGGGCGATTGATGGTGATGCCGCGTTTCATGAGACGCTCGCAGGTCGCGTAGATGTCATCGACCTCATAGGCGAGATGGCCGAAATAGCGATCCTCGCCGTACTTTTCCTCGTCCCAATTGTAGGTGAGTTCGACCAGCGGCGCGCCGCGTCCCTTCGACGCCTTCAGCAGGCCTTCGTCTTCGGGGGCGCACAAGAACACCAGTGTGAACTTTCCCTTGTCGTTGTCGACCCGGCGGACTTCCTTCAATCCCAGTGCGTCCTGATAGAATTTGAGTGCGGCGTCGAGATTGCGTACGCGCAGCATGGTGTGGAGATAACGCATGGTTCCTTGCTCCTTTAAGAAATCGACGTGACCGCGATTGGTTGGTGGAACTCATTAGCAGCAAAATGTCGATGAGGGCAGGGGCGGGGCGAACCCTCTCGGAACAATCAGGCCTCCCGATTTTTGATCAGAGACGCATCGATCTTGTGCCGCCGAAAAAGCGCAGGGACGCGAAATCATCCTGAGCACCCCGGGCCGTCGAGCCATCTTTCCTGGGACCTGGTCGGAACTGTCGCTGTCGCGGTCATTCCGATGTGCGCTCGCTGACCGTCGGGCCGGCCACATCACAACTTTGAGACAACACCGGAACGATCGCCTGAGGCCGATGTTGGCCCTCATATCGTTCATGGAGAAAATGCAATGTCTAAACTCGGTATTCTCGGAGCAACAGCGTTATCGCTTTCGCTCGCAGTTGCTACCCCGGTCCTGGCTGAACAGGCTCACGGCGGCGCGCGCGGTGGCGGCGGCGGAATGCATGTCGGCGGCGGAGGCATGCGCGGCGGCGGTGGCGGGTTCCGCGGGACTCAAGCGAGCATTGGCGCTGGCCAGGCGAGCGTTGGTGCAGGCCGGGTTAGCGGCGCGGGTGGTGCCAATTTCGCCGGACGCGGCGGCGGGCAATTTGCCCAAGGCGGCTTCCGTGGTGACCGCGGTGAATTTCGTGGCGATCGCGACGGACGCTTCGGACGAGGCGCCGGATTTGTCGCTGGTCTAGCGGCAGGCAGCGCGTTCGGCTACGGCTACGGCGGCTACGATCCCTATTATTACGGTGACGACTACGCATACAATGACTACTACGACGGTGGTTACGATCAGGGATTCCCGGTCGCAGCGGGCGTCGAGGTGTCGAGCGTTGGCGGCGATGCGTCCTATTGCGCACAGCGCTATCGATCCTACGATCCGGCCTCCGGGACATATCTCGGCTTTGATGGGTTGAGACACCCTTGCCTGTAAGTGAAGGCGAAATAGATCGGAAAGGGCGGCTCCCTCGAGTCGCCCTTTTTGTTGCCGAGCGCGCATTGCGGCGTTTTCTTCGACGTCGGCTGCAGTGCTATTCGGGTTCCTGCATTAGCTAAATTTAACCTTGGAGGGAGGTCGGCAAGAAACCCGGTTCCGCAGAAACCAAGGAAAAGCCGCTGCGTTGTTAGTCAGGGTGTTTGAATGGAGGAGATGCGCATGAAGAAGACGTTAGCAATCCTCGCCACAGTTGCGACGGTTGGCGCAACCGCGGTGACCGCGCCGGCGCAGGCGCGCGGCATCGGTCCGGGCCTGGCTTTCGGACTGGCGGCAGGTGCGCTTGTTGCCGGGGCGGCGGGCGCGTACGGCTACTACGGACCGGGCTATGGCTACTACGGACCGGGCTACGGCTATTATGGGTACGGGCCAGCCTATTACGGGCCCGGTTACGCCTATTACGGCGGACCGTATTGGCGCCACCGCTATTGGCATCGCTATTACTGGTAAGAGGCAAAAAGCCCGGAGTTCACCTCCGGGCTTTTTTCTTGTTGATTTTTGGCCAGGACATTTGGCCTCAACCGAGCTTCACGACCAGAACGGCGGGCGTTCAAGCACGTGGCGCGAATTTTCGATGTGGCGCGCGTTTTGTAACGTCGTAAAAAAATATTCCTCGCGCTCGCGTCTGAATTTTTCCTGAGTCGCTTTGAAACTTGCCACGCGCGCCGCAATTTCCTCGCGCTCCTGAGCGCGGCGGTCTTGTTGTTCGGTCATGCCCCATCCCTTTTTGAGTCGTATTCCCCTAACATTGGCGTCCGAGATTGGGGCGCGAATGCGGATACGGCGTTGCAAGATTGTGATTGTGGATAAGAGTCGTGGCTCGTTGTGGCGTGCGCGCCTTCCCGGTACTTCACAAGGAAGAGAGGGAGATGTCCATAGCAAAATTGATTTGCACTCACTGAGCATCGAAGAACTCGTCGCACTGCGCGACAATGCAATCGCCAAGTTCGCTGAAAAGGCCGTGGCGCGGCAAGCCGAGCTTGCGGCCGAACTGGAAAAGCTGTCGCAGTACGGCAAGTCAGCGAAGAAATCGCCGGTTGCTCCTGCAATCAAAAAGGCCGAAAAGGGCGACGACGTCGCGAGGAAGACGACGAGGTCAACGAACCGCCCAGGCGGCGCGAAAGGGACCCGTTACCGGTCGAGGTCATGAGCCTCGGCGACACATCGAAATGGCAATCCGGTCGCACGTGCTATAGTTGTTTCGGCTGAACTTTCGGATTGTCTCCTGTGATTGCTTCGGACCTTCGTAGCGGCGTGGAACAACTCGGCGACATGATCGCCGAGGCGGATGTCATCGTTCCCTTTACCGGCGCGGGCATTTCGACCGAGTGCGGCATTCCCGATTTCCGCTCGCCGGGCGGATTGTGGACCCGCAACCGGCCGATCCCCTTCGATGAATTTGTCGCCAGCACCGATGCCCGCAATGAGGCCTGGCGGCGACGCTTCGCCATGGAGCCGACCTTCGCTGCGGCGAAGCCCGGGCGCGGTCACCGCGCGCTCGCATCGCTTTACCGGGCCGGCAAGATTCCGGCCATCGTCACCCAGAACATTGACAATTTGCATCAGGTCTCAGGCTTCGCCGGGGATGACGTGGTGGAACTCCACGGCAATACGACTTACGCGCGCTGTATCGGGTGCGGACAGGCGTACGATCTTCCCTGGGTCAAACAGCGCTTTGACGCCACGGGTAGTGCGCCAGGCTGCACGATTTGCGAGCAACCGGTGAAGACCGCCACCATCTCGTTTGGGCAGGCCATGCCGGAAGAAGCGATGCGCCGCGCCACCGAACTTGCCCAGCGTTGCGAACTGTTTATCGCGATCGGATCATCGCTGGTGGTCTGGCCGGCCGCGGGTTTTCCCCTGCTGGCCAAGAACTCGGGCGCCCGCCTTGTGATCATCAACAATGATCCCACCGAGCAGGATGACCTGGCCGATCTGGTGATCCGGTACGATATCGGGGAAACGCTTGGGCCGTTCGTGGGCAATTGATGTCCAACTGATTCGCCGCCGCGCAAGCCTGTTCATAGGTTCCTGAAGATTCGTTTTTGGTCTATGCGCCGCAAGCGAGAGTGTTATCTTTTGATTTGAGAGATTCGCGTGGCGTCATCATGAACCTTGATGGACGCGTGTAGGTGCCGTCATCTGAGATGGCGGGCCGTAGATGATGTGTGGGGTCCGGGGTTATGGGGTCGGACGGATTTGAGTCCAAGAAACTCGGAGGTCCGCCGTCCGGCGGGACGGGGCCTAATCGGCTTGGGCCGAGCGGATTTTCAGCTGGCGAACGTGATCCGGCGATCGATGCACTGACGGGTCTTGGCGAGGCCGCAGCCAACCTGGTCGAGGTCAGCGGCGTCATCAAATGGTTCGATGCATCAAAGGGCTACGGTTTCATCGTTCCCGATAATGGCTGGCCCGATGTGCTGCTGCACGTCACAGTGTTGCGGCGCGATGGTTATCAAACCGCCTATGAAGGCGCGCGGCTGGTTTGCGAATGCGTGCAGCGGGCGAAGGGCTATCAGGCGTTTCGCATCATCTCGATGGACGAGTCGACGGCGATCCATCCCGCGCAGATGCTGCCGCCGCGGACCCATGTCAGTGTCACCCCGACCAGCGGCCTGGAACGAGCGCAGGTCAAGTGGTTCAACCGCCTGCGCGGCTTCGGCTTCCTGACCTGCGGCGAGGGAACACCGGATATTTTTGTCCACATGGAGACCTTGAGACGTTACGGAATGACCGAACTGCGCCCCGGCCAATACGTCCTGGTGCGGTTCGGACCCGGTTCCAAGGGCATGATGGCGGCCGAAATCCAGCCGGAAACCGGCTCGCCGGGACTGTCGTCGCACTGATCGCACGACCCTTCTCTCCCTCACGCGACCAGAATTGATGGGTGAGCGCCGATGACGGCGTCGAGTGGCGTGCCCAAGGTCTGGTATTTGCCACGATCCTCAGGCTACGGTCGAGCGCGCCTGTTCCGCCGGCATCTGGCGCGGATCGCCGTGGCCCGGATGCGGCAATATGCGCCCCAGCGAATGAGGTCAGAGCATTTTCCTGCCGTAAAACCTGTGCCGGTCTTCCGGAACAGCCCGTCAAAAATCTCCTGTGGGTGAGGTGAACGTTGCTTATGAATTTCTGTCGAACTCCTGGCTGGAGCCCGCGCGCGCGGTTCTGGATATCCATCGCTGCCGTAGTGGGCCTGCTTTGCGCATTCTCCGGTCCGGACGCGCGGGCGGCAAGCGTTCAGCCGCTTGAGATCGTGACCAAATCCGGCGTGCAGGTGTTTTCGGTCGAGATGGCAACGACCGAAGAAGAGAAAACCACCGGCCTGATGTACCGCAAGGAGCTGGCGGACGGAAAAGGGATGCTGTTCGATTTTTCGCCGGAACAGGAGGTGTCGATGTGGATGAAGAATACCTACATTCCGCTCGACATGATCTTCATCCGGGCCGATGGCCGGATCCTGCGTATTGCCGAGAATACCGAGCCAATGTCCACCGAGATCATCCCGTCGAGGGGGCTCGCGAAGGGGGTGCTGGAGGTGATCGCCGGCACGGCGCAGAAATACGGGATTGCGCCAGGGGATCGCGTTGCCCATCCGCTTTTCAACGGCCGGTAACCGGCTTGCTGGCGACCCTTTAAGCGTGTATCGACGACGTTTCCCAAATGATCGGGGTATAGCGCAGCCTGGTAGCGCGGCAGTTTTGGGTACTGCAGGTCGTTGGTTCGAATCCAGCTGCCCCGACCAGTAAAATCAACAACTTAGCTAGGATATTCCAAGCCAAAGCTTCCCAGAAAATTGAGTTGGGAAGGCCATGGGAAGACGGGGAAAATAATTTTTAGGGTAGGGGGCAGAGACAAGGCACCAGCGAGGTAGTTGCCATGGTGGACGCTTCATTTTCTCGCCAGAGACAGGAAGAGGACCAAGCTTTCGCGGGAGTCCGCCGCCAGCTTTCGATTTTTGCCGTGGTTCTGGTGGTCATATTGATCGGCCTTGGCTACATGCTGCTACGGCGAGGCTTCAGCGGAAATAGCCCAGCCGAATCACCTTCCGTTGTCGCGACGGAACGCCAATCCTCAAACGAGCTCCTCGAAACGACAAAGGGGCTCCAAGTGACACAACAGCAGGCCGTCGACCAGCTGCAGATCGTGCAAGATCAGCTCCTCGCCCAGAAGGAAGAAACCAGAAAACTGTCCGAGCAGATCGCAGCATTGACTGAAAAGCTGAATGCACTCCAGGTAACTTCGGCGCCGACCGTTACCGCTCCCGTTTCGCCGCCGAAGCGTTAGCACCAGGGTGCTGTGATGTCAGACGAACTCGATTTTTGGAATTTCGCAGACAAGGACGATGCAAAGGCAGAGATTCGCGCCGCCGTCGAGTATTTGCTGAGAGATGCTACCGGCGGCGCCCGCGGTGATATCGTGCAGGAGATCCTTGCGATCGTGCGCGACGCGGCCAACGGACTGCCAGCGCGCGAAACCGATCCTCTAGACGATGATATGCCGGGCGGCTGATGGCGCATGGTCCCTGCACGACTCCAGGAAGGCCGCCGGTGAGCCCGGATTTCCCGGCTACCATGTCGCCGGCCGATCGGCGCCGGCGCATGGCTCGCCAGCGCTGAGTCTTCAAGACGCCGTGAGATGGACCTTTATCGCGCACCTTTGTGAGCTGTTTCACTTACGCCGCGCGAGGATTGAGCTACCCAATGCTGGGGCAGCCGGCATTGGAGATCGCAGATATGGCTGCTATTGCAAAGTTTCTTTTCCGGATGACGAAATTCAGACTGATTGGCGTTGCCGCAGTCCTTTTTTCTGTGCTGGCAGGACCCGCGATGGCCCGGCATGGAATCGCCAGCACAGACGGTTACGCCCAGAGCATCTTTTGTGCGACCAGCGAAGCGGGAAATCCCCACAGCAAGTATTGCGATTACATGGCATGGAGTGCCTGGCGGCAACATGGCGGTTGGGACAGCACGCTCGACAATGCTTGCTGGCATAACCCAAGCTATGTGCCGGGAGAATGCGGCTGGGCACACCCATGAGGTGATGTCTGCCCGACCTGCTTAGGCATGGGCGCGGGACCGAAGCCCCGCGCCCTTTGTTCGCCGCTTGAGCCGCTTGCGGTGTGCCGCCAGTCGCTGGCGGCTGCGCAGTTTATGATCTCGGTGCCTTCGCTTCATCGGGCGAGGCCAGTAATGAAGGCGCCCGCGCCGCGTCGACCAGCTGCACGACGGCCTGGATGAGAGTCTCAAGCCATACATCGCGCCAGTCGATGTAGCGCTCGCCATCCTCGTCCTCGAACCGCCCTTCGATCATGTGCTCGCCGTTATTGCGATGTTGGATTCGCATATAAAAAAGCGCATCGATGATGCCGTTGAGCGTCGTCGGAACGGTGTCAAACAAATCCATTGCGGCCGCCTCTGGCGGCAGCCCCGCCGCATCCGTTGCGTCGTTGAGTTCCTGGACGCGCGCCTTCTAGACAACACGCCGCGAAGCGTGCGCCAGGGCCTTTACCCCGAAGGGCTGTTGCATAGCCGTGGCACTCCCGGCATAGTGAGCCGGTCGCAGCCCACGGTATGGGCGCGGCAGTTCTTTCGGCGGGTGATAGGGCCGGCAAGCCCGACGGCCCGCCTATCGCGGATGAAGCGCAGCCCCCGGCAAGGGACCGCTTCGGGAGTTGTCCAGGCTCCGCGCATACCGTCTCACTGATTTGCTTAAACCCCTCGTCGGGGAAAATCTCTCAAGCGCAGGGTAGTGACGATGAGGACTCTGCTGATCCTTGCCGCGATCATTGGCTTTTCGGTATCTGCCTTGGCTCAAACCGCGGCGCCCAAGCATAGTGGCAAGCCGCTAAAGCAGGCAAAGCCGATAGCACCAATGGCCTGCAAGCTCGTGGGAACAGTCAGGGGGATCAAGCTTTGGGCCGGCGACTGTTTGGCCCCACCTGAACTTCGGGATACCTCACCCACGGCCGAGCCCGCCGCGCCAGCGCCGACCCCGGAAGCAAATCCCCCGGGTGCCAAACAGTAACTTGCCAAGCCCCTCACGGGCGGCTTTCGCCGTAGCCCCGCGCCAAAGCGCTGTCTGGCATTGCCAATATGGTTCTCTCACAAGCACGAAGCCCAGTCCGCCATCAACGGCCGTCAAGACTTCGTGAGTTGGGTGACATTCGCTCCAGAGCGCACATTTTACCTTGAACTGAATTGATGTGGGGTTGGTCGCATCAAGACGCGATACCCATCCAATGTTCAAGCAACGGAGACGACCATGCAAAGAACGGCTCTTACCCTCCTCGGCGCGCTGCTGATCTCAGGGTTGGCGCTTCAATTGGCAGCGGCGTCTGAGCATCACCACCGGAGCAAGGCCTACTTCGGCAGTTATCTTCCGAAATATCGAGGAACCTACAATCAGGTGGACGGGCCGGTCAATGTCACTCCGCGAGTGTTTGATCGCTTCGACCCGTCGGTTCCTCACTACGGAGGCCCCTCGGCAAGCTAATGTCCCCAGAACAAACGGCGAGGGCGCTTGGCCTCACACTGTCGCCGTCGCTACCGACCCGGGCCGTCGCACTTGAACGGTTCGCCAGCCACCCCGAGCCCGGACCGATTCGGAAAAGCAATCCCAAAAAAGGCGGTAGATTTGAAACCACTCAATGCTCGACGAAAGCGCGCTGCATTTGATCGGTAATGGGCTTCAGCAAGTAACTCATCATCGTCCGGCTGCCGGTCTGCATGAAAACTTCCGCGGGCATGCCCGAGACAAGCTGTAGCCCGGACAGCCGCCGACGTTCGTCCTCGGGCAGCATTACCCTGACCGTGAAGTATGTCGCGTTGCTCTGCTGATCGTGGCTGGTGTCGGGCGAAACATAGGAGACAACGCCGGTGAGTTGCGGCGTCGTGCGCTGGTTGAAGGCCGAGAAGCGGACGAAAGCCTTCTGGCCGGTCCGCACCTGGTCGATATCGTTGGGCTGCAGACGCGCCTCGATCTGCAAGTCATCCGAATCCGGCACGACTTCCATGATGGCGTCGCCGGCGCGGATGACGCCGCCGATGGTGTGCGCTGAAAGTTGATGGATCACGCCGGAAGTCGGTGCGCGGATCTCTATCCGATCGAGAAGATCCCGCGCAGCGACGCCACGCTCCACCAATTCGGCTTCCTTGCCCTGGCTCTCGCCCAGTTCCTTCACGACATCGGTCCGGAAATCCTGATCGAGCCGCACGATCTGGAGCTGCGCCTCGCCGATCTTGGATTTTGTCTCCGCTATCGCGGACATCAATTGTCCGCGCTCGCCTTCGATCCGCGCGCTCTCGCGCTGCAAGGTCGTAAGCCGCGTCAGCGGGACCAGCCGTTTGTCGTAAAGGTCCTGCACTCCCGAAAGCTCTCCCGCGATTAGTTCGAGTTGCCTGGTCTTGGAGCCGACCTGGGCATCCAGACCTGCAATTTCCTCGCCGAGCTGCGAGACCTTGCTTTGCAGGAGATCGATCTGGCTTCGGCGTCCATTGGCTCGCGCCGTGAACAGCGACGCCTCCGACGCCAGCACGGTCTTGACGGTCTCCTCGCCGGAACGAGCCCGCAATTCGGCTGGAATCTCGATCCGAGACAGGCCGTCGCGCTCAGCAACCAGCCGCGCGATCCGGCCTCGCACCTCATTGAGCTGCTTGCTCACCATCTGCAGACTGGCCTGCGCCTGGGTCGGGTCGAGCCGCACAAGCAAATCGCCGACGCCGACCCGCATGCCATTGTGGACAGCGATCTCGGCAACAACCCCACCGGTTGGATGCTGCACGGTCTTGACGTTGGATTGAACCACCAGATTGCCGGGCACCACGACAGCTCCCGCCAGCGGCATCAGCACGCTCCAGCCGCCGGCGAGAACGCCGGCTACGAGCAGCACCCGAAGCCCGGTCCGCAACTCGTGCTCGAAGGCGCGCCCGGCGCGCAGTATCAGGCTATCACCCGGGGCGTTGTTGTTGTCGGCGAGGCTTTCGCGATTGACAAGGAATGCAACGCCCGCGATCAGGCCAACGCGACCCCGCTCGATCAGTTTTCCAAGGGCCGTTCCGGGCTGCGCATCGGCGGTCGGGCGCGGTAGCATCATTCGAGGTGTATCTGCAATCCTCGACGGATTTCTATCGTTCAGGCCCGGAATTTCCCGCCCGTGTTGCAACACATCCATCGGTATCGCGTTTTCAGACGTGGCGATGCCAGGCTGGCGTGGGGCGGCATCCGGCTCACACGCATTTTCGGTTCTGCGCCCGGCGGCGGGGTTTAATCCGAATTGCTCAAGACAGACATCGATGACCCGCCCCATCTTGCCTTTCCGCTGCCTCGTTGGCAGGCTCGCTCGCTGAAGGCCGGCCGGGCGCGAGTTGCCGCGAGCGGGACGACGCCCATGCGGCGGCTGTGGCTCACTGGCGTCTTCACGCTCGAACGCCTGGCGCAGGCGCTGCAGCTCAAGAATCAGCGCGGCGCCTTGTGGCCCCACGCCGCCGCCGTGCTGATCGACCCAGCGCGGCGAGTGCGGCCCGTCATGGGCTGTATAGTCCCGCCGCGTCATGGCTCGACGCTTTCGGCAAGCGGAGCGCGACGAACCGCCCTGGTGTCCGGCGCTGCCGCGGCCCGTCCCGTCGCCATGCGGACGCGAGCAAAGATATCGTCGCACGTTCCGAACGCGATCGCCTTACCTTCGTAGAGCACCATCGCCATATTCAGCGCGGAAACCGCGCTCGGGCGATGCGATATGACAATAACGATGCATTTATTGTCGCGCAGAATCTGGATGGCGCGGCTCAGGGCATTCTCGCCGTCGGTGTCGAGATTGGCATTGGGCTCATCGAGTACAACCAGAAACGGCGCTCCGAACACTGCGCGAGCCAGACCAATTCTCTGCCGCTGCCCCGCCGAAAGCGACATCCCGCCCTCGCCGATTCGCGTCGAATACCCTTCCGGCAGCCGCAGAATGATGTCGTGAACGCCGGCGATCCGCGCCGCCTTCAGGATGGCATCGGAGGTCGCGCCGCCGTCGAAACGGCAGATGTTTTCGGCAACGGTGCCATCGAACAGGGCCACATCCTGCGGTAGATAACCGATGTAGCGGCCGAGATCCTCGTTTCGCCATTGATCCAGCGCTGCGCCGTCGAGCCGCACGACACCATTTCGAGCCGGCCAGATGCCGACCAGCGCCTTGGAGAGCGAGGTCTTGCCTGACGCGCTGGCGCCGAGCAGAGCCAGTCCCATACCAGCCTTGAGTGAAAACGAAATATTCGAGACAATCGGCTTGTCCGTTCCCGGCGCGGCGACGGAAAGATCCCGCACGGAAAGCTCGTGGCACGGACGCGGCAGCACGACCGGCGGTGCCGGAGGCGCCGCGGTGACCTTGCAGATATCGCGCAGGCGCGCGATGCCCTGACGCGCGGCAACCAGCTGCTTCCAGGTACCGAGCGCGATTTCAATCGGCGCCAGCGCGCGGCCCATCATGATCGAGGAGGCGATCATGATGCCGCCCGATGCTCTGTCGGCCACGACAAGATAGGCGCCGACGCCCAACATCCCCGACTGCAGCACATAGCGCAGCACTTTCGCGCCAGAGCCGAGATTGGCGTACACGTCGGTGGCCCGGATATTTTCCCGCAAATAGCGCTCGTTGGCCTGCGACCAGCGTGCGGTGAATCGATCCGTCATGCCGAGCGCCCGGATGATTTCCGCATTGCGCTGGGTCGCATCTGCCAGTACCTGCCGCTGGGCGCTGGAATCCATTGCTGCCTTGGCCGCCCCGCGCGACATCCGCTCGGTGAACAATGTCACGGCAATGATCGCAGCGGTGCCAAGCAGGGCAGTCATACCGATCGCTGGATGAAACAGAAACAAGGCAATCAGAAATATCGGAATCCACGGCATGTCGAGAAACGCCGTCGGTCCCATGCCGGACATAAAGCCGCGCACCTGGTCCAGATCGCGCAACGGCTGCTGCATCAGCATCGGCTTGACGCCGCGAAGCGGCAGAGTGGCCAGCGCGGTGTGGATCGCTTGCTGCAGGCCGGCGTCGAAAAGCGTAGCGACGCGGCACAGCATGCGCGAGCGTAGCGCGTCGAAATATCCTTGCACGAGGTAGGCGAATAGAACGATGAGCGACAGGCCCAACAAAGTTGCCGTGTTGCGGCTCGGAATCACCCGGTCATAGACCTGCAGCATATAGAGTGAGCCCGAGAGCATCAGGATATTGATCACGCCGCTGAACACGGCGATGCCGATCATGCGCCGCGCGCTCTCGCGCAGCCCAAGCGCTACGGGATCATCGGAAGAAAGCGTCGAGAGCAGATGTGAAATCCCCCGCGCCGCTGGCGTTGTCGGCGCATGACCATGAGCAACACTCATGCACTTCATCCTCATTGGCTGATCCCGCGACTGGCGATCAAATCTCCTTGACCAGTGATACCGACCATTTTTCGGCAACAATGCGACCGTCGCAAATTCGTCGACGGCTGCACCTGAATCTCCGCGCGCGAGGACAATGAGGACAATACTGTTCGTCACATATGTGCAAGTTCGCCACATATGTGCACTGTTCGTCACATGTGTGCCGCTGGAAAAAATTTGTACGGACCGCGCAGGCGCTGGAAACGCTGGCGAAAATTGCTAATGACACCGTCCAATGAAACGCTCGCCTTAAATGCGGCGTCATAGATTCGTCCGCCTATCACCTTGCTTCTCTCGCGCATTGGCCCCGGTGTCGGCTGAATGAGGCCACGAAGCTAAACAAATCTTCATCTCGCGCCTTCCCTGCGCTGGGAGTCGTTCCGTAACCAACCGAAGTGACGGCAAGCGTATTGAGTATCGCCAGCAACGGTGAAGAGGAGGAAGTAGTAAATGGCCCTGACAGCAACGGATCTATTCAACGACGCAACGACCCGCGAGATTGGCGGTGTTGGCCCCGATCAGGTCAACCTGATCGTCTCGGACCTTATCGGCGTGCAGCAGATGCTGACCGCGGCAGATCCCACGATCAACAATCTCTCGGACCTGCACACGCACGTCATCATCAATCAGCTCAATGAGGAGATCGCGTCCGTCGAGAACGCGAACGCGCCAACAACGGGCACGCTGACAACGGGAACAGATCTCGGACAATATGTCGGGCGTTCGATCAACGATATCCATCGGGACATTATCGATATCGCTCAAGCCGACCCCGGCGTGCAGGCGCTGTTCAACCCGACGCCGCTGCCGGCCCTCAACACCCCGGCTGCGCCGTTCCATGACAACGCAGCGCAAACGACCTTCATGACGCAATGGATCCAGGACAGTAACCATCTTGGACAGATGGCGACGACGATCGAGAATAATGGCTTCAAGGGCGACATTGCTGGACTGGTCCAGCAGATACAGACCTTCGAGACCAATTCGAACGCCTTCGACCAGTCTCAGGGCGGTCTCTGGTCGGCGCGCTTCTGGAACGAACTTCGGACAGACGGCACGGCGGGCACCGCGGCGAGCGCGCTGATCGACGGCTTGCAGACGCACAATACCGGAGAACTCGACGCAGCGGTGCAGCAGCTCGCAGCGAACTCTGCGGATGTGGCAGGCAATAACCTCATGACGGATGGCGGGAGCTACGCGAATGTGGTGGCAGCGGCCCAGGCGACGGCCGTGACGCCGAATGCCGCGACACCTCCGGATACCGTAACACCTCCGGCAACAACACCTCCTGGAACAACACCTCCCGCAACAACGCCTCCTGCAACAACGCCGCCTGCCGGTCCGCCCGACGCCGGAGGGCCAGTTGCCGGAGATGGTGGGAATCATCTGGTGGCTGATCTGATCGCTCTTCTCCAGGGAGGCGGCCAAAACAGCGTTTCGGCGGTTATCGCTGACCTCGAAGCGGTGGCCCAGGCCGCCGGCGCCCACAACAATGGCGTGGCGACGTTGTTGACCGATCTGCAAACGGCCGCCGCTGCTCCTGCGGCGCCAACTGCCGCGAATGCTCCAGCCAGCGGCCCAGCGGCGCCGCCGCCGGTTGCAACCGTTGACGCCGGGCCACCGGCGGCAGTCGCCGGTCCGGCTGACAACGACGCGCATCATTCGCATATCGGCGAAATGGCGCAGCACTTTCATCACATGTGGGGATAACCGGCGGATCAGCGTAACTCCCAGCATCCCATCGTATCGATGGGATGCTGGGAGCCAGTCGGATCGTTCGATCCGACTCCGCCATTGCCATCGAATAATCCATGTCGCGGCAGGCAGCCGCTGGAACCAGGGAATTATTTGTTCGCCGGGCGCGGTGAACCGTGATTTGGGGGACGGCTCTTTTGTGTATCAGTGAGTTTGTCTTGTTGCGGCCTATTGCGCCGGTCAAACCGAAATGCTGCGCCACCCGATGCGGCGCAGTGACGGGCGTAGCGCGCGACATCGGCGTGCAATTCAAGCGTCACTTCAATCTCTCCGGCTGCGGGCTCCCTGACAAGGGAGCGAGCGCGTGAGAGATCGAAAGACCGACTACGGTACGATCATTCTGCACTGGCTGTTCGTCGGCGCGTTCGCCGTCGCGTTTTTCAGCGGAATGCGCATTGCGACCGAGGCACCCAATCGCACCTGGATCAACCTGTTCGATGCCGTGCTGCCGCGCGGCGGCGTATGGATGGCGCACATGCAGGCGGCCGTGGTGTTGGTCGCGGTATCGCTCGCCTATGCCGTCTATCTGATCCGGTCCGGCCTCGGGCGCCGCGTCAGGCTGGACAAGATCCGTCTGCGAGGACTCTTTGGCCGCAAACGGGCAAGACTGGGCGCCTACAATATCGTCCTGTACTGGATCTTCTTCGTTACCATGCTGGCCCTGATGGTCAGCGGCGGGTTACTTTATTTCGGCCTTTACGCCGGCCATGACGTGGCGACGCTGCACTGGTATGGAACGTGGGTGATCACAGCCTTTGCCGGCATCCATATCCTGACGCATTACAGGATCGGCGGCGTATCGCAGTTGCTTCGTATCTTTCGGCCTACAAGGCTCTCGGAGCCGCCTCCGCCGCTCGATGCGATTGAGTTATTGACCCTGCTGGCTGAGCAATCGCGGCTGGCGCAGGACGCCGGGCGCACCGACAAGGCGGCTTCCCCGCCGCAGGCAGGGCCCACATTGTCTCCGGACAATAGCGCGCGGAATCGGCTGGCCACACACCGCCCGTTCGAGGCGGCACCCGCACAAGCAAAAGGACAAAGCCGCGCTTCGAAACCTCGAAGCCCGACGTTGCAGTCCAGCCCTTTCGTCGTCGCCGCGGCCGTCGCAATCGCAGGCGCCTCGGTGATCGTTACCGCCGATCGGCTGACGGTCGACCGCTTGCAGGTCCACCGCATCAGCAGCGCCGAGGCGCCCGCTCTCGACGGCGACACATCCGATCGGGCATGGCGAAACGTCAGGCCATTTTCCCTGATGACCAGCGAGGGAGGGAATTTCGACGGCAAGGGGGAAACCAGAATAGAAATCCGCGCTGTGCACGACGGCACCTGGGTGTATTTCCTCTTCACCTGGGAAGATCCCACGCGGTCGCTGAAACACCTGCCGCTGATCAAGGAAGCGGACGGTTGGCACGTGCTTCACCGCGGTTATGAGACTGGCGACGAACACGATTACAACGAGGACAAGTTTTCCGTCCTGCTGACGACCTCGGATCTGATCCTCGCGGGGGATCGTACCTTTCACGCCAGCCCCCATCCGATGGCAGACAAGCCGGCTACCATGACCGGCCGCGGCCTCCATTTCACCGCCGAAGGCAATGCCGACGTCTGGCTATGGAAGGCGACCAGCGGCGGCGCCACCGGCTGGATGGATGACGCTCATTTCGGTCCGCCGCTGGACCCGACGCCGATGCAGGCACGGAATATCATTCCGTACAAGGGCGGCTTCGCGCCAGACCCGGGGACAGCGAACTACTCGGAGAATTTCGCCGTCGACGCCGCTGTCGGCGGCGCGACGATCACGCCGCGTCGGCTGCCCGGGGACGTTGCGGCAACAACTGCGGCGATGGGCAAGATCGACCTCGACCCAGATCATGGGGAGAGCGACGGCGCGCGCTGGTTCATGACCGAGCAAGAGTCTGCTCCCTATTCCGCAGCGCTGGACGCCCGCATTCCGATCGGAACTGTTATTCCAGGCGTCATCGTCGCCGGGGAATTCTCAGGCGATCGCGCGGACGTGCTATGCGCCGCCCGCTGGGCCTCCGGTCACTGGGCGCTGGAAGTGGCCCGCCGCCTTGACACCCACAGCGAATACGATGTGCCGATCAAAAGCGGTGTGTTCATGCGGGTCGCTGCCTTCGATCACAGTCAGATCAGGCATACGAGGCACGTCCGGCCAATACGTCTTGAGGTGGAATGATGCGCAAGACTTGCAAAGTGGTCTTCAACAACGAGCCCTACCTTGCAAATTGCGGCGAGTTGCTGCTCGACTGGGCCTTGATGAACGGGATCGACCTTCCCCACGACTGCCGCAGCGGCATTTGCGGCACGTGCCTTGTCCACCTCAATGAAGGCACGGTCTTCGGTGGCAGCGAGCAGGGCAACGGCATGATCCATGCGTGCCAGGCACGGATAGTTTCCGATCTTGAGATCACGACCGACACGGTCCCGGAGCCGGTTACGATCTCAGCTCGCGTGGCCGACATCGTTCGCCTGGCGCCTGACGTTGTCGGCGTCGACATCGAGCTGGCGCGGCCGCTTCGATATCTCCCCGGTCAGTATTGCAAGGTACAATTTCGAGGCTTCCCGGCGAGAAATTACAGCCCGACCTGTCCGCTCGAGGGTCCTCCCGACGATGGTCGCCTGCATTTTCACATCCGAAGATTTGCTGACGGGGCTGTCTCCTCCGCGCTGGGCACGGATATCCGCATTGGACACCAGGTTAAGCTGACGGGGCCGCTCGGCAGCGCGTTTCTGCGGCCGGATCATCCCGGCAGCCTTGTTCTGGTGGCGAGCGGCACCGGCTTCGCGCCGATGTGGTCGATCGCAGTCGCAGCGATCATGGAACGGCCGCGACGAGAATTGATCTTCGTGGTCGCGGCGCGAAAGCTCCAGTCGCTCTACATGCATGCTGCGCTGTGCCGGCTGGCGCTATTTCCTAACGTCACCATCGTTCCGACCGTATCGGAGCCGCAGAGCGTCTCCCCGGCAATTCGCATTGGACAGCCAACTGATCATCTGCCGATCTTGTCGCAAAACGATGTTGTCTACGCGTCAGGCGCGCCTGCCATGACTGAGCGCGTGGCACGGATTGCCAGAGCCGCTGGCGCCAAATGTTACACGGATCCTTTCCTGTCGAATGCCAAATCAGCCGAGCAAAGCAAATTGATGGAGCGCTTGATCGGTTGGTTCGATTCCCCAAGGAGGGATTCTCCAAAATTGCAACCGACGCAGAAGCCGGAGCGGGTAAGTTCGTGAGCAGGAGCGCACGAACGAACACCGCGGCTCTTCCGGAGTTTTGCAATACCTGCCGCATGCTGTCTAACGGCAAAGGCGGCCTTGCCCCGCGGCAGTTCAGCACTAAACGGCCCTGAGCCGGATATCGCAGCTACTGCACTGCGCCACGGCGGCAGTGGTCATTGATTCGCTGTTTCAGAATAGCCGACGGCTTGAATACGATCACGCGGCGCGGAGAAATCGGCACCTCGGTTGCAGTCTTCGGGTTACGGCCAATACGCTGACCTTTCTTGATATCTCTTGCCATGGCTCGTTTCCTTGCAGTCGCGGAATCCCCCGGGGATGACGGCGTGTGAGTTGATGTGGTGGCTCACCTGGGAGAGCCAGCGTTCCGCGGTTCGCCGTTCTCCCGGTGAGCACCACATGATTTCGAAAGCCGCGCGTCGGCAACTTCCGAAACGGATCACCACTCAGTAGGTGCAGTAGGGCCTGTCGTATGACGTGTAATCCGAGCAGATGCCGTAGCCGTAATAGTCGCCAAAACCACGTCTTCCATAGCCATGATGACCTCGGTCCATGTCCGCCATGCGACCTCCGCCGAAGCCGGCCACGTGACTTCCGCCAAAGCCGCCCGCATGACCTCCGCCGAAGCCACCCATGGAACCTGCGCTGAAGCCGCCACCGCCCCCGTGTCCTCCACCACCGCCACCGCCACCGCCGCCTCCGCGAGCCTCCGCAGCCGCAGTGAGCAGTGACCCCGCCAGCAAGGCGGTTGCCAACACCATCATTGTTCTTCGTCCAGTCATTACATTTTCCTTTCGATGGCCGAAGCCATCAGTGAACATTTCTCGCCCAGACCACATATGGTTGCTCGGCTCCCAATCGCTAACGGGAAATTTCGAAGGCATTAATCGGAGCAGCCGATGGTGCCGGGCCAGCACACAGGCATCGCCACAGCACAGCTACGTGATTGCGGAAACGTAGTGGGACGCGGCGAGGCCGCCTCCCGCAAAAATTGACCTCAGCGCGGGAACGCGCTGAGGTCATCTCTTGGTCAACGACGCTCAAGAAGTCAGTTGACGTCTCAGGCCGTGATCAACACCAATGCGCGAAGGTCGATCAACCGCATACCTCGTGGGGTTGCAGACGCCGGCCATGCGCCGTGTGCACCTGGCGCCGAACCACGTAGCAACTGCCGTTGCCGTAGTAGGAATCGTCGTAGGAGTAGTACGGATAGTCGTAAGCGTAGGTGTCCCAGTAGCCATACGGCCAATAGCCGTAGTGGTGGTGCCCGTAGCCGTGGCCGTGAAATCCTCGAGCGACGGGACCAGGGCCAAAGCCGTGGAAGCCGCCATTGTTGAATCCTCGAACGACGGGGCCGGGGCCACCGTGAAAGCCCCCGGCGAAAGCGCCACCGTGAAAACCGCCGCCGCCAAAGCCGCCTCCGTGGAAGCCACCGCCGCCACCACCAAAGCCGCCACCACCAAAGCCGCCGCCCCCGTGTCCACCACCACCACCGCCACCGCCGCCTCCACCGCCGCGTGCCTGTGCACCCGTCGCAAGCAGAGACCCAGCCAGCAGGGCCGTTGCCAATACCATCGCCGTTCTTCGTGCAGTCATTGAATTTTCCTTTCGATGGGCAGGAGCCATCAGTGATCATCGAACTTCCTGCCCGACCTCATATCGGTGCCCCACTCCGGATCGCTAACGGGAAATTTCGAAGACAGTAATCGGAGCAGCCGATTGCGCTGTTATCACCGCAGAAAAGGACGATGCCGGTCAGCGCGCCGGTAGTGCTGCAGTGTCGCGGTCTGGCGCAAATGCTCTCTTGGCAGGAGAGAGACACTTTCGGATAAGATTTCCGAGCATCCTGAATTCGGCGCCGCGCGAGGTTGTCGGCCGCCAGGCCAGGACCAGGGTGCGGAACGGCTTGTCTGGAGATAGCGGGCGGATCACAACATTGCGAGTTGAAGCGAGTTCCGAATCCACCGCGATCTGGGGCATTAGTGTGATACCAAGATCTGCGGCCACCATCTGCACAAGCGTTCGCAGGCTGGTCGCCTGGAAGACCTCATTGCGAACTGGATCCACAATCCGACAGGCTTGCAGCGAATGGCTGCGCAGACAATGCCCGTCCTCGATCAGGAGCAGCTGCTCGCGGGCAAGGTCATCGCAGCCCACCACTTTTTGCTGGCCAAGAGGGTGGTTGCGTGGCATCGCTACGACGATTGGATCTTTTGCGATTTCCATCACTTCGACATCGCCGAGTTCGTAAGGAATGGCCACCAGCAAAATGTCGAGCTCTCCGTTAGCCAGCTTGTCCAGCAGGACTGCAGTCGGCGCCTCCCGCACATGCAGCTTGAGCCTCGGCAGCGCGGTGCCCAGCTGCGACAGCAGCGAGGGCAGGAGATACGGCCCGACTGTGGGGATTACGCCGAAACGGAGCGGGCCGGACAATGGCTGCTGCGCGTTGCGGGCAACGCCGACCAGTTCCTCGGCGTCGACCAGCAGCCGCCGGGCGCGGGTCGCGATCTCTTTCCCCAAGGGCGTCAGCATCACGTGGCGATGGCCGCGCTCAAACAGCGTTATGCCCAGCCGTGCCTCCAGTTCCTTGATCCCTCCGCTTAACGTCGATTGCGTGACGGCACAACTTTCCGCAGCCCGGCCGAAATGACATTGCTCGGCCAGAGCACAGAGGAAGCGTAGCTGTTGAAAGCTGGGCAGGATGGCCATCGAAAGTTCCAATGAAGCTGTGCGTTTTTATCCATTGGACCAATGGCAAAGAATGGCGGACGCTCCGCAAACGAGATATGAGCCGGCAGCTAGGTCTTCCATGGCTGGTTACTTATAAATCAATCGCGTGCGAACATCTCACCTTCCGGTGAAGCGTTATGAAATATCGTCAACGTTTCGAATGCACCAACTGGAACTTCTAAAGATGGAGGTTACTTCCTTGTCCGATGCCTTGATTGGCTTGATCCCGATCTACGGGCCGTGGGTCATCTTCGGCATTGTTACGTTGGAAAGTGCCGGCGTGCCTCTCCCCGGAGAGACAATCCTTATTGCCGCTGCACTCCTTGCCGCCACCACGGGTCAGATCAACATCGTCGTCGTTGTCCTGGCAGCCGCCGCGGGTGCGATTGTCGGAGACGGCATGGGATACATGGTTGGGCGTCGGCTTGGTTTGCCCTTTCTTCGCAGATACGGTCGGTACATCCGACTCGACGAGGATCGATTGCTGATCGGTCGATATCTCTTTTTTCAGTACGGGAACGCCGTCGTGTTCTTTGGGCGTTTCATTGCAGTGCTGCGAATGTTTGCGGCTTTGCTCGCGGGCGCCAATAGCATGCCGGCAGGTCGATTCTTCTTTTTCAATATAACTGGCGGAATCTGCTGGGCGTGCCTCTTCGGCTTCGGTGCTTATACAGTGGGCGCCGAAATTTATAAGATTTCCGGAACGCTGAGTATTATCTCATTGGTCCTGTTTGTTGCGGTCGGATTTGCGCTCTCAATTTTCATTCGACGGAATGAGGTCACATTACGCCGTCGAGCGGAGGTAGCTCTGTCAGATCATTCGCGCGCGTGATCGACATCCGTTAACGGGCACTTTTCGGACACCACCTGCACATGGACGAATGTCCGCTAACAGGGCAGGGGCCGACTTCGCAATAAGGCCCAAAAGGCCTGCTTTTGACCCAAAGCGATCAGACGTTTGCCGGGTCTCCATTCAGCGGCCCGCGGCGTCGCCGAACACTCAAGTGTGATGACACTGGTGCTCGCTGGTTCCTACATCAAGGCTCAGACGCGCGGCTTGCGTTCCGACGAAAAAATGCAAGCTGGCAGCGGTATCATTCTCGGGCGACCAAACTCTAACGAGACGAACTGGGTATGACGAAACTTGGAATTGGTGTTGGAATTTTGGCAACGGTATTCTGCCTGTCGGCCGAGGCGCAGACCATCAACGTGATGGCCCTCGATCAAGCCGGAGCCCAGACGATCCTGCAAACCGCAAAGGAGAGCGCGCAGCAGCGCAATGCGCCCTCGGCAATCGCAGTGGTTGATCCCGCAGGGGACCTGCTCACTTTCCAACGGATGGATGGTGTCCGTCCAGCAAGCGTGGATCTCGCTATCGAGAAAGCACGAACGGCCGCGCGGCTACAACGGCCGACGGCGGAGATCGAGGATAACATAGATCACGGCCGAACGGCCTTCGTCACTGCCGGCATCCCGGCATTGCGGGGCGGCGTGCCGATACGTGTAAAGGGCGCAGTCGTGGGTGCAGTAGGTATTGCCGGCTTGAGCAGGGAGACTGACTCCGAGATCGCGAATACCGCAGCAGGTGCGCTGAGCCACTCGTCGATGACATCTCTGCATCGGTGACCAACGCGAAACGCTTCGCGTTGCCGGCCAGGCGATCATTGTTCGCGACCAAGATATCAGAAACGCGATGGCGGATCATGGCCAAATACCCGATCTCGCGATGATCGTTAAAGTCGAAAAGTATGTTTTCACTGCGGCAAATGCATCACGCGCTCGAAGCGCTGGAATTCACGATTGTGATGTCAAAATCAAGCGGGGTCTTTTTGCGCCGGCGTGGACCACGATACCCGCGAGCCAAAGCCAACGCCCGCCCGACTTCCCGCTCGTTTGGCCGGTAGTCATCGTCATAAAAAATAGGCGAGACATCGGACTTCGCATTGACCGCCATCAAGGTCGGGAACTGGCTTGAGCGGCAGAGTTTGATTTGTGCTCGTGTGAATTGGGCGCGATGTCCGGCAAAGCCGCGCCGGCCGCAGCGTGATTGACGGGCCGCGATGTCTTTCAGGATCTTGGCCGATGGTATCCTGGCGATGATTCATTCAACGATCGTCCAAATTGTCGATTTCTGCGCCCGCCGGTGCTGGCCGATCATCATTGCCGGCATGCTGCTGATGCTCGGAGCTGCAGCCTTCGACGTCGCGCGCTTCTCGATCAACACCGACATACAGGGACTGATTTCCGAAGGCCTTCCTTGGCATCAGCGCCAAATCGCCCTGACCAAGGCTTTTCCCCAAAAGGGCATCATTGCCGTTGTGAGAGCGCCGTCACCCGAAAGCGCCGAACAGGCTACAAACGCGCTGGCACAGGCCCTCGGGCGACAACCCGATCTCTTTCCTTCGGTGGAACAGCCCGATAGCGGAGACTTCTTCGAACGCAATGGGCTGTTGTTCGAGCCTCTCGCTGATGTCAAGAAAAGCGCCGAGGGTTTCACGAGGATTCAACCCTTCATTGCAACCCTTGCCTTCGATCCGAGCCTTCGGGGCGCGCTGAAGACGCTCTCGTTCGCAACCGCGGGCGTCAGGAGCGGCGAGATCGGGCTGGACCAGCTCGCATGGCCTCTCTCGCTGGTTGATCGGACATTAAGCGATGTTCTGTCCGGAAAGACGGCCACGTTTTCCTGGCAGGAACTGCTGCAAGGCCACCCGACGCCCGACGGGCAGCTTCGGCACTTTGTCGAGGTTCAGCCGACACTCGATTTTTCGGCACTTCAGCCCGGGCATAAGGCGGAACAAGGGCTTCGCCGTGCCGCCGCTGATTTACACTTGCAAGACAAATTTGTCGCCACGGTCGATCTGACTGGTCAGGTGCCATTGAACGACGAACAGTTTTCGGTCATCCGCTACAGCGCGGTGCGCGACACGTTGACGGCGGCGCTAGGCGTGCTGGTCATCCTTTGGCTCGCGCTTCGCTCCTGGAAAATCATTGCCGCGGTCTTCTTCAGCCTCATGGTCGGACTTGCTGCAACTGCCGCTCTTGGACTTGCCATGGTCAGCGCGTTCAATCTGATATCGATCGCATTCTTCGTGCTTTTCGTTGGCCTGGGAGTGGATTTCGGCATTCAGTTCAGCGTCCGCTATCGCACCGAGCGTCACGATCACCCCAATTTGCGTGAAGCGCTGCGATGGGCGGCCCGCAAGGTGGGAAATCCACTCTCGCTGGCCGCGGCGGCCACGTCCGTTGGATTTTTCGCGTTTCTGCCAACCAACTACAGGGGTCTTTCCGAGTTGGGCCTGATAGCCGGTTGCGGCATGCTGATCGCCTTTATCTGCAGCATTACCCTGGTTCCAGCGATGCTGGCGTTGCTCCAGCCGCCCGGCGAGCCCGCTCCGGTCGGCTTTCGCCGGCTTGCGCCATTGGACGATTTTCTTCAGCGCCATCGCATCGCGGTGATCGTCGGAACGTTCCTCGTCGTTCTTGCCGGGACGCCGCTGTTGACGCGGCTGACGTTCGACTTCAATCCGGTCGACCTGCAAAAGCCCGACTCTCCCGCCGTGGTGACCTATCGCGAGTTGCAGCGAGACCCGGAAGCCGGCGGCAAGGATGCGGAGGTATTGGCGCAATCGCTCGGGGAGGCCGATCAAAAAGCCAAACGTCTGGCCGCACTTCCCGAGGTTTCGCATGCCTCGACGCTGAACAGCCTCATTCCGGCAGATCAGGAGCCGAAGATCGCGGCGCTGCGGGAAGCGTCGCATCGACTTGGTCCGGCTCTCAATCCACCGCGGGCGCTGCCTGCTCCGAGCGTCCAAGAGAATGTAGCCGCGATTGAGGCTGCCGCCGGAGACCTCTCCAGTGCTGCAGGCAATTCAAACGGCGCCGCTGCCGAAAGCGCGCGGCATGTTTCGGATATGTTGAGGCGCCTCGCCGGCTCCGATGCCGAAGCCCGGGCGCGGGCCGAAGCCGCATTTGTGCCGGCGCTGGTTTTCGATCTGGATCTGCTTCGCAGGCGCCTTGACCCGCAACGCATCGCAATCAATACGTTGCCGCAAAACCTGGTGCGCGATTGGTTGACGCCCGACGGCACCACCCGCGTCAAGGTCGCACCGAAGGGCGATCCGAACAACATCACTGTGCTGCGTGGCTTTGCGACCGCTGTGCTTCGCGCCGAGCCGTCGGCGACGGGCGGTGCGATCAGTCTGTATGAATCCGAGAAAACCGTCACGCAGGCTTTTGTTCAGGCGGGTATTCTGGCGATAGCCGCGATCATGATTCTGCTCTTTATTGCCTTGCGACGCGTGACGGATGTACTCGTGACTCTCATCCCTCTGCTGCTTGCCGGAATCGTTACGCTGGAGATCTGCGTGCTGGACGGTCTTTCGCTCAATTTCGCCAACATCATTGCGCTTCCCTTGCTGCTCGGCGTCGGGGTCGCGTTCAAGATCTACTACACCATGGCTTGGCGCGCCGGAAAGACCGGTCTGCTGCAATCGACGCTGACCCGAGCGGTGATATTCAGCGCCATGACCAGCGGCGTTGCGTTCGGAAGCATGTGGGCGTCGAGCTATCCCGGCATGTCGAGCATGGGCAAGCTGATGGCGCTCGCACTGCTCTGCACGATGGCCTTCGCTGTGCTGTTCCAGCCCGTTCTCATGGGACGGCCGCGGCAAGTAAAGGTATATTCCGAACAGGACGGAGATTTGCGCCGAGCGGCGGAGTAGGACAGCTCCCAAGACGATAGGGCGCGGACTCGGAAAGAAATCGTTCGCGAATCATACGGTGGCTCCGACCCTCGGGCGTATCCTTTTCGTGCTTCCCTCCCTGACCAAGCCGATCTCGGTTCGGCGTTCTCCATGGCCGCCCCAGTGCTTGACCACACCGATCGGTGTAGCTATCTCCCTTTGGAAGAAACCGGAATATGGTCATTGGCATGACGAGCCGCGATGCTGCCCGGCAAGCGATGCAGGAGAGAATCCTCGAGACAACCGACCGGTTGTTCTACGGACAGGGCATTCGCGCCGTTGGCGTCGACACGATCGCCGCCGAAATCGGGATCAGCAAGCGTACGCTCTACAATTATTTTCCGTCCAAGGACGCGCTGATCGTCGCCTATCTTTCGCGCCGCGCCGTCCCCCGCGGCGTTTCCGACCGGCCGCCACTCGAACAGATCCTGGGGGTGTTTGACTGGCTCGAGCGCTGGTTTGCCAGCAAGGCATTTCGCGGCTGTCCGTTCGTCAACGCGGTTGCCGAAATCGGCGAGCGCGCTCACCCGGCGACCAGGATCGCCGTCCTTCAAAAGGAGCGGCGGCGTGTTGCATTCCGCGACATCCTGACCCGGCTCGGCGTGGCCGATCCCGATGGACTTGCAACCCAGCTTGCGATCCTGGTGGAAGGCGCCATGGCTGCGGCGCTGGTCCGCGATGATCCGGCGATGGCGCGGGCAGCCAAGTCGGCAGCGCGGGTGCTGCTGACTGCTGCCGGCGTAATGGCGGACGATGACCACAGCACGGGGCTGAAACCGCGCTCCCGGCGGCTTGCTCCGAAATCCCGGCGCCCGAGCGAGAGTTCTGGCCGCAGTGCTCGCAAACGCCGACAATGATGGGCGACCCCACAGGTCGCGCTGATTGGGAAACAGTTTCATCGGCAGTTCAACCGATTGATTCATTTCAATCGAGCGGGTCTTGTCCCGACGGCCGCGCACCGGCGGAGCCCGGGCGACCAAGCGCAAATTGACCGACCGGACCCTCGACGTGGAATTCAAGGCCCGTCATCTTCGCGAACAGATCGATATTGTTGGTCCCGATCGCGCACCCACCCAACCCCATATCGGCCGCCATCAGGTACAGCGTCTGCATCAATACACCGACGTCCTTCAAGATGAGCGAATAGGCGAGCGCGCTGTACTTCCACGAAACCCTGTCAAAACGCGCAGCGATCGTGATCACGATCTGGGGCGCGGCGGCGGCGCCCATGGCAAATTCGGCGGCCGCCAGCTGCGCTTCGAGCTCCTGCGCGCGCACGCCGATCGGCACCAGTGCATGCAGGTCGGCATCGTAATGATAGAATCCGCGCGCAAGTCCGTTGCAGTTGCCAACCGTCAAATAGAGCTCAAGCTCAAAGGCGCTGCCCCCCGACGGATAGGGTCTGGCGGCGTAGGAAACCTCAGGACCTCCGCCGCCCGTGTCGACGCTGCTTGTCCATTTCGACCGGACCCGCGCGGCGCTATCGAGAAGCCGTGCAAGCTCGGCAAGCGTGATCGGCCGGCTGTCGTCGAATTCGCGCGTCGAACGGCGTTCATGCAGGAGCTTGGCGAACGGCGAGGGGGCTTCAGACGACGTGGCCGATACCTTGTGGAGATCGATTTTCTTGCCCGGCCAGCCCGGCCGCACCCCCGGGGGCGGAGGTATGAGGCCTGCATACGGGTATAGTCCGCCGAGCGGATTGGCCTGCCGTCCCTCCGTGCTGCGCGTGTGGAACAGAAGATCGTGAAAATCCCAGAGTACGAGATTGCCGTCGCCCTCGGACGGCCGCAGGCCATCGCCCTTGGCCGTCTCGATCTTGAAGAGGATCTGGCAATCCAGCAGCAATGCGAGAAGCTCCAATCCGGGAAACCCTGGCTCGCGCCGAAACGTGCTGATTTTTTGCGGCGTGGACAACAAAGCCAGCGCCGCGGCGATCTTCCGATCGCATATCCTGAACAACGCGCCGGCGCGCGGCGATTCCAGCACCATTTCATTGCCGCGCCGCCGCAGATAGGCAAAGCGCGACAGCGCAATCACGTCTTTATTAGCTAGCTTTGGCGTCCGCGGCCAATAGTCGGAAGCCTGCGGTTCGATGACAACCTGGTCCTTTTTGGCGCGCGTGGATCCGACGCGATATTCCAGGAGGCCGCTTTGGGCCAGTCGCCGGACCAACAGATCGATTTCCCTATCGGCTACGCGGCCTGCCGCGAATGAAGCGAGTGGCAGGCCCGTACGCAATTCCTTTGCACGAGCCACAGCGGCTCGGCTGAACTTTCCCAAGCCCACCGAATAGCCATCGAAGCTGGCAGCGATGTTTCCGTCCGCCTTTGCTTCGAGCGTGATGTGACCGACCGTGCGGGCGGAAATCACAAGTGGTGCGATTCGACGGCCTGTTTTTTTTCCGGGAGCGCGCAAGCCGGAGTGACCCTCAGCTGTGGGGAAGATACGGAGTAAGCTCGCTCTCCGGTATCGGCTGGTCTCGCAGCCCCAGTTTGACCGGAACATCGTATAGCCGCCCCGGCCCGAAGCGGCGATAGAAATGACGCAGTCCGGGAACGATCACCCTGACGACGGGGACCTCGACGTCGGGCCGCGTCTGATCGAGGACGAGGAAATCGAGGCCTGCACGCCTGGCGATGTCGACGCAGGCATCCACCTGTTGGCGGGTGGTTTCGAGGGGACCGAATTTCGCGCTGCAGTCCGTTTCGCCGACCGGATTGCCGCCTGGTATCAAGAACGGGTACTCCTGAAGGTGCAATGGCGTGATGCCGTCGAGGCTCGGCTTCTCCCCGGTTCCGCCTCCCATCAGACCGATCGAGAGGAACTGATTGAGCTCCGTCAATGTGCGCAGCAAGGCGATGCGGCGATCGAAGTGCGCGCCGGAGCCGAACTCGATATTTTCATGTCCGTTTTGCATCCAGTGCAATATCGCCACGTAGGTGGGAACGCCGAGGTCGCTGGTGATGTCGAGGACCCACAGCTTGCGTCCCGTGTCGGCGAGTTGGCTTTGCAGATCGCGAACATAGGAATCGTTGAACTGGCTGAGGTCGACTTCGGCCCGCTGCGATCGATTGTACCACCAGATGGCGTATGCATCGCGCTCGACCAGCTCCAGGAAACCCTGAACGATGGCTTCCTCTCGCGTGTTGCCGGCGGCACAGCCGTTGGAATCCGCATGGAAGGCGTCAGGCCCGCCGTAGAAAAAGTACAACAGGCTGGTCGGAAGATATTTGAAGCGTTGATCGCGCAGGGACCAGACCGGCGACCAGTCGAGTTTGGCTGATGTGTCAAATGCAGGCGGGACCGGATGGGAATCATCCGGTTCGTCTTCTGGTGCCCGGAACTGCGCGTCGCTGAACATCAGCACATCGTTGGGATGTATGGCTTCGTCGGATGGAAAATCCGTAAACCGCCGCTTTATCCGGATCTCGTCACCCTGGAAAATGCCGGAATAGCGTTCGATCGCTTCCATCAGCGCACTGGCTTCTGCCTGCTCGGCGGTAGAGCCCTTGCCGAAACTGCCCCCGGTCAGCCCCTCCCTGAGCGCGTCGACCGTCAGGGCCGGTGCGGAGAAGTTATGCCCGGCAAAATAATTGGTATTCATCGGCAGATCGGCCTCGATCCGCTCGAGCTTGGTGACGACACCGGTGAGCGGGCTCACATGCTTTCGAAAGCGCGCTACGGTCGCCCGCGACGACACGGTACGATATCCGCCGCTCGTCATGATCAGCTTGGCTCCCGCGCCGAGCTCGATCGGTGTCGGGGCTCGGCGCGGATCCCGCAGCTTCTTGCTGCCGCAGGTCGGACATTGCGGCCGTGCCGCAACGAAGTGCTTTACAACATTTGAACCCAACAGATCATGACTGATGATGTGATTGTTCAACTCGGTTCGAAAACCGCTGGCGATCGCTTTGGCGGTTTCGAGGGCGGCGAACTGGATCGCGCCCTGCCCAAGCGGTTTGCGGGACAGCGGTGAAACGGCGACGGGGCGCGCCGATCCGCGTTCAAGGAATCCCTTGATCTCGCGATTTCGTATCATGCGATCGAACAGACAGGTCCAGCATGGGCCATTGCCTGGGTTGAATACCGGCCCCACCAAAGGGAAGGCGCCGGAGGGTTGCACGACGAGCCAGGGCATGCGGTCCGACACCCGCTGCTTGTTCAATTCAGCGAGCCGTGGCTCAAGGTAGTCGTTCACCAGCGTGACGGTCAGGTCGGCAGCGCGCTTGGTGACGCGCGCGCCAAACTCACTCAGGGCGGCAGCGAACTCGGCGGCACCCTGAACGTCGATCGATTCAACGCGCACGTGGCAGTTCTCGAGATTTTGCTCGGCCAGCCCCGCCGGCAGCCCGAGGCTGGCCCAATAGCCGGCCACAGCGCCGGTAGAGGAGGCGGACGCCTCGACGATATAGCGTCGTTCGATAAGCCGTTTGAGAGCTTCTTCGACCTTGTCGGACGGAAAACGCTTGCCGAGCTCACCGAGGAGCTGCTGAAGGCTCTTTCCACCCTTACCTATCGCCGTGGCGAGCTCGCAATAAAGTTCGCCGTGGAGGAAAAATTTCCGATCCTCCGAATAGAGGCAGACGACGTCAGGTGGCAGGACATAGACGGTGAAATTCGGCGCGAACTGTGCAACGTCCTTGCGGGCGCCGCGGGTCGAGGTGGCTTTGCGATCGCCTGTCATGTTTTCAGCACACGAAGCTTGCGTAGGACTCTGGTTCGCTGGAGCAAGGCATTCTCTCGGACCACAGAAAATCCCCTGTCCCGCCGGCGCACTGGCATTTCTCGATAAGGTGGAAGATCCACCGGGCCGTCATGCGCGGATTTGGCCCACGCGCTGCGGACGGACCCGGCAGCCAAGACATGCATGGCCGGGATCGATTTTGTCGAACCCGGCCATGACAATCTGGTTCTAGCAACCTAGGCGGACGATCCGGTCAGCAGATGCGGCAAGATCCCCACGACAAACAGCAGCCTCCGTAGCCCCATCCCCAGCCGACTCCGCAACCTCCGCAGCCGCCGCAACCTCGGCAGCCCCTGCAGCCCCTGCAGCCCCTGCAGCCACCGCAGCCTCGACAACCACAGCCACGGGCCACCTGAATGCCCTTGGCCGCCGCCGTATTCTCCTTGTCGAACACATAAAACGTCGCCAGACTGACGTCGGCGATTTCCTCTTCGCCGAGGGTGATCTGATGGCTCGGCGAATAATTCGGTGACTGCGGCTGATCGTTTACCGGTGCAACCGCTGCCGATGCGCCCCCCACCAGTGAAAAGGTCAACCCGGCCGCTCCCAACGCCGGCACCGCGCTGGTCACACGCTTTCGCTTCGAAGCCTGCTTCACTCGTGGCATAGTCGAATCCTCCATCGTACTTGCAAGTGGTTCGAGTTTGAGAAGTCTACTTCAAGGGCTCATCACCCGCAAGGCGACGAACACTTGCCGACGTGCCTTAAGCCCATAACTGGCCAAGATTTCACGTTCATGAACGAAGTCGATGATGCCTGTCATTCATGATCCATTCATCATCGATGTCGTCGGCGAACCCATGTCGTCCTCGACCACCTGAGCGCAGGTCGCAGGGCAAACTGGCTCAAGGCATCTTCAGTTCCTGGCAAACAAGAATAAAATGAACCGAAGCCAGCCGTCTGATGCAAGCGGTCACCGCGACCAAGCCAGAGTCCATCCCTGTCGAGGTTCGTGTTCGCGGAATAATCAACGCTGCGTCCCTTCTTGCTTTCGCTGCGACCCGCCCTTATTGAGCCGAGGAGTCCAGCTCACCTGGGCAGCGGAAAGCAGCCGAGTTAGCTCGATGCGGCGCTGCGATATCTCGCAGGCGCGAATGGAGAATCCGACGTGGTCGATCATCCCGGATGTTTCGCCTGGTACGAACTGATGACCACGGATATGGCGGCGGCCGAGACGTTCTACGGCAACGTCCTGGGGTGGGGTGCGCAAGACGCGTCGACGCCGAATTTGGCCTACACCTTAATTACCGCTGGAACAGCTCCGCTTGGCGGGCTGATCGGCCTGCCGGAGGAAGGCAGAAGGATGGGCGCGTCGCCGAGATGGATGGGATATGTCGAAGTCAATGACGTCGAGGTGACGGCTGACCGGATCAAGCGCCTTGGCGGGGCGGTGTATGTTCCACCCACCAACACCAATATCGGCCTTATTTCAGTTGTCGCTGATCTGCAGGCGGCAACATTTGGATTGGTCAAGGGGCTAAAGCCTGGCCGACCAAAGCCTGCCGAGTCCGGCAAGCCCGGCCGCGTCGGTTGGCACGAGTTGGTCGCTGCAGACTGGAAAACGGCGTTTGCTTTCTACAGCGAGATCTTCGGCTGGCGGAAGGTCGGCCCCGATATCAGTCAGACGGACCCGTATCAGTCGTTCTGCTCAGGCGGGCTGACGATCGGCGGTATGTACACGAAAGGCGCGGCGGAGCCAGTCCCGTTCTGGCTTTTTTATTTCAATGTCGAGGACATCGATGCGGCCGTCGACCGCGTGAAGGCCGGTGGCGGGCAGGTGTCCGGCGGTTTGGCTGATTTGCCCGACGGTAGCTGGATTGCCAGGTGCGCCGATCCCCAGGGCGCCACGTTTGCGCTGCAGGGCAAGCGAAGCCATGACTCCAGGCTCGGATGGTCCACGGAATGGAGCGGGTTTTCCTCGAGGGGTCGGTTGCTGGCTCCCAAACCCACATGACCGGGCGCAGGCTCGGATTCGGAGAGTTAGCAACAATCCCGTCGATCAGGCCGCCTTGGCCGCCGGCGCCTTTGGCTGCGGCTTATCCTGCCTCTTCGACCAGGAGATGTAGTAGGCGACGACGGTCATGATGGCTATTCCCGTCACGCTGACGAAAATTTGCGCGAATAGCGAACCTGAACTCAATATCAGTTCGAAGTGCCCGACAAAGGACAGGAAGACGCCGACGCAGAACACCGCAAGCGACTGCTGACCGCAAACGATCACGGGATCGAACAACTTCCATTCCAGGCCCGGCCAGTCCTTGGGCACAAACCGGATCACCAGAATCACGATCACCACAAAATGCAGGAAGCGGTAGGGCGCCAAATTGGTCTTGTCGTTCGGATTGAAGGTCGAATAAAGCCAGTCCGGGAACACGGCGCCGAAATCCGGAAACTTGCCCGCCATGGTCATCACCATCGCGAAGATGAGATAGGCGATGCATAAATAGAGCGTAAGGCGGGCATCGATAATCGAGCGCGCCTTCCTTGCTCCACCGAGGGCGCACCACGAGCCGAACACAAACAACACCTGCCAGCAATAGGGGTTGAAATACCAGCTGCCCGCCGGATAGGCCGTGAAATTCCAGCCGAAGTGCCGGGCGGCGAGCCACAGCACGATGGATGCAAGCATCGTCCAATTGGGCTGACGCAGCATGATCCACAGCACCGGTGGAAAAAACCCCATCAGGACGATGTAGAGCGGAAGTACGTCGAGATTGACCGGCTTGAACTTCAGCAGCAGGCCCTGCCGCAGCGTCTCGGTCGCATTGTCGACGAGCCCTGTGACGTTGAACTCGTTGATGATCTCCGAATCGCCGAATCGCAGCGCCAGATAGCTGATCGAGGCAATGTAGATGACGAACAGAATGATATGGGCGACATAGAGCTGCCAGACCCGCTTGGTCAGACGGGTGGCGCCGACGATGAAGCCACGTTCGAGCATCAACCGCGCGTAGACGAATGAGGCGGTATATCCTGAAATGAATACGAAGAGGTCGGCGGCGTCGCTGAAGCCGTAGTTTCTGGTGGTGATCCAGTTGACGACGTTGTCGGGAATGTGATCCAGGAAAATCGCCCAGTTGGCTACCCCTCGGAACAGATCGAGCCGGAGATCGCGTCCTTTTTCCGGCAGGGTTGCGTTGATTTTCATCATTGCCGTTTCGATATGATGCGTTCGAAGGGATCGAGCAGCGGGCCAGGGTGTCGGCCGGGCAACCCGGCAAGATTGTCACCGCGCCGCATAATGATTATACCACTCCGGAAAAGGTTACATCCGAGGCGGGGAATCGCCGATTCAGCTTTGTGAATGGTGTCTCTATACTATCCCGGCCGTTTCCACCACGCGCTTCCATGCCGAATTCCTTGAGGGGTCCGACCATCCATGACCGCACGCATTTTTAAGCCCGCCAAAAACGCGATGCAATCGGGGACTGCCAAAACCAGGGAATGGCAGCTTGATTATGAGCCGGAACAGCCGCGCATCATCGAGCCCTTGATGGGCTGGACCAGCTCCGGTGACATGAAACAGCAGCTCACCATTCGCTTCGATACCAAGGAAGAAGCCGTGGCGTATTGCGAGCGTGAGGGCATTCCCTATCAGGTAATGGAGCCGAAAGAGCCGGCGCGCCGGCAAGCCGCCTACGCCGACAATTTCGCGTTTCGGCGCGGCGAGCCGTGGACCCATTAGGGAAAGCGTCCGGGCGAAGCATGCCCTCGGGTTTGATTTCAAGGGTGGGCCGGCTGCAGAAGTTCTCGGTTGCGTAAGACTGTGGCGCAGTGACACCATGGCGCATGCCCGTTGCGCAGATTGCGGCGCACCATAAACTGCTGAAGGCCATGCCGCTCCAATCCATTACCGACCCCGCCTCGTCTGACTTTGCCCGTAACGCCGAGGCCATGCGCGCGCTGGTCGCGGAGCTGCGCGAGAAGCTCGATCAGGTGGCCGGTGGCGGCGGGGAGGCGTCGCGTATCAGGCATACCTCGCGCGGCAAGATGTTGGCGCGCCAGCGCGTCGATCTCCTGATCGATCCCGGCACGGCGTTTCTGGAATTGTCGCCGCTGGCGGCCTTCGGCCTCTATGGCGGCGATGTGCATTCGGCGAGCATCATCACCGGGGTGGGACGGATATCGGGCCGCGAATGCGTGGTTGTCGCCAACGATGCAACCATCAAGGGCGGCACCTATTATCCGATGACGGTGAAGAAGCACCTTCGCGCGCAAGATATCGCGCGGCAGAACAATCTGCCCTGCGTCTACATGGTCGATTCCGGCGGCGCGTTTCTGCCCCAACAGGACGAGATTTTTCCGGACGAGCGGCATTTTGGTCGCATCTTCTACAACCAGGCGCAAATGTCGGCGCTGGGCATTCCCCAGATCGCAAGCGTGATGGGCTCCTGCACCGCAGGCGGCGCCTATGTCCCGGCGATGTCGGATGAAAGCATTATCGTGCGCAATCAGGGCACGATCTTTCTCGGCGGACCGCCGCTGGTCAAGGCGGCCACGGGCGAGGTCGTCACGGCGGAAGAACTGGGTGGCGCCGACGTGCATTCAAGGCAGTCGGGTGTCACCGATCATTATGCGCAGAACGACGGCCATGCGATCGGGATTGCACGGCGTATCGTCGCGACCTTGAAGCAGCCGGCGCCTGCGCAACTGAACATGCGCGAACCGCGCCCGCCGCTGTTTGCGCCCGAGGAGATCTATGGCGTGGTCCCCGCCGATGGGCGCAAGCCCTTCGACGTGCGCGATATCATCGCGCGGCTGGTCGACGGCTCGGAATTCGACGAATTCAAGAAGCTGTACGGCCAGACCCTGGTTTGCGGTTTCGCGCATATCTGGGGCTATCCGGTCGGCATCATCGCCAACAATGGAATCCTGTTCAGCGAAAGTTCGCTCAAGGGGGCACATTTCATCGAGCTCTGCTGCCAGCGTAATATTCCCCTGGTGTTCTTGCAGAACATCACGGGATTCATGGTCGGCAAGAAATATGAAGCCGGTGGAATCGCACGCGACGGCGCCAAGCTGGTGACGGCGGTGGCGACCGCCGGCGTGCCGAAATTCACCGTCGTGATCGGCGGCTCCTACGGCGCCGGAAACTACGGAATGAGCGGCCGCGCCTACAGCCCGCGCTTCCTCTGGATGTGGCCGAACGCCCGGATATCGGTGATGGGCGGCGAACAGGCGGCGATGGTTTTGAGCCAGGTTCGTCGCGACAATATCGAGGCCAGGGGCGAGACCTGGTCGGCGGAAGAAGAGGACAAATTCCGCGCGCCCATCCGTGCGCAGTATGACAGCCAGGGCAGTCCCTATTACGCCACCGCCCGACTCTGGGACGATGGCGTCATCGATCCCGCCGATACCAGGCTGGTGCTCGGCCTCGGCCTCGCGGCCGCAGCCAACGCGCCGATCGAGCCCACGCGTTTCGGCCTGTTCAGGATGTGATGATGGATCGTCCTGGACACTATCGGCGATTTCGTACCCTCTTGATCGCCAATCGCGGCGAGATCGCGGTCCGCGTGATCCGCACCGCCAGGACTATGGGCTTGCGCACGGTTGCGGTCTATTCCGAGGCCGATCGCGACGCCATGCACGTCGCCATGGCCGACGAAGCGGTCCTGCTGGGGCCGGCGCGGGCGCGTGACAGTTATCTCAGCATCGAGCGTGTGATCGAGGCGGCGCGCAAGAGTGGCGCCGAGGCTGTGCATCCCGGCTATGGATTTTTGTCCGAGAGCGCCGAATTCGCGCAAGCCTGCGTCGATGCAGGATTGGTATTCGTCGGACCCACCGCTGCCATGATCAGGTTGATGGGCTCGAAATCCGGCTCCAAATCGCTGATGGAACAGGCCGGCGTGCCGCTGGTGCCCGGCTATCATGGCGAAGCCCAGGACGACGCGACGCTCGCTGCTGCCGCCAACAAAATCGGCTTTCCCGTGCTGGTGAAGGCATCTGCCGGCGGCGGCGGACGCGGCATGCGCGTGGTGCATTCGGCGAAAGAACTTGGCGCTGCCGTGGTCAGCGCCAAGCGCGAGGCCAAGGCCGCCTTCGGCGACGATCGCGTGCTGATCGAAAAATTCGTCGAAAACCCGCGCCATATCGAAGTGCAGATCATCGGCGACCATCACGGCAATCTGCTGTCGCTGTTCGAGCGCGAATGCACGTTGCAACGGCGGCATCAGAAGGTGATCGAAGAAGCGCCGTCGCCGACCCTTGATGCCATCCAGCGCGAGGCGGTTTGCGCCGCCGCGCGCAAGGCAGCCGCAGCCGTCGATTATGTCGGCGCCGGCACCATCGAATTCGTCTCCAACGGCAAGGACGTGTTCTTCATCGAGATGAACACCCGACTTCAGGTCGAACATCCCGTGACCGAACTGGTCACGGGTATCGATCTCGTGGAATGGCAGTTGCGTGTGGCCTTTGGTGAAAGGCTGCCGCTGACGCAGGATCAGATCGCGCTCAACGGCCATGCCATCGAGGCCAGGGTCTATGCGGAAAATCCGTACAAGAATTTCATGCCTTCGGTCGGCAAGATACGCGGCTGGCATACGCCTGACCCATCGAATGGTTTGCGGATCGATGCCGGTTACCGCGAAGGCGACGTGGTCTCGCCGCATTACGACGCCATGTTGGCCAAAGTGATTGCCTGGGCGCCGACCCGGGATGCTGCGATCGATCGGCTCAATCGGGGGCTCGAAGAATCAGACGTTCGGGGCGTCGTCACCAATATTCCCTTCCTTTCCGCGTTGGTCACCCACCCCGACGTGCGCGCCAACGCCATCGATACCGGATTCATCGAACGCGAATTGAAGAGCCTGACACCGGCCCCACCGGCGCCTCACGATCTTGAACTGGGCGCGGCCGTCGCCGCGATCCTCAACCAGGAGGCGAAAGCGGCGCGCGTTGAGATGCATTCGCCCTGGCGCGCGGCCGGCTGGATGCCCGTCGGCCGGCGACAGCGGGTGTTTACATTCCGCCACGGGCAGGGGACCGAACGGCAGGTGAGCCTGCACTACGGCAGGGGGCCTGCGACGCTTTCGATCGGCGAGCGCGGGATGGCCTTTAACGCCACACCCAATGCCGCCGGGGCTATCGATCTCACGCTTGATGGCATGAAATCCCATGTCGCGGCGGTTATCGAAGGCCACGAAATATATTTGCGAACCCGCAACGGCCGCTTCGACCTGCATTGGGTCGATCCTTTTGGCGGCGACGACGAGGAGCACGTCGGCGAAGACAAGATCGTCGCACCGCTGCCGGGCACGGTCGTGGCCTTGCTGGCTGAGGTGGGTGCCCATCTGGAAAAGGGCGCGCCAATCCTCACCCTTGAAGTGATGAAAATGGAACAGACCTTGCGTGCGCCGTTCGCCGGCGTGCTCAGAGTGATCAAATGCAAGGTTGGTGATATCGTCGGCGAAGGTGTCGAACTCGCCGAAATCGAGCCGGCAGTCGGATAATATCGATATGAGCGACCGGGTACGCATTGTCGAAGTCGGCCCGCGTGATGGCCTCCAGAACGAGAAGACGCCGGTGAGCGTCGCCGCGCGCATTGCGTTCATCGAGGCGCTGGTCGGCGCCGGACTGCACACGGTTGAAGTCGGGGCGTTTGTGTCGCCGAAGGCCATTCCGCAGATGGTCGGTTCCGATGAAGTGCTGCGCGGCGTCAACCATCATTCCGACAGCGAATTCCACGTACTGGTCCCAAACGAAAAAGGTTACGACGCCGCGCGCGCCGCCGGCGCCAGGGTGATCGCGGTATTTGCCTCGGCGTCCGAGGGCTTTTCGCGCGCCAACATCAATTGCTCGGTGGCGGAGTCAATCGAGCGGTTCAAGCCGGTGATTGCGCGCGCCAAGGCCGACGGCATCAAGGTACGCGGCTATATCTCCTGCGTGCTCGGCTGCCCCTATGACGGCGAGGTCAAGCCCCAGGCGGTGGTGGAGGTGGCGCGGGTGTTGTGGGATTCCGGCTGTTACGAAGTCTCGCTCGGCGACACCATCGGGGTTGGGACGCCACTCAAGGCGCGACACCTGCTCCGTGCCGTGGCAGGAAGCGTGCCGATCGTCCATCTCGCAATGCATTTCCACGACACTTATGGCCAGGCGCTCGCCAATCTCTATGCGGGGATGGAGGAGGGTGCGCGCGTGATCGATTCCGCGGCCGGCGGTCTCGGCGGCTGCTCCTACGCGCCGGGCGCGACCGGCAATGTCGCGACCGAGGACGTGGTCTACATGCTGGAAGGGATGGGCATTGCGACCGGGGTCGATATGCCAAAGCTGGTGGCGGCCACCAACGAGATCAGCAAGCTGATCGGGCGAGCGCCGGTGAGCCGGGTGGCGGCGGCGTTGAACGCGAAGAGGGCGCCCTAGACCCTCATGGTGAGGAGGCGCCCTTGCGCCGTCTCGAACCATGAGGCCGGGGCTTCATCCTTCGAGACGCGGCGCAAGCACCGCTCCTCACGATGAGGTCTACCTTCCCCCGTCCGGTCCCATCACCATGTCCGGCAGGTAGGTTGAAATCCCCGGCACGAAACACAGCACCAGGACCGCCAGCATCATCAAGAGCACGAATGGCAGCGTGCCGAAGATGACGTCGCGCAGGGGAATATCGGGGGCGACGTTGCGAATGACGAAAATATTCAGGCCCACCGGCGGATGAATGAGGCCCATCTCCATCACAATGGTCATGACGATGCCGAACCATATGATGTCGAAATTGGCCGCCCGCAGCGGCGGCAGGATGATCGGCGCGGTCATCAGGATGATTGAAACCGGCGGCAGAAAGAATCCGAGGATCACGACCATGAGGAGGATCGCCGCCAGCAATTCCCAGCGCGGCAGGTGCATCGCGACAATCGATTCGGCTGCCGATTGCGAGATGTGCAGGTAGCTCATGACGTAGGAATACAACAGCGACATGCCGATGATCATCATCAGCATGGTGGATTCGCGGATCGTGGATTTGAGGATCGGCGCCAGATCGGAAGGCCGCCACACGCTGTAGATCAGGGCGATCAGCACCAGCGCCAGCAGGCCGCCAAGGCCCGCGGTTTCCGACGGCGTCGCATAGCCGCCATAGAGCGCGATCATCACCCCCGTCAGCAGCAGTACGAACGGCAGCACCCGCGGCAGCACGTTGAAGCGCTCGCCCATGGTAAATTCGTCGCGGGTCAGGATGGCCGAGTTCGTGCCGGTTTTCGCGTACAGCGCGCTCGCAGCGGCATACTCCTTGCGGAAGCGGATCACCGCATAGGCGCCGAACAAGGAGACCAGCAGCAGGCCGGGTCCGATGCCCGCAAGAAACAGCCGCCCGAGGGATTTTTCCGCAGCGACCGCGAACAGGATCATGGTGATGGAAGGCGGCAGCAGAATGCCGAGGGTGCCGCCGGCGGCGATGATGCCGGCCGCGAAGCCGCCGGAATAGCCGCGCTTGCGCATCTCGGGGATGCCAGCCGAGCCGATCGCCGAGCAGGTGGCGGGCGAGGATCCCGCCATCGCTGCGAACAACGCGCAGGCAAACACGTTGGCGACCCCGAGCCCGCCCGGCACGCGGTGCAGCCAGGCATGCAGCGCCGAATACAGATCCTGGCCGGCGCGGGACTTGCCGATCGCAGCACCCTTCAGGATGAACAGCGGGATCGACAGCAGCGTAATCGAGGCCATTTCCTCATAGACGTTCTGGGTCACGGTATCGAGCGATGCCGCGGGCATGTAGATTCCCATGAACACCACCGCGACGATGCCAAGCGCGAACGCGATCGGCATGCCCGAAAACATTGCGAATAACGTCGCGACACCGTAGCTGATGCCGATTCCGAACACGGTCATCGGCGCGCCAGCCCTGCGATTGGAATGATGATCTGTAACAGGAGTTGCGCGCACAACAGCGTCATGCCTGATGCCATCAGGCCGTAGGGGATCGCGAGCGGCGGCGACCACATCGAATTCGAGACCTGGCCGTCAACCCAGGCCTCATGCGCCAGCGTCCAGGACTTCCACGCGAAAAAGGCGCAGAACAGGAAGCTCGCCAGATCGACCAGCCACAGCCTGATCCGGTTGGCGGTCGGCGACAGCAGCCCGACAAAGGCCTCGATGCCGATATGGCCGCGTTGCTGCTGCACATAGGCCGCCGTCATGAAGGTCGCGCCGACCAGAAGGAATACCGCCGCCTCATCCTGCCAATAATTCGGACTGTGGAACAAGGCGCGGCCGAGTACGCTGTAGCTGAGGATCGCGCAGGCCGCGATCAGCGCCACCGCTGCGATGACGACAATGATGTTGTTGCACCAGGCGAGGGTACGCTCGAACGCCGCGACGGGCGTATTGCCCGTCGCGGTCGCTGACCGATTATTTTGATCCGGAAGCGGACCATGCATCATGCTGAGACGTCGGATGCGAGTTTCAGCAACTTTGCAGCGGCCGCGGTCTTGGCGCCGTAGTCCTTCCACGCGGTATCGCGGGCAATGTCGCGCCATTTGCCGACGGTGGCCACGTCAAGCTCGCTCACCTTGGCGCCGGCCTTGGCGTAGACTTTCGAAACCTCGGCATCGTCGTCCTGCGCGCCTTTTCGGCCGAAGGCTTCCAGCTCTGTGCCGAGGGTCAGAATGATGTCCTGATGATTTTTCGGCAAGCCGTCGAAAATCGACTTCGACATCAACAGCGGTTCCAGCATGAACCAGTAGGAGGCTTTCGCACCTGATGTCAGCGATTTC
>Ga0210405_10000184_pt1 | contig 88678 bp, 76 predicted proteins | sample IncBWH11MmetaG_FD_155492 | JGI IMG/M metagenome (GOLD analysis project Ga0210405, IMG submission 155492) | Forest soil microbial communities from Barre Woods Harvard Forest LTER site, Petersham, Massachusetts, United States - Inc-BW-H-11-M | ecosystem: Environmental > Terrestrial > Soil >... | reverse complement strand
CGCAGGTAACGGCAAGAGCGGTTACACCTTTGCTGTGACGCCTGGCGGCACGGCTCTGACTGGATGGAACTTCTACACCACAGCGGTTCCGTTGTCGAACGTGACCGGCACCAAGTCCTTCTGCGCCGGTGATGACGGTGTGGTTCGCACCGCAGCCCCGGGCGTAATTACCGCCGTGGCTGGCTACGCGGCTTGCCTGGCCTTGACCCCGATGAACAACTAATACCCTGATTTGGCGAGTACCTGGGGGAGGGTACAAAGCCAAGGGCAGCGGATGCGAATCCGCTGCCCTTTTGTTTTGGCCCAACAATAGAAGTTCTAACAATTTTTGTCACCCGGGTCTGACCATTTATGACTGCTGTATCGTTCTGGCCGCGTCAAAACCTTGTTCCACGCTTCGTTTTGAAAGAGACCATGGGTTTCCCGCTTTCAATTCAGTGCGGGTGCAGGCGCATTTTTGGCCTCCGGAATGCAACAGTGAATGCGTCCATAAAGCCTTACTCGCTAGATGGCAAAACGCCCAACTCGAGGAAAGATCAAAATGAAGAGGAATAAAGGTTTCTCATTAATTGAACTGCTGATCGTGGTTGCCATCATTCTGATCATTGCAGCGATCGCTATTCCGAACCTGATGCGCGCCCGTATGGCTGCCAACGACTCGTCCGCGGCCGCTTCCGAGCACACCATCGTCGTCGGTCAAGTCGGCTACCTTGGCGCTTATCCCGCCAACGGCTACGCCACGCTGGCTCAATTGGGCGGAGCGGCCACTCCGTGCGTCCCGGCACCGGCTAACGGCTGCTTGATTGACAACAACCTGGCCACCAACGGCGCAGGTAACGGCAAGAGCGGCTACAGGTTCGCCGTCACGCCCGGCGGAACGGCTTTAACTGGCTGGAACTTCTACACCACAGCGGTTCCGTTGTCGAACGTGACCGGCACCAAGTCCTTCTGCGCCGGCGATGACGGTGTGGTTCGCACCGCAGCCCCGGGCGTAATTACCGCCGTGGCCGGCTACGCGGCTTGCCTGGCCTTGACCCCGATGAACAACTAATACCCTGATTTGGCGAGTACCTGGGGGAGGGTACAAAGCCAGAGGGCAGCGGATGCAAATCCGCTGCCCTTTTGTTACGCTCAATATCTTCGCCGGGGTTTCTCACTCCTGACAATTTCTGTCACTTGGGACCGTTTCGTGCCCGTGAAGGCTTGTCCCACCTCGCCCCACTTAATTGCCGGCTTTCAAATGTTGTCTCAACCCATTGAAAGGAATGTCGTTACGGCGGTAATGGATGGCAAAGGATCGCTCAACTTGGCCTCTCAAGTGCAACGGTTATGTAGTACCGAGGCCACGCTGCAGATCGACCTGGCCAATAAACGGGCAGAACACCACAATGCCGAGACAGAAGGGTTTCTCACTTATCGAGCTTCTGATCGTGGTTGCGATCATCCTGGTCATCGCGGCCATCGCGATCCCGAACTTAATGCGGGCTCGCATGGCAGCCAATGATTCGTCCGCGGCAGGTTCCATGCACGCGATCAGCGCCGCCGAAGTTGGGTACTACGGCTCCTACCAGAACATCGGTTTCCCACTGACGCTTGCTCCCCTGGGAGGAGCCGCGCCTTGCGTCCCCAGCCCGGCCACAGCGTGTTTTCTGGATAACAACGTCGCCACAAACGGCGGCGGAAACGGCAAGAGCGGCTACTCTTTTGCAGCCACCGGATCTGCGACCGCCAACAGTCCCAACAACAATCAGTTCTATGCCACCGCCAGCCCCAACAGCAACCTGACCGGCACCCGTTCTATGTGCGCGACTGAAGATATGGTGGTCCGCCTTCAACCGGCAGGCAATATCACCACGGTCTTGGGTTATGCACCGTGCCTTGCCCTTGCACCCATGAATAACTAGGCCGCGCGGAACCTCCGGCCAACCATCGAAGGTCCCAGAGTGCCGGTTCACGTTTCTTACTTTCGTAATTTCCCGTGCCCGCGCGGCCACTTTACTCCCAACTGGTTTTGCATATAATTTTTGGGTGGGAAAGCAAGAATGATTCTCTCGATGATGACTGCGCCCCAGCCATGCCTGCAATAGAAATCCTGGGATTGGAAAAAACCTACAGCGTGGGGTTCTGGCGCAAGCGGCCGAAGCGCGCACTGCACCCGCTGCAACTCACGGTTGAGGATGGAGAGATCTTCGGCTTCCTCGGCCCCAACGGCGCCGGCAAAACCACAACCTTGAAACTGCTGATGGGATTGGTGTTCCCAACCGCCGGATCGGCGCGCATCCTGGGCCGCGAATGGACTGACCCGTCAGTGAAGGCGCAGATTGGATTCCTCCCCGAGCAGCCTTATTTCTACGACTATCTGACGGCTCACGAACTCCTGGAATACTACGGACAGCTCTCTGGCGTCCACGCCAAACAGCGCAAGCCGCGAGTCGAGCAAGTGCTCCAGCAAGTTGGTTTGCGCGACGTGCAGGGCGTGCAGTTGCGCAAGTTCTCCAAAGGCATGCTGCAGCGGGTGGGAATCGGCCAGGCTATATTGCACGATCCCAAGCTCGTATTCTTCGATGAGCCGATGTCCGGACTCGATCCCATGGGCCGCCGCGAAGTGCGCGACCTGATGGAGCAGCTCAAGCACGAAGGCAAGACCGTATTCTTCTCTACCCACATTCTGTCCGACGCCGAAGCACTCTGCGACCGCGTCGCCATCATTCACAAAGGGGAACTTCGCGGCGTAGGCGCGGTCGAAGATTTGACCTCCAGCGTTCAGGGCAAGGTGGAGGTGATCTGGCAAGGCACGCAGGTGCCGGCCTCAATCAAGGCTCTGGGCGCGGAATGTCACGTGACCGGAGACCGGGTCCGCGCCATCATTGCGGAAAATCAGCAGGACGCCATGATCGATGCTCTACGCCGCGAATTGCAGCGTTTGATTGCGATCACTCCGGTGCGCACTTCACTTGAGGCTTACTTCGTCGAGAAGCTGAAGCGCGCCGAGACCACGGCCGGTACAACTGCATGAGAACCCGAATCGCCTACATCGCCTCCAACACTTTCCGCGAAGCGGTTCGCGACCGCGTGCTCTACAACCTGATCGCTTTCGCATTGCTGTTGTCGGGAGCCGCCATCCTCGTGGGCCAGATTTCGATTGAGATCGAGAAGCTGGTCGTCATCAATCTCGGTCTCACGGCGGTTTCTCTGTTCGGCGTCGTCATTGCAATCTTTATCGGCATCGGCCTGGTTTCTAAGGAAATCGAAAAGCGAACTCTTTATACCGTGCTCTCGCGCCCGGTTCGCCGCTGGGAGTTCATCATCGGCAAGTTCTTCGGGCTGGCTGGCACGCTGGTGGTCAACACTTTCTTCATGGCGATCGGGGTGTTCGTCGCGTTGTTCTACGTCTCCCACAAATTCGTGCGGGCCGACGCGCTGATTCTAGTGGCTCTGTACTTCATCATTCTCGAGTTTCTGATCATCTGCTCGCTGGCGTTGCTATTCTCTTCATTTTCTTCACCCTTGCTTTCTGCTGTGTTCGCCTTTTCGTTATTCGTGATTGGCAGCTTTGCCGAAGACCTGCGCAACTTCGCGGGCATGGCCACCGGAGTCTCGCGCTGGCTGGCGACGGGCGCCGCTTACCTTGTGCCAAACTTTTCGGCCTTCAACGTGATCACTTCCATCGCGCACGAGCAGCCGGTCGCTGGGCAACTCATCCTGCAGAACACGCTCTATGCTTTGTTCTACGCGACTATGGCTCTGAGCGGGGCGGTATTGATCTTCGAGCGCCGGGACTTGAAATGAAAGATCTGAAAGCAACACTAAGAGACTTGATATGAAGCAGCGCCAGAAAACCACGTTAGTCGCGAGCGCCTGCCTGATCGCGTCTCTGGCTGCCAGTTCGTTTGTGCTTCATCGCGTCGACCAGCTTCGCCCGCAGGCCACGCTCGATGAAGTCCTGTTCCTGAGCTCGCCGAAATTGATCAAGCGCGCCAGCCTCGGTTATGACGGTCTGATGGCCTGCATTTACTGGACTCGCGCCGTCCAATACTTTGGATATCGCCATCATTACTACGCTACGAGTTACAACCTGCTCGCTCCGCTCCTTGAAATCACGACACATCTGGATCCGCACCTCGTGGTCGCCTACGAATTCGGCACCAGCTTCCTGGCTCCTCAGCCGCCGCACGGGGCGGGTCAACCCGATCGCGCCATTGAGTTGATGGAATACGGCATTCAAAACAATCCCGACAATTGGCGGCTCTACTACGATCTGGGTTTCGTCTATTACATGGAGCTTCGCGACTACAAGAAAGCCGCCGAGACGTTCGAGCGCGGATCGCACGTTTCGAATGCTCATCCTTTCCTGAAGATTCTGGCGGCGCAGATGGCGCAGCATGCCGGCGAGTATGAGACGGCGCGCATGCTCTGGTCGGCGACTTACCAGACCACGCAGGACCAGCAGATCAAGCAGAACGCGATTGAGCATTTGCGTGCGCTGCGCGTGGACGAAGACGTTCAGCATCTACAGGAAGCGGTGACGCGCTTTGGAGAGCGCACCGGACGGCTGCCTGCGAGCATGGCCGAACTCGCCAGTGCGGAGGGCCTGGCTGGAACACCCGCCGATCCCGACGGACACCCCTACAAGTTGACTCCTGAAGGCCGCGTCGAAGTTCGCGTGCCGGACGACTTCCCTTTCGCTAGCAAGGGACTTCCTCCTGGATATAAACCAGCGCCGAAATTCCACGCTTTGCCGTAGTTCTTATCTTCGCACTCTCGCCCGTCGCGGCCTTATCATCGCTTATGATGGCGAAGGATGCGCGGCTCTGATCCCTCCGTTTCATCTCGAATCAGCCTTTCACGCTCGGCGTTGCAATGGTGGAGCGACGTTGCCGGGCGCGAAGGCTGGCTCAGCGCGACAAGACGACTCCTGGCAGCGCTCTGGGAGTTCATTCGTGAGTCCACTCCCGAGCGCCGGCGCCAACGCTACGGCGACGCCGACTATGATTGGGAACACCGCGTCAACACGACCAGCGCGGCTGTAAGTTGGCGCGACCGGTTGCTCGGTGCTTTCAACTCGCCTTACCAGCCGACCGAGTCCGTTCTGTTCCACGAAATGCTCGATGCTCTGCACCAGCACACTCGTTTGGACTTTCACGACTTCGTTTTCCTCGATCTGGGATCGGGCAAGGGACGCACGTTGCTGATGGCGTCGGACTATACCTTTCGCCGGATCGTGGGCGTGGAGCTTCTGCCGGCGTTGCATCAGGATGCGCAGGAGAACCTGAGCAAGTATCGGAGCGAATCGCAGAAGTGTTTCGCGCTGGAATCGATCTGCGCGGATGCAACTGAGTTCCCTCTTCCCGCCGAGTCAACCGTGCTCTATCTCTTCAATCCGTTTCCAGAATCAGGACTGAAGCGGATGATCGCGAATCTGGACCAGAGTCTGCGGGAGCATCCGCGAGTGGCGTATGTGCTCTACCACAACCCCGTGCTTGACCATGTGCTGGGCGAGAGTACCGCGCTAAAAAAAATCGGCGGGACGCATCAGTATTCGATTTACGAGTCGAGAGATTGATCCCCTGGACCAACGGATCGAGATCAGATCCCCGATAAAAAATTTGCGGATCGATCCCGCTAAAATACTGTAGCCACAGGAGTTACAAGATTCTATCTACACGAGATCCGCCTAAAATATTCCATTCAAAGGAGTTAGCGGCAAAATATTTAAAGCAAATGACTTAGCGGAAGAAAATGAGACTGCGAGGACAGAATCTTGATTTTCAAAGAGCGTGTGCCCCGGCGCGATTTGCGCTCCACAGGGATACTTTGTAAAAAGCTTAGCTCAAGGCCGGAAATAAAGATGTGACGGATGAACATGAAACGGCTGTGGAAAACTCCGAAATTGATATCTATACGCTAAGAGCGTAGCTTAATAAACTATACTCTAATAGCGTACCCTAGCGGTTCAGAGTTCAGTGAGGCTCCGGCAAGGAAGGATTCAGTAATGGCAAAGCGGGACATTTTCAGCGAAATGATCGAGGGAGTCTCGGCGATGAAAAAACATCGCGAGGGCAAGCTCACCTTGCGCAGCTACAGAATCGAAGTTGCGCCATTGCCGCAGGTGGATTCGAAGATGCTCCGCGATACGCGAAAAAAGTTGCGCTGCTCGCGGGCGGTGTTTGCGCGTAAGTTGCGGATCAACGAAAGAACGCTGGAGAAGTGGGAGCAGGGGCGGGCGAAACCGAATCCTCAGGCGGCCGCCCTAGTCCTTCTCGTCCGCAAATACCCGGATACGCTAGAGCGGTTGGACGCGCTTGCCGCACGCTAGCCTGTGGCATCCTATCTTTCGTGGAGGGCGGGGAGGGCATTCGCCCTATTTTGTAGAGTTGATTGGTGGTAGTCATGAAACGCGCAGTACCAAGGGATCTAGTGTCAGAGGAGTTGCGTGCGGTTGAGCGCGAGGTCGACGCTCATCATTTGGCCAACCCATTGATCGAGCAGCCGTTCGCGCGGGCGGGCTGGTATTTCCTGGCCTTCTGTGAAGAACTGGTCATGAGGGAGATTGTTCAGCAGAGGGCCGGCACAGCCCACGAGCTCGCGGCACTTGCAGACAACATCATCGTCCATGCAAAGTGGCCTCTCCGATGGCTGCGCCTGGCGTGCTCGCCAGGAGGAGAGGTCCCACGGGGATTCCACGACGGCATGTATGAAGCCGCTTGGAGACTGTCCGAGCTCTCGATGAGGTACCTGGATTTTGAGGCTGCGTTTACTTATGCAACTTCTGGACTCGTCACGCTCACCATCGACGGAAGTAGGATCAAATCCTCCGGTTCGATGAGAATGGACGGGCGTTTTGATGCGTACGACCGCCTCACACAGGATTTCGGCGTCGCAGCCGCCGAAGAAGTAGCCAAGTCGTTTTCGGAACGTGTGGCGGCATCAGTTCGCGTCCGGGGAGCCAGTTTCGATTACGACCTCAATCCCAAAACTGTGCAGGCTGGCCTCGAAGCGCTAGGGCCAACCGTCAATGATCGTTTCTCACTGCCTAAGGACTGGGCACTGCCTCGTTTTACCCTGCGGGAGTTTGCGCAAGTTGCTCGAGTGCTGTGGGTCGTCGCTTTCATACATTTCCAGGCCCGGGTCATCGCCGCCCTAAGTGGATGTGAGGCGCTGGGTTACTCACGAGCCCTCATTCTTATGGAGAATGGGGAACTCGTCCAGCGTATTCGCCGCTACAGCGGCGTCGGAGAGGACGCTGTTAAGGCAATTGTAGGCGACTTGACTTACGGCGCGCGCGAACAGGCCAACCCTGATCCGGCGTTACAACCTATTATTCCCTTGTCGTCTTTGCTGTCGCGATGTCACCTAACTTGATCATGAATAGCTCGATGGAGAGGAATTTGGCGGTCTTGCTGAACAGGCTGCCGGAGGAACGGCGTGCCTACTCTGCGCTGAGCCAGGGGAGAGAAACGGCATCGCGAGAACGGTTTATGAAGGAACTCTCCGGTTCGGGACTTCGATTTTGGTATGGGCACATCCCGGAATGGAGGGACGCCTCGGACGTGGATCTCGTGATCGTCTCCGATACGGAGAGGCAGTGTCTAATACTGGAGCTCAAGTCGTTCATCGCGCCGGCCGAACCGCGGGAGATTATGGATCGATCTGAGGAGATTCGGCGCGGAATCGGACAGGTCCGAGATCGAATGGACAAGGCGCGGGACCTCCCCGGGTCGCTCCACGCGGTCTTGGGAATTGATGACTCTTACCGGCTCTCTTGGGCTGTGGCGTCAGACACTTCGGTCGGAGCAAGTTACGTGCAGGACCCTGACGTCCCCGTAGTAAACACTCGGCACCTAAGCACAAAGCTGCGGCGGAATCCTGAACTCGCGGAGTGTTGTCGCTGGCTCGCGAGCCGAGAGTACTTACCCGTAGATGGTGTGCACTATAAGGAGATAGAGACGGAGGCCACGATCGGCCGGTGGACGCTGGAGTGGTACGGCATTAAGGCCTTCACAGAAGACTACGTGACAGTCGTATAAACTGAAATGGTCATGACCACCACCACCCTCAACTCCCTCGCCCGCGCCTCATCCGCGTACCTGCGCTCTGCGATGCACCAGCCCATTCAGTGGCATGAGTGGGGCGAAGAGGCGTTTGCTGCCGCGCGGCGCGAGAACAAGCCGATGCTGCTCGACATTGGCGCGGTGTGGTGCCACTGGTGCCATGTGATGGACCGCGAGTCTTACGACGATCCGGACGTTGCGGCTATCGTGAATGAACATTTCATTGCGGTGAAGGTGGATCGCGATGAGCGTCCTGACATTGACAGCCGCTATCAGGCGGCGGTTAGCGCTGTCAGCGGGCAGGGTGGGTGGCCGCTTACTGCATTTCTTACTCCTGATGGCAAACCGTTTTATGGGGGCACGTATTTTCCTCCGACTGACGGCTATGGTCGGCCGAGCTTCAAGCGCGTGTTGATGAGCATCGCTAACGCCTATAAGGAAAAAAATGGCGATGTGGTCGAGCAGGCGAAGATGGTGGAGAACGCGATTGCGCAGGCGGAGTCGTTTCCCGGGAGGAGCGGGCGGGTTTCGGCCGGCATCATTGCTGCGATTCAGAAATCGGCGTTCAGCATGTTCGATCCGGAGCACGGAGGGTTCGGGCAGGCACCGAAGTTTCCGCATCCTTCGGCGCTGGATTTGTTGATAGAACGGTATGCGCGAAAGGTCAAAATCCCCATTTCTCGCGCAGAAAACGCGCGAGAAATGGGGCACCCAGATCATGATGAGCTTCGCAACTTGATCGTTACAACGCTTGAGCACATGGCGAATGGCGGGGTTTATGACCAGCTCGCAGGCGGATTTCACCGTTACTCGGTCGATGAGCGGTGGGTGGTGCCGCACTTCGAGAAGATGTGCTACGACAATTCCGAGCTGCTGAAGAATTACGTGCACGGGTATCAGGTCACGGGCTCAGAGTTGTTTGCCAGCGTGGCGCGCGACATTGTCCGCTGGATGGATGAGTGGTTGAGCGACCGCGAGCTTGGCGGCTTTTATGCTTCGCAGGACGCGGACATTTCGATGGACGACGATGGCGACTACTTCACATGGACGCTCGACGAGGCCCGCGCTGTGCTAACAGAAGAAGAGGCACAGGTTGCAGCGCTGCACTATGACATCAACGAAGTCGGCGAGATGCATCACAATCCGGCGAAGAATGTGCTTTACGTGCGCGCTCCGATCGAGGAGATTGCGCGGCGGATGAGCATCAGCGCCGAACGCGTGCGTAGCTTGCTTGATTCGGCGAAAAGGAAGATGTATGCCGCGCGGCTGGAGCGGCCTACGCCTTACGTCGACAAGACGGTTTATGTGGGATGGAACAGCATGTGTATCTCTGCGTATCTGGAAGCGGCGAAGGTTCTTAATCTCGCCGACGCTCGCCACTTCGCTCTCCGCTCGCTGGACCGGATTTTGGCGGAGGCATGGAAGCTAGCGGCGGGAAACGCGGGCCAGGGCCCCTTCGACTCTCGCTCAGGGCAGGTCCGCGGCACAGAAGCGGCGCGGCTACTGCATGTAGTGGCTTATTCCGATCCTAAGGCTTCACATCGCGAAGTTTCTGGATTGCTCGATGATTACGCTGCTACTACGCTTGCTTGCCTCGATGCGTACGAGGCGACGGCCGACCTCAGTTACTTCAAGTTCGCGCAAGCCATTGGCGACGCGATGATTGCGCGGTTCTTCGATGCGGTGTCCGGAGGGTTCTTCGATGCCGAGCCGGCTGCTGAGGGAAAGAGCCTGGGCGTGCTGTCGACGCGACGCAAGCCGCTGCAAGATTCGCCGACGCCGGCGGGAAATCCCATGGCTGCCATCGCGCTGCTGCGCCTTCATCACTACACCGGCGATGCCGCGTATCGGGATAAGGCAGAGCAGACGCTGGAGACTTTCGCCGGGGTGGCGGAGCAGTTCGGAATTTTCGCTGCGACCTACGGGATCGCGGTCCTTCATTTTTTGGAGAATCCGGTGCAGGTGGTGGTGATTGCGGACGACGGATCGGAGCGCGCGGGTACAGATCTCGCCGATGTTGCTGCCGCTTCCTTTGCCTTCAACAAAAGCGTGCTCCGGTTGACTGCGAACCAGGCGGTTGCCGGGAACCTTCCCCCAACCTTGGAGGCGACCATCCCGAATCTGCCTCAGTTGAGCTCGGACAAGCCATTTGCGGTGCTGTGTTCTGGTTTTGCCTGTCAGCCGCCGGTGACGGATCCAGAAGAATTGCGGCGCGCCCTTGAATCCGCGCTGATGAAGTAGTAGTCCTAAGGAAAGACTCCCCAAAAAAACGGGGCTGACGGTTTATGTATGAAGTCCGTCAGCCCGAAGATTGCGAGCCCTAGGTTCGGCCCAAGTTACTGGAGGTTACTTTGGTGACCTTGCGGCCACGTTTGACGTGCGATTAACTGCTACTCACATCGGCGGTAGACCACCACCGGTGCATCGTTGAGATAGTTGTTGTTGTGGTGGGCACGTTAGAATCGGCCCTCCGTCCGGGGCGGGAACCTGCGGAACGGCGGCTGCAACATATGTGCCCACTAGTCCTAACATCAGGATCGAAATCCTGACTGCCTGCTTCATGATTTACACTCCTTCCGCGCCTTAGCTGCCCAAAAAGTAGGGCACAGTGGCGCGGAGGGAAATTATAAGGCACAAGTCAAGCCTTTCCGCAAGAAATCGTTTACCGGAAGCGGGTCCCGTGGTTTGCGTGGCGAAGTCTCGCCTTCTGCCACAAGCCGTCAACCCTGTAAATACGGGCGATCCTGTAGGTTTCTAAGATATTTACCTTAGGTGTTTAGAAGGGGTTTTGCAAGAAGACAAAGCTCCGAACAACCGGCGAGAATTTACGAAATCCGAACAACCAGGCCTGAAATGGTAGAACACCGAAGGCCGAGGTGCTGCACAGACCCGTCCGTCAGCGTTTGGATCCAACCCGGTCAATCAGCCCCGAAACAGTCAAGCCACCCATGGGCACGACAGTGGCGCGAGCCGAAGCGTGAGTTGCGCCTCCGTTTTCGGGCACGGGTACCGGCACTGACTGAGTTCGCGATAGAGCCCGGTCCACCATCCCTTCGAACATCGGAATCAACGAGTCAGCGGGCAGAGGATGATGAATGTCCGAAAGGCTTTGCTCCCAACGCTGGGGACGCAGCAGAGTTGATGCAGCATCACGGGCAGGACTCTTGGCAAAGGTGTATCCCAGCCAGATGAGCAACGTGGCGTCGTATGCGGCCATGTTGATGAGGCTCATCGATAGATTGCTCAGGTGATCGCCTGCCCAAGACGCGATGAGGGCCAATTCGACCACAGCGAAGCTTCCGAACCCCAGAGCGATGCCAAAGCTGTGCTGGCGCCGGCTTACTCCCAGATAGCGGGCAAAGGACAAAAGGAAAAGCACCATCCCAACTTGAATAATGCGTACGCAACGCTGGGCGGTCATGATGGCCTGGACCCAGGGCACATTGTCGGAAGAGTTAGTGGAAACCGATACCACGCCAGCCACCAGCAGCATCACCAGACCCGCCCACTTAAACAACACGGTGCCCAGGTCTCGCAGGGTGTGAAAGGGCCGGAACACGTCGAGAAAAGCTTCGTGAATCACCTTGAAACCCAAAGCTACGCTGATCGCAGTGCTGAACCAGGAAAGGTAAAAAACCCACGAGGAGTGGTACCGATAAGCCGGAAAGACTACTGCGAAGGTCACAATTTGGAAGACGACGTAGGCGAAGAAAAACTTGAATTCCCGGTGTTGGCGGCGACGGAACATGGCGATAGCAATCACCGTTTGGAGAACGGGATGTGCGACCCAGAGAGCGTAGTACAGGATTCTTATTTTTTCGCTCATCGGCACAAGTCTCTTAGCTCTCGAAATAGCGCTGGCGGCCAGAACCAGCTTCGCGGCAGTCTCCGTCCGAACTAGCAGTGATAGTGATTAAAGTGATTAAGAGGAAGTTAAACCTTTTGGCCCAAGTGTTCAATGTACTCAGGTAACCGAAAGTAACGTTACCTTCGGGCCATATGGAATCTGGGGACAATGTACGGTAGGGAACACACCAACGAAAATCAGCAGTGCCCCTCGGGGAGTCGAGGGGAGCACGCCTTCGTATCGCGATCTAGGCGTCGGGGACGGAGTGGATGTAGGCCCGCATCATACGGACTTCATCATCTTTTTCGTTGAGGTCGTGCAGTAAAATGTCGCGCAGCGAGACCATGCCGACAAGCTGGCCTTCGTGGCATACGGGCAGATGACGGAAGCCGTGCCGCCGCATGAGGGTCATGCAGTTTTCCAGGTCCTCGTTGGTATTGATAGTGAGAGGGTCTTCGGTCATAACCTCAGCCAGGCACGTGCTGCATGGATCGCAGCCTTCCGCCACAACGCGCTTCATCAGATCGCGCTCGGAAAAAATCCCAATCAGTTTGCCGTTGTGCACCACGGGAACGGCCCCGATGTTGCGTTCCACCATGGCGCGCACGGCTTCCAGCACGGTTTGAGCCATTTCCGCCTGGTAGGTGTCCTGGTCCTTGATCAGATCGTAGATCCGCATTTTGATTCTCCCCGTTTCGAATTCGGAGGCAAAAGCTATACCGGGGCGGGAGTATACGGCGAAACCAGGCTCATGGGAAGGGTTAGTAAGGTGGGGATAGAAGATTTCTTGCAGATAGAGAGCCATTATGGGAAAAATAAAGTGACAGACTAGCCCCCGAGAAATACTACGTACGAGCAGTTCCACAATGCTGTGGGCAAACTGCCGCGCGGCCGTGCCGTGAGAACGATGTTGTATTCGCCTGTGCTGCCGTCTATCGCCTGCAGGACACCTTCCCGCGGCAGATCTCGCGGCAAATCGGCCTGCGGCCCTGGCTCCGCCAGAGGATTGCGCAGTGGTTCGATTACCGCGAGCCGCACGAGAAATTCGTGCAGATCCGCACTGCGGCCATGTCCTGGAACTACAAATGAGACCTCCGCATCCTGCTCGGAGAAGTGCCAGGCCAGCGAGGCAGCCAGACTCACCGCCCGTTCGTACGCGGGCCCGGAAATCTCCCCGGCCGCTGGATTGTCGAAAACGATGGACAGCTTGCGCTCATCCTCGCGGCTGAACTCGCGCACCTTCAACGAGCCGGACTTGGCCGTCGCCTTCCAGTCCACATGGCGCGCGGAATCTTCCGGCATGTATTCGCGAATGCGGTACAAGTCGGAGCCCCGCCCACGCACAAAGCTCTCCCATTCGCCACGCACCAGCGGTAGGATTTCAAACAACTCATCGGGCGGTTCAATCGCTGGATACACCAGAATCTCCCGCTCCAGAGCCAGGTCACGGGTTTTAGTAAGGAAGGCAAAAGGAAACCGGGTTGCCACGCCAAAGCTTGATTCGCGATAGCAGCCACGCCGCTTAAAGAGCAGCTCAATGTCCGCCGTTAGATTGGCGCCCGGAGGCAAGTATGGGAAATAGATCATGCCTTCGAATATTCCCGGCGGCGTGGGGGCGACCTCGACCCGGCGCACGCGCCAATCGCGCATGCGCACCCACTGGTCCTCGGGCTTGCGGTTCAGCGGAAAAGAAAATGTGGCTGGTTCCCACTTCCACTGCTTGCGGATCTTCTTATCCTTTTCCCTGCGCGCCGGCAGCACGCGAATCGAAAACGAGGGCAGGAAGCGCCGCGGGTTGCGGAGCATGACCCGTCCCACCACCGGACGCCCGGCAAAAACATGTTCGGGCAAGCGCACGTCCAATTCCAGGCCGCGCAGCACCAGCGCGGAAACCACTCCAGAGACCAGAATCGCCGCCAGCATGGCCGCCACTACGATGTACAGCAGATTGTTGCCCGTATTCAGCGCAGCGATGCCAATCACAAGCGTGACGAGCACATAGACCACGCCCGCCTTCGTGACCTCGTAATGAAAAGTTTGGCGGAGCCGCTCAATCGCTACGCGCCGCGCCAGATACGGCACCGTGACCAGTCCGACGAACGCTGCCATCAAAAGCGCAAGGGACGCCAGGACGACCGATGCCCACACACGGCCCGCCTCGCCCAAGGCCGTTGAAAACAATGCTGCTCCGAAGGCCAGTCCGAGGCCAACCAGCGCCAGCAAGAACCTGATCCACACCTCGACGGTATCCGTCCGCAGCCATGCGGCCGGACTGCGCGCGGCTTGATCTAGATTCGCCGAATTAGTGGAAGCGGAAGCCACGATTCGAGCCTAGCATCGCTCGTGAGAACGGGCAATCCTCTTTGTCTTGCGGAGAAAGCCGTCGTAACCAGGGCCGAAATGGCGAGCGCATTTCGAGTCAAACATCCATGCTACTTCGCTGGCTTTGATTTCGTCTTCTGCCCTTTCAATCCGAAAATGCGCAGCTGCTTGTTGCTCGCGACATAGACCTTTCCATTGGCGATAATCGGGACCTGGTTCGAGTCTCCTCCCTGATTCGGCCATAAGCCGGCGACACCGTGGAAAAGAGTTGTCATGGTTGCCCCGCCTGAATCGGGATTAAAGGCGTACAGCAAAATGTTGGCGGGATTATGCGAAACCGGGCGCGAGAGCGCCCAGATGATCGGGCTCGCGTTGCCATTCGACGAAACAGTGGTGAAGAATCCTCCATTCTGTCCGGTGCTGATCGTCGGCGACTGGGCGACTCCCATCAGTTTCGTGCTGGGCGAAGTCAGCAGCTTCCACACTTTCACCCGATTCCCGCCGCTGCTCACCACGCGCGCCGCACCGTCGACCGGATCTACAAAGTAGGATTCTCCGCACCAGCAACCGCCGATCTGAAGAGTCCCTAGGACATTATTCTTCGTGGGCGAAAATCCCCCGAGACTGTCTTCATTCATGAAGAACATTCGCCCATCCTTGCCGGCGGCCACCGCCAGATGCGTCGTCGAACCGGGTTGGTCGGGCAGAACCATCACGCCTCCCGAACCGAAATCCACGTCCCCCTGATCCAAACTGCCCACGTTCGAGGGCGTGAACAGGTCTACGACGGAGGTGAGGTCCGAGGAGACCTTGACTACACTCTCCTGAATATTCGTGACCCCGTCGTAATCGGTTCCGTCGTAGTCGGAATTTCCTGTGACAAACAAGATGTTGCCGGAATCGTCCGCAGCCAGGCCGTAGCCTGACATCCAGATCGGGGTCAGAAAATAGTTGTCCGGAGAGCTTGCCCGGGTGTCGAGAATCTGGTTGCCGGAAAGTGGCGACAGCGTGGCCGCGTTCCAACCTAGCAGCCAGCCGCGCGAAACGTTGGCAGAGAAATCGCAAAAGCTGCCGAATCCCGCGTAGATATTGCCGTTCGCCTCCAACAGGCCCGGGCGTTGCCGCTGGTAGGTGGCATTGAATGCAAAGCTGGTTCCATCGGTGAGAGTGTGCGATGCGCTTACCAGTTGCGGAGTGACCTTGTCGGTGAGGCTGCCCAGATCCATCGCGTGCAGGCGATAGGCCGGACCGGTGTCGTCCTGCGTGTAGGCCATCAGGTACAGCGTATTGCGGCTGATGTCGATGACCGGCGTAGAGGTAATGCCGACGTTCGGGCCGTTGTTGCCACAGCCGAGCGGCTTCGGCACCGGGCTGCCCAGACGCCGGCTCAGCAGCACCCTGCCGACATTGGCGTCGATTGCATAGACCGTGTCATTGCCGGTCACGACATACACTACGTCATGCGTCCCTTGGTGGCTGCCGGCCGTGATGTTCACGCCCGGCACCAGGAGAGGTTGCGCGTCCACCTGGTCGTCGACGGCTACCGAGGCCAGAACCCCGAACTGGGTAGCGTTCACGTTGGCCGGCGTCAGGATGGTCTCGTTCGAATTCCAGCCCGTGCGGTAGTTGTCGTTGTGGTAGGTGGTTACAGAAGTCTGTGCAGCGGCAGGGAGCCCGGTGGCGAGAAGCGTGAAGACGAGGCAGACAATGGCTGCAAGCCCACGTACGTGAGCCTTAAGACGAAGCGGTGTCATTGGATCCCCCAGAAAGCGGCGACTGATTCTAGGGGATGGCAATGCCGCGGTCAATCGAGAAGGAACTCCCAGAGATGGAGGGCTCTATGCAGAAAAATGGATCGGCTGACTACGGATCACTGACAGCCTGCCTCTCAGTACTCCGACAGTTCCTTCATGGCGCGGAACAGATCATTGGCCTGCGGCAGGATGGCATCTTCGAGAATCGGCTGGTAGGCGACAAAAGTATCGGCAGCGGCGACGCGGCGTACGGGTGCGTCAAGCTGGTCAAAAAGTTGATCGGCGATGCGCGCCGCGATCTCCGCACCATAGCCCCAGCTCAAAGTATCTTCATAGGCGACGAGCGCGCGATTCGTCTTTCCGACCGACGCCGCAATCGTTTCCCAGTCGAACGGATTCAGGCAGCGTAGATCAATCAACTCAACTTTCACGCCGTGCTCGCGTTCCAGTTTCTGCGCGGCTTGCAGCGCGCGCGGCACAACTGCGCCGTAGGTAATTACGGTCAAGTCCGTTCCAGGGTTGACGATCTTGGCCTTGCCGAACGGAACCATGTAATCGGGACCGGGATACGGCGCGCGTCCGTAAGTCTCGCGATAGAGCCGCTTGTGTTCCAGAAACAGCACGGGATCGTCGCAGCGAATCGCGGTGTGCAGCAGTCCCGCGGCATCTAGAGCGTTCGACGGAAACACGACACGCAGCCCGGGAATGTGCGTGAACACGCTCTCCCCGCACTGCGAGTGATAGATTGCGCCGCCGGTGAGATATCCGCCGATGGCCACTCGAATTACGACGGGGCAGGAGAATGCATTGTTCGACCGCCAGCGGATTACGGAAAGCTCGTCGCGAATCTGCATCATGGCCGGCCAGATGTAGTCGAAGAACTGGATCTCCACCACCGGCTTAAGCCCGCGCGTGGCCATGCCGGTGGCGCGGCCCACTATGGCAGCCTCGGCCAGCGGCGAGTTGAATACACGGTCATTGCCAAACTCGTTCTGCAAGCCGAACGTCAGCTTGAAGACTCCGCCCTTGCCTTTCACCAGCTTGCGCTTCAAATACTCTTCGCGGCTGCAATCCGCGACGTCTTCGCCAAAGATCACGATGCGCTCGTCGCGCTTCATTTCGTCGCGCAGCGTCACATTGATCAGGTCAGCCATGGTCTTTGCCGCTGGCTTCTTGCCATCGGCGGAATCGGCCCCGATGACGGCTTGCGTATCGAATGCAGAGGACGTTGGATCGAGATCGGGAGAATACACATACTGCAACACGCTTTCGGGCGCGGGCGGCAAGGCGGCAAGAGCTTGATCCACCGCAATCTGCAATTCTTCTTCGACTTTCTTTTCCAGTTCGTTGATGCCCTTCTCGTCGAGAATCCCCTCCCGCAGCAGAAACATTTGCGTGCGCGAAACCGGATCGCGGGCGGCATCGCGCTCCCGCTCGGTGTCCGGACGGTACAAGCGCTCGTCGTCCGAAAGAGAATGCGAATACGGGCGGATCACGTGGGCATGCACAAACGCCGGCCCGTGGCCCTCGCGGCAATACTGCGCCGCACGCTGGAATGCAGCCGAGCTCGCCACCGGATCGGTGCCGTCGACTTCTTCAAAATGGAAATTCGGGAAGCCCGAAACCAGCCGCGAAATGCTGCCTCCGGCCGTCTGCACCTCCACCGGCACAGAGATGGCATAACCGTTATCCTGTACGGAGAAAATCACGGGCAGCTTGTTGAGAGCGGCGGCGTTCATCGCCTCCCAGAACTCGCCTTCGCTGGTGGTACCGTCGCCAAGAGAGACGTAGGCAATCTCGTCGCCGTAGAAGGTCACGTTCTTGAACTGGCGGTAATCGGGCGACTTCGCGTTCTCTGTATCCGGGATCTCGGCGGCGCGACGATGCTGCGAGAAGTAACGTCCTGCTTCGGCGCATCCCACTGCCTGAAGAATCTGCGATCCCGTGGGCGACGATTGGGTGACAACGTTCAGCCGCTTGTATCCCCAGTGCGAAGGCATCTGCCGTCCGCCGGAACTGGGATCGTCGGCCGCGCCCACGGCCTGCAAAAACATTTCTAACGGCTTGGCGCCCAGCGCCAGGCACAGCGCGCGGTCACGATAATAAGGATAAAACCAGTCGTAACCGGCTTTCAGCGTCATCCCCGCGGCGACGCCGATGGCTTCATGCCCGGCGCCTGACATCTGGAAGAATATTTTCTGTTGCCGCTTGAGCAGGATTTCCCGGTCATCGATGCGCCGGGAGGTGTACATGATGCGGTAGGCTTCGATCAGTTGCTCGCGGGTAAGGCCTTCGTAGGTCCGGGACTTCTTGCCGCTCGCAACGGACAGCTTGGGGTCGGTTTTTGTCGTCGGCATCCGGTTCCCTGATAAGTATGTGATGAATATCCCGGCCGTAAGATTCGGTGCGGAGTATTACCGGGCAGGTTGCATTGTAAATCGGAATTGGGGATTGGAAAACATGCAAGTTGCTGCTTAGGGAGAGTTAGTTCATTGCCGTCCGATATTGTCGATTTCTTTCTTCAGGGACAGCCCATCCAGGTTAGCGAGCGGCAAACTCAGGAACAGGCTGATTCTGCGATCCAGCAAAAAGAACGCGTCGCGAAAGGCCTTTTCGACTTGCACTTCCGAGCCGCGCGCTGCCGCGGGATCGGGCACGCCCCAGTGTGCGGTCATCGGCTGACCCGGCCATACCGGGCAGGCTTCGTTGGCCGCGTTGTCGCAGACCGTAAAAACAAAATCGAGCTTCGGAGCGCCGGGCTTGGCAAACTCATCCCAGCTCTTGCTGCGAAAACCCGAACTCGGAAGATGCGCCGCCTTCAGTTGACGCAGCGCCTCGGGCCGAACCGCTCCCGAGGGATGGCTGCCCGCACTGTAGGCAACGAAGTTTGGCCGGCCTTTGTGATTCATAATGGCCTCGGCCATGATCGAGCGCGCTGAATTACCGGTGCATAAAAACAAAACGTTGTAGGGCTTTTGCATCGTCGTCACTCAGCCGAGGCCAATCCCAGCATTACGCTTAATTGCAGCACGTCGGACCACAGCAGGCTTCCTTCGCCTTCGGCTTCACGGCGCGGATGAACGCGCTCAGGAACTTTCCATCCACCTGCGGGGCAATCACGTCGACATCCATTCCCTGCCCCGCCAGAAATTCCCGCGCGTCTTCCGCCCGGTAAATACGGGTAGGTTCAACCTCGATCTGCTCGAATCCCGCAGCCACAAGCTTGCTGCGGTAGTCGTTTTCTTCAAGCGCTCCCGCGATGCAACCCACCCAAGCGAGCACGCTCTGGCGAATCTCGGGAACCATCTCGCCACGCGTGACGACGTCGGACACAGCAAAGCGCCCGCCCGGCTTAAGTACGCGGAACGCTTCACGCAGCACGCGATCTTTGTCCGCAGAAAGGTTGATTACACAATTGGAGATGATCACGTCGACGGAGTTGTCGGGGAGAGGAATGTTTTCGATCTCGCCTTTGAGAAACTCGACGTTCTCGACGCCCGCTCTGCGTTTGTTTTCGTTGGCCAGCGCAAGCATTTCGTCGGTCATGTCAAGACCGTAAGCCTTGCCCGTCGCGCCCACGCGCTTTGCCGAAAGCAGCACATCAATGCCGCCGCCGGAGCCGAGGTCGAGCACGGCCTCGCCCGGGTTCAATTTGGCCAGAGCGGTGGGATTGCCGCAGCCCAACGACGCCAACAATGCCTCTTCCGGAATTTGCCCGGCCTGCGTGGCGTCGTAAAGATTGGCGGTGATCGGATCGCAACCTGTGCTGGCCATGGTTCCGCAGCAGGAACTGCCTCCGGATTTCACACGCAGAGCGGCTTGGCCATATTTCTCTTTGACGACTTCCTTGATGTCGGTAGCATTCATGGTGCCCATGGACTGTTCTCCTATTTGCAAATGCGAACGATCTGTTCCGGTTTGAGGGCCTTGTTGCGGGTGCAGCACTCGGCATAGAGAAATTGCAGCAACTCCTGCAAAGCCCCGGTATGGGCGGTGCAACGCAGGAACGTTCCCTCGCGCTGCACTTCCAGAAGGCCCTCGGCCTTCAGCTTTTCGAGATGATGGGAGAGGGTCGAGTTCGGAATATCCAACTCGCTTTGAATGTCACCGACCACCAGCCCTTCCGGATGAGCCGAGAGTAACAGTTGCATGATGCGCAGCCTCGGCTCGGTGCCCATGGCCGAGAACATGTCGGCATATCTGGCGACCTGCTCGCTGGACTTGCTTGGGGAGAACGTCCGCATATTTCTACATTACTAGAAATATGGATGTTATGTCAAGCCCAACACAAAGGCCGCCATTTCTGGCGGCCTTCTTAAAACTCCGAATGAGCCCGAATCAGCGATCCCTATCTCGATCCCGATCCCTGTCACCGTCACTGTCAGTAGGCTCAATCAACCCAAACAGGCCATTCGCATTGTTGTTCGGACCCGCCGCAAAGAAAAGCTGGTTCTTGTTACCGTTGACGGAAGGCCCGGCCCCGCCACCGAAGTCGATCCCCCAAAGTTGGTCAATCACGATCGGCTTTCCGGCGGAGTTCTTGATGGTGCCCACGAACTGCCCGTTTTTCAGGCTGAAGCCGTTGATCGTGCTCGCGAAGTTGATGTTGTTCCCAATCAGCAGGGCGCCGCTCAGCGATCCAAAATTCTTCGGCGCCACCGCAAATCCCCAAGGCTGGTTCAGGGGCTTGCCTTGCGCTAAGCGCTTCACGAACACTCCGGCTTCGGTGAAAATGTCGATGTATCCGCCCGGACCGCCTGTCGAATCGGCGAACGACACGTAAACCTGTCCATTGATGTCTTGAATGCCGAAAGGCGTGAACCCCGCCGGCACAGTCGTGTCGGTAAACGAAGTCACAAAATTGAAGCTCCCGTCATATATATCCACTTTGTTGTTGGCGGTATCGGCTGCGAAGAGAAAGTTTCCCGACGAATAGTTGGTGATGGCCAGGCCAGTGTAGACGGCGCCCGAACTCCAGTTGTTGACGGCGACAATCGCCTGCGTGGGGTTCGATTGCGGCGCCCAGCCGCTGATGGTGCCGTCGAGCGTGGCGAACAAGAAGATGGATGCCCATCCCTGGACATTGAATTCCTGCGAACCGTTGTAAACGATTCCGGTCGGCGTGCCCCCGCTGGAACTGTTGAAGGCCGGAACCACCACCTGCAGGCCTTGCGGATTTCCCATGCCGTCATAGAGCGTGGACCAGCCGGTGCCTTCATCACTGACCCAGAAGGGACCACCTGGGCCGTAAACAATTCCCCAGCCATTCACCAGCAAGGGATCAGTGTTTTTTGCCTGGCCGGACTGGTTTGAGACAAGTTTAGCGAGTTTATATTGCGCCAGAGCTGTACTGGAAAAAGCTGCCAGCGCCAGCCCTAATGACAGAGTGAAAGCGATTGTGCGGCCGAACCAACGTTGCATGCGAATTCTCCTTCGTGAAATCAAGTTGAGGACGGGGGAGGGCCTGACGTCCTGTTACAGGGGATTACCGGCCTTGGGACCAACACTTCTCTGGACCCTCGACCCAGTCCATCCTAGGACTCAGCTCGCGGGAGCTTGTCAGCACCGTGTCATGAATTTGTACAATTTCTGTCTCGCCGAACAATCGACCTGCCACGGTAGCGCCGCCTACCTCTGACTCGGGGATATGGGCGAACCGATACCTCAGTAATCTTGAGGACTCGGCTGCATTTCTTATCCTTAAGGAGTTTTGGGGCCCCGCGTCCGTGTTTATGCGAAAAGCAAACCACATTCTTGCCGCTGTTCTTGTATTGCTTCCTGCCGCCCTGCTTTGCCAGCAATCGTCTTCGTTAGGCGAGACAGCTCGATCGCTTCGGGCCAACGGTCAAGCGGCTTCCGCGCCGGCTAATCTCGATCGAGTGGACGTCGCAGCCAAGACGGCCCAAGATGAAGCCGACCAATACATGGCGGCCGCCAAAGAGTTACTGAATCGCGACCGATTCAACGAACTGGATCAGATGGCCGCTGCCGCGAGGTCTTCCAAGAGCAGGTTCGCGGGCGGCGGATGGCAACTCCACACGCTCTACTTGGCCCTTACCAACCCTCCCGATACCGTAGCTAAGGACGACTCCGCCTGGCAGGCCATGGTGGCGAAGTTGCGGCTATGGAAGTCTCAGAAACCGGACTCCATCAGCGCCCAGGTGGCGCTCGCAGGCGCTTATGTGAATTATGCGTGGAAGGGGCGCGGCGACGAATACGCCGGCAAGGTCGGCGAGGACAATTGGAGGCTCTTCGAAGAACGCCTGGAACTAGCACGAATAACTTTGACCGAGGCGGCGTCTCTCAAGCAGAAATGCCCCGAGTGGTTCTGGCAGATGCAGACGGTCGCTCTGGGACAAGGTTGGGATAAAGAAAAGGAATTCGATCTCTTCCGGCGCGCCATTGCTTTTGAACCCGACTACCAGTATTACTATCGGGCCGTGGCTCGCTACCTGATGCCCAAGTGGTACGGAGAAGAGGGCGATGCGGAGGCATTCGCCGATAAAGTCTCAGCCCAGGTTGGCGGGCCGCAGGGCAACGTAATCTACTATGAGATCGCGGCGGAATTGATTTGTGACTGCGGCCACGAGTCCCCTTTCAAGGGGCTGTCCTGGCAGAAAATTCGGTTGGGTTACGCCGACTTGGAGAAGCTCTACGGCACCAGTTCCCACAAACTGAACCAATTCGCCTATCTTGCTGTCCACAATCGTGACTCGCACGCGGCTCACGAGGCATTTCTTCGCATTGGAGACAATTGGGATAAGGAAATTTGGCGAACAACAAAATATTTTGACGATTGCAAGGCCTGGGCTGCCAGGACCGGCGACAATTTCCAGACAGCCTCAATAAAAGTCGAGGCGAATCTGCTGACGGCCGAAGGACGCCAATACGACGCCGAGATCTCCAGGGAATTTCCTGAAAAGCTTTCCGACGCCTTGAAACGATGCGTGGACCAGAATCGAAACGACATTCAGAGTTTTAATCTGCTATTACTCATGAGTGGGGACGGCGCGCCTCAAACAGTTCTCCATCAGCCGGTAACCGCAGTCAGCGCCTGCCTGCTTCCACGGCTTAAATCAACCTCTTTCTCGCCTCCGCCCCAAGCGCAATATTGGGTGAAGGTCAGCATGAATCTGCAACCCTGAGAGAGCAAATCGCGCGCGAATTGTTCCCGGACCAGCGTTCGTGCGCCACTCTCCGAATGCTATCCTGAAAACGATGATCCAGACCCGCCGCGCCTTTGACGCGAGCACCATCAAGCTGGTGATTTTCGATCTCGACGGCACGCTGATCGACTCGCGCCTCGATCTGGTGCACTCGGTGAACGCCGCCCTTCGCCACATTGAACGCCCCGAACTGCCCGATGACGTGATTGCCAGCTACGTGGGAGATGGGGCTCCGATTCTGATCCAGCGCGCTCTCGGCGGTGAGAAGGTCGATGAGGCAATAGTGCGGCAGGGCCTTCAGTTTTTCCTGTCTTACTACCGCGAGCACAAGCTCGACCACACCACGGTTTATGAAGGAGTGCGAGAAGCGCTCACTACCGTTCAACGTTCCTCTAACGGAAGGCCGCGTAGGCTGGCCGTGCTGTCGAACAAGCCCGTAGGTCCCTCGCGTGCCATTGTGGAAGCGCTTGGATTGGGTCCTTTCTTCACCCAGATTTATGGCGGAAACAGTTTTGCCACGAAGAAGCCCGCTCCCGAGGGGGCTCGCCAGTTGCTTGAAGAAAACGGTGTGCGCCCGGAAGAAGCCGTGATCATCGGCGACTCTCACGTAGATGTTGAAACCGGACGCAATGCCGGCCTGTGGACGGTGGGCGTGAACTACGGTTTTGCGCCGCATACGCTCGAGGAGGCAAAACCCGATGTGCTCGTGGATACACCCGAGGAAATGGCCCTTGTCTTTGCAGCGGGATGAACAAGCGGTGGAAGCTGCCGGCTTTTTCTTCCACGCCACGCTCTCATGTAAACTCATCCGACGATGAGCGCTTTGGATGGTTTCACAGCTTCAGAGCTGCGCAAGCTGCGCCGCATGAAAGACCCTCACGGCATTCAGAAATTTCTGGATGACGCTCCGTATCACCTCGCAGATACGGCATGGTCGCCACGCCGGGTGCTGGCCGAGCAAACGGCGCACTGCCTCGAGGGCGCCATCTTTGCGGCGGCCGCCTTGCGCGCAAACGGATATCCTCCGCTCCTACTCGATTTCGAAGCGGAACACGACACCGACCACGTGATCGCCATCTTTCGCCAGTACGGCTGCTGGGGCGCCGTCGCCAAGTCTAACTACACCGGATGCCGCTGGCGCGAGCCGGTCCATCGCACCCTGCGTGAGCTGGCGATCAGTTATTTCAACACCTACATGAATCTGCGGCGTGAGCGCACGTTGCGGCGCTTTTCCGTCCCGGTCAACCTTAAACGCTTCGACCGCCAGAACTGGATGACCACCGACAAGCCCGTCTGGTTTATCGTCTATCACCTGTTCGATATCAAGCATTACCCGCTGATCACTCCGGCCATGATCAAGCGCCTGCATCGCGTGGACGAGCGGCTGTTCCAGGGGGAATTGCTGGGAAAGGCCTACAGGAACAGTCGTTAGTCGCTGGTCGCTAGCCATTGGTCGTTTGCCATGCATCCTGAGGGAACTCCCTGCCTTCTAAGCACGTAATGTCGACTATGAGAAAGTCGGGTCTCGTTCTGCGCGCCCTACTCGTGGTTCTGCTTGCCGGCGTGCCCGTCTTCGGGCAACAGGATCAATCCGCCTCCACCGCTCCCGCCACACCGCGAGGCGCCGCGTCCCTGCCCGATTTGAGGCCCGACGCCAACGGACAACTCTCGCAGGAACAGATGCAACAGTTGTTTCGCGTCGTCGCCGACAAGGACATCGAGAACGATAAGCGGCTGCGCGACTACACCTACATTGAGCGTGACGAGGAGCGCGACCTCGATGGGAAGGGCGACGTAAAATCCGTCGACGTAAAGACCTACGAGGTGATGGAGCTTTACGGCGAGCAGGTCCAGCGGCTGATCGAAAAAGACGGTAAGGCCCTCGACTCCGAGGACTCGGCCAAGGAAGAAAAGAAGATTCAGAAGATCGTCGACAAGCGCAAGAACGAATCCGACGAGGCGCGCAGGAAGCGCGCTGAGAAAGAAGAGAAAGATCGCGAAGACGGCCGCAAGTTCGTGCGCGAGGTCGCCGATGCCTACAACTTCCACCTGGTGGGGACGGAATCTCTGGGAGGTCGTGATGCCTGGGTGGTGGATGCCGAGCCGCGGCCCGGTTACGAGCCCCATATGAAAGAGGCGAAGTTCCTGCCCAAGTTCCACGGACGAGTGTGGATCGACAAGGACGAAGCTCAACTGGCGAAGCTGGATATCGCGTGTATTGACACGGTTTCCCTGGGATGGTTCCTGGCGCGCGTTCACAAGGGATCGCGCGTTGTGATCGAGCAAACGCGAGTGAACGATGAAGTCTGGTTGCCCAAGCACCTCACAGTGAAGGTGGATGTCCGCCTGGCCCTGCTCAAGAACTTCAACGTGGAACTGGAACAGACCTACCGGGATTACAAGAAGTTCCGTGCCACCGCGAGGATCGTGGGCGTGGGGGACGTACAGGAGAAGTAGCTCAATTTCTTTCCTCGGCTCTTGACTTTAGCTCCGGCTTGAACCCGAACCGCTGCCAGCGTCATCTAGTAGTCTCAGCCTTGTTTTAGTTGTTTCTTGCAAGGAGAAACCATGGCCTCCCAACTAACTCCTCTGTCGGCTGACCAGATAAAACCTATGTCCGCCGAAATTCGTGCTCAGGCTTTCCCTGTGCTGACCGCGGAGCAGATCAGCCGCATCCGACTTTTGAGCAAAGTACGAAACGTAAGAGTGGGCGACATTCTGTTTGAGCCGGGCGACACCAACATTCCTTTTTTTGTCTTGCTGTCGGGGAGCATGGAAATCGTGCAGCCGGACCGGCATAGCGAGCGGGCCATCGTCAACCACGATCCGGGAGAGTTTACGGGGGAAATGACCATGATCTCGGGTCGCCGCGGCCTGGTGCGCGGCCGGGTTACCGCGGCTGGCGAGTTTCTGGAAATGAGCAGCGGCGATTTGCGGACTCTGGTCGCGCGCGATGCGGAGCTGAGCGAAATCTTCATGCGTGCCTTCATCCTTCGCCGGGTCGCGCTGATCAGCCGCGGGTTGGGAAACGTGATTCTGCTGGGGTCGCGGCACTCGGCTCAGACTCTGCGTTTACGCGAGTTTCTCACCCGTAACGGGCATCCGCACACCTATGTAGACCTCGATACCGATACCGGATATCAGGATTTGCTCGACCAATTCCACGTCACGCCGGATGAGGTTCCCGTGGTCATCTGCAATAACAGTACAGTACTGCGCAGACCGTCGATCCAGGAAGTCGCCCGGTGCCTGGGGCTGAACGCTCACATTACGGCCACGGAAGTGCGGGATCTGGTGATCGTTGGCGCCGGGCCGTCCGGCCTGGCCGCGGCCGTTTATGGCGCCTCGGAAGGCCTGGACGTCCTGGTGATTGAATCCGAATCTCCTGGCGGGCAGGCGGGATCGAGCTCCAGGATCGAAAACTATCTGGGCTTCCCTCTGGGAATCTCAGGGCAGGAACTGGCGGGGCGTGCCGCCGCGCAGGCGCAAAAGTTCGGCGCCAAGATGCTGATTGCCAACAACGTGATCCAACTGAATTGCGAGCGCCGGCCGTACGAGCTGAAGGTAGACTGCGGCCAGACCATTCGCGCCCGCGCCGTCGTGATTGCCAGCGGCGCGCAGTACAACAAACCGAACATCGACAACCTGAAGAAGTTTGAGGGCCAGGGCGTTTACTACGGAGCGACCTACATTGAAGCGCAGTTGTGCGGCAAGGACGACGTGATCGTCGTGGGAGGCGGCAACTCGGCCGGTCAAGCCGCGGTCTACCTGTCGCAAACCGCCAGCAAGGTTCACATCCTCGTGCGGGCCGGGAAGTTGTCGGATACGATGTCGCGCTATTTGATCCAGCGCATTGAAGAAAATCCTGCGATCGAGATGCACTATTGCACGGAAATCGTGGGCCTCGACGGCGACACGCAGTTGGAGCGCGTCACCTGGCGGGACAACAACACCGGTGAGACATCAACCCACGACATCCGGCACGTGTTCATCATGGCAGGAGCTTCTCCGCGCACGGAGTGGCTGAACGGATGCCTGGCCCTCGACAACAAAGGCTTCATTCTTACCGGCCGCGACTTGGATCCCGTGATCCAGAACTATCATTGGCCGCTTCAGCGCGTGCCGCAAATGCTGGAAACAAGCCTGCCCGGAGTCTTTGCCGTGGGCGATGTCCGCGCCGGAAATGTGAAGCGCGTGGCCTCTGCCGTGGGCGAGGGATCGATCTCTATCTATCTGGTGCACCGGGTGCTGGCGGAGTTGTAGCGGCTGACATCGAGGCAAGAACCCTCTTTGTCACGACTGTGGCGCTTCGGAAAGTGTCACAAGCCGTGCTCCACGTACAATTCGCCCTCCTTAAGCTGAGTCTATCCAAAGTTAAGGAGGTGCCCTGTGGGGCGAGTTCTGACTGTGCTGGCCACCGTGATCATTTGCATGGTAACGGGTTCCGCGTCGGACTCACCCCAGCCCCAGCCCCTTGCGACGCTCGACCTGTCCCGCCTGCTTTCACCGGGAGCACTCTCTGTCGAGTCCATTGCGTTCGTCTCGGATACATCGATTGCAGTCGGCCTCTGCCGGCGCAGGCCTGGTACGACGTGCTCCCTATCCCTCATCCGCCGCGAAGCGGAGGTTCTTCAGCCGTACGCATTCACTCCTCAATTCAGGCAAGGCATGTCTATTCATCCGTCCAGCGGAGGACAGATCCTCACAACTCCTGTGGGGATGTTCCCCGCGGTCTTGTTCTCCACCGACTTGTCTGCAGCCCAAGATCTCCCCTCTCTGCGTCTGGTTTCTCGATCGGGAAATACGGCTGCAGAAAGATCGGGTCATACGGCTGCAGAAAGGAGGAAGGGGACGTGGAGGATCTATCGCATCCTGCCGAAGATGGAGCTCATCCGGGAAGGAAACGAACGGTTGGAAGATATCTCGGACGAGGTCGTTGTGTTGCGCGAAGGTGACGTGATACGCACCGAAAGTTTCGAGGGGAAATTGTTAGGCTCCTTCTCTGTTGGGCCAACAGCCCGGTGCGATGAGACCGCGCACCTAGCCAGTAACGACAGGCTTTACCTAGGCGGTTGCAATGGCGCCGCCCGCTTAGTCGATTTCAACGGAAATCAGGAACAACAGTTGCACCCACCCAAGGGCTGGGGCGGTCTCGCTTGGTCGGGAGATGGAAGGCGGATACTGTTCGACCGCTTCAATCGGCGTGTTTCGATTTTCCGACATGCGGGCGAGGCGTTCGTGGCCTTGGCAACTATGGGAATGGGCGTCGATGAGCCACTCAACCGCGAAGAGGTTCGGGTGTTAGACACATCTACAGGTGAGTCGTGCTTCGACTGGAAGCGAAGCCTTCCGGAAGATAGTGAGAGTTTCGAACGAGGGCACGCGGCTATTTCACCATCGGGTGAGTTCGTTGCGATAGCCACGGACGGAACGCTTGCAGTCTATCGTCTTCCCGCGGTCTGCGAAACCAAGAAGTAGTTCCGTCCATGGGTTGGACGCGGTACCCTGCACTACATCCTTCTTTTTTGCCGGCGCTATAATAGAGAGATTCTCACTCGGCAATATTGCTTTCTGTGAGGCTGGCCAGCGGCTGAAAGCTTCTTCCATGGACTTCAAACTAGTTTCCGATTACAAGCCGCAAGGCGACCAAGGCCGCGCCATTGAATCGCTGCTACGCGGAGTCTACGACCGCGAGCAGCATCAGGTTTTGCTGGGCGTCACTGGGTCCGGCAAGACTTACACGATGGCCAAGGTGATTGAGGCGGTGAACCGTCCGGCTCTGGTAATGGCTCATAACAAGACTCTGGCGGCGCAACTTTATCACGAGTTCAAGAATTTCTTCCCGCACAATGCGGTCGAATATTTCGTTTCTTATTACGACTACTACCAGCCGGAGGCTTACGTTCCCGCCGCCGACCTCTTCATCGAAAAAGAAGCGACCATCAACGATGAGCTCGACAAGCTGCGGCTTTCCGCGACTCGTTCTTTATTCGAGCGGCGCGACGCGTTGATTGTAGCTTCGGTGAGTTGCATCTACGGCCTGGGATCGCCCGAGGCTTACTACGGCATGATGTTGTTCCTCGAAAAGGGCCAAAAGATTTCGCGCGATGACATTACGCGCAAGCTGGTCGACATTCTCTACGAGCGCACCAACGGCGAGTTCAAGCGTGGCACGTTCCGTGTGCGCGGTGACGTGATCGAGGTCTTCCCTACTTATGACGATATGGCCTACCGCATCGAGCTTTGGGGAGATCAGGTGGAGTCGCTGGCGCAGATCGATCCATTGTTCAGCACGGTGAAGCAGAAGTACATGCGGCTGCCGATTTATCCCAAGACGCACTATGTGATGAAAGACGAGACCAGGGCGTCGGCTGTGGAGTCGATCAAGAAAGAGCTGGCGTGGTGGGAAGCGGAACTGGAAAAGCAAGGCCGCGTGGTCGAGGCACAGCGCATTCATCAGCGGGTGAAGTTTGATCTGGAAATGATCAAAGTGATGGGCTATTGCCACGGCATCGAGAACTATTCGCGGCATTTTACGGGACGGATGCCCGGCGAGCCTCCACCGACGCTGCTGGATTATTTTCCGCGCGACTTTCTGATGTTCATCGACGAATCGCACCAGACGATTCCGCAATTGCGCGGCATGCATGCGGGAGACCGCTCACGGAAGGAAACGCTGGTGGAATACGGCTTCCGGCTGCCATCGGCGCTGGATAATCGTCCGCTGACATTTGAGGAGTTCGAGCACCGCACCAACCAACTCGTCTACGTTTCGGCGACGCCGGGGCCCTATGAGTTGACCAAATCCGCTGGCGTCGTGGTGGAGCAGATCATTCGTCCGACGGGGCTGATCGATCCCGAGGTTGAGGTGCGTCCGGTAAAGGGGCAGATTGACGATCTGCTGCACGAAATTCGTGCCCGCGTCGAGAAGGGCGAGCGTGTGCTGGTGACCACACTGACCAAGCGCATGTCCGAAGACCTGGCCGAATATTACGCCGAGGTCGGCGTGAAGTGCCGCTACATGCACTCGGAGATCGAAACGCTGGAGCGGGTGAAGATTCTCCGCGACCTGCGCAAGGGCGAGTTCGATGTATTGATCGGCATCAATCTTCTACGCGAGGGCCTGGACTTGCCGGAAGTTTCGTTGGTGGCCATTCTCGATGCGGATAAAGAAGGCTTCCTGCGGTCGCAGGGGTCTTTGATTCAAACGATAGGACGTTGCGCCCGGCATCTAAACGGCCGCGCGATTCTCTACGCCGACCGCATGACCGATTCCATGAAGCGCGCCATGGATGAGACTTTGCGCCGGCGCGCCATCCAGACCGCATACAACGAAGAGAATGGAATCACTCCGGAATCGATCGTGCGCCCGCTCGATATGACGCTTGCCGGAATCATCGCCGCCGACTACACCGACCTGACCGGGGGAGAAGCCGAAGGCATGCCGGAGTTTACGTCGCAAGAAGAGCTGGATGGATACATCGGCAAACTCGAAAGCGATATGCGCGAAGCCGCCAAGCGGTTTGAGTTTGAGAAGGCGGCGAAATTGAGGGACACGATCAAGGAGTTGAGGACGAAGGAGTTTTTGTTCGCGTGAATGTGGGCGCCGGTTCATGTCGGATCCGCCCGTATTCCTCGGTGGAGATGACTACCCACGCGTCACGGCCCTTCCGACGAATGAGTACCGGTTCGTGTTGCACTGCGTCGAGGAGCGCGCCGAAGCGCTTTCGGGCAGCGGTAACCGTAATAGCCTTCATATATCCATCTAATCGACAAAACTGAACAAACCATACAGCAGTGGCGCGGCTGCCGGGCTTTGCCCGGCCGGACAGCCGGGGGCGGCTGTCCCCACACATGGTCCTTTTTGAAATCACACTATTTTCGTGTTACACTATTCTCGTGTCCACACCAAATCGCTTACGCAACGTTACCGTGACCCTGGAAGAAGACGTCGCCCAATGGGCCCGGATCGAAGCCGCCCGCCGCGATACCAGCGTTTCCCGGCTTCTCGGAGCGCTGCTGAAAGAACGCATGACAGCCCAGGATGTGTATGAGAAAGCCATGCGGCGGGCGCTGGGGCGCAAACCTTTTCTTCGCAGCGAGGGACGCTATCTGACACGCGACGAGGCCCATGAGCGCTCTCATCTTCGTTGATTCCAACGTGTTCCTCTACGCAATGGACGAGGCGAACCCCCAGAAACAGCGGGCCGCCCGGCACTGGCGCGGAGAGTTGTGGAAGAGCCGCAGGGGGCGCGTGAGCTTTCAAGTGCTCGGGGAGTTCTACGTCAACGCGGTGCGGAAACGGCCCGCTGCCCGCGACGAGGCGCGCGCCGAAGTTCGAGATCTTCTGGCGTGGAATCCCGTAGTCGCGGACGCGGCACTGCTGGAGCACGGTTGGAGAATCCAAGATCGCTACCAGCTTTCATATTGGGACGCGCTGATTGTGGCTGCAGCCAAAGCTTCCTCTTGCAGCTACCTGCTCACTGAGGACTTGCAAGCTGGGCAGAAGTTGGATGGGCTCGAAGTGGTGAGTCCGTTTCTACGCGAGCCCGAGTCGATCTGACCCAGAGAGCTATTTAGTGACAGGGAGACAGTGGAATCGGGCCTTCTCTGTCCGCCTCTGTGTCCCGCGAGCCTTCCTCTTTCCCCTCACCGTCCATACGCCGCGCTGGCCGCCAGCGGCTTGCGGTGGAACGTGTAGCCGTCGAAGGTTTCCGAGCGGAAATTCAGGTTGGGAGCGCTAAGCTTTTCCGTCTGGCTCAGGAACAGGTAGCCGCCAGGTTCGAGATAAAGATGTAGCCGCTCTAGCAGCGCGATGCGCTGGGCGCGGGAGAAATGCGGCAGCACGTCCATGCAAAAGATACAGTCGAAGCGTCCGATGTAGCCGGGACGGGCCAGGTTCATGCAGTTGAAGGTCACCAGACTGCGCAGACGCGGCTTCACCAGCAGGTGCCCAGCATTGGCGGGATTAGCCTGCAATGCGCCCGCCGCTCCACTCTTTCCTTGAGTGCCGGTTTGAATTCGGTCTTCATCCTCGAATTCGCTCTGAACTGGGATGGGCGGAACGATCGGAGAACTGATTTTCGAGAAGTAATTGCGAATCGTCGCCGGCGGCAGGCCATCCAGAGCGGACTGCCGATAAACTCCGCGATCGGCCGTTTCAATATTGTGAGGCAGCAGGTCGCTGCCTACGATGTGAATCGACAAACCTGAGCCGGGGTTCGACGAGGCGGTTACCGCGCTATCGGCGATGCCTCCACTGCGCACGGCCGTCTTTCCATTGCCGTTGCCATGGTTCGAGCCATTGCCGTTATTCCCGGCGCTCGTGCCGTTGGGGCTCAATGCGTCGCAGACTGCCATGGCGATCGAGTAAGTCTCTTCCCCGCTTCCGCAGCCTGCGCTCCAGATGCGGAGCGGGCTGGGACCGTCGGCCGATTTGCGCGCGCAAAGTTGCGGCACCACCTGTCGCGCCAGAGCATTGAGCGCTCCGGGATGACGAAAGAATCCGGTATTGGTATTGATCAGCCCATCAAGCAGCGACGGTAAGTTGGTAGGATCCTGGTCGGCGGATCGAAGACGTTCGAGCAGCGTCGTGGATGATCCCAGGCCTTGGACCTCAACATGATCGGCGACGTGCGCGGCCAGCGCGCTGTTGGGACAATCGAGAACCACTCCGGTTTGGCGCTCGACCAACAGGCGCAGTTCCGAGAGTTCGTGTTCGAGGATGGTGCTGGTCGCGATTAACTTGTGCATAGAGGCCTGGTTTCAGTCGCCTGCTGCCGTAGCGACGCGGTATTTTCCCGAATCCCGTTCCACCTGCTGAGCCACCACATTCATTTCCTTTTCCAGCGAAGAAAAACGCTGCAGCACCTCGTGGATGCGCAGCGTCATGTTGCGAATGGTTTCAATCTGTCCGCGCGCCTGGGCCGACAAGCTGCCCGGTTCGATCAGCAGCAGATCGGAATTGCCCAGAAGGGAGGTCAGCGCATTGTTCAATCCGTGACGCATCTCCAATATGTAGCGGCCGAGCATGGCCTGGCGTTCGAGCGTGGCGCAAGTTTCTTCGGAGGTGCGGGCCCGGGCTTCGGCGCCAGCGCGCAGCACGGCTTCGCCCGCCGCCAGAATTAAAACGTTGAGCCAGTGCTCGTCGCAGCGCAGCACCGAAGTCCGCGGCCAGCGTTCGCGCACCAGCTGCGCGGTGGCGGCATCGTTGCACACACAAAACAGTGGCTGCTGGGTCGAGTGCAAAGGCTCCAGAACAATGGAAAGCAGTTCGCGGCGCAGCGGGCCGACGATGGCAACAGCAAAGTTATCGACTGAACGTGGCCAAAGATCGCCGCTCAAAAGCGTGAACGTGGGCACGTGGCGCTCCATTTGCCAGCGCGCCGTGATGCTCCGGGAGAATTCCACGTCGTCGGAAATAACGAGTACGGTCGGTTGATCCACTTGCGAGCTTCCTTTTTCGTATCCTTCCGCAGAATTCGCGGAAATCCTATTTCTTGTTTCCCGGTTGCGAGTCCGCATCCGGATTCCACTCTTGCGGTGTCGCCGAGATTTCGAATTCCGGCGCATCCTCACGGGCGACGGCGAACTCGGCTTGGGGGTCCGCGCTCGCTGCCTTTGAAGTTTGGTGCACTTCGGCGTTCCCAGTTGTAACGCCACCAACACCGGCAGCAGCTGCTGCTGCTCGCGGCGCGACGGATGCGGTTCCCGCGGCTTTTCGGTCGGCAGCGGCTGATCCGCGGCCCAGAGCTGCATCCACCGAGGCCCGCAAGTCCACCAGCATACGCAGCGGCTGCCCGGACGAATACTCCGCCTGGAACATGACCTTCCACGACTGGCAAATCATGCGCAGCCGAATGATCGGTTCCTTGTCCGAGAATTGCGCGCGCCGGCAATCAATCGTCTCGACGCCTTTTTCGTCCAGCTCGCTAAGCCCGTCAAGAATGTTGTTGAGATCGGCAAGCATCAGGCGGAAGAAGACCCGCCGCATGAGGTATCCAAAGCGAGTAAACGCCACCAGCGCGATAGGCAGATAAAACAGATCGCCGGCCTGAGCTTTAGCTTTGCGTCCCTGCTCCAGCACGCCGCCGTGCAGCAGTTCGTCGAGCGAGCGGCAGCGCCGTGCGGAATCGAGAACGCGATCCAAAGCATTCAACCACACCGGCGCCCGCAGCTCCACCTTGCCCAGAACCGGCTCCATCCCCTGCGCCACATAAGCTAGATCGGCGCTGTTGTCATCGAGGTCTGTAGGAGCGTCCTGACTAAAGTACTGCACCAGCAGGAAATCAATCTTGTCGCGCGCGGAATCGGTTCTGGGTGTCTTGCCCAAAAAATGCCGCAGCAGGACGACCAGACCCTCGGCATCCACCACCGAACTGGTTTGCAGAAACTGGCGCAATTGGTGAACCTGGATCTTGTCATCCATGTCGTTCAGCCATTGTTGGGCCTGCTGCACGGATTCGGGCGCAGGCGTGTCCACACCGGCCTCAAGTTCGGCGCAGGCGGGCGCGTCAATGACGAACTCGCGCGCCAGTTCGGCATAAATAGGGTGTAGACTGCGGGCGCTCGACCAGAGAGCCGTTAGATCAGGAGTCGGTAATTCAGGTTGCGATGGAGTCATGATTTCACGATCCAGTTAGGAACTGCGGCCACAAAGCGTGCCGCGACTATGGTCTTGCCCGGATGGTATTGCACAGCGACCACCGAAGCTTCCGTATCAAGGGAGCCGTCCGCGTTGCGCAGCCGCAGGATGTCGGCAAACTCCAGCGGCGTCGTGCAGGCAAACAAAACCTCGCGCGCAGTGCCAAATTCAATCACCGTACTTTCCTGCGCGCTCGCACCGCCCTGCTGCCCCACAGTCGCGCCACTGCGGCGTGTGAACTGCACCGGAATCCGCACCGGCGTGGCCTCCGGGAAAAAGCGCGCCAGTTCGGCCACCGTGCTGCTTTGCCCCCTCCGCGATTGAGCTGTGGCTTGTTGCGCCAAGCGATCCCGACCCTTTCCCTTAAAACGACAGTTGTCATTCCGACCGGGGCTTCCCGTTCCCGCACGGGAAGGACAAGCGGAGCGGAGGAAGCTCCCGTTTGCTTCTACCAAGACGAAATGCGTATTGGGCTCCCCCTCTTCCCGGTTAGGAAGAGCTTTGGGGAGCCAGAACACGCGGTTATAGCAGAAAGAGGAGCACGACCAAGACCACAGTGCGGAACGGAAGGATTAGCACTCAGGCGCTAGAGTTTTCAGCAGGTTAGAAGCGTAGCGACTGCCGAACCGATGGTCCAGGCAAGGCCGCGTCTCATGCTGAGACGGAAGTCTCAACTGAGAGCCCAAGCCCCGCCCTCTTTAGAGCATTGGCTTGGCTTACTGCTTCCAACTCAAGCGCCGAACCTAATACGACAAGAAGCCATGGACTCCGTTTGACGAATCCTGATACCACCCTGTGATTTTCCCGTTGGCGCTCACCGCAGATGGAAAGGTGCCTTGGCCCCTGGAAATACCGGCACTCGGATCCCTGAAGTAGGTGAACGCTCCGGCCTGGGAGTACAGGAATCAATACCCTGACGCTCTCGGAAAAACTACCACTCAACTCCAAATTGCGCTGTACGCATTTTGCCGAAAGGTTTTTGGGGAGGCAGATATTCACAGCTCCAATGAATTCCAATGGCGTTCGCCTCAGGTGAGCACTCTAGCTCAGTCATCCTTCCTCATTATCGTTTAGAATGTTGCGTCTCTCTATTGAAGGAACAACGATTGGTCTCGTCGGGTTCATTGGTAACGCCAAGGAACATTTAGCCGGACCAGCCATTTTTGGCATCCAAGCTAGGCACAAATTCCTGCGAACTCGCGGTTTCGCGTACAGAAAGTTGAGCAACGACTTATGCATAAAACATTGAAGAAGTTGGGCTGGTGGAGCGCTCTGCTCGGGCTCGCGCTCGCAACCGCCACCTTACCAACGCGGGCAACCGCCCAAGACGACCAAGGGCAGCAAGACGATCCGCCGAGCCGAGTGGCTCGACTGGGCTACATGGAAGGTTCGGTTTCATTCCAGCCCGCCGGCGAGCAAGATTGGGTTGGAGCCGTCGACAATCGCCCGATGACCACTGGCGACAAGCTCTGGGCCGACAAAGGCTCGCGCGCCGAGTTGCAATTGGGTTCTGCCGTGATTCGGCTTTCGGAAAACACCGGCGTCTCGATCTTGAACCTGGACGACCACACGGCGCAGATTCAATTGAGTTCCGGCGCCGTGAACATTCGCGTGCGACAGCTCGACCAGAATGATGTCTTCGAGATCGATACGCCCAACCTCGCATTCTCCATCTACCAGCCGGGAAGTTATCGGCTGGAAGCCAGCGAAGACGGAAGCAATACCATCGTCAGTGTTCGCGAGGGCAACGGCGAAGCCACCGGCAACGGCCAGACCTACACGATTCACGCTGGACAGAGAACCACCTTCAGCGGCACGGATTCGCTGAACGCCGACATGGAGCAGATCGGCGATCCCGATCAGTTTGACAACTGGGCCTATAACCGCGATAACCGCCACGAGCATTCACGCTCGGCGCAGTATGTTTCGCACGATGTCGTCGGCTATGACGATCTGGACGACAACGGCGACTGGCGCGACGATTCCAGCTACGGACACGTCTGGTTCCCCCATGTCGAAGTCGGCTGGGCGCCGTATCACGAAGGCCATTGGGCCTGGATTGACCCTTGGGGCTATACCTGGGTCGATGACGCCCCTTGGGGCTACGCACCCTTCCACTATGGGCGTTGGGTATCGGTCGGCGGACGTTGGGGTTGGATCGCCGGGCCGGTGGAAGTGCATGCAGTTTATGCTCCTGCGCTGGTTGTATTTGTTGGCGGAGGCGGCGGCTGGGGTGGAAACATCGGATGGTTCCCGCTCGGTCCGCGTGAAGTTTTTGTACCGTCGTACCACGTCAGCCGGGAGTACGTGAACCGCGTCAATATCAGCAACACCACGGTAAATACAACCACCGTCACGAACGTCTATAACACGACCATCATCAACAAGAACACAACCAATATAACCAACATCACGTATGCAAACCGGAATGTCCAAGGTGCGGTGACAGCGGTTCCGCAGCGAGCCTTCTCGAGTGCTCAGCCCGTAGCGAAAGCGGCGGTCGTGGTCAATGCGGAACAACTCAAAGCCGCACCCGTCAGCGCAAGAGTTGCAGTGAATCCCACGCGTGAAGCCGTGCTTGGCGCAAAAGCCTCCACTGCGAACCATGTAACTGCACCGCCCGCAGCAGTGGCGAATCGGCAAGTGATCGCGAAGAAGACTCCACCACCTCCTCCGGTGCCGTTTGCTAAACAGCAGCAGGCGATGGCGGCCAATCCGGGGCAACCTCTTCCCAAGCGTGAAATGGCGACCTTGCGTCCGGCGGCTGCGGCGGAAGCGCATCCGGCGGTAAAAGTCGCGCCCCCGGGAAAACCAGCGACGCCAACCACGGGCCATCCGAACAATCAACCTGCGAACCAGCCTAACGCTGCGCGACCCGGACAGCCAACTCCGGGCAACCCGCCAGCGAACCAGCCCAATGGTGCGCGACCGGGACAGCCCGCCCCTGGCGCTCCTGCGAATCAACCAGGGAATCGTCCGGGCAATCAGCCAGCAGCGAACGAGCGTCCGGGGGCGGCCAATCCGGCGCAGCCTAACAATCGCCCTAATCCGCCGGAGAATCGTCCACCTGCGGCGCAACCCAACAACCGCCCCAACCAGCCGGAAAACCGTCCGCCCGCGACACAACCGAACAACCGGCCCAATCCGCCGGAGAATCGTCCGCCTGCGGCACAACCCAACAACCGGCCCAACCAGCCGGAGAACCGTCCGCCCGCGGCGCAGCCCAACAACCGGCCCAACCCGCCGGAGAATCGCCCGCCCGCGGCGCAACCCAACAACCGGCCCAACCAGCCGGAGAATCGCCCGCCCGCGGCGCAACCCAACAACCGGCCCAATCCGCCGGAGAATCGCCCGCCCGCGGCGCAACCCAACAACCGGCCCAATCCGCCGGAGAATCGTCCACCCGCGGCGCAGCCCAACAACCGCCCCAATCCGCCGGAGAACCGTCCGCCTGCGGCGCAACCCAACAACCGCCCCAATCCGCCGGAGAACCGTCCGCCTGCGGCGCAACCCAACAACCGCCCCAATCCGCCGGAGAACCGTCCGCCCGCGGCGCAACCCAACAACCGCCCCAATCCGCCGGAGAACCGTCCACCCGCGGCGCAGCCCAACAACCGCCCCAATCCGCCAGAGAATCGTCCACCCGCGGTACGGCCGAATACGCCTCCGCCTCAAAAGCAGCAGCCAAAGCCCCAGACGCCCGAGGAGAAGAAAAAACAGGAACAGCAAAAGCCTCCGGGAGCATAGAGGCCTAACTGCAAGAAGTTGGCTGTGAAACGTCCAGGCACCTGAGTTCTCTCGGGTGCCTTTTGAATAATGGAATCCGCCCGAAGGAGCTAGCTTTGCGCTTAAGCTTCCTGGTGCCGCCAGAAAATATCGGCGTGTGTTCGGATTTTGTAACAAGATTCAGAATGCATGATTCACCGATACCGCAGCGGGGTACCATTCGGGCGTCAATTTTGGAGGCGAGCCGATGTCCAAACTAGTCTTCCAATTTGGGCTACTCTTCGCCTTGACGCTAGTTCCCGTTCCTGCGCTGGCATGTGGATGCCAGCAGATCAACGACGGGAACCCAACCCCGTGCGTCGGGTGTACGTACAATTTCTATTATCAGCAGTATTGCGGTGTCGGCTGTACTTACGGCTACTGCGTCACCACGGGCTACGGCGCCTGCTGCAAGTCGCATTTTACAACTCTTAACATTGACACCGGGAGCTGTGAACACCAAGATTGTGGGGAGTGTGGACAGATCAGAGACCACGCTTCTTCGAGGCAGTTGGGTCGCAGCCGTTTGCAGGACCTTCACACCCCCAGAAATGTCACCCTTACGGCCGATAAGCGGCTCCAACCCGTTTCTCCCGACGAGATCCTCTTAGTACCCGACCACTGCCGACACACTTACGGGATGGCGTATCCGCAGGACCAGCCTCGCGAAGGGTTTTCGCCCGAAAGCCCAGCGTTGGTTCGCGATCCAGCAAGCGGAGGTTTGTAGCTATGAGGCTAAATAGGTTTGTCCTGATGGGTCTGTTGGGCCCAATGGCCGCGGTCGCCTGCTGGGCGCAGTCGGCTGCCGCGGTGCAGCCTGCTGCCCATCAACCTCCGGCATTAGCAGGATCTGAAGAGACAAAGCGGGGGGTGCAACGGAATACTCAAAACGCAAAGAATAGTGACCGTCTGAGAGTCGAGATGATCAAAGCCCCTGCGGAAGTTGCCGATGCATTGGCGGGGCCGCCGCAATGCGACGCGGACGGTAATCTCTACCTCAAAACGACTTCGGATGGCATTGCCGCGATCCATAAACTGAATGGCAAGGGGGAACGGATCGCGCTGTTCCTCAAGTCGTCCGCGCTGAAGATTGATTTCTCTCCGTACTTCTCCATCGCTTCGAACGGGTACGTATACGAGCTGGTCTATCCCCAAGAGATCTCCCGCTACGTACTGGTATACAAGCCGGAGGGCAGCCTTAAGTCAACCATAAAACTGCAGCCCGGCTTTGTCTTCATGCCCTATAGGTTAGCCGTGTTCCCTTCTGGGGACTTCTTGCTGACGGGCCTTGAGTACGATAAAGATCGAAATAACCGCGTCACATGGCCATTCAACGGCATTTTTTCGAATGATGGGGCGCTGCGCAAGGAACTGGTCCTCGAGGACGACGAGATGATCCACGATCTTGCCGCGTCCGGAGACCCAAGAGTGACGACCGCTCAGAATCCTTCTTCTAATCATGCTGTGTCATGGGGGGCCGCGGAGACTGGACCTGATGGCAACGTTTACCTGATGCGGAGACTTTCTCCGGCGATTTTCTACGCCGTATCAGAGGGTGGGACGGTCGTTCGGCGTTTCACCGTGGACCCCGGCAAGGAAGATTTCATGCCTTTCACGATGCACATCGCGGGCAGCAGAATCGCCGTGCTATTTCACCAACCTCAAACCGGGGAGGAGATTATCAAGGTTGTGGATTTGAAGGGGCGCGAGATCGCGACTTATGACGAACCTGTCATAAACGGGGAACAAGCACTGGGGCTGGCTTTCGTCTGCTATTCCAGCAATCCAGACCGATTCACTTTTCTGGAAACGGCGGAGGACAGCAAGCTGGAGTTGCTTGTCGCCAAACCGCAATAGCTGTGCCGCTGCTCTCTGGATTCTTCCGTTCTGTGGGCAGGGCTATTGCAGAGTGTGGCTCGAGGGTTCGGAAGCAGCGTTTCCGCTGATGTTGTAGCGCTTGAGTTTGCGGTAGAGCGTGGCCCTACTAATGCCGAGCATGCGTCCGGCGAGAGCCTTGTCGCCTTTGACTTGCTCGAAGACGCGCTGGATGGTCGCGCGTTCGATGTCTTCCAGGTCGGTGGTAGAGAGCGGAGCCGCACTCGCGCCCTCGCCGGAACTCAATTCGGCCGAGGCCGCGAGATCAGAAACCAATTCAGGCGCGGATTCCGAGGCCGCCCTCGACGCAGGCGAATTCAAGGCTGCAATGGTCGGCGGCAAATCTCCCAAATCAATCAGCGTTCCATTACCCAGAGCGACGGCGCGTTCCACGCAGTTTTCCAGTTCGCGCACGTTGCCCGGCCATTCGTAATTCATCAGAGCCTTCATGGCAGCGCTGGAAACGCGCAGGTCCGCGCCAGGAGCGTAACGCTCGCAGAACCAGTTCACCAACATCGGAATATCGCTGCGACGCTCGCGCAACGCGGGAACGTGTACCGTAACAACGTTCAGTCGAAAATAAAGATCTTTGCGGAAGGTTCCGTTCTTGTAGGCAGCTTCGAGATCGCGGTTGGTGGCGGCGATAATGCGGACGTCCACCTTGACGCGCTGATTGCTGCCCACTGGACGCACTTCTTTTTCCTGCAACACGCGCAGCAGCTTGGCCTGCAACTCGAGCGGCAGTTCGCCAATTTCGTCGAGAAAAACCGAGCCCGTGTCGGCGGATTGAAACAGTCCCTGCTTGGATTTCAGCGCGCCGGTGAAGGCTCCTTTTTCATAGCCGAACAGTTCGCTCTCAATCAACGTGGGCACGAGCGAACCGCAATCGACGGCGACAAAGGGACGGTTGGCGAATGCGCCGCGGAAGTGAATGGCGCGCGCGATCAACTCCTTTCCCGTACCGCTTTCCCCGGAAATCAGAACGGCGGTGCGCGTGTCCTTGAGGCGCGACGCCACGCGCAGCACTTCCTGAATCTTGGCGGACGAGCCCACAATGCCGTGCACCGCGGTCTCGGAATCCATGCGCTGGCGCAGGAATTCATTTTCCTCGACCAAACGTACTTTCTCGGCCATCCGGCGCAAAAACAGCCGCAGTTCTTCGAGTGGCGAAAACGGCTTGGTGATGTAGTCGTAGGCGCCAAGTTTCATGGCCTGAACCGCGGTCTCGATAGACCCGTGTCCAGTCATGAGCGCGACTTCGGTGCGCGGCAGAAGTTTCTTCACCTTCTCCAGGAATTCGAGCCCCGACATGTGGGGCATGACCATGTCGCTAAGGATCATGTGAACTGGTTGCTCTTCGAGCAACGCCAGAGCGGACTCGCCGCTATCGGCTTCGAGGCAGATGAAGCCCAGTGCTTCGCCCACAGTGACGCAGAGCTTGCGGATGCTCTGTTCGTCGTCGACGATCAGCAGACGGACGCGCTGGTCCTCTTTGCTCAGGGCGGCGTTCACCGGGCTTTCCCCATGGTTTTTTCGACGGCAGAGATGAGGTCCTGCACGCGGAACGGCTTCTCCAGATAAAGCGCGCCGATCTTGCGCAGGGTGGTGACGGTTTCCTCGTTGGCGTAGTCGCCCGTAATGATTACAACTTTGTGTTCCAGATCGGGGCGATTGGCGGAAATCCAGGTATGAACCTGGGCGCCGTCGACGCCGCCCGGCGTACGCATGTCGGAGACCACGCCGAGAAACTGGCCTTTTTCCAGCAGGCGCAGAGCATCGGCGCCCGACTCGACGCATACGACTTCATAGCCGTTGCGTTCGAGAGTGGCGCTTACCAAAGCCATGATGGAAGGCTCGTCTTCGATGAGCAGGACGGGGAGAAGGGCTCGTTGAATGGCGGGGGTTGTCATTTTTGTATCACTCCTGCGGCCACACTCAGGGAGGCGGTGTGGGGCGCGGCGGGAAAGCGGACGATGAAGGTGGCTCCCTGCCCATCGGGATTATTGTGGCAAAGAATCTCGCCTCCGTGCTCCTTCACGATGCCGTAGCAGATGCTGAGGCCAAGGCCAGTTCCCTTGCCGACCTCTTTAGTGGTAAAGAACGGATCGAAAATTTTGTCAGGGTGGGAAATGCCGTAGCCGTTGTCGCAAAAGGAAACTTCAACGGCATCCCCAGCCTTGGTGGTCATGATCTCGATGCGTGCGGGACGTCCGACTTCGTGCACGGCGTCGTAGGCATTATTCAGGATATTGAGGAAGACCTGCTGGAGCTGGTGGGCGTCGCCAAAAATATCAGGCAGCCCCTCGTCGAGGTGTTCAATCACGTCGACCCCGTGACTATTGAAATCGTAAGAACGCAGTTGAATAGTGCGCCGCAAAATCAGGTTGATCTGCACGGCGTTGCGCTGCGGCGGCATCTGGCGGGCAAAGCTGAGCAGGTTCTGCACGATCTGCTTGGTGCGTTGCGCTTCCTGCAAAATGACGCGTAGGTCTTTCAACGCGGTTGCCGGAAGGTCAGGATTCTCCAGGAGCAGGTCGGCAAAGCCGAGAATCGCGGTCAATGGATTGTTCACTTCGTGAGCGACGCCGGAGACCAGTTGCCCGACTGCTGCCATCTTCTCGGCATGGACGAGCTTGTCGCGCAGTTCGGCGGAGTCAGTGATGTCGGTCATGACTACGACGATGCTGTTGATATTGCCCTGGTCATCGCGCATCGGACTTAGGTTGACGGAGAACTGGCCGGCGTGACCGTTTCCGCGCATGACTTGCAGTTCCAGGTTGTCGACCTGTCCGCCGCGCAGAATGGCCTGCACCGCATCGGCCAATGGACGGACGTAGCCGGGAGCGGCCAGCTCCAACAGAGGGCGTCCCAGAAGCTCGCGCTGCTCGAACCCGGCTTCGTACCACCGGCGGTTGGCATAGCTTATAAGGCCCGCGGTGTCAGCCACCAGGATGAGGCTCTGCGTGTTGCTGAGAATCTTGCCGGAGAAGTCGCGCTCCCGCTGCAGCTCCGATTGATAGGTGTGGAGGCCCGTGACGTCGAGCATCAGGCCCCGAATTTGGAGCAGGTGCCCGAGATTGTCGTACATGCCGAAGGCGTTGATGAGGACGTAGATCGGCGAGCCATTCTTGCGGCGAAGCGTAGCCTCAAAGTTACGCAGGTGGCCATCCTTTTCGAGTTCATCGGTGTGGCGCTGGCGCTGCTCGGGAGAAAAATACACCTCGGTGGGAATATCCACCTGCAGCAGTTCCTCACGGCTGGAATAACCCAGCATCGCCACCAAAGCGTCGTTGACTTCGATAAAGCGGCCTTCCGGCGTGCTGAAGAACAGTCCTTCCTGAATGTTGTCGAACAATTCACGGTAACGGCGCTCGGCCTCACGGCGATCAGTGATGTCTTTGAGCACGTGAATGGTTTGCAGGCTTTCGCCGGAAGCGCTGTGCACACGCGAAGTCGAAACCAGGTATGTGCGGTCCAGGGCGGGATGCACGAACTCGTCGCTGTCGCCGCTGCTGGAGCGGCAGAACGGGCAGGAATAAAGCGCGGTTTCGCTGGTGAGAGCGAGCAAAGCGCGCATGTTGACCCCGATCAGATCGCTCGGGGCTACGCCGATCATGGCAGCGAGAGAACGATTCACGCGCAACACCTTGTCGGTCTCATCGTGGACGACGATGAAGTCGGTGATGGCGTCAAAGATCTCCAGCCAGTGGCGGTTGGCCTGTTCGATGCTGGTAAACAAACGGGAATTCTCCAGAGCCATGGCGGCGTGGCCGGCGATGGCTTGGAGCAGGTCGCGGTCTTCCTCCGCGAGCGGGTGCGTGCGTCCCGAGAGGCAGAGCACACCAGCGAGTGCTCCGTTGGAACCAGGGAGGCGTACCACCACCAAGTCGTCCCAGCCCAACTTCGAGGCCAGCTCAGCACCGAGCAGTTCGGCAGCCGAGCCCGAGATGATTGCCTCCGCGCGCTTCGTGACCAACTCAGAAAGAGCGTGTGCGAAGCGCTGCTGCAGCGCGCGATCGTGGGAGCGGTCCGGAGTTGCAACGGTCAGGGCCGAAGGGTGATCGCGGTCCGGCTGATCTTGACCTGGACGATCTTGATCCCGACGATCTTGCTCCCGACGGTCTTGCTCCCGAGGATCAGGTTGGTGTAGAGCCGCGCTGGTGCCTGCCGCTGAGGACGGATGCAGGGCCACGGTCTGGAATCGTCCCTGCTGAAACAACGCCACCGCGCCAGCGCGGGCTCCGGCCAATTCGACGGCGCGCTGGACAAACTTGCGGGCGAAATCCGGCAGGCGGAGCAGGCCATCGATCTCGCGCGCCAGTTGGGTAAGCGCCTCGGAGCGTTTGCGGTGCTGCTCCGATTGATGCAGGTTATGGGCGACTTCCAGAACTACAGAAACCTGCGCCGCAAGGGCGCGGGCACGGCGAATATCCTGTTGCGAGATGCCGGTGTCGTCGGAACGATCGAGCACGCCGAACATCCCGAGCACCCGGCCGTCAGCGCCCAACAGCGGGACCGCCAGCAATTGCCGGGCCTGGTATCGCGCGATCACCTCGAGATTTGCGCCGGCCAGTTGCCGGACATCGTCAGACGCAAAGACTTCTTTTGCCCGCAGAGCGTGTGTGGCAATACCTTCCGGGAATATGGTATCCACGCGGCGCGGCTGGCCCCGTTCAACCCCGTAGCGAACGCGAAACTGGCCGTCTTCGAGCAGGGCGATGAAGCACCGGCCATAGGCGAGGAAGTCGGCGGCGCGTACCACGAAAGCCTGCAGAAAATGCTCGAGGTCGCCGCTGGAGCTGAGTTCGGAAGAAATCTCGAGCAGTTGGTGCAACTCGTGAGCCTGGCCCTGCGCAGTGGCGCAGAGTTCGGCGTGCGCAACGGCGACCGCTCCAAAGCCCGTAATTGCCGATACCAGCGACTTCTCCTCGGTGGTGAAAGCGCTGTCATGGCGCGGGTAGACGAGAATCGCACCCTGCGTACGCGACGTGCGGAAAGGCGCGGCAATCAGAATTCCGGGAGAAACCAGGCTGCCAAGCGAGTGCTGATCTCCGCTGATGGAAATGGTGATGACCTCTCCGGCGGATACGGCACGCTGCGCCAGATCGGCGGCGAAGCGGATGGTCTGGCGGTCATGCCCAGCCCGGAAGGAATTGGCCATCTGGGGCGTTTCGGCGGACACGGCTCGAAGTTCGAAAGGCCCCTCGCGGCGCAGGAGGACGGAGACCATACGCGTACGCAACAAAAGCCGAAGCCGATCAGCCAGGGCTTCAATAACGGCAGCTACGTCGGGAGTCCCGTGCAGGGCGGTAGCGACCTCGGCCAGAATTTCGGCGCGACGGTGCTCTTCCCGCGAGGCTTCGCCGAGCCGTGTAGCTTCCAGCAAGCTGCCTAGCTGCCCGGCCAGAATCGTGGCCTTGGCGGCGAGATCTTCGTTAAAAAATCCCTCATCAGAATCATGCAAAAACGTTGCCGCGCCGATAACTTCATCGAAGACCACCAAAGGGGCGGCCATCAGGGAGCGGGCTTCAAACTCGTGCGCTGCGGGAAAGGATGGGGTCGACTGCAACCGATTGACGAAAATCGTACGGCGCGCGCGGACGGCCTCGCCGGTGACGGCACTTTGTTGGGGAAGGAGGCGGAGGCCGATGAAACGCTCGGCCAGCTTGCCTTCGGCCTGTTCTCCGACGAGTTCGTCGCCGGAGTGGCGCCGCCAGAAATAAACCCCGCTGACCTGGAAAAATTCGCGGGTGGCACGGCAGAAGAGCTGAATCAGGGCGATGGCATCGGCGCGTTCCGCCGCTTTGGCTGCGATCCGCAGGAGGAGTCTTTGGAAGGCATCGTCGGAGTTGGGTGAGGTTCGCCCTTCCGGAAACGGCGTCGAATTGCCTCCGGCCATCTTCAGAGTGTCACCGTGCGCCGACAAAGGGTTTTCACGATTCTCACAAGTGATTGAATCTAATGGAAAACTATGCGTCATCTCAATTTGAGTCAAGTGAAATGGGTGGGCGGGTGCCTAAGTGTGAAATCCCGAGAAAAAAGGCGGTGCATGTCTCAGGATGAGAATCGGACGGCGTGAAGTCTGATGAGACTGAGCTAACCTCGAATGAGGGTGAGGGAAGAGGATTTGAAACATCGCTTAATCTCTTAGTTTTCATACATATACGCCAAGTTACCTTGGTTTTTTCAAAAGCCGGGCCGTGGCCCCGACGTTGCTCCATTGGCAGCGCTGGATTATTGCCAAGGAGGAACTGTGTCTTTAAGGAAGACGGGAGTGTTGCTGGCAGTAATGGCGGTCATGACGGTAGGGGGAGTGTCAGGCGTTCGCGGCCAGGATGCGCAGAACGAAGTCCTGCGCCGGGCTAAGAGCAAGGTGCAGCCGGTATATCCCGAACTGGCGCGGAAGATGAACCTCACGGGTACGGTGAAGGTTGAAGTGGTGGTCGCTCCGAACGGGATGGTGAAGGATGCCAAGGTAGTGGGCGGACATCCGGTGCTGGCCAATGCGGCGCTGGAGGCAGTCCGGAAGTGGCGCTTTGAGCCGGCAGCGGCGGAGAGTTCAGGCGTGGTGGATTTCAAGTTCGAACCTCATCAATAGGCAAAGGCAAATAGGCGGCCGGGAGATAACGGCATGACGATTGGCAAAAAGCTGTACGTGAATTTCGGAATCATCCTCAGCATGGTGGTGGTGCTGTTTCTGGTCAACCTGCTGGCGGTGCAAAGAGAGCACGCCGCGAAGGCCGCGGCCACAGCCTCACTTGAGTTAGTCGACGCCACCGACGCTGTGCGCTTTCAAATGATGCAGAACCGCCTCTACCTGAGCAACTACCTGCTGAGTGGCGATACCCGGGAAGTGGAGCGGATGAACGAAGGCCTGCGCACGCTCAATGAAAAGCTGCAGCAAGGAAAGTCGCTGGCCAACTCCGAGCAGGAACGCGCCGCGCTAACCAAAGTGGAACAACTGGAGCAGGCCTGGGGCAAAGAGTTCGCGCAGCCGCTGATCGACAAACGCAAAGATGTCGACTCAGGTAACGCTACCGTCGCGGAACTGCAGATTTATTACCTTCAGAAAGACGCTTCCTCCTGGGTGAAGAATTCCACCGACGCTCTCGATCTGGCCGATGGAGAGAACCGCAAGCTGGTCGAAGCCCGGCGCAAATCGGATGAGACAGCCAGCACTCTGACCGTGATGGCGGCCATTCTCAGCACGCTGTTCGCGCTCGGCCTGGGCGGCGTGATCGCTTACCGGACCGCCAAGTCGATCACCGAACCGTTGACGAACCTAATGCAGGTGTCACGGCAGATCGGCGATACCGGCGACCTGGAGCACACCATCGATGTAAAGCGCGAGGACGAGATTGGAGAGCTGGCGCGCAGCTTTGCCAAGATGGTCACCTACCTCAAAGAGATGGCGGGCGTGTCCGAAGCCATTGCCGGCGGCGACCTTATGGTGCAGGTCAAACCGCGTTCCGCGCACGACACGCTAGGCAACGCTTTCGCCAAGATGGTGGAAGGCCTGGGCAAGCTGGTGCGCAGCACGCGCGACGCTTCGGCGCAGGTCGCAAGCGCCAGCGGACAAGTAGCGAACGCATCTGACGATTCCGCCAAAATCGGCCTGCAAGCTTCTTCGGCTATCGATGAAGTCACCAGCACCATGCATGAGATGAGTGTGAACGTTCAAAACATGGTAAAGAGCACGCAGGTACAGGCTTCCAGCGTCAGCGAGACTTCGGCCTCCATCGACCAGATGGTGGCTTCGATCCAGCGCGTGGCCGATACCGCCAAGGTGCTGCTCGACATCTCGAACCGCTCGCGCGAAGAAGTCCACAGCGGCATCACCACCATGGAGAAGGCTACCGACGGCCTGAACCGCATCAACGCAACCATCACCAGCTCGGGAGAAATCATCGGGGCCCTGGGACAGCGCGCCGACGACATCGGCAAGATTATCGAAGTTATCGACGATCTGGCGGAACAGACCAACCTCCTGGCGCTGAACGCGGCCATTGAAGCGGCTCGCGCCGGTGAGCACGGCCTGGGCTTCGCAGTGGTCGCAGACGAAGTCCGCAAGCTGGCGGAAAAATCGGCGCAATCCACCAAGGAAATTTCGGAACTGATTCAGAGCATTCAGAAGGAAGCGCGCAAGGCCGTGGAAAACATGGACCGCTCGACCGGGATCGTGAACGAAGGTCTCGATCTGGGCGGCGAACTGAACGGTGCGCTGCGCAAAATCTCAAACGTGGTCACCGAAGTCTACAAGTTCGCTCAGGAGATCGGCGCGGCCACCAACGAACAATCACATGGCTCATCGCAGATCGCCCGGGCCACCACGCGGCTGAACGAAATCACGCACGAGATCAACTCGGCGGTGGAAGAACAAGCCTCCGGTGCGCAGGCCGTGGTGAAAGCCATGGAACGCATGCGTGAACTGGTGCAGCAGTCGACCTCGGGCTCGACCGAGCTGGCAGCGTCCGCTGAGCAGATGTCGAAGATGTCGCGCGGATTGCTCGACTTCATGGACCGTTTCACGCTGGAAGAGGTTTCGCGGCAGGGCGCGGGCGACGAGAAGTCTCAAGCCGCCCGGCGGGCCGCGGCAGGAAGCCGCTACTAGGATACACATGACAGGACAAGCATGAACCGCGAACTCCATATCGTGGGCTTCCAGGTAGGACGCGAGACCTATGGCGTGCCCATCACTTCGCTGCACGAAATCGTGCGAGTGCCCGAGATCACCGCCGTCCCCGACGCACCCGACTACCTGGAGGGCGTGATTAACCTTCGGGGAAAGATCGTCTCGGTAATGGACTTGCGCAAGCGCTTTGGCGATAAACAGGCCACGCTGAAGAAGCAGAACCGGATTCTGGTGGTGGAGCATTCCGGCAAGCTGGCCGGCCTGATCGTGGATTCGGCGTCGGAAGTATTGAAGATTGCGAGTGAAGACGTCGAGGCGCCGCCTGCCGCATTCCAGGAGGGCGGATTGAACTGTGTCACAGGATTGGGCAAGGTTCGCGGCCGCCTGATCGTGCTGCTCGACATGACCAAATTGTTGGCACCGTCCAGCCTGCTGCAGGAGAGCGGGAGCGCGGAGAGCAAGACTGCCAAGGTGGAAGCGCGCGGAGCTGCGGCGCGTTAAACCAGTGCCGATGGCCTGCCTGACGGATAACGCATGAAATTCGGGCGCAAGGAACGGAATAAAGCATGAGCACATCTGGAGCGGCACCGGCTCCTGTATTGACGGACGCAGAACTGAAGCTGCTGCAAGCACTCGTATATCAAGAGTGCGGAATGCACTTCGACGAACGCCGTACGCACTTCTTGCAAGACCGCCTGCTGCGGCGGCTGCGGGAATGCCGCGTCGATTCTTTCTACTCCTATTACCGGCTGCTGATCAGTCACGAAGGCAAGACGGAACTGGCCAAGCTGGTCGAGAATCTGACCGTCAACGAGACCAGCTTTTTCCGGCACAAGGCCCAGTTGGATCTATTCCAGAAATTCGTGCTCGAGGACATGCTGAAACGCAAGCAGGCGCACCGGGAATATTCCATCCGGGTGTGGAGCGCGGGCTGTTCCACCGGGCAGGAAGCCTACACGCTGGGCATGATGGCCGCCGACACTCTGGCTTACTACTACTTGCGCAATCCACTGCCGATAGAAATGACAATGCCCAAGCCGCTGATTCCCCCGCCCTGGCGGGTGGAAATTCTGGCCAGCGACATCAGCTACTCGGTGCTGCGCACCGGACAGGAAGGCCTTTACAACGAGCATCAGATGTCGACGGTCGACTATACCTTTCGTCTGCGTTACTTCGACAAGGTAGGCGACCGTTATTCGATCAAGAAGGCGCTGAAAGAGATGGTCCACTTCGATTTTCACAATCTAAAGACGGAATACCTGCCGCAGCGCAATGACGTCATCTTCTGCCGGAACGTGATGATGTATTTCGACGTGGCAGAGCAGAAGCGGCTGGTCGAAAAGTTTTACCGCTGCCTGAACCCCGGCGGCTATCTGTTCGTGGGCCACGCAGAAAGTTTGCTGGGCCTGACTGAGAAGTTCCATATGGTGCACAAGGACAGTGGCACGGCTTACCAGCGGATTGAGGTGCGCGAGTGACCAATCCTCCCGATGAGCGCGGAGCGGAACTGCGGGAGCTGTTTTTCGAGACCTCGCAGGAATTGCTGCAGGCGCTGAACGAAGAGACTCTGAAGCTGGAGAAGACTCCCGGCGACGAGGAAATCGTACGTTCCATCCGCCGGACAGTACACACGCTGAAGGGCGATTCGGCGGCTTGCGGACTGCGTGAGTTGAGCGAACTGGCACACTTGTTCGAGGATGCGCTGACGCTGGAAAGCGCGGCCTGCCACGGAGCTCTGGCGGAAATCGCTTTTGCGGCCGCAGATGTTTTTGCGGAAATGCTGGCGTCCTATCACAGCGGCGCTCCTATGCCGAATGCGGAACCTCTGCGGCAAAGAATCAGCGAGCTGACCGCGGCTCCGGCAGCCAAGAAGTCGCGGCGTAAGAAAAAATCCGTCGAGCCCGCCCCCAAGTTTGGCAATGACTGGACCGAGGCGGAAAAGGGCGCTCTGGCCAGGGCGCAGGCTGCCGGTTTGGCGCTGTACAACATCGTCGTGAAAATCGATCCTCTCTGCACCATGCCGATCGCCGCGCGGCAACTGATTCAGACTGCGATCAGCGGCCTCGGACAAGTCATCGTGGTGCGTCCGGACGCAAAGTCACCCGCCGCCTCCAAGCAGGTGGAGTTTGTATTTGCCAGCGTCCAGTCGAAGGAACAGATTGCCGCCAAATGCCACATTCCGACCATTACGGGCGACCTCAGCGTGACTCTGATCGAGGCTGCATCGCCGGGGCCGGCATTCGTGAAAATCACTGAACCGACAGCGGTGTCGGGGACCGAGATTGCGGCTTCAGCAGCCGCTCCTTCGGCAACTCCGGCTTCAGCCACTGTAGCTTCGATAAGCACAGCGTCGGCTCAGGCAGTTCCTGCCGAGGCGCAAGCCCCGGCGCCGGAACCAACTCTGCCGCAAGCCTTGACGGAAAACATCCTGCGCGTCGAAGCCGGGCGCATCGACAACGTGCTCAACCTGGTGGGAGAGCTCATCATTGGCAAGTCGATGCTGCAGCAGGCGCTCAGCGAATTTGGCAAGCGCTATCCCAAGGAACTGTTGCGCGGCAAGTTTGCCGACGCCATGGCTTTCCAGGCCCGGGTGCTGAACGATCTGCAGCGCTCGGTGATGAAGATTCGCATGGTGCCCGTGGACCAGCTCTTCCGGCGCTTTCCGCGCATTGTCCGAGATGTCGCCCGGCAATGCGGCCGCGAAGTGGACCTCGAACTCTCGGGACAAGAGACCGACCTGGATAAGGGCATCCTCGACGCCATCGCCGAGCCCTTGACGCATCTCGTGCGGAACGCGGTGAGTCACGGCATTGAGTCGGCCGAGCAGCGCCGCGCTCAGGGCAAATCGCCGCGGGGCAAGATCCGGCTGAATGCCTACCACCAGGGCAATCAGGTCGTGGTCGAAATCGGCGACGACGGACGCGGTATCGATGCGCAAATGATTCGCCGCAAAGCCATCGACCTGGGCATGACAACTGCCGAAGAAGCGGCGCGCCTGACCGAAGCGGAGACGCTCGACTTCATCTTCCGCCCCGGATTCAGCACGGCGGAAGTCGTCACCGAAGTTTCCGGGCGCGGCGTGGGAATGGACGTGGTGCAGAGCGTCCTCACGCGCCTGAAGGCGACGATTCACGTCGAGACTCATCTCGGCCAGGGCACGACCTTCCGCCTGAAGCTGCCGCTCACGCTGGCCATCATCAAAGCCCTGATGTTCTGGGTGGAGCAGCGCCTGTATGCCATCCCGTTAAACGCGGTAAGCCAGATTGCGCGCACCTTCGAATCCGAAGTGCATCAGGTCGACAACTACGAAGTGCTGCAGTTGCGCAACCAGGTGCTGCCACTGCTCCGCCTGGGACGCGCTTCCGCCGCTGAGATAGACGGAAAGCCCCGCAAGCTGTTCGTTCTCGTGATCAACGTTGGCGAAAGAAAATACGGCCTGGTCGTGGACACTTTGGAAGGCGAGGAAGAGTTGGTTATCAAGGCTTTGGACGATCAGACTTTCGCCACTGATCTGGTGAACGGCGCTTCCATCCTGGGGGATGGGAAAGTTGTGCTGATCCTGAACCTGCTCGCCGTCGTGGAACACGCGGGGCGTATGCGTCCAGAGGCTCCCGGCCTGACCAATTGCGGACTTCTGCTCAACCATGCTGACCGCGCCCGGCTCGCCCTGAACGCCGCGGGAGGCCAGGCATGACCTCCGCAATGAAAAAAGTGCGCGTGCTGGTGGTGGATGATTCCGCCTTGATGCGAAAGCTGATTCCGCAGATGCTCGAGGCCGACCCCTCGATCGAGGTGGTGGGCACGGCGATGGACGGCACCTTCTGCCTGAAGAAGATCGAAGAGTTGAAGCCCGACGTGATCACCCTTGATCTTCAGATGCCGGGCATGAATGGCATCGATACTTTGAAAGAAATCATGCGCCGGAATCCGTTGCCGGTCATCGTGGTCAGTTCCCACAGCACCGAAGGCGCTTCCGTTACTTTCAAGGCTCTGGGGCTGGGTGCTTTCGACTTCGTCACCAAACCCCACGACGCCACGGCGCACATGGCCGATACGGCCAAGGAGTTGATCGCCAAGATCAAGGCGGCCGCCGATTGCAAGGTGGTTCGGCCTGGGACTTTCCAAATGGCGGCGCCGGCGGAGAAGATCTCGGCCACCAAGACCGCACCTCCCGCCAGCAAATTGGTGGCAATCGGTATTTCCACCGGGGGGCCGCAGGCTCTCGAGTTCCTGCTGGCTCAACTGCCGCCGGATTTTCCGGGAGCGATCGTGGTCGTGCAACACATGCCTGAAGGCTTCACCGAAATGTTTGCGCGCCGGCTCGACGAGTTGTGTTCGCTGCGGGTGAAGGAAGCTCAATCCGGAGACACGTTGCAGGCCGGACGCGTGCTCATTTGTCCCGGAAGCCGGCACATCAAAGTGAAGCGGCTGACCATGGGCGACATTGCGGTACTGAATGACGATGCGCGTGTCAATGGCCACCGGCCCAGTGCGGACGTTTTGTTCAACAGCGCAGCCGAGGAATTCGGTTCGCAAACCGTCGCCGTGATCATGACCGGGATGGGCGATGACGGCGCGGAAGGTCTGGGCGCGGTGAAACGCGCTGGCGGCATGACCATCGCGCAGAGCGAAGAATCTTGTGTCGTCTACGGCATGCCCAAGGCTGCCATCGAGCGCGGCTATGCCACGCGGGTGATCGCCTTGGATGTGCTGTCGTCTACTTTGCAAGCTCTGTGCGGCCGCAACACCAACGACGGCCGCGGAGAAAACGGCGGGGCGGGAAAAGCACTCCGCGCCGGGCGCTAACCATGGTTGCTGACTCAAGTCCTGGGACTCCGGTCCTGTGACCTGAGTCATCTGGCCGGCGGGAGACCGCCGTGATGGAATTGGCAAGAGGAGGTTGTTATGGAGCAGTTTGCAGCAGTCAAACGCAGCAAAGACGGTCAACCGGTCCGCTACTTGATCGTGGACGATTCCGTGTTCGCGCGCAAGAACCTGGCTCGCATGATCGAAACCTTCGGTGGACAAGTTGCCGCCGAAGCCGGTGATGGCTTGACCGCTATCAGCGAATTCGAGCGCACGCATCCCGACATCGTGCTCATGGACATCACCATGCCGCAGATGGAAGGGATCGAGGCCGCCGAAAAGATCGTGCAAGCGCATCCCGAGGCTCGTGTCGTCATGGTGTCTTCCGTGGGTTACCAGGAAAACATTGTGGCCGCATTGCAGCGCGGGGCGCGGCATTTCGTGCAGAAGCCGGTGAAGCCGGAAGTGCTGTACGAAGTCATCAAGTACGTTCTTGGAGAAGATGGCGCTGTGGCCACGGCGGCCGGCGCGGGGGTCTAGACCGCAATGAAGATGGAACTGATCCAGCCTTTCATCAACGCGGCGGACGCCGTGTTGTCGCAGGGCCTGTCGAGCACTACGAAGGTCGACCACCTCTCGATGGAAGAGGAAGGCTACCTGCGCAAAGGTGTGGCCGGAATGGTGGCGCTTACCGGCGACATCGAGGGCCGCATCATACTGGACCTCGAGCCACAGACCGCGGTGCGCGTGGCCAGCCATTACGCAGGCGCGGAACTGCCCGAATCCGACGCGCTGATCAAGGAAACCATCTTCGAACTGGCGAACCAGGTCGTCGGCAATGCCGTGTGCGCGCTCAACGACCAAGGCTTCCACTTCCGCGTGCATCCTCCCGTGCTCGTCACAGCCGAGGAAGGCGACAAGACCAGCGAAGACGTTGAGGCGCTGATGATCTGCTTTGAAACCTCCATGGGCAACGTGTACATGAACGTCGCGCTGCGGTATAACAAACGGCGCATGTCGGATCATGCGGTCGCTGCACGGTAAGAGCAGCTGCCAGTTGCCAGTACCTAGAATCTCCCTTTTACTCCAGTCGCTGTCCCCAACAAGGTTGGTCTTGACTTAGGAACGTCGCTAACTCAAGGCCCTTGCCTACAGCCTTAAACGTCCCGAAATCTTTACACCAATCTTCGATACTCACGCGCTGCCTGCGCCCATTCATCAAATCGCATGAGATCGTCCACACTGATTTCCCTGGTGCGTATCCGATCCAGCAATTTTTCGACTTTTCTTTTTGAAGCTTTGAGGTTGAGCTTGCCGAGGGGCATCTACGTCCCGCAAATGGAATCGCTAATGACCTTCTTCAACTCTTGAGCTCGAGTTTCGCTCTTCGTGCCCCGAAGTTCTTCCAGGGCGCGGCGTAGATCCCGACCCTGCAGCCGTGCTGGGCGCTCGTCACGTCTAGTGACGATTGTGGCCGATGTGCGCTTTTGACGACTTTGCTTTGCTACCGCCATGACTCTCATTATATCAAGGACGTAAAGAGCAGTTCCCGGCCAAGGAATCGTTCCCCAAATTTTCTCTCTTGTCCGCGGGTTCGTTTGGGAGTGGCCATCCCGTTCTGGGCTGTAAGTTTATCTTTTAGTTATCATCCCCCCCTCCCCCCGATCTATTGGAATCTTCACGTTAGCGCGAAATTCCCGCTAAATCCGAAGGTCTAGAGGACTTAGAGGTCAAAATCTAGATTGCAAAGAACTTACGGACCGATTTTTGGCCCGGAGGGTCCTTATTCGAAATTGCCGCGTCTACTTCCTTTGCCGGGACAATGATGGAACAAATCGGAGGCTGTGCGCAAGGTCAGATGTCACAAGGGGATGTGGAAATCTTGGGCGGCCCGTCGATTTTCTCCCAAGGCAAACGCCAACCCCAATGGAGACTTGACGGACTATACGTGTAGACGTATATATGTATTATGGCTGTAGCGGAGCGCCCGGTCGTGTGGGTGGGCTCGAGTCGGAGAGACTTGCGCGAATTTCCGCGCGCAGTCCGCCGCGACATCGGCCGAGCTCTCTACGCTGCACAGGAGGGCGAAACCGATCCAGCGACGAAGCCCATGCGCGGGTTCGGCGGAGGCTCCGTCGTCGAGATCATTGCGCACCATCGTGGAGACACGTGGCGAACGGTGTACACAGTTCGTTTTGCGGAAGGGATTTACGTGCTGCATGCGTTCCAGAAGAAATCTAAGAGTGGCATCGCCACGCCGAAGAGGGACATGGAATTGATCCGGCAACGTTTGGCGGAAGCTGAGCGGCTGCATCGAGAAAGGCAGAATTGACATCACCATGAGAACCAATAAGGGCACGAAGTCGAAGAAAATCCGCGCCGAAAAAAGTAGCGGGAATGTTTTTGCCGATCTCGGTCTTCCGCACCCTGAGCAGGAGCTTTTGAAGTCGCGGCTCACGCTGCAGATTTACCGGTTGGTCAAGGCGCGGGGCCTGAAGCAGGCCGAGGCCGGGAAGATCCTGGGCATCAAGCAGCCCCACGTCTCCCTGCTCATGCGCAACCGTTCGGGCACCTTTTCGGTGGAGCGCCTCATGGAGTTTCTTACTGCGCTGGGACAGGATGTGGAGATTACAGTGAGACCCACGCGCAAACAGCATGGGGACATGTCGGTGGTGGCGTAAGGCTGGGTCGGGTCCGTGATATCCATGCTTCGGCTTCAGGTGGATCGTGCCTTGAGCCGGAGAGTCAAAAGCCCGCTCAAGCAAAGCTTGAACGGGGCACCCCGCGAACTGATAGTCCGGGCCAGCCCCCAGAAAAAATCAAAGGTGCGCCAGCCCCCTCGTTAAAGCCTCTCTGGATGTGTCCGGCGCAATCTTTGTGGTCGCCGTTCCTGCATTCCGCAGACCTCTTGGAGTTCATGCTAGGTGGGGGTTACTTCAAGCGTACAATATCGGCGCGGTGCGTCAAGTGGAGGAAAATGAGTTGATTGAATCCGCAAGATCGTGGTTCAAGATCGTGGAATCGTGGTGCCACCAGCACGACGTGTTGCTTGCGATCGCCCTCGCGTTTGTCTTTGCGCTTGTTGCGGACCTAATACGTTTTGGTTCGCTGGCGCGCAAGGGCGTTCGTCTAATTAGAAACAAATTAGCCGAGATGTCCGAGGCGGATCTTCGAGCGCGGATTGACCAACAACAATTTGAAAGGGCCCGGATCGCAACATACTTGACATCGGACAAAGCAATGTATATGCGAGCGTTCTATTTACTCATGCAAACACTTTTTATGTGTATGTTGGGATTGGTCATGATGATGGCGAGCCTGATGAGGGTGCCTTTCTCATTTGATATTGTCGCTCGAATAACGAGAGCACTCGCACTGGGAGCGTTTGGGTTCGCTGTAATGCTCTGCATTGAGGGTATGCGGCTGACATCTTGGGACACCAAGAACAAGATCAATGAAGAACTAGCACGACGTGACGAGGAGATTGAAGCTATGAAGGATGCCCTTCAACAAAAGGTGAACCACCGGCAAGGCAGTTGAAAAAGGAAAATACATCTTCCGAACGAATGAACCAGTGCGTATCGCCCACCTACCGCCTCTAGCGCCTTCTGAAACGCCTTCTGATGTTCACTCTGCTTCCCTTCCCGAGATTTCACTTCAATCCCCACGTATTGCCCGTTGATGACGCAGATGATGTCCGGCGCTCCGGGGACGCCTGCCCGAAAAAATCGACGTGCATGATTCGCGGTCTGCGGAATGGCGAAGGCGCCTGAATTGTTCGGTAGTGAAAGATGCGCTTTAAAGCTAGGTAATCGAGAGTTTGCTTTTGTATTTCAGATTCTTTCACCTCTCTTTTTTTGGGTTAGGTCAAGGATTGACTCTGACCGCCATATCTTTTCAGTAACGGGGTAATGGTTACCCTCGACTCTGGTCTGAAAGTAATTCCCGTTTAACTAGCTGAGAATCATGGAGTTACGTCAAAATTAACGTGTTGCGTGACAAAAACTTTATTGTTGCCTCAATAGACCTCAGTCGCATAAGTTGAAACTGTCACTGAATTCTGCGGATGGCGGCACGAAAGCGAGAGTTGTGGGAGCAGAGGTCGCTAGCTAGTCTTCCTTTACGTGGCGGCACGATATGAGATCACGCATCTTCTTACGAAGTGAAGTGCCTCCGGTTGTTAACCCTACTATATGGGCGAACATAAGACGAATCTGCTACCTCTGGATATCGTTGGACCACGGTCCTCAGGTATCTGTCGTTTAGGGAATTCGCGGTATTAGATTGGGCTTAAGGCTAGTGAGTAATCGGGTTCTGAAAGCAGGCACGCCATGAAACGGTTCTTTGAGTTCTGTTGGAAGGTTGAGGCCGTCATAATCAGGCTTGTCGTGCTGGTGGGGCTCATGCATCTCCTCTGGGTGGTAATGCGGGTGGACTGGACCCGACGATGTCTTCGATCCCTTCTGCGGCTGCGGGGGATTGCTGGATGTAGTCTTTGGCAATCCTCCGTACTCCAGTAGCCGGCCCTTCTAGTAATCACAATACCCATTTGACTTTCCGTATGTCCCTGAGGGGGAGCCGCTTCTTTCGCGCCCTTCAGCGCTGGTTCCATTTCCGGCCCACATACCCACGGCTTGCGCCGTGGGCTGCATTCTTCCGCCACTTCGCGGCTGGGGGCTGGCCAGTGTTTCACGCAGCCTTTGGCTTTTTCGGTTCCACATCGAGGTGAGGGGCCTGGGGGTCGTAGCGTTTGAGCAGCCGCTCAATGCGTTTGATGGTGCGGTGCAGGTGGCGGATTAGATCTTCATCGGGAGTGGTGAGCAAATCGGCAAGAAGCCGGCGAATCTGCTCGCGAATCTCAGCATACTTCTGGCTCCGGGTCCGTAGTTCGAGCAGATACTTCCGATATATCGCATAGCCGATGGCGACGCTCACTCCCATGAACAGCGCACGAGAACCTTGAAGGAGCCAATGGGGAGCGTTGCGGAGCCTGGTCACGAGGAAATCGACATCGAGGCTCACGAACCAGGCACACGCTCCCCAGAGCGCGGCTGCGGCTAGAACCTTGCGTCTTCTGGCCACTTCATCGTCTCTACGTTCTTCTCTAGGATCTGGGAGCTTTTCGCTCTCAGGTATCGACCACGGTTAGCCTCCCGAACGACAGAACGCCGGTGGCGTGATGGCGGCTACACCGAAGTGGCGTTGGCGAGTTGATGGCAAATTTCCTGAATCACTTCCCGCCTAATCTCGAATTCGAGGATTTCGGTGTCCGTGGCCGCACCAAATGTCCGTGATTCCAGAACTTCGCTTTGCTTCTTGAGCAGTTGACTTACCTCAGCTCGCAGCTCGTCGACGCGAGAATTCTCCATGGCAGCCTTCTCTCTTGGCGAAGAGGCGCCCTGCTGAATCCCTGAGCAATAGTTTGGCAGACAATTGGGTTAATGTACCATACCGCACATACCTTACAAAGGTTCAAATGAAGTTTATGAGTCGTGCTTAAACTCCAGGGTCGGATTTCTTTGGCCCTCGTCTTCCGCGGGGTCGGCAATCTTTCTCAACTCAGGATACTTCTGGATCAGAGTGGGCGGCGCAAGCACGCGCTTGCCGGTGATCATCGCCTTCAACTCCAGCGCGTTTACTCCGGCTTTGCTTTCGAAGTGATTGTTGGTGATCACATAGGTTGTGTGCGCGCGCTCGGCTACGCTCTCGATTCTTTCTTTCCATCCTTCGAGTTCGCTGGCTTTGTAGAGATAGTTGTAGCGGTCCTTGCGATTGTCGGAGTCGGAACCCTGATCGACGAACCAATGCTCGTAATTGCGTCCGTGCAGGCGGACGTAGCCGATTGCGCCGGTGACGTGATCGGTAGGAGCCAGCGATCGCCCCAGCACGGGCTGGTCGATGTTGCAGAAGCCGACGGCTTTCTGCGTAAAGGAGGCCAGCGTGGCGGCGTCGTTCCAACTGGAGTGGCGGACCTCGACCACGCGCGGATATTCGATGAACTGGCGCAAGAGGCGATCGAGATATTCGCGGTTGAGAGAAGTGTTTTTGAATGAAACGGGAAACTGGATTAGCAGCGCGCCGAGGCGGCCTTCGCTGGCTAGGGCGTCGAGGCCTTCGCGGGTGCGGGCTTCGTCTTCGTCGGTGGGACGGATGCTGGCGGCCGAAGTGGGCTCCATGGCGGCCAGCGGCGAGTGCGTGAAGGCGCGATAGAGTTTGGCCGTAAAGAGGAAATTCTTATTCACAGCCGCAACCTTGCGGCACCAGAGCTTGGCCCACTCCGGCTTCAGCGGTCCGTAGAACGATGTGTTGATTTCTGTGGTGTCGAAGAAGCGCGCCAAATATTCCAGCGGATGCTGCTTGCGGCGCTGCATTCCAGAGGGATAGAAAATTCCGTCCCAGTCTTTGTAAGACCAGCCCGCCGTGCCGATGCGGAGCTTTATTGGCTCAATCTGGTGCGACTGCTCGTCTCTCTGAAGAGCTTGGGGTAAACGGACTGAGGCCGAGGATTCCATGCGCGGAACCGCAGACGGAGGGCACGAAAAGGTTAGCACAGGTGAAGACCTTCGCGATTGCCGCATCTGGCTGGGGTTTACAGGCCAAGCCGGTGGGCCCACACAAGGAACTTGCGCAGCCACTCGCAGTGTGCGACATACAGCTATGCGCACTCTTCTCGCTCCAGGCTTGATCCTTTGCCTGCTGGCAAGTGTTGTTATCCCTGCCGCAGCCCAGGAAAAAGACAAATCCGACGCCGAGTACATTCGTTCGATGGAATTGAAATGGACCGAGTCGTACAAGCAGCGGCAGGTCGCCATGCTCTCTTCCCTGCTGGCCGATGATTTCGTCATCACCATTGAGGATGGCAATACCTACAGCAAGACCGGCTACATCAGCCACAGCGCCGAGCCCGGTACACGGGTGGAAGTGGCGGAAATGTCAGACCTGAAGGTCCGCATGCACGGCAACACAGCGATCGTGACGGGCGCCTATCACGAGCGTGGCGAGTCCAACGGCAAGCGCTACGAGTACCACGACCGGCTGACGGATGTGTGGATGAAAGTTGGCGGCAAGTGGCAGGTCGTGGCGTCGCACTACAGCGTGCCAGTGAAGTAGCTGTCGTCAGTCCAGCGACAGCACCACCCAATACACTCCCGTGGGGTACGTCTCGGTGCGCGCGTAACAAGTCCCCACTGAGAAGCTCTTCAGGTTGTGGCTGGAGAACACGCGCCCGGCGTTTGCCGGCAGCGTCTCCGGATGCACGCTGGTGTAAGTCAGCACTGTGTAGCGCTGGGCCAGTTGATGAACGGGGAAGGTGCCGAGCTTATCCGCTTTCGCCATCGAACAAGCCGCATCGTCGGCATTAAGCAGATCGCGGCGGGCAAGATCAGGCTGGTTCGCCTGATGCCGCGCTTGCGCCACGGTAGCCGCAATCCGGTCTTTCACTTCCGCCGCGGAATAGTTGGGGAGGGCATGGCCGAAGTCCTGTACGATGTACAGCCGGTCTCCGCTGCGGACCACGCCCAACCCGATCACGTTATACGCAGGGTTGAGCAGGTTGGCGCGGTGCGGCGGGGAGAGCATGAGATGTTTGTGTCCGTCTTCAGGATCGAAATCCAGTGCGACATTTTCGCCTTCCTGGTCAAGCGTCGTATGCGTGGCGCTTCCCAGGCGTTGGGGTAGTGAGGGTTCGCCTTCAAACTGGTGCGAGAGCTGCCGCGCCGCCAGCATCGCTTCTGCGTGCGCGCGCGCCGCCTGAGACAGGCCAGCATCGATCGTGAGCGCGGGCGCCCCGGCTTGCGCTCTGGCCTGGTTCGCCAGGTCGAGAAGCGTATGTTCGGCCTCGGGATCGTAGTCGCTGAACGGAATATCAGGAGTCGTCGCCGCTGCCGGTTTCAAAGTCGCTCGCTGCGCGGATTGACCCGCACCGCCATCTCCTTCGGAAGCAGCCATCACTTGTGACGAAGGCCGGACCGAGGCGGCTCCCAATACCAGCAGAAGCGCCATTCCGATTCTTCTATCGGCTAATCGACCGACCGCTCTAAGGGCTCTTGGCATCAGCTTGTGATCTACGCATCGCGACCCTGGGAAGGATCCAAAATTCAGGCTCAAACTTGCCGCTGGTGCTACGCTAGAAGCTGGAATCCAGCCTGAGTAGTTACCTTCGCTATGGAACCTGTCGTGATTGGGGTCATTGGCCTGTTGTTTGGCAGCGTGCTTGCATGGCTCGCGCTGCGCTCGCGCACGGCCACGCTGAGCGCGCGTTTGTCCTTGATGGAAAAGGAATTAGCGGCCGGAAAGGGCGATCTGGCGCGGCTTCAGCAGGCTCACACAGAGCTTGTAGCGGGCAAAGCGAGGGCGGAATCCGCCCTCGAATCGGAACGGAAGACCAACGACGAAAAGATGGCGCTCGTGACCCGGGCCAGCGAAGAACTGCGCAATGCATTCAAGGCTTTGGCCTCCGAGGCGCTAAAGAGCAACAATTCTTCTTTCCTGGTGATTGCCGAAGAGACTCTCAAGCGCTTCCAAAGCCAGGCCCAGGGCGACCTGGAAGCCCGGCAGAAAGCTGTCGCGGACATGGTCGCTCCGGTGCGCGAATCGCTGAACAAAGTGGACGCCCAGATTCAGCAGATGGAAGTCGCGCGCGGCGATGCCTACGGCGAACTGCGCGCGCAGGTGCAATCGTTGATCACCACGCAGAAAGAACTGCAATCGGAGACCGGGAATCTGGTGCGGGCGCTGCGAACGCCGAATGTGCGCGGGCGCTGGGGAGAAATTCAGTTGCGGCGCGTGGTCGAGATTGCCGGCATGCTTCCTTATTGTGACTTTGCCGAGCAGGAGACGGTCACTACGGAAACGGGAAGGCTGCGCCCTGATCTGGTGGTGAAGTTGCCCGGCGGCAAACATGTCGTAGTGGACGCAAAGACACCGCTGCAAGCCTTCCTCGAGGCTTTTGAAACCAATGATGAAGAAACGCGGCGAGCGTGCCTGGCCAATCATGCGCGACAAGTTCGCGATCACATGAAGACGCTCGCGGGCAAGAATTATTGGGAGCAGTTCGAATCCACTCCGGAATTCGTGGTGATGTTCCTTCCCGGCGAAACGTTTTTCAGCGCCGCGCTGGAACAGGATCCCGCCCTGATCGAGCAGGGAGTTCTGAACCGAGTGATTCCCGCGTCGCCTACCACCCTGATCGCGCTGTTGAAGGCCGTGAATTACGGGTGGAATCAGGAAAAGCTGGCGCGCAACGCGCAGCAGATCAGCGAACTGGGCAAAGAATTGCACGACCGTCTGCGCCTTCTCGCGCAACACATCACGCAGGTCGGCACGGGACTCGATCGCGCGGTTGAGTCCTACAACAAAGCGGTGGGATCGCTCGAGAGCCGCGTTCTGGTTTCAGCTCGCAAATTTGCTGAACTGGGCGCATCGGTGGCCGATGACATTCCCGAACTCGAACCGATTGAAACTACAGCGCGGGCGCTTTCATTCGATTGGGATGAAGAGGACGCGTCACCGGAAGCCACAGAAGACGAACGGAAGGCTGGCTGAACGAGGCTTAACGCTCTCCGCCGCCCCGATCCAAACACATGCAACTTCTTGCATCTTGACAGTCGTGTCGAACCGGAGAGAGACTTGCGTCCTCCCCCCATCTCTAAAGATGGAGAAATCCCAAATGGCTTCCACTTCTCGCCGCCGTAGAGTTGCTTCTTCCCTCTCCTCGAAATTTTTTTTGCTGACAATAGCCGTGTTGTGTTGTGTGGCGCCGCTGGCGGCGCAAACCTTCACGTCCTTCGATGCTCCCGACGCGGGCCACGGTGTGATTCAAGGCACCGTTCCCTGGGCCATCAACCAGCATGGCGTTATCGCGGGATATTACATTGACTCGAGCAACCTGATACACGGTTTTGTGCGTTCGGCCGCCGGCGTGATCACCGAATTCAATGCCACCGGCTTGAGCAGCACCTTTGTCTCCGGCATCAACAGCCACGGTCAGATTGTCGGAAACGGTGCGCATCCAACCGGCCATACCAACTACGTTCATGGATACCTGCGCAATCCGAACGGCAACTTCGTCCACATCGACCCTGCGGGCGCCACCGGCTCTCTCAATACGGTTAGCCTGAGCATTAACGACAGCGGAGAGATCTCAGGAACCTATGTCGACTTGACCCTTGTGGCTCACGGCTTCCTGCGCGACCCAACGGGCACCTATACCCTGTTCGATGAGCCCAATGCATACTTGCAGGGTCAGGGGACCCTTGCGACGGCGATCAACGCGAGCGGCGAAGTCACCGGCTACTACCAGGACAAGAATACGTTCACGATCCGCGGGTTCATCCGCGATCAGTTCGGCGCCTTCACGGAGTTTGACGCCCCCGGCGCCGGTATTAACTCCGGTTCCGGTACTTTCCCAGGTGCTATCAACCTGAGCGGGGAAGTGGCGGGACAATACTTGGACAATAGCTTCGTCGCCCATTCCTTTGTCCGCGATTCGGCAGGCACGATAACTGATTTCGACGTGCCGGGCGCCAGCCAGACCTTCGCGATCAGCATCAACGACGGGGGAGAGATTCTAGGGCAGTGGACCGACAGTGCGTCGTTGTACAGCGGTTTTTTGCGCAATTCATCCGGAACCTTCGCCACTTTCTCCGTGCCGGTTTCAAACACCGGTGCTTATCCCGACAGCATCAACAACATCGGCCGCAAGACCGGCTACTATTACGACCTGAATAGTGCGGTTCACGGGTTCGTACGCTAGGATCACGCGCAAGCTCACCATGAGGGAGGAAGGTCCAGATCGACCGAAGGAGCGACTCAACAGAAGAGGTTGGCCCGCGTATCTCGAGCGCGGGCCTTTTGTATTTGGTTCTGACACGCCTTCCTGCTAAATAAGGAAGCTCTAATCCTGCCCGGCAGTTCCCCGCCCGTCGCTTGCGAAAGCTGCTCTTCGATGACATCGGAAGGGGCATAGTCGAGCGTACACTCCCGGTCTGCTTTCGATGCATCTCCGAGCCATTCTTAACTAAAGATAGCTCCTGCCCCGCCGATAACCTAATTGACGAGGCTGCGTCGCTACGCGGTGTTGCTCTCCCTCGTTTAGATCCCTTCCCAGGAAAGCAATATTGGAGGAATCATCGGTCCGGTGAAACGCGCTATGGCATCTCGCCTCGGCAAAGCAGGGATGTCGATCCCTACGCGGGCCACAGCCTCGCCACGAGCGAGTGAACCGATCGGCGCTTCCCCGATCGTGCGCGACCGCATGGAGTACCGGAATGCCGAGCAGGAATTACGGGAACAGAAATACGCCCTGGACCAGCACGCCATCGTCGCCACTACCGACGTGCAGGGAACCATCACCTACGTAAACGACAAATTCTGCGCTATCAGCAAGTATTCGCGGGACGAACTGATGGGGCAGAACCATCGCATCCTCAACTCCGGCCACCACTCGAAGGAATTTTTCCAGCAGATGTACCGCGCCATCGCTCACGGCGAGGTGTGGCACGGCGAGATCTGTAACCGCGCCAAGGACGGCTGGATTTACTGGGTGGATACGACCATCGTCCCCTTCGCCGGCGAGGATGGCAAACCTCGTCAGTACGTCGCGATCCGCGCGGATATCACCGAGCGCAAGCGGGCCGAGGAAGCGCTGCGGGAGACTCTCGCCACCAGTAAAGTCGCGCTCAAGGACCTGGCCGACCAAAAGTTCGCTCTGGACCAGCACGCCATCGTCGCCACCACCGACGTTCAGGGCACTATCACCTACGTCAACGACAAGTTCTGCGCGATCAGCAAATATTCGCGCCAGGAACTTCTGGGCCAGAACCACCGCATCCTCAACTCCGGCCACCACTCGAAGGAATTCTTCCAGCAGATGTACCGCACTATCGCCAACGGCGAGGTGTGGCGCGACGAGATCTGCAACCGCGCCAAAGATGGTTCGATCTACTGGGTGGATACCACCGTCGTCCCCTTCCTCGACGCCTATGGCAAGCCTCGCCAGTACATGGCGATTCGCGCCGATATCACCGAGCGCAAGCAAGCGGAAGAAGTGCGCGAACGCCTGGCCGCCATCGTCGACTCGTCCGATGACGCCATTATCAGCAAGGATCTGAACGGAACGATCACAGCCTGGAATCACGGCGCCGAGAAGGTCTTCGGCTACTCGTCATCGGAGGCCGTGGGCAAACCGGCGCTCATGCTGTTTCCGCCGGAGCGGGCAAGCGAGGAGTCCGGCATTCTGGCTCGCATCCGCCGGGGCGAGAGCGTGGAACATTTCGAAACCGTCCGGGTGCGGAAGGACGGCAGGAGAATCGATGTTTCTGCGACCATTTCGCCGACGAAAGACAGCACCGGCACGATTGTTGGCGCTTCAAAGATCGCGCGCGACATCACCGAGCGCAAGCAGGCGGAGCAAGTCGTCCGGGAAAGCCTCGCCACCAGCGAGGCTGCGCTCAAAGAGCTGGCGGACCAGAAGTTCGCACTGGACCAGCACGCCATCGTCGCCACCACCGATGTTCAGGGCACCATCACGTACGTGAACGACAAGTTCTGCGCCATCAGCAAATACTCGCGGGAAGAGCTTCTGGGCCAAAACCACCGCATTTTGAACTCCGGCCACCACACCAAGGACTTTTTCCAGCAGATGTATCACACCATCGCCAACGGGCAAGTCTGGCGAGACGAGATCTGCAATCGCGCCAAAGACGGCTCGATTTACTGGGTGGACACCACCGTTGTGCCTTCCCTTGGCGCACAGGGCAAACCCCGCCAGTACGTGGCTATCCGCGCGGATATCACCGAGCGTAAGCGGGCGGAAGAGGCATTGCGCGAGCAAGCCCGCATATTGGACTCAGCCCAGGTGTTTGTGCGGGACATGGAAAGCCGCGTGGTGTTGTGGCCCCGAGGCGCGGAAAAGCTATACGGCTTCACACCTCAGGAGGCTTTGGGCATCCTCTCCCACGATTTATTCCACACGCAATTCCCCGAGCCGCTGGAAGCAATCGAAAAGAAGCTCTTCGAAACCGGAGTCTGGGAAGGTGAACTGATACACCGCAAGCGTGACGGCATGACCATAGTCGTTTCCAGCGCCTGGGTGTTGCACCGCAACAGCCAGGGCCAGGCGATCCGTATTCTGGAAACCAATACCGACATCACGGGGCGCAAACAAGCGGAGGAACGGCTCGCCGGCCAGTCGGAGGAACTCTCCCGGCAAGCCGCAGAATTGCTGCGCTCGCAACTGGCCCTGGAGGCCCAGACGCTGATGCTGCAGTCGGTGCTCGACAGCATGGTCGAGGGCCTGGTCGCCGCCGACCCGCAGGGAAAATTCGTCCTCTGGAATCCAGCCGCCACCAGGATCGTTGGCATGGGGGCGGCTAACGTTCCCCCCGGGGATTGGAACACACACTACGGCTGTTACCTGCCGGACACGGTCACGCCGTACCCGCCCGAGCAAAATCCCCTGTTCCGCGCCATTCACGGCGAGGCGTGCACCGCCGAGATGTTTGTGCGCAATCCGGAACTCGATCAAGGGGCCTGGCTTGAGGTCACCGGCGGCCCCTTGAAAGACCGAAACGGCGTCGCCCACGGGGGCGTGGTCGCGTTTCGCGACATCACGCAGAGAAAAATCGACGAGCAGGAAATCCGCAAGCTCAATGAAGAGCTCGAACAGAGGGTGATCCAACGCACCGCGCAGCTGGCCGTCGCCAATCAGGAACTGGAGGCCTTCACCTACTCCGTTTCCCATGATTTGCGGGCGCCGCTCCGGCACATCGGTGGTTTTTCCAAGATCCTGATCGAGGATTTTGGACCCGCGATGGACCCCGAAGCGCGGAGTCATCTGCAGCGCATCGGAGACGGGGTTCACCGTATGGGGCTGCTGGTGGATGAACTGCTGAATCTGGCACGGGTTGGCCGTCACGCTCTCACTCTCCAAGCCACCCGGCTGAATGTTGTCGTCGAAGAAGTCGTATCCCTGCTGCAGCCGGAAACCGAAGGAAGGACGGTTCACTGGAAGATTGCGAACCTGCCATCGGTGGAGTGCGATGGCATCCTGGTCAAGCAGGTTTTTCAAAACCTGCTGGTCAATGCCCTCAAGTTCACCCGCACCCGAGAGGGCGCGGTCATCGAGATCAGTCAGCGGCAAGAAAACGGGCAGATGGTTATCGCCATTCGCGACAACGGCGTCGGCTTCAACATGAAGTACCGCGACAAACTCTTCGGCGTCTTCCAGCGCCTGCATCGGGCCGAGGAATTCGAAGGCACAGGCATTGGCCTGGCCACTGTGCAACGCATTATTCACAAGCACGGAGGCCGGGTGTGGGCGGAGGCGGAACTGGATAAGGGCGCGACATTTTTCTTCACCCTGGGGGCCGCCGCGCCTAACCAGGTCACCCCAGAGGTGGTTAAACCAGATGAGGCTAAACCAACCGAAGTTAAGGCACCCGAATTTGAAAACAAGTCTGCGGCAGCAGGAGCTCAAGTATGAACCCAAGTGAAGTCGATATTCTTTTGGTCGATGATAGTCAAGACGACGTGGAACTCACTCTTCATGCCCTGCGCGCGGAGAATCTGGCCAACCGCGTCTTCGTCGCACGCGATGGCGAGGAAGCCTTGGATTTCCTGTTCTGCGCCGGACCCCATACCGAACGGTCCTTCGATCATCCCCCCAAGATGGTTCTGCTCGATCTGAAGCTGCCCAAAGTGGATGGCATGCAGGTCCTCAAGCAAGTCAAAGGCGATCCTCGGACCAGGACCATCCCCGTCGTCCTGATGACTTCCTCGAAGGAGGAGCGGGACAGGGCAATCGGCTACGACTTGGGTGTCAATAGCTACCTCCAGAAGCCGGTTGACTTCGACGAATTCCGCAAAATGGTGAAGTTATTGGGGCTGTACTGGCTGGTCATCAATCAGCCTCCAGTAACGAATGGCAACTCACATTCGGTGGCGCAGGCCAAATGAGCAGTGCCGGAACCAAACTCGAAACTGAAAGCTCTGCCCAGCCCGGGCCAAAACTGCGCGCCTTGCTGGTCGAAGACAACGCTCTCGACGCCGCCCTAGTGGTGCGAGCGCTCTACAAAGGCGGCTTCGACGTCAGCGCCCACATTGTGCAAGACGAAGCCGCTTTCACGCAGGCCCTCCGCACTCAGCGTCCCGAGATTGTGCTGGCGGACTACAACCTGCCGAATTGGAAAGGAATGGAATCTCTGAATGTGCTCCGGCGTGAAGGACTCGATATCCCGATGATTCTGGTCTCGGGCGCGCTGGGCGACGTGACCGCCGTCGAATGCATCAGGCAGGGGGCCACGGATTACGTCCTCAAGGACAGTTTGGCGCGCCTGTCCGAGGTAGTCCGCCGCGCCTTGCGGGAAAAAGACGAGCGCAGCCTGCGCCACCGTATGGAAGAGGACTTGGCCCGGAAAGTCGACGAACTGGCGCGCTCCAACGCCGACCTGGAGCAGTTCGCCTATGTGGCGTCGCATGATTTGCAGGAGCCGCTGCGCATGGTGACGGCCTATACCCAACTGCTGGCCGAACGCTATCGCGGCAAGCTCGACGAGAATGCCGACAAATACATCGGCTATGCGAGCGAGGGGGCGCAGCGCATGCAAGTTTTGATTCAGGACCTTCTGGCATTTTCGCGAGTCGGCCGGAACAATGCGGGCATTGGGAGCGTCGATTGCAATGCCGTGATGGCCGATGTATTGCAGACTCTGGCCCCCGCCATTCAGGAGAGCGGCGCTGTGATCACCCACGATGCGCTTCCGGCGGTGTGGGCAGACCGCACGCAACTGGCGCAAGTCTTCCAGAATCTGGTCGGGAACGCCATCAAGTTTCGCGGGAAAGAGCCGCCGGTGGTTTCCGTGCAGGCTGAAAAGACCGCTCAGCGATGGCAGTTCAGCGTGAGCGATAACGGCATCGGAATCGCACCTGAGTTCGCGGAAAATATCTTCGTTGTTTTCCAACGTTTGCACGCGCGCACGGAATACCCGGGAAACGGTATCGGCCTGGCCATCTGCAAGAAAATCGTCGAGCGCAATGGCGGGAAAATCTGGGTGGAATCGCGGGCCGGTTCCGGTTCCAGCTTCAAGTTTACCCTGCCCTTCCATGGCCTTGACGCGGCAGAAGGGAGTGATTGTGAAGATATTGCTTGAACTCCTGGTGGTCGATGACAACCCTGCCGACATCGCCCTGGTCTGCGAAGCGCTGGCGGGTAGCAAGCTTCACAGCAAGATCAACAGCGTCGGGGACGGCGTAGAAGCGATGACGTTTCTAAACCGCAGGGAAAAGTATGTGAACGCGCTCCCGCCCGACCTGGTCATTCTGGATCTGAATCTTCCCAAAAGAGATGGTCTGGCGGTATTGGCTGCGATGAAGGCCGGGCCGGATCTGCGCCGCATCCCGGTCGTCATCTTCAGCACTTCTCAGTTACGCAGGGATATTGTGCGCAGCTACGAAATGGGCGCGAATTGCTACGTCAGCAAGCCGGGAAATCTGACCGAGTTTTTTTCGGCGGTGAAGTCGATTGAAGAGTTCTGGTTCGGATTCGTAAACCTGCCACCACGAGGAGAATGATGGGTCACCAAGCTATGGATCACCAAGCCACGAGTGTATTGCTGATTGAAGATAATCCGGGAGATGCCGACCTGGTCCGCCTGCGTCTGGTTGAAGGCCAGGCTGACGTAAAAGTCAATTGCGTAAACCGGCTATCGGATGGCCTGGCCTCTCTGACCCGGGAAACGCCCACGCTGGTCTTGCTGGACTTGAACCTGCCCGACAGCCACGGCGCTGAAACCTTCCGCCGCGTCATGGAACACGCCCCCAGCGTGCCGGTCGTCGTGCTTTCGGGCCAGGACGACGAAGTGCTGGCCATGAAGGCAGTCCATCACGGCGTGCAGGATTATCTGGTCAAGGGCAACATCTCCAGCAAAAATCTGGAACGAGCCATGCGCTACGCCGTGGAACGGCAAGCGCTGTTGCGCGCTCTGGAAATCAGTCAAAAGCAGCAACTGGATTTCAAGAACCGCTTCCTGTCTCACGTGTCGCACGAATTGCGAACGCCCCTGACCTGTATTCACCAGTATGTGACTCTGTTGCTTGACGGCCTGGCGGGCTCCATGGCGCCCGAACAATCCGACCATTTGAAAACCGTTCTGAAGAGTGTGAACCAGCTGCACGCCATGATCCGCGATCTGCTGGAAGCCACTCGCGCCGAGAGCGGCAAGCTGCGGGTCGAGCCCCGCTGCATCGCGCTGGGTGAACTTGTGCAACAGGCGGTTGCGATGCTGCGGCCCACGGCTGACGAAAAGAAAGTCGGACTCGAAATCGGCCTTGATCAACGACTGGCCCTGGTCCTCGCCGATCCCGACCGCGTCCTCGAGGTGCTCATCAATCTGTTGGACAACGCCATCAAGTTCACTCCGGCGGAAGGATCGGTGATGGTCCAGGCCAGCATGGTGGACGCTGACCCTGGCTACATCTACATTTCGGTCACCGACACCGGCCGCGGCATCGGTCCGGAAGCCAAGGCTCTGATTTTCGAGCGCCTCTATCAGGATCCTGACTCAGTCGACAACAACCGCTCTGGCTTAGGTCTGGGGCTGTTCATCTGCCGGGAGATTGTCCGGCTGCATAAGGGGCGCATCTGGGTTTCGAGCGAACTTGGCCAAGGCAGCACTTTCACCTTCACACTGCCTATTTACTCTCTGAGCAAACTGCTGACCCCGGTTATCACTCACGAGAATCGTTTGCGTCCGTCGTTTGTGCTGGTGCGCATCGACCTCACACCGCTCTCCAGTCCTCCGCGGGGCAACTGGAAGGAAACCTGGCAACAATGTCTGGAGATCCTGCAGCGTTGCGTCTACCTCGACAAAGATCTGGTCCTGCCGCCCATGGGGACGTCAGGAGCGGCGGAAACTTTTTTTGTCGTGGCCTCCACCGACCTGCAGCGTTCCGGAGCCATGACCACGCGCATTCGCGAGCAACTGGAGCGCGTGCCCGACGTCAAGACCAAAAGCACATTGACCATCACCACGGTTCCCGTGCAGCTTCCGTCCGGCAATGCCGGCGCAACCCTGGAACAACAAATTCAAGGCGTCGCCGATTGCGTAACCCGGATGATTTTGACGACCGGGGAACAAAAAAAGCCAGGCGCAGGAAAACACCCAAAAAATTCCAACTAACAAACCAACAACAAAAAGGAGAACTGAATGCCAAAACCGAAGATACTGGTAGTCGACGACGATCCCGACCTGGTGCGCGCGCTGCGGCTGCGCCTGCGGGCCAACAACTATGAGGTCAGCACGGCCTCCGACGGCTACGCCGCCATCGCCTCAGCACAGAAAGAACGCCCCTCACTGATCATTCTGGATCTTGGCCTGCCAGTCGGCGACGGCTTCGTCGTCCTCGACCGCTTGCAGACCAGCGATGCTCTCTGTGGCATTCCGGTCATCGTGCTCAGCGCGCGCGATCCTCAAGCCAATGAGCAACGGGCACTGAGGGCGGGGGCCGCGGCATTCTTCCAGAAGCCTGCCGACAACGACGAGCTGCTGAACGTGATCCGGGTCAGTATTGGCCCCGGGACCGCACAGCCAGCGGCCTGGCCGTCGTAAGACTAGAGCGTGTGCTCCGTCCTCGTCTCTGCTGGGTTTGCAGAGGCAGGACGGGGATTTTAACTTGTGCTGTTCGAGACCAAGGACGATCCCCTAGCCCTGAGCCCAAGTACCGACCGGTCGGGGGCCGGCGTGCTCCAGAGCCGTCCTAAACAGCTTCCCTCCCAGCCAGATACAAAATCCCACACAAACATCCACAAAACCGTACCTGCTTTCCCGAAACCCATCTATAATCTTGGAAGTTGCTTTAGATACGGCACTTAGCAGGTCCGAAACGGGAAACAAACATGGCAGCGAAGTTGCTCATTGATCATCAGTCGGGCACCGATCTGCAAAGCAAGGATCTGCTAAGCAGGCGTCTGCCGGAGGGTGATCTGCGGCCCGCCAGCCGCCCTGCCGGGGGGTCGCCGCCGAAACCCATGAACCGGGAAAGCCAAGTCCGCTCTGTCGCTGTCCTGTTGTTCCTTCTGACAGTGGCTGCCGTCGTCTTCGCCGGCTTCAATTTCAACTCCGAATGGAAGGTTCAGATCCCGGACGATGGTGTCTGGTGGGTCGAACACAATGGCCGCTTGATGGCGGATCGGGTTGAATCCGGCCGGCCCGGCGCGAAGAGTGGCATCAAGCCCGGTGACGAACTGGTTTCCATCAACGGCCAGGAAATCCGCAACATGTCTGGATTGGAGCAGCAGTTCTACCGGACCGGGGTGTGGTCGAAAGCCGCGTATTCCCTGCTGCGACAGTCGGTGCCTCTCGATTCCAGCGTGATTCTCGAGCCGGCGGAGCGGCCGCTCTACAACTTGCTGCGTCTGATTGCGCTCATTTATCTGGGAATCGGACTCTACGTTCTGCTGCGCCGCTGGACCGCGCCCGGCTCTACTCACTTCTACATTTTCTGTCTCGTCTCGTTTATTGCCTACTCGTTCAAGTACACCGGCAAGCTGAATGATTTCGACTGGATTATCTATTGGGGCAACATCGTCGCCGGAGTTCTCCAGCCGGCGCTGTTTTTGCACTTTGTTCTAACCTTTCCAGAGAAGCGCGAATTTGTGCGCAAGCGGCCCTGGCTTCTGGCGCTGGTTTATGTCCCCGCTACGCTGCTGCTGGCGGCCCACGCCGGTGCCCTGCGCTGGCTCCAGGCAAGTGAACGATTGAAGTGGAACCTCGACCGTATGGAAATGTCTTACGGCTCGCTGTTCTTTCTGGCCGCAGCCCTGCTGCTGTGGTATTCCTACCGGCGCGCCAGCACTACCATTCTGCGCCAGCAGTTGAAGTGGGTGACCCGCGGAACCGTTCTGGCCATCGTTCCCTACACCTTGTTCTATGTGGTTCCTTATCTGATGGGTTGGCCGAACCTGAGAGTCTCCGCGCTATCGCTGGCGCTTCTGCCGCTGACTTTCGGATACGCCATCTTCCGCTACCGCTTGATGGATGTCGATCTCATCTTCAAACGCGGTGTGGTCTACACGCTCGCCGCAGCAATCGTGGTGGGATTGTATTTCGGCCTAGTCGCCAGCGTTGCCCTGCTGGTGCACAACTGGCAGCCGAGCTCAGGTCCAGTGGGGCTGATCCTTGCCGTCGTGGTCACGGCGCTGCTGTTCGATCCCGTCCGCAAGTGGATTCAGGGCCGCGTCGACCAGTTCTTCTATCGGACGCTCTACGACTATCGCCGGACGCTGCTCGAGTTCGGCCGCGAACTGGGCTCTGAGACCAACCTGAATACCCTGCTGTCCTCGCTGATCGACCGCTTGTCCCGTACGCTGGCAGTCGACCGCATGGCGATTTTCCTTGCCGGCGAGGAAGCGGGACAATTTGTTCTGACCAAGTCTTTCGGCCTGTCCGCGCCGGGCAACGTTGACCTGTCGTTCCTGAGCGTACCCCGCCCGGAGCCGGCTGGGCATCTGTTCTTCGAGAACACGCACCAGGTGCCGCGCGAGACTAAGAGTGCCCAGCAAGCCATCGCGCGGCTCGATCTCAACTACTACATTCCCTGCCACGCCCAGCAGAAGACCATCGCCGTGCTCGGACTCGGCAAGACCACGCAAGGCGATTTCCTCTCCAGCGAAGACATGGAATTGCTGGAAACTCTGGGCGGCTATCTCGGCATCGCCATACAGAACGGCCAGCTCTACGCCTCGCTCCAGCAAAAGGCGGCGGAGTACGAGCGCCTCAAGGACTTCAACGAAAACATCGTCGAATCCATCAACGTAGGCGTGATGGCGCTCGACATGGAAGACCGCATCGAGAGCTGGAATGCGCAGATGGAAGTGATGTACGCCGTGCCGCGCTGGCAGACTCTAACCCAGCCGCTGAAGTCCATTTTCCCGGCGGAGTTCGTCGAAGAGTTCAATCGCATGCGCCAGGACGCGGGCATTCGCAACCTATACAAATTCCGCCTGACGACCCCGGCGGGCGAAGTTCGCACCGTGAACGTCGCTATCGCGCCGCTGGTGACGCGCAAGTTCCAGGTGATCGGACGGCTGGTCATCATGGACGACATCACCGAGCGTGTCGAGCTCGAAGCCCAGCTCTCCCAGGCCGACAAGCTTTCCTCCATCGGCTTGCTCGCGGCCGGCGTGGCGCATGAAGTCAACACACCCCTGGCTGTGATCTCCTCTTACACCCAGATGCTGGCGAAACAACTGCACGGCGATCCACAGAAATCAGGATTGTTGGAGAAGATCACGCGGCAAACCTTCCGCGCGTCGGAGATCGTGAACAATCTGTTGAATTTCTCGCGCACCAGCGGCAGCGAGATCGGCGATGTGGACGTGAACAAAGTGATCGCCGACACTCTCGCGCTTCTGGAACATCAGTTCAAGGTGGCTAAGGTCGAGGTACAGAACGCTCTCGCGCCCAAGTTGCCCCCTATTCAAGGAAATCCGGGAAGATTGCAGCAAGTGTTCTTGAACCTGTTCTTGAACGCGAAAGACGCCATGCCGGGCGGTGGCACGCTGCGCGTGGCTACGCTGAACGGCGAGAGCGTCAGCGTGTGCGTGTCCGACACGGGGTCTGGCATTGCACCCGAGCACATCCAGCGCATTTACGATCCCTTCTTCACTACCAAGACTGCTCCCCGCGAAGGCCAGCCCCGCGGCACCGGCCTCGGTCTCTCTGTCACCTATGGCATCATCCAGGAACATGCGGGCAAGATTCGGGTCGAGAGCCATCCCGGCTCAGGCACCACCTTCACGCTGGATTTCCCCTTGAGCAGGAAGGCAGTTCCTTCCAAGGCAGAATATGTCTGACGCTGCCGTCATCTCGCGCTCGTTGTTGAATGGAACGCCGGGTATGGCGGGCGCGGTGCTCATCATTGACGATGAAGCTGAAATTCGCGAATCCTTGCAGACCCTCCTGGAGATGGAAGGCTTTGCCGTCGAAACCTCGCCCACTGGCGAAGCGGGCCTGCAGCGCATTGGCGAACATCCTTTCGACTTGATCCTCCTCGATCTCGCCCTGCCCGGCCGCGACGGCATGGAAATTCTTGCCGAGATTCGCGCCCACGAAACCCGCCTGCCGGTGATCATGATCACCGCCTACGGAACGGTCGAGAACGCGGTGCGCGCCATGCAATCCGGCGCCGCCAACTTCGTTCAGAAACCCTGGGACAACGAAAAGCTTCTCGCCGACGTGCGCGCCGCCGTAGGCTGGCGCCGGGCTGAAGAAGAAAACATCCAGCTGAAGCGCGCCCTCAAGCAACGCTACAACTTCGAAAACATCGTCGGCAAAAGCGAGCCGATGCTGAAGATTTTCGACCTCGTCGCCCAGGTCGCTAACAGCCGCTCCACCGTGCTGTTGCAGGGCGAGAGTGGGACGGGCAAGGAAGTCATCGCCAAGGCCCTGCATCTGAACTCGCCGCGCCACGACCGGCCTTTCGTCCCCGTCAATACCGGCTCTATGCCGACCGACCTGCTCGAGTCCACTCTCTTCGGCCACGTGAAGGGCGCATTCACCAGCGCCATCGCCTCAAAAAAGGGCCTGTTTGAAATGGCGGACCGCGGCACGCTGTTTCTCGACGAAATTGCGACCATGGGCCTCGACACTCAGGCCAAAATCCTGCGCGTGCTGCAGGACCGCCGCTTCATGCACCTGGGCGGAGTGCAGGAGGTTCAGGTTGACGTCCGCATCATCGCCGCCACCAACGTGGATCTCCGCCAGGCCGTGCGCGAAGGCCGCTTCCGCGAAGATTTGTTCTACCGCTTAAACGTGATCACTATCGAGTTGCCTCCGCTGCGCCTGCGCCGCGAGGACATTCCACTGCTGGTCGATTTCTTTCTGAAGAAGTACGCCGAGGAAAACGACCGCCCCGTGCGACACATCACTCCGGAGGCGCTGCGGCCTCTGATGTCCTATTCGTGGCCGGGCAACGTGCGCGAGCTGGAAAACGTGATCGAGCGTGCTGTCGTGCTATCCTCCGGGACCGAAATCAGTCTCGACCTGCTGCCCGATAACCTGCTGGGCAGGGGCTCCACTTTCACGCTTCACGATCAGCACCCGGATGCGTCGCTGTTTGAAATCGTCGAGGATGTCGAGCGGCGAATCATCACCGACATGCTGGAAAAGTGCAACTGGAACCAGACCGAAGCCGCCGAACACTTCAAAGTGCCTCTCTCCACGCTAAATCAGAAAATCCGCCGGTTGAATATCGAGATCAAGAAAAAGACCCGGGGATAAAGAACGTGGTCAGTGGCTAGTGGTCAGTGGACTGTGCCCTGCACCATTGCTAGAGGCCACACATTCACTTGATTTTTCGGTAGCGGGCGGTTTTAAAATCAAACGAATGCGCCGCGAAATAAAGACCGACAGCAAACCCGACCACGTCTGGCCACTGAACACTAGCCACTGACCACTCTTCTGCTATAGTTTCGGAAGCGTGGCGCTCGCTCGCTGCGCTCTTGCGAACCGCATGGAACTCACCTCGCCCACGTATCTCGCCAAAGAAAAAGTCCAGACGGTTCAGGATTACGTTCTTTTCTCGCTGCACTCCGTCGCCAATCTGTTGCGCAAGCCTTTCTATTTCGCTGACGTGGTGCGGCAGGCGGACGCGATCGGCGTGGGCTCCCTCCCCATCGTCGTGCTCACTGGCTTCTTCACCGGAGCGGTGCTGGCCCTGCAGGCCTCGAACACGCTGGAGCGTTTTGGCTCCATCACTCTGGTCGGACAATTGGTCTCGACTTCCATGGTGCGCGAGCTGGGTCCGGTGCTGACTAGCCTGATGGTGGCCGGGCGCAATTCCTCCGGCATGGCCAGCGAACTGGGATCGATGGTAGTCACTGAACAGATCGATGCCATGCGCGCCTTGGGCACCGATCCCATGAAAAAACTGGTCACACCGCGCGTGACCGCTACCGTATTCATGCTGTTTTTCCTGACCATCATTTCCGACCTGGTGGGCCTGACCGGAGGCTTGTTCATCGCCAAAGTGCTGCTCCGTCTCGATGCCCGACAGTACTGGTTTAACGCCTGGGAAACGCTGGTGTTTCAAGACGTGTTCATGGGACTCCTCAAGCCGGTTCTGTTCGGCTTCATTATCGCCACCATCGGTTGCTTCTACGGAATGAATGCCCGCGGAGGAACGCAGGGCGTGGGCCGCGCCACCACGCAAGCCGTGGTCGCTGCTTCTGTTTTAATCCTGGCGATGGATTTGTTCCTGACGCGATTCCTGATGGCCGTGCTCGCCTACCACTGACTGTCATGTCCGCGCCCACCTTGCCGCTCGATTCCGCCGCAGCAACCACCCAGGAAGATTCCGCGCCAGCCGTTGTCTTTGAAGACGTGGCCCTGGCCTTTGCGGAAAACGAAGTGCTGCGTGGAGTTTCCTTCCGCCTGGCCCGGGGCGAAACCAGGGCGTTGTTCGGCGTTGCGGGATCGGGCAAGAGCCTGATTCTGAAACTAGTGCTCGGATTAATCCGCCCAGATTCGGGACGCATCTTGGTGCTTGGGCAGGACGTGACCCAAATGCGCGAAGAAGATTTGTTTGAGTTGCGCAGCAAAATCGGAATGGTCTTTCAGGAAAGTGCGCTGTTCGATTCTCTGACCGTGCGCGAAAATGTTGCGTACCGGCTGATGGAAGAGCACGGCATCTATGACGAAGAGATCGATCGCCGCGTGCGCGAGGTGTTGCGCTTTGTGGAGTTGGAGCACACGCTCGATCTCGATCCCTCGGAGCTTTCCGGAGGCATGCGCCGCCGAGTCGCCATCGCGCGGGCTCTGATCACGCAACCCGAGCTTCTTCTCTATGACTCGCCCACCGGCGGCCTGGATCCGGTGACTTCGAACACCATCATCGAACTAATCGTGAAACAGCGCGATGTCTACAAGACCAGCGCGCTGCTGGTCACGCACCGCTTGCAGGATGCCTTCACCATGGCCACGCATCAGTTCGACAAGCAAACCAACCGCATGGTGCCGCTCCCGCCGGGCCAGCATTGCGAAGTGCCCATGAGCTTTCTGATCCTGCGCGACGGGAAGGTAATCTTCGATGGCGACCTAAAGCAACTGGCCCACACCGTAGACGAGTACATAAGAGAGTACATCTCGTAGGAGTGGCCAGTGGTCAGTGCCCAGTGATCAGTCGCCAATAAGACACACTCCTATTCGGTCGCTCTTACTGGCCACTGACCACTGGCCACTGCTTTCACTTTCCTGCCATCAGCTTTTCTACCTCTTCCGCACCTGAGGGCAGCGCCCCGCTCAGCTTGACCAACTTCCCGTCCGCGTCCACGTAGTAATCGTCTTCGATGCGCACGCCCAAATTTTCCTCGGGAATATAAATCCCCGGCTCGATGGTGAAGGTCTGGCCCGGACCGAGCACGGCGTTATAGTCGGTGGCGTCGTGCACATTGAGCCCAATAGGATGGCCCAGGCCGTGAATGAAGTACTGCCCCAGCGGCTGACCGTGGAGATCTTTGCCATGGGTGTTGATGTACTCGAATGCAACTTTGAAGAGCGACGCAGCGTCGTCGCGCTTCATGGTTGACTTGCCCGAAACGAAAGCAGTTTCCGCGGCCTTTTGCGCACCCAGAACAATGTCATAAATCTCGCGCTGGCGCGGAGTGAAGTGTCCGTTGATCGGCATGGTTCGCGTGATGTCAGCGGCATACATCGAATACTCGCCGGCCGCATCGATGACCACCACGTCCCCGGACTTCATCACGTTGTCGTCGTCCGAGTAGTGCAGCACGGTCGAAAAGTAGCCCGACCCCACAATCGGCGCGTAGGCGACACGCTCGCAGCCGCGCTTGCCCCATTCATATTGCATCAGTGCGGAGATCTCGCGTTCATTGACGCCCGGCTTCACGGCTTTGAACGCGGCGAAGTGCGCTGCCACCGAGGCATCGACCGCTTTGCGGATCAGTGCGACCTCTCCCGCATCTTTAGTCGTACGCAGTGACGCGATCATCGGCTTCACGTCCTGAAAGGACAGATACGCGTTGACACGCTTCAAAAAGGCCAGCGGCGCAGCCGACGGAGATGTCTCACCATGCAAAGCAACATCGGTGTAAATGGCGGGACGTGTCGCGCCTACGTAGCGCGCCACATCGTTGGGTAACTGCCCCATATCTTCGACATGATCGAAGCCGGTAATCTTTGGCGCTTCGGGATTCTCTGCGCCAAGCTTGGGGCCGGTCCATTTCTCTTGCGTAAGATTTCGCGGAGGCAGAAAGAGAATCTCTGTGTAAGTCCGCGCCGGTGCATCGCCTTTGGCTTCCACTGCTGGAGCGACCAGCAAAGCCGAGCCCGGCTCGCTGATTCCGGAGAGATAGTAGAAATTGTCGTCCTGGCGGAAACCGTAAAGGTCGTTGGGACCATCGTTCTCCGTGGCTGCAAACAGAACCACAACGCCCGCCGCTTTCCTGGCGAGCGCTTCGCGGCGGGCGTGATAGTCGGCGTTAGCCTGGCGTTCAATCGCGAGACATGACGCCACGGCGGCAAAAAGGAAAATACCGGCGAAAAAACTTGCCGGGAAACGTGAAGCCTGAAGTTTTCGCATCGTGTAACTCATCCCTCATTTGACGTGCGCCCGCCCCCACCGTCACCCCGGCGACGGCGTCTCCTCGACCAGAAACTCCAGCTTATTTCTGTCCGCCGGTGGCGCTTTGCTTCGCCTGAAGGAAAGAATCCACGTTGCTCTTGTCAATCAGGGCAGAACCAGTATCCACGAAGGAAGGGATTGGCGCAAAGCTGTCCTTCGACCAGTCCGTCATCAAAGACGAGGGCTTGTGGTGATACAGGTTGTCGAGCATCTGCGTGCCCACAAAAGCCATTGTGAAGGGCTTCTGCGCGATGGTAGCGGCGATCCCGCCTTTCTGGATCCACTCCAGCGTTTCCGGATCAGTGTCCATCGCCATCACCACCTTGCCGGTGACCTTGTAGCTGTTCAGCACGCCGGCAACCTCCTTGCCCGATTGCGCTTCCAGACACACGAAAGCATCGACCTGATCTTTTTCCTTGCCGATAATTTGCGTAGTGGTATCGAAAGCGATGCGCGGGTCGCCCTGGATGTCGACCACGCGCGTGATCTTGATGCCGGTGTGTTCAACCGCGTCGCGATAGCCGCGCAGGCGGTCCTGCATGTTGTGCTGGTCGGGCATGGTGAAGACCACAACGTTGCCCTTGCCCTTCAACTCCTGCGCCAGACGCTGCCCGCCAGTCAGGCCGACCTGATAGTTGTTGGTGCCGATGAAAAACAGGCGACGGCTCGCTGGAGCGTCGGAATCGATGGTAATCACCGGAATTCCCGCGGCAATCGCCTTGTCGATGCTGTCCTTGAGCAGTGCAGGATCAGTCACGCCCAGCAGAATGCCGGTGGCCTTCTGCTGCACCGCCCGGTCCAGCGCATCGCGCTGGGCCTTGGGATCGTAATTGTTGGGGCCGAGGAAGTCTGCGCGCACTTTGAACTGCGCTGCTGCCCGGGAAAAACCCGCCCCCGCGGCCTGCCAGTACGGCACTTGGAGGTTAGCGGCCACGAAGACATAGTACTCATCGGAATCGTGGCCGGAACCACAACTGAGGAGCGAAGTGACAAAGAATGCCACCACGAGACTACAGAACGGCTTGCGGAAGCGATGCATCGGATCCTCCTTCGAAGCACGAAGCAGGTAGCAGGTACAACGAAGTACGCACGGCGAAGTGCGTCCTGCGAAGTTCGACCGGCGCCGGGACCGATGAGAACTTTTGGCGAGAGGATTGTAACTGAGCCGTCAAGCCAAAAGAAAGCTCTAGTGCAATTCCTTGTCGAGCAGCCCTGAAATCACGGATTCCTCCACTTCGCCAGAAGAGTTGTAGACCGCGGCTCCCGAGGCGTCGAGGACAACCACGTGCGGAATATAGCCTTTGTAATATTTCTTCCGCAGATCCTCCTGCGCGGGCGAAAGCGGACGATCGAGGTCGACCACAACAAACTGCACCCGGCCCTTGTACTTCTCATACAAGCTCACGCTGCGGCGCGCCTGGCGCTTGGAGTTGTAGCAGCCTTCGCCGTACAGAATGACGTAGGCAGGCTTGCCGGCAACGAAGCCCTCGTCCATGTGCTCTCCGGTAATGAGCGGGCCATCCTGGCTGTCGCTGGTGTAGTCGAGTTTCGAATTGAGACGCAGATTGTCCCCAGCGAAAGCGGGAATGAGCGTCATCATCAGAATGGCGATGGCGGCAAACAACTTCATGAGTTCTTCTCCCCCTGGTCTGGAATTCCTATTCGCCGAATAGGATCAACGCCCATGCAGAAAGTTACAGGTCCGTAGCGCCGGCGTCTCGCGGGTGTCGAGCGCGCGTCCTCGCCCGCTCAGCTCGGAGCCAGCAAAGCCTGTCCTGAGTGAAGTCGAAGGGTTGCCGGCTACATAATTTCAGACTCCGACCGGAAATGGCTTGGTGTGAGTTTCCGCGCTGAGCTCGACACCGGCGAAGCGCCCCTGCAGCAAAGACATCAATCCCGTGTACCAGTATCCGACCACGAAGAGCAGCAAGAATGGAATCGTAACAAAGTTCTCGTTTTGGATTGCGTAGTAAACCGTAAGTGCGAAGTAGGAACCGATCACCAACTCGAGCCATGGCACCCAACCCAGGCGCTTGCGGTATTTCGTGGCGGCGACTTTGTCCTTCTTGGATTCCACGTTGTACTTCGGCGTCCGCGCGAAGGCGCTCTCCTTGCCAATGAGCGCCTCAATCACAGCCTTGGTATTGGTGATGGTTAGTCCGATACCGAGAGCCATGAGGATCGGCAAGTACAGCAGCGCGCGCGGCCAGCTTTTGGGAAAGAGCTCGCGCTGCGATACCAGGTAGAAACTGGAAATGGAAAATGTCGACGCCAGGAACAGCGGCAGATCGATGAACAGCATTTGAAACCATCCCTGATAGAAGCGGATGATCATTGCCGGCAACATCAGTACCGACAGCACAATCATCAGCGGATAACTCAAGTTGGCGGTCAGGTGATACCAGGCCTCGATCTTTGTGTGCAGCGGCGCATCACTGCGCAACACGCGCGGCAGAATCTTCTTTCCCGTCTGGATCAGCCCCTTGGCCCAGCGCGCCTGCTGCGTTTTAAACGCTGTCATTTCCACGGGCAACTCGGCTGGACACTCGACATCCTGGAGGTAGATGAACTTCCATCCCTTAAGCTGAGCGCGGTAGGAAAGATCGGTATCTTCGGTGAGCGTGTCATGCTGCCAGCCGCCGGCTTCGTCAATCGCAGCCCGCCGCCACACTCCGGCGGTACCGTTGAAGTTGAAGAAGACTCCGCTGCGGGCGCGCCCCGAGTGCTCCAGCACAAAGTGCCCATCGAGCAGGATCGCTTCCACCTGCGTGAGCAGAGAATAATTGCGGTTGATGTGCGTCCAGCGCGTTTGCACCATCCCAACCTTCGCGTCAGTGAAGTGATGGACCGTGCGCAGCAGAAAGTCTTCCGGCGGCGTGAAATCAGCGTCAAAGATGGCGACATACTCGCCCTTCGCGGTGTTGAGTCCTTCAGCTAGCGCGCCCGCCTTGAAGCCGTGGCGATTGGTGCGGTGGTGGTAGCTGATGGGATTCCCCAGTGCTGCGTAGCGCTCGACCAAATTGCGCGCCACCTCAACGGTCTCGTCGGTGGAGTCGTCGAGCACCTGAATGTCGAGCTTCTCCCGTGGATATTTCAGCTTGCAAATCGATTCCAGCAACCGCTCGACCACATACTGCTCATTGAAGATGGGCAGTTGCACGGTGACGCGCGGCAGCTCCTCAAAATACGCGGCCGGCTCAGTGGTGCGGTTCTTCTTGTGCTTGTAATACAGATAGACCAGCACGTAGCGGTGCATTCCGTATCCAGCCAGCAGGATCAACACGATGAAATAAGGGATCAGCAGCGCGCGATCAAATGCGTCGGTGTGGTAGAGACCCTGAAAAGTCTTGTCCAACAAATGCTGGCGTAGATAGGGACCAATGCCCTTGGGGGCGGTCCACGCGGCTAGCGTCGAAGACAGGATGAGATCAGAGCGCAGCAAGGGGTCCGGTGAAAACTTCTATTCTACCGGATTCCAGAATGCTGCGAAGCTTACCAGGATGCTGAATCGGGGTGCTTCTTGTTCTTGTCCAGGGACACCGACCCGCTTACGCAGTTCTCGGCCTTCTCCAGAAGAATCTCCAGCTCCAGGGAGAAGTTTCGGCGGGACTGAGCCTGCAATCTCCACTGGTCTTGAACCGGCGCGCACACGCGTGGAATCAAGTCCTCGAAGCGTTCGACAGCGCGCTCGAAGTAGTCAATATCCTTCTTAAGCAGTCGAAGGAATTCTCCGTCGCCCACAGCGGACATGAAGCACCTCCAATTGCAATAATGCGCATAGCTGCAATTCGCTTGCCAAGCCCATCGCTATCTGTCGGACAGGAACAACTCGCCTATTTTCAAAATGGTAGACGGCTTCCCCTGTTCCTCAGGGCCGATGGCTTCTGGCATGTATCAACCCAGACGAGGCCATTCAGTTGCGCTGCGTGTAAAAATTTCGGGGGTCGCGCGTGGTGTACATCTGATCGTAGAAATACTAGCGAATGACATGAATTTTCACGGCCACTTTGAGCGTCTTCCATGTGTTGTCGGCAGTGTAGACAGGAACCGCGAGCGCTATCCCCAGAGCGAGGCATGCACGGTCTCCTAAGGACAGCCCAAGATGCCGGGTCCGTGTCACCAGATCGCCGGCAATCCTGGCTTGTTCCTCGTCAAACGGCACCACTTCTCTAACCGGGCTGGTAGCGTCTTCCCACGCTTGCTCGGAACTCCATCCCCGGCTCACCAGTTTGGTTTGTACTTCGGCAAGATTCACGGTGCTGCCGGCCGCACGCGCCAGCAGGTTGGGAGTCAACTTCTCCGCCCCTCGCTCACTGTTGATCACGGCCAGGATCGCGGACGCATCGAGCACGATCCTATTCATGCTTGGCGGCCTCGCGGCGTTCCGCGAGCAACTCATCCACCAGCGATGCGCCGCGCTTTACGTATTGCCGCGCGCGGCGTTGCGCCCGCAGGATGCGGCGCTGCTGGGTGGTAATGCGCAATTCGTCGTCTTCGATCCGCAGCACCACTTCATCTCCTACCTCGATGCCAAGCGCCTTGCGAAAGGAAGAGGGGATTACGACGCGGCCATTCTCGTTTACCCGCGTTCGGGTTTCCTCTGGCATGGCAACCTCCGGCTATAATGACATAATTGTAACATAATGTCATAATGAACCACTTCGTGACAGTCCCTCCAGGCTAATCTAATGGAGATCCGCAGACTGATCTTCTGCGGCCGGAATTGCCTTGAGCTGCACGCTCTTGCGCTCGCCCTCGTTCAGATGCAGCGCTTTCCCTTGTCCCTCGCAGCTTTTGAGGAATTCGGGATTGTAGTAAGCCTCGCCATCGATACTCTCCCAGGCGAAGAACATATAGTCGCCGGGAGGCAGGCCGCGCAAATTAAAGCGTCCGCGCTGATCGGTGACGCCTTTGCGATAGCGTTCGGGACAGCTGCGCCACCGTGCTTCGGGTACGGCGACGACGGTCGCATCGGCAACGGGTTCATCCTTCGAAGTGGTGACCACGCCCTCAGCCCCGGCTCCATTGGCGCTCGCCAGCAGATCAAGCGTAATGGCGCCGCCACTCACGTTGAAACCATACTCCATCGCGTCGCGGCTGCCCGCGGCAACCGACTTCAGAAACCAATCGGGCATCGCACTGGCGTCGGAAATCTGAACCGAATAATGTCCTGCTGGAACATCCTTCCACTCGAAACTGCCGTCAACATTGACGTGGGCCACGGTGGAAAAACCCTCTCCCAGGGTGAAGGCGCCGAGCGCGTCGTCATCGCCATCGGCGGAGCGCAGCAAAAGAAACATCTGTGCAGGATCGGGCCGGACGCCATTGTTGCCGCCGGCTTCCATACGCAGTCGGCCACGAATTGAGCCGCCGGACTGAGGAGCGAGCCGCAGACCTTCCACATTCGCCGACGTGACTTGCAGCGCCTGGCGCGCCATCATCGGCAGCGCGCCATTCTCCACCGTGGCCAGAATTGTGTAGGCTCCGGGAGAAACGCCGCGAATCTCGAAGCTGCCGTCCTTGTGCATTTCCGCGCCGTTCAGCACCAGACTGAAATCACGTGACTGCAGCATGATTGTTGCAGTGGCTCCCGGCAGAAGATTCACCACCGACCCGCGGATCGTCAGGCTGGGACTGGGCGCGAGCGAGAAATTCACCGGGAAATCATCGCCGCCGTGCAACTGGATGGACGCTGCCTGCCCGCGCTCCTTAGTGCCTGGGTAATAAGTAGTCTGGTAGGCCGCAGGCGCGGGCTTGTCCAACGGTGCGGCTCCGTTGTGAGGCGGCGCAGACGCGTTGCCGGCGGCTTCGATCAAACTTCTGAAGTCAGGCGGCGGTGTTACCGAAATGAAGTAGCTGCCGGCGGCAAGGCCAGCAATGCGGTATTCGCCCAGGTCATTGGTGCGCTCGGCTCCCACCTGCTCCCAATGGCTGCGTCCAGATAAGAAACTTTGGCGCAGGACAGCGACTTGCGCCTCGGGCACCGGATCGCCATCCTCGTCAGTAACGCGGCCCTCGACCACCGCCGCGGCTTGCAGGCGAATGATCAGGTCTTTCAGTTCCTGGCCAGTGGTCAGCGCGAGCACGCGGCCTTCGGTCCGGCGGTGGTGCTTGTCGACTTCCTGATAGCCGGTGCGTTCTATGAAAAGGCGATAACGTCCGGGCAGGATGTTCTCGATGCGGAAGCCGCCGTCCGCGCCGGTGATGGCTGTATAGTTTCCGCCTTCGCTCTGGCTCTCGGCGATCAACTCGATGAGTGCTTTCTTCAAAGGCTCGCTGCCAGGGTCCTTGGTGACCATTCCCGCGACGAGAGCCTTTGCAGGATGTGCGTCCGACGCTGCACCGGAAGCGGCATTGACGTTTGCGGGGGAACCCTGCGCGCACAGCGCACCACTTCCCAGCATAACGGTCAGTAAACATGCGCGCGCAAGCTTCATTTTGGATTCAATCGTGGTTGGGTCGGCCGAAGTACCAGACTCATTCTAACCCGGTGCGGCTTGTCTCCAAAGGGCAGTCTGCGGCGGGGTACGCTGCCGCTTATCCTCGCTTATTCTCTACAAACAACTTGATCCGCACCGCGAAGTGTGAAAAGGTTTCCTGCGGAGAGAGGAGTGTACGACGAGAATGAAAAAGGCGATGGCGGCTGCGGCGCTGGCTTTGGCGGTAATGAGTGTGGCACAGGCTCAGGAGGTTGCTGGAGACTGGATGGGCACTCTTGAAACTGGTATGGGTGATTTTCGCGTGGTGCTGCACATCACAAAATCGGCAGCCGGAGCCCTCACCGCCACCATGGACAGCCCCGATCAGGGGATTGGAGGCATGGCCGTGGTCCCCATCACCCTTGAGGGCACGAAACTGAAGTTCACCGTAACCGATGCCAAGGGATCTTACGAGGGCACGATAAAGAATGCCGGCACAATCGCCGGCAACTGGAGCCAGCCCAAGAAGATTCCGCTGGAGTTTAAGAAGACCACCACACCTCCGAAACTCGATCATCCGCCGGCCTCGCCTTCCGACATTGACGGCACTTGGGAAGGCTACCTGGACGGGCTTCACGGCAGGGTGCGCGTCTTGTTTCATATCAAGAACACGGGCGACGGCCTGACCGCCACCATGGACAATCCCGACCAGAACTTCAAAGGCTGGCCCGCAACCAAGGTGACGCGAAACGGAGCGTCGCTCACCATCGAGATGCAGCAACTGGAAAGCACCTTCCGCGGCAAAATCAATAAGGACCTCAACCGTGTGAGCGGCGACTGGCACCACGAAGGAGACGATCCTATGACCTTAAAGCGCCTGAAGGAAGACCCAGCGGATGCGCAGAAGGAAACTCCAACCCCCGCACCCGCCAAGAACTAAGAAGCCCGTGTAGAGCGGGCGAGGGCGCCCGCTGCCTTTGACTTTGACTCCTCACTCGCGCTGCGGGCGTGCGTTTACGGCCAGCGCTTGCGCGATGGGCGCTGATGTTACTCGGCCTGGTGGCTTGCGTGGGACCTTGGTTTGTAGTGCTGCCTCTGCCGTCCCCTTCGGCGCGCTTCGCTCGCTCAGGGCGGGCTCTTCGGGACTCTTTCCATCGGCCAACGCTTTCCCCGCACTTACGTGCGGGGCTAATGACTGCCCCCTCGGCTCCGCTCGGGGCAGGCTCTGCTGCGCGACTCCGCCGATAGCTTCTTCCCTTTCTTCTTTAACCTGGACTGATGCGGCTTGCGCTGGGGCTGGCGGATAGTCGGGGATGGCACGGACCATTTCGCTTTCGACGCGGTCGAAGCGGACGCGGCGGGCGTTGTGGGTGGCGATGCTGAGGGCGCGGAGGATCAGGCTGGCACGCTTCAGGTCGATGGTGTTGCGCACGATGGCGTTGAGGGTTTCCATGAGCGCGACCTGGATGCCTTCCTCATTTTCGAGCAGGGCCATGGGATGGATGCGCGATTTGGGCGGCGTGGGGACGCCGCGGATCATGCGCTGGTGGAAGTAGCAGAAGCGCTCGCCGCTCAGGGCGGGAGAGCCGCAAGGGTGTCCGGTGGCTTTGACGTGGGTGCAGATCTTGACGTTGGGGTGGCATGGCATACGGTTCAGACCTCGGAGAAAAAATATTGAGATACCTTTGAGTTAAGTTCTTTGCTTTGTGGTGATTGCGGGGATCGGGTATGGGCGAGCCGGGTAAAATCTTTTGAATCAA
>Ga0210405_10000182_pt1 | contig 89279 bp, 81 predicted proteins | sample IncBWH11MmetaG_FD_155492 | JGI IMG/M metagenome (GOLD analysis project Ga0210405, IMG submission 155492) | Forest soil microbial communities from Barre Woods Harvard Forest LTER site, Petersham, Massachusetts, United States - Inc-BW-H-11-M | ecosystem: Environmental > Terrestrial > Soil >... | reverse complement strand
TCTTAAACGCGAACAGTACAGCCGCGTCCCCGAGTTTCGCAACTTGAGCGACCTGGAAGCTGTAGTAGAACGCGACAATGGCCGCCGCTGCGATTCCGCCCGTCAGCAGCCACTGGAAAATTCCCGTGCCTTTACCGCGGCTCGACGCGGGCAGGCACTCAGCCAGATACAGGGGGACCACGACTCCAATGAAACCGCCGCTCACGCCCTGCAGGAGCCGGCCAAAGACCAGGGGTCCGTAGCCTTGCGAAAGCGCGATCAGGGGGATGCTGATGACGAACATTACGCCGCTCAGCGCCATCAGCGGCTTGCGCCCCATCCAGTCCGCCAGCAATCCAGCGAATAGTGTGGAAATCACGCTGCCGAGTAACACCGCGGCGACAACGATCGAGAGCTGGCCTCTGGACAACGTCGACGTCGCCTCCAGATACGGCAGGGCGCCGGCGATGATGCCGACGTCTACACCGTAGAGCAAGCCGCCGAGGCCGGCTACGAGCAGGAGAAAACGGTTGTAGAAAATCTTCTTGTCGTCGAGTACTGAGGAATTGCCGGATGAGAGTTCAGCAGTCATAGGTTCGCGGTCACCTGGATGCCAAGGAAATGCAAGTGAATTGTACACGTCAGGCCACCGCCTCAAGGCAGTCACTCATCGCGACTTAACCGTCAGCTACAATACCCAAGCCGCGCGGGAGTTGGACTGCGCGCTAGCGTAGAGAAACCCAGGTCAGAAGTCCGCATGCGATACGGGTTCATCATCGATAACCGCAAATGCATTGGGTGCCATGCCTGCACCGTGGCGTGCAAGACGGAGAACCATGTTCCGCTCACGGTGAACCGGACTTGGGTGAAGTATGTCGAGAAGGGGATTTTTCCCAACACGCGGCGTGTTTTTCAGGTGACGCGCTGCAATCATTGCGAGAATCCGCCGTGCGTGACCATCTGTCCGGTGACGGCGATGTACCAGCGCAAGGACGGCATCGTCGATTTCAGCTCCGAACGCTGCATCGGCTGCAAGGCGTGCATGCAGGCGTGCCCGTACGATTCCATTTACATCGATCCGGATGAAGGCACCGCGGCCAAGTGCCACTACTGCGCGCATCGCACCGAAGTTGGGTTGGAGCCGGCTTGCGTGGTGGTGTGTCCGGAGCACGCGATCATAGCGGGCGATCTCGACGCAGTCGATGGAGAGATCGCGCAGTTGCTGGCGCGCGAGCCGGTGCGCGTGCGCAAGCCGGAGCAGGGAACGCGGCCCAAGCTTTATTACATCGACGGAGACGAGAGTGCGATTGTGCCCACGGCGGCGCGGCATGAATCGATTTACATGTGGGCGGAGCGCAATCAGAAATTGCACGGCGGAGGCGCGCTGTATCCGCCGGATAGTCCACTGCTGCAGAAAAATGCGCTGGCGGCCTATGACGTTTCGCACGCGCGGCCATGGGGCTGGCAGGTTCCAGCCTATTGCTGGACCAAGGCGATCGGGTCGGGCGCGCTGGCGATTCCGGCGATTGCCATGCTGCTTGGGCGCTTGGGCGCGGACCGTTGGCGCGACGTGGCGCTGTCGACGATTGCTCTGGTGTTCACCGCGCTGACGACGGTGCTCTTAGTTTGGGATCTCGAACACAAGGCGCGGTTCCTGCGCGTGGTGTTTACGCCGCAGAGCAAGTCGTGGCTGGCGCGCGGAGCGTTCATTCTCATCGGATATAGCGGGCTGAGCGGGATGTTCTGGCTGGCGTCGGTGCTGGGATTGTCGACGGTTGCGTCCGTTTTGTTGTGGCCCACGGTGCTGGCTGGGTTTATGGCTGCGATGTATACGGCGTTTCTTTTCGGACAGTGCGAAGGGCGCGACCTGTGGCAGACCCCGCTGCTGCCGGTGCATTTGGTTGTGCAGGCGCTGATGTGTGGGGCGGCCGTGTTGCCGCTGCTGCCTGCGGCGGTGGGAGCATCCGCGCAGCTTCTTGCAGTCGCGAAGGTAGCTCTGGGGTTCACGCTGGTTCTGCACTTGCTGATAGTGGCGGCGGAATTCATGATGCCGCATTCGACGGACAACTCGGCTTACGCCGCGCGCCTGATTACGCATGGTCCGTTCAAGAACTGGTTCTGGGGAGGGACGGTCGGCGGGGGGGGGATTGTTCCCCTGATTCTTTTGTGGGTGGCGCCGCTTGATTTCTATAACGTCGCGCTCGCGGGCGTGCTCGCGCTTGTGGGACTGCTGATTTTTGAGTGGTGCTTTGTGATGGCGGGGCAGAGCGTGCCGAACAGTTGAGCGTAAGTTCCCATCTCTCGCAAAGGAAGCGAGACATGGGGCACCCTCTCACATTTCGCTCGAGGGGATGGAGATTCGATGAGTAATGAGTTCAAGCGCGATGGGAGCCATCTGGCTTACTGCCCTCCGGTGGAAAAGTGGGAGGACTGGACTGAGCTCGATCCCGAGGCTTGGCCGCGGCGCGTGGAGAAACATTACGATCTGGTGCCTACGATTTGCTTCAACTGCGAATCGGCGTGCGGGCTGCTGGCTTACGTCAACAAAGAAACTGGGCAGATCGACAAGTTTGAAGGCAATCCCATGCATCCGGCGAGCCGCGGGCGGTTGTGCGCCAAGGGACCGGCGACCATTAATCAGATTCACGATCCGGATCGCGTGCTGTATCCCATGAAGCGGGTGGGTGCGCGCGGGGCGGGGAAGTGGGCGCGGACTTCGTGGGATGAAGTGCTGGAAACGTTTGGTTCGCGGATTCGCAAAGCGATTCTGGAAGAGCGCGGCGAAGAGGTCATGTACCACGTCGGGCGACCGGGGCACGATTTCATCATGGACCGCACGCTGCAGGCGTGGGGAATTGACGGGCACAACTCGCATACTAATGTTTGTTCGTCGTCGGCGCGTCTCGGCTATTTGCTGTGGCATTATGCGGACCGGCCGTCGCCCGATCATGCCAACGCGCGTTTTATTCTTCTGCTCTCCGCGCATCTGGAGTCGGGACATTATTTCAACCCGCACGCGCAACGCATCATCGACGGAAAGATGGCGGGAGCGAAGCTGGCGGTGATGGACCCGCGCCTGTCGAACACAGCCAGCATGGCCGACTACTGGATGCCTACGTATCCAGGCACGGAAGCCGCGGTGCTGCTGGCCATGGCGAAGGTGATGCTTGACGAGAATCGTTTTGATGCCGCTTTCGTGAAGAACTGGACGAACTGGGAAGATATTGAGGTGGATGGTTTCCGCGCGAAAGGCCAGAGCTTTGAGGTGATGATTGAAACGCTGAAGAAACATTACGCGAAGTTCACGCCGCAGTTTGCTGAGAAAGAAAGCGGCGTCAAGGCGGAGATCATCGTCAAGACCGCGCGTGAGATTGCGAGCGCCGGCAGTCGCTTTGCGTCACACTTGTGGCGCGGCAGCGCGTCAGGAAATCTTGGCGGATGGCAGCCGGCGCGGGCGTTGATGCTGCTGCACGTGTTGACTGGATCGGTGGGAACCGAGGGCGGACACAATCTGAACGCTTGGAATAAGTTTGTTCCCAAGCCATTCAAAGTTCCTCCGCCGCAAAAGCGCTGGAACGAATTGCTGTACCCGCAGGAGTGGCCGCTGTGTACGCACGAAATGTCGTTTCTGCTGCCGCATTTCTTGAAAGAAGGACGCGGCCGCATCGAGGCGTACTTCACACGCGTATTCAATCCGGTGTGGACTTTTCCCGACGGTTTTTCGTGGATCGAGATGCTGCGCGATGAAGAAAAAGTTGGCCTGCACGCGGCGCTGACGCCCACCTGGAGCGAGACTGCATGGTTTGCTGATTACGTGCTGCCCATGGGCTTCAGCTCGGAGCGTCACGATTTGATGAGCATGGAATCATACGCTGGAAAGTGGATCGGATTTCGGCAGCCGGTGAATCGAGTGCTGCGCGAACGGGCGGGAGAAAAGTTCGAGTACACGTATCAGTCCAACCCCGGCGAAGTGTGGGAAGAGGACGAGTTCTGGATCAACCTTTCGTGGAAGATCGATCCCGATGGATCCATGGGCATTCGGCAATTTTTCGAATCGCCGTACCGACCGGGGGAGAAGCTCACCGTTGACGATTATTACGGGTGGATTTTTGACAACTCCGTCCCCGGGCTGCCTGAGACTGCAAAGAAAGAAGGGCTCACGCCGCTTCAGTACATGCGCAAGTACGGCGCATTCGAAATCACCCGTGATGTTTACAAGCAGAACGAGAGGCCGGTGGCAGCGGCCGACCTGGCGGACTCGAGAGTGGAATCGAATGGCGTGGTCACGAAGGCAGGGAAGCCGGTTGGGGTGATGGTTGACGACAAGGCGGTCGTGGGATACAACACGCCTTCGCGGAAGCTGGAGCTGTTTTCAAAAACCATGGCCGATTGGAAGTGGCCGGAGTTCACGCTGCCGGAATATTACCGCAGCCACATCCATCGCTCGGCGCAGGCAGCTTCACAGGGTCAGGAGGCGGATGATTTCGATCCGAAATACACGCCAGTGGTGGAGTGGCCGAAAGATTCGCGTGGCGATGTTTACACGTTGCTGCCGATTTTCCGGCTGCCCAATCTGATTCACACGCGGTCGGGCAATGCCAAGTTTCTATACGAGATTTCGCATAAGAATCCGCTGTGGGTGAATCCGGTGGATGCGAAGAGACTGGGCGGCGTGCGCACAGGCGACCTGATGAAGGTTCACACTGAGATCGGCTACTTCGTGCTGCATGCATGGGTTACGGAGGGGCTGACGCCGGGCGTGGTCGCGTGTTCGCATCATCTGGGGCGCTGGCGCATTAACAAAGAAGATCAGGTGGAGCGCATGTCGAGCGCGTGGGTCGATCTGAAGGAGGTCGGCAAAGGGCAGTGGAAAATGCGGCAGCTCGAATCGGTCACACCGTATGAGAGCGCCGATCCGGAGACCAAGCGCGTGTGGTGGAGCGATGCGGGCGTGCACCAGGATATTACGTTTCCGGTGCATCCGGATCCGGTCAGCGGGATGCACTGCTGGCATCAGATGGTGCGCGTGGAGAAGGCGGGGGCGGATGACCGCTATGGTGACATTTTTGTAGATACAAATCTGTCGTTCGCGGTGTATCAGCGGTGGAAAGCGCTGGCGCGCCCGGCGCCGGGGCCCGGTGGGTTGAGGCGGCCGTTGTGGATTCCGCGGGTGGTGCGACCGGAGGAAGCGGCGTTTTATATTAAGAAGGAGTGAAGGTTTGTCTTGCTCGCGGAAGTGGCGGCGAGACGCCGCCACGACAGCCGGCGAGACGCCGGCGCTACATCGGCGACCGCTACGGGCGGGACGATTTCTACAGCGGCAACGTAAATGAGAAAACTGAGCCGCTGCCCAACTGGCTGACGACGCCGATTGTGCCCCCGTGGGCTTCCACGATTACTTTGGCGATCGCCAGGCCCATGCCGGTGCCGGGCGCGGTGTAGCGCTGGTGCTGGCCACGATAGAATTTTTCGAAGATCAGTGACTGTTCGAACGAATCGATGCCGGGGCCGCGGTCGGCAACGCTGATTACCAGTTGGTTATCCCTCACTTCACTCGTTACTTTGATCGGAACTCCGGGATCGGAATATTTTCCGGCATTTTCGAGCAGGTGCATGAGCACTTCGCGAATGCGCTGCACGTCGATGCGAACTTTCGGTAGTGTGGCATCGGCAACAACTTCCACGGGATGAGTTTCCAGCGAGGACTTTGCGTCCTCCAGAGCGAGTTCGAGCGCGTCCTGAATCGCGTGCGGCTGCAGGTCGAGCTTGAACATGCCGGAATCGAGCTGCGCCATTTCCGCGGCCTCGCCAACAAGGCGGTTCAATCGGTCGGTTTCTTCATCAATGACCGTCAGCAAATCGCGCCGTCCTTGATCGTCGAGCGTAGCGCCCGACAACAGAGTCGTGACGCTGGCTTTGATGGAAGTGAGCGGCGTGCGGAATTCGTGGGTTACGGAATCGAGCAAAGCGGTGCGCAGGCGTTCATGTTCCTGCTCGGCGCGATTTTTGCTCAGAGCTTCGAGGGCGCGGGCGCGCTCGATTGCCAGCCCGGCCAGGCTTCCCAGAGCATCGAGTGTTTCGCGGGAAAGCTCGTCTCCCGTGACGCCCAGGGCTCCGATGGTGCGCATGCCCAAACGCAGAGGAACGTAGGAAACTCCGGCTTGCGTGATGGGTTCGCCGCGCAAGAGTGTGGAGCGCAGCACGGTTTCATCAAACTTGGCGTCGAGCGATGAGCGATAGACGGTCGGGTGATCGGGCGCCATGACCACAACGCTGCTCACCGAAAACGTCTCCTGGACATATTTCGGCAGAGCATTCAACAGTTCGAGAACGTTCTCCGAAGCCAGCAGGCGCTGGCTCAAACCGAAAAGGCGTTCGACCTCGCGGCGGCGTTGCTTCGCGCCTTCGGCCTCGCGGCGCGCGCGTTCCGCCAGATTGCTGGCCACGAGCGCTGTCACCAGGAAGGCAAACAGTGCGACCCAGTTTTGCGGATCGGCGATGGTGAAGGTTCCGATTGGCGGAAGGAAGAAGAAATTGAACGCGGCCGTGGCGCCGACGGCCATGACGACCGCGTAGCGCAATCCCCAGTAGGCCGATGTGAGGAGCACCGTTACTAGAAACATCAGCGCGACGGTGGTGTGATTGACGTGCAGCTTGAAATCGACCGCCGTAATCACGCCGATCGCCGCGAAGACGAAGGCGTAGCGCAGAAGGTGCGTCTGAATATCTCGCAGGAGACCGGATTTCACTTCCTCGTTCACTTCGTCGTTCACCCCCTAATTCACCCCCGCATTGTACGATGGAGGTGACAATTTCGACTTTGGGAAAGACAATAGCTGCAAATGAACAAGACGCCCGCCAAGACTCCGGAAGAATGGCTGCACGAAGTTTCGCCGGAAAAGCCGCGGGGCATCTTCAAGCTGTTTCTCGGCTACGCTCCCGGCGTGGGCAAGACTTACGCCATGTTGAGTGAGGCGATTCGCCGCGCCAGCCGCGGGGAGGATGTTGTGGCCGGGGTGGTGGAGAGCCACGGCCGAAAAGCTACCGCCGAGTTGGCGGGAAAGCTGGACCGTATCCCGCCGCGCAAACTCGAGTACAAGGGCACAACTTTTGAAGAGATGGACGTGGATGCGATCCTGGCCCGTAAGCCAGCGGTCGTGGTGATCGATGAACTGGCGCATACCAATATCGAGGGCAGCAAGCACGCCAAGCGCTATGAAGATGTGATGGAACTGCTGGAGGCGAAGATCGATGTGCTCTCCACCATGAACGTGCAGCACGTGGAGAGCGTCGGGCCCACGGTGCAGCAAATCACGGGCGTGCAGGTGCGAGAAACCGTTCCGGACTGGGTGATGCAGCGGGTGGATGAAATTGTTCTTGCCGATCTGACGCCGCAGGCACTGCAGAAGCGCATGGAGCGGGGCGATATTTATCCCGTCGACCGCGCGCAGCGGGCGCTTTCGCATTTCTTCCGCCCCGGCAACTTGATAGCACTGCGTGAGCTCGCGTTGCGGCAAGTAACGGGCGTGGTCGATCGCAGTCTCGACGCTTTCCTCGACAAGGATGCGACGCAACCCGCGCACACGGTGCGCGAACGCATCGGCGTGTGCGTGAGTTCGAATCCAGCCGCGCAATATTTGATCGCCCGCGGCTCACGCATGGCTCAGGCCATGGGAGGAGAATTCTACGTCTTCTACGTTGACGTCGGGCGCGACACGCGGCCGGAAGATCAGAAATCTCTGGCCGAAAATATTCGCTTCGCCGACAACCTGGGCGCCAAAGTCGTTCGTTGTACCGGCCGCAGTATCGCTGACGGGGTCGCGCAACTGGTGCGCGAACATCACATCACGCAGGTAATCTTTGGGCGGTCTGCGCGTACCGGCTGGCAGCGGTATTTGTACCTGTCGGCGATTCAACGGTTTCTGCGCGACTCGCCTTCGGTTGACGTCCACATCGTGACCCAGGAGGCGCGCTGATGGCGGACCGGCCGCACATCCTGGTGGTGGACGACGAGCCGCAGATCACGCGCGTGCTGCGCACCAGCCTGTCGGCTCAAGGTTATGACATTCGCATCGCCAACAGCGGCGAGATGGCGCTGGAGATCATGAAGGACTGGTCGCCGAGCCTGATCATTACCGATCTGTCAATGCCGTCGATTGATGGAGTGCAGTTGTGCCGCACGGTGCGCGCGGTTTCGCAGGTTCCGATCGTCGTGCTTTCGGTGCGCGACAAAGAGCAGCAGAAGGTGGAGGCGCTCGACGCCGGCGCCGATGACTACGTGACCAAGCCGTTCGGCATGAACGAACTGCTGGCACGAGTGCGAGCCAATCTCCGGCGCGTGCCGACGGAGAGCGAAGCGGTTGAACCTGTGATCGAGATTGGCGATTTTCGCATCGACACGGGCGCCCACAAAGTAATGGTTCGGCGCAACGAAGTGCGGCTAACCCCGAAGGAGTTCGACTTGCTGGTGTTTCTGGCGCGGCGTCCGGGCAAAGTTGTGAACCACCGTACTTTGCTGGGCGCGATCTGGGGCGGGCAGAGCACGGAGCAAGTGGAATATCTGCGCGTGTTTGTGGGGCAGCTGCGCAAGAAGCTCGAGCCCGACGCGTCGTCGCCGCGCTACATCGTGACCGAGCCCTGGGTTGGGTATCGTTTCGAGCCCGGCGAATAGCGCTCTCACTATCGAGCAGGCCTACTAGTAGTCCTTCTTACGACAATTCTACGAACCTTTTATTCAATCCTTACGCCTTTCGTCATCAAATTCATCAAGAGCAGACAGATAACACGGGTGCACGTCTCCCGAACCAGTCCGCTCGAAGAGATCAGCGAACACAGAAAGGGCGAGAAGCAAATGGCAACGATTCAGGATGTCTCGGCGGAACAACTGGCGAAGGCGTTTCATCACTACCGCGAAGCTTTGGTGCATAACGGGAGCTGTCAGGCAGATGAGGAAGAGTCGTCTCCGTGGGATCGCGCGCCGCAGGACGAGCGAAAATTAATGGTGGCTGCGGTTCGGCTGGCTCTCCTTGAACTGGCTACTCCCGCCGCGCACCCGACTGCCGGTCGCAAGTATTACGCCAAGCCGGGAGAGGCAGACTGGGGCTGCTGAAGCATCGTTTGGCAACGCGGTCTTGTTTTGGGCTCGGAACGAGTTTGAACGGCTTCCTTTACGAATTCCTTATGAACTCTTGATCCCGCTCTTACGCGCGGGGATGAACAATCGTGTTGAGAAGCATTTCAGAGAAAAGTGCGACCGGAACATCATGAGAGTTGCGCTGGCATTACTGTGCGTCGGTGCAGTGGCATTTCTGCTGCGTGTCCTGGCAGCTCTGTTGAGAGAAGGTGCGAGTTCTCCTCCGGCTATACGCGTTCACTTTGCGAAGTTCAATCCCTCCCGGCGAGGCGAACTCATAGAAATGACTATCGAGCCGAAAGCAATTCCATCCAGACGACGCGAGCGCAAAGTGATCTGATTTCAGCGGAGCGGGGTCGAGAAATCGACAGGGGAGACTAATGCAAGACGTTCTTTGGATTGCCGTCACTATCGCGTTTTTCGCGGCTTCGATCGCCTATGTGCAGTTCTGCGATCGGATGAAGTAGGAGAAAATCATGGACTTACAGTCAATCATCATGCTCATCATCAGCGCGGCGGTGACCGTTTATTTGTTCTACGCGCTGTTGCGTCCGGAGAAATTCTGAAATGACTCTGAATGGCTGGCTGCAGATCGTTGTATTTCTGGCGCTGATCTTTGCCGTGACCAAGCCGCTGGGCGTCTTCATGACGCGCGTGTTCGCCCGCGAGAAAACCTTTCTTGATCCTGTCCTGCGGCCGATCGAGCGCTTTCTCTATCGCGTCACCGGAGTTGACGAATCGCACGAGATGCGCTGGACCGAGTATGCGACCACCATGCTGGTGTTCAGCGCGGTGTCGATGCTGGTTCTTTATGTGATCCAGCGCGTGCAGGGGTGGCTGCCGTTGAATCCGCAGCATCTCGGCGCAGTGACCCCCGAGCACCTGGCGTTCAATACGGCTGCGTCTTTCACGACGAACACCAACTGGCAGGCTTATTCGGGCGAGACCACCATGAGTTACTTCACGCAAATGGCCGGGCTCGCGTTTCACAACTTCGCCTCGGCGGCGACCGGTATTGTGCTGGCGATTGCATTTATTCGGGGAATCGCCCGCCGCCAGATGAATACGCTGGGAAATTTCTGGGTCGATTTCGTGCGCTGCTGCTTGTGGGTGCTGCTGCCCGTTTGCATTGGGGGGTCGCTGTTCCTGGTTTCACAGGGCGTAGTACAGAACTTGAAGCCCTACGACACCGTGAAGCTGATCGAACCACAACAGGTGCAGCGTGTAGGCGCCGACGGCAGAGGCGTAGTGGATGCGAGTGGCAACCCGGTGATGGATCCCCTGACCACGCAGACGATCGCCCAGGGCCCGGTGGCATCGCAAGAAATCATCAAGGAATGGGGCACCAACGGCGGCGGATTCTTTAACGCGAACAGCGCACATCCCTTTGAGAATCCCACGCCGATTACGAATCTGTTCGAGATGTTTTGCATTTTCGCGATTGGCGCCGGGCTCACCTACACGCTGGGGCGCATGACCGGATCTCCGGCACATGGTTGGGCGGTGTGGTCGGCGATGGCGCTGCTTTTTCTTGTCGGCGTGAGCGTCGCTTATTGGGCGGAGGCGCAGGGCAATTCGCTGTATCCCTCGACCATAGCGCAGCATGCGACCCCCCTGCAGCCCGGCGGCAATATGGAGGGGAAAGAAACGCGTTTCGGCATCGCCAACTCCGCCCTGTTCGCCACGGTCACGACCGACGCCAGTTGCGGCGCCATCAACGGCTGGCATGATTCGTTCACGCCGCTCGGCGGCATGGTTCCGATGGTGAACATCATGCTCAGCGAAGTTATTTTCGGCGGCGTGGGTTCGGGCATGTACGGAATTCTCATCTATGTGGTCCTGGCCGTTTTTATTGCGGGGCTCATGGTGGGGCGCACGCCGGAATATCTGGGCAAGAAGATTGAGGCCTACGACGTCAAGATGGCGATGCTGACGTCGCTGGTCTTTCCGCTGATCATTCTCACGCTGGCCGGAATCTCAGTCGTGAAAGGCTTCGGGACGTCGGCGATCACGAATCCTGGGCCGCACGGTCTGAGCCAGATTCTCTACGCCTTTACGTCTTCCGCCGGCAACAACGGCTCTGCTTTCGCTGGCATCGGCCCGATTAACACGCCGTGGTATGACACGGCCACCGGGATCACCACGTTGGTTGGCCGGTTTTTCATGATCATTCCGATGCTGGCCATTGCCGGAAACCTGGCACAGAAAAAATATGTGCCGCCGTCGCTCGGCACGTTCCCGGTCACGACGCCGCTGTTTACGCTGCTGCTGATCAGCGTGATCCTGATTCTGGGGGCGCTCACCTTCTTCCCGGCACTGAGCCTGGGGCCGATTCTTGAGCACCTTCTCATGCACGTGGGAAAGACTTTTTAGGACGCGTTTTAAGAAAATATGGCAAGTCACCGCAAGTCGGTTTGGGACGTAAATCTGGTGCGCAGCGCCGTGTGGAGCTCGCTGCTCAAGCTCGACCCTCGAAATATGATGGGGAATCCGGTCATGTTCGTGGTTGAAATCGGCAGCGTGATCACGACCGTGCTTTTGATTCTGCGTCCGCATGAAGCCTTTCGCTTCAACCTGCAGATCACATTGTGGCTGTGGTTCACCGTGTTGTTCGCCAACTTCGCTGAGGCCATGGCCGAGGGCCGCGGCAAAGCGCAGGCTGAAACGCTGCGGCGGGCGCGGTCGGAAACCATTGCGAAGCGCGTTGACTGCAACGGAAAGATCGAAGAAATTCCCAGCGCCAAACTGCGCGCTGGGGATATGGTTTCGGTAGCCGCGGGGGAACTCATCCCGGGAGACGGCGAGATCGTCGAAGGCGTGGCGTCGATGGATGAATCCGCCATCACCGGCGAGTCAGCGCCGGTAATCCGTGAAGCCGGCGGAGATCGCTCGGCAGTCACAGGCGGAACGCGAGTGCTGAGCGATTTCATCAAGGTGAAGATCACGTCGAACCCGGGCGAGACTTTTCTCGACCGCATGATCGCGCTGGTGGAAGGAGCTTCGCGGCAGAAAACTCCGAATGAAATTGCGCTGAATATTTTGCTCGCCGGGCTGACGATTATTTTTCTGTTGGCCGTGGTGACGCTGCAGCCGTTCGCCATTTATTCCGGGTCGCCGCAGACCGTGTTCGTGCTGGTGTCGCTGCTGGTCTGCCTGATTCCAACTACGATTGGCGGGCTACTCTCGGCGATCGGCATTGCGGGCATGGACCGGCTGGTGCAGCACAACGTGCTGGCGATGTCCGGACGCGCGGTGGAGGCGGCGGGAGACGTGAACACACTGCTGCTCGACAAGACGGGGACGATTACGTTCGGCAACCGCCAGGCCACCGAATTTCTGCCCGCGCCCGGAGTGAGCGAAGCCGAGATGGCCGACGCCGCGCAGCTCTCGTCGCTGGCTGACGAGACTCCCGAGGGCCGATCAATCGTCGTGCTAGCCAAGGAAAAGTACGGACTGCGCGGGCGCGATTTCGCGGCGCACGAAGCGGAGTTTATCCCGTTCACTGCGCAGACCCGCATGTCAGGCGTGAATCTGGATGGCCGGCAAATCCGGAAGGGCGCTGCCGAATCGATTGCGACGTATCTCGAACAGAACAGTTCGGCGATGCCGGCGGAAGTTCGCGCCGCCGTGGAGCGCATCGCATCTTCCGGCGGCACGCCTCTGGTGGTCTCAGAAAACCGGCGGGCCATGGGCGTGATTCATTTGAAGGACGTGGTGAAAGGTGGAATCCGCGACCGCTTCGCGCAGCTGCGTGCCATGGGCATTCGCACCGTAATGATTACCGGCGACAATCCTCTGACGGCCGCTGCCATTGCGCGCGAGGCGGGGGTCGACGATTTTCTGGCGCAGGCTACGCCTGAGGACAAACTGAAACTCATTCGCAGCGAACAGGCGGGCGGAAAACTCGTCGCAATGACCGGCGACGGCACCAACGACGCGCCCGCGCTGGCGCAGGCGGACGTGGGCGTCGCCATGAATACCGGCACGCAAGCCGCCAAAGAAGCGGGAAACATGGTTGATCTCGATTCCAATCCCACCAAGCTGATTGAGGTGGTTGAAATCGGAAAGCAGTTGCTGATGACCCGGGGTGCTCTCACCACGTTCTCGATTGCCAATGATGTCGCCAAGTATTTCGCCATCATCCCGGCCATGTTCGCCGTCACATTTCCGGTGCTGAACGCGCTGAACGTTATGCATCTCAAGACGCCGCAATCGGCGGTGCTCTCCGCGGTTATTTTTAATGCGCTGATTATTATTGCGCTGATTCCGCTGGCGCTGCGCGGTGTGAAATACCGCGCCATGAACGCCGAGGCCCTGCTTCGGCGCAACTTATTTATCTATGGAGTCGGCGGATTGATCGCGCCCTTCGTAGGCATCAAACTCATCGACATGCTGATCACCGTAGCCGGACTGGCCTGAGGATTCTCATGAAAAAGCATCTCATCACCGCATTCCTGATGACCATCGCGACCACGATTCTGCTGGGAGTAATTTATCCGCTGCTGATCACGGCCGTGGCGCAGGTCGTGTTCAAGGACAAGGCGAACGGCCAGATTCGTTATCGCAACGGGGAAGCCATCGGTTCGCGGATTATTGGGCAGCCGTTTACGTCGGCGAAATATTTTCATTCGCGGCCCTCGGCCGCGGGCAACGGATACGATGCGGCCAACTCCGGCGGCACCAATCTAGGGCCCACCAACCAGAAGCTCATCGACCGCGTTCAGGCCGATGCCAAGAGCCTGCACGAAGAAAATCCCGCGCAGTTGGTTCCCGTGGATCTGATCACCACTTCCGCGTCGGGGCTGGACCCGGAAATCTCTCCGGCGGCGGCGGAGTTTCAGGTCCCGCGCATCGCTCGTGAGCGCGGCCTGCCGGAATCGACGGTCCGCGATCTGGTGTTCAAACATACGGCGCAGCGGGATCTGGGTCTGCTCGGAGAAGCGCGGGTCAATGTGCTCGAACTCAATCTTGCGCTTGACGATGTGGCGCCAAAGCCCTGAGTTGTTGAAATCACTCTGCCCGTGGCGGCATCTTGAGCGTAGCCGTTCTTCAGGCGGAGCGAAGGATCTCGCCCGGACCACGGACAGTTGCGAGAGTTTGGGTGTGCAAATCGACGTGAGATAATGGGGCAAATCCTTGGCCCCGTAGCTCAGATGGATAGAGCAGCGGTTTCCTAAACCGAAGGTCGGCAGTTCGACTCTGCCCGGGGCCACCATCCCGTCCAAATGAAGGCAAGCTAGTTGACCGCAGGGGATGCCGCGGTCTTTCACGTAGCTGTTGCCCGCTTCGCTGCTCGATAACGCCTCCGGCAATGCTTGTTTGCGAGAAACACGCGCCGAGTGTGAGGGTTGGTTGGCTCACTCGAAAGGTCTCGCACCAAGATATCTACGCCGAAAGATAGAGGGTCACACAAAACGGACGAGGAGCGGCACAATGTTGGGATTCGCTTGGAGGTGTTGTAGAGCACGCGCTGTACTGTGACGCAACCGTCCGAGTAATGGAAAATGGCCGCTTGGGAAAACTGAGTTATGCCAAATACTTCGCATGGGAACCATGCACGACGCGCAGCACCAATCATGCCCACTCTTCCGCCAGATCTTGCACCTTTTGCAGCAACGCCGCTGAAGCCCTGCCTGGGTGCCGTTTGCAAAAATCCTCCCAAAAAATAAATTTCGGGGGCATCAGCGAGATCGATTCTGCGTCGCATTCGGGCGCGAAACCGCCGGCTCTGTCGGGATAAAATCTCTCCATTCTCGCAATTTGTGCGTCCTCGTCCCCCTGGGTGGTCACCAGGCTTATTTTGTCTCCGAGCTCTGGCAGGCGACGAAATCGTTCCTCTGTGCTGGAGGAGGGATCATACCGATCTGAAATGGCACGAAATAGATCGATGCAATAGTTGGAGTACAGCTCGGAGTGTTCCTCAATCGCGTCCACCTCAAATCCCATAAACTCCTTCACGTTACGAGGAATGGAACCTCCGGGAAGGAAGTGGCCCTTGGGTCCCATGTACATATGGCCGTCGGCTGTCCGATGCGCATAGCTGTCCCCAAGCGCATGTAAGCCGAGGCCGAAGGACAGGTCCAGGTAGTGGTTATTGGCCAATTTCCGTAAATTGGCGAGCCGGCGCTTGGGTTCGCCTTGCGGATAGGGATCGTTGAAATCGATGCCGATCTTCGTACCCGCCGGCCGGAGTTTGCCGGAGTCCCTTCCGTTCAAGCAATGGAGACCCGCCTGAATCGAGTTGATATAGGAATCGAAGCGATCCTCCCCGCCAACCACTTGATCGCGGATCTTGCCAGCCGCTGGAATGGGAGCCGAGGCTGACCAGGCAAGTCCGGCGCAAGTCGCGTCCAAGTCGCAGACCTGGTCTGGCATCTGCGCGTAAAAGGCCAATGTTTCTGCACGGTTGTCTGATAAACCCACAAAGCGCGCGACCCAGTACACAGTATAAAAATGTCCCGCCGGGCCCCACGCGCGGATGGCCCGAGACTCATCCGACGACAGGTTCGGGCGCGGCTGCGCGGTTAGGAACGCCAATGCTGCTCGGTCGGCTTCTTTTTCTAAACCATCGGCCTCGATCTGTCGGTCGGCGCGGTTGCGAGGCCGAGTCTGCCCCAGCCTCTTCTGAACGATGTGCGCCAGCTCGTGGGCCAGTGCCCACATCATGCCGGTTTTGCCGGAGCGGGCGACCAGGTCGGAGAGGAAGATGCTATCGTCGGTCGCGAAGGCGAATGGAAAATGAGAATCGCGTAAGCGACGGTAGAAAAAGATCCTCATGCGCGATAAGTCCTGGTTAAACCATTCCTGGAACGGGCTCAGCAGTTGACGCTTTACAGCAGGCTCAATGAGCTCCGAAATTGGACATTCGTCGTTCGCTTGGCCAATCATCCGGGATCTCCTTCATGGTTCAAAAACGGCAATCATCATACGCCCATCCCGCTGTTCGCCGATAGTGTGAAGCAGCGCGGTTGGTTAAGAGCAAGAGTTTTCTCTACGCCTTCGGGGGCGGCTCCGCGTCCTCCGCCTGATGGCTTTCCTGCGACAACTTGCGCAACGACAGCCGTTCGTGATGCGCCAGCACCAGCCCGGTTGGCACCACCGAGGCAAACGTCACCAGCCAGAGCAGAATCCCGCAACTGGCCGCCAGTTCCGGGGGCACATCGAAGACGCTCGACAGGATCGCAATCGTCGCCATCTGCGATCCACCGCCTACCGCCGGCAACTGCAGCACCGAGCCCACCATGCTGGCGAAGATCAGAATCAGCAACTGCGAAACCGGAATCTCCAGCGCATCCATTCCGTAGGCGTGCGTCACTTCCTGATACGCGAGCGCAATCGTGTACCACATTCCCACCGAAACCAGCGCCAGCCACAGCAGCGACAGGGGCCCATGGATCGTGTTCAATCCGGTGCCAAATTCCCGCACCCTCAGGGCCAGCCTGCCGCCGAGATTTGAGGGAAAACGCTGGAAAATCCTCTCCACGAAGCGGGCTGCCGATTCGCCATTGCGTCCGATCAAGATCGCGCCCACCGTAGTCGCGACCACGATCGCAATCAGTACGAAACCGGCTTCGCGAAATTTCACGTAATACTCGGGATGCGGAATCGAAGGCAACGCGCTTGGCAGAAAAATGGCCAGCGCCATCAGCACGGCGAACGCTCCTCCGTCAAAAATGCGTTCCACGGCCCACACCGCCAGTTGCGACGAGACGGAAAGCTCCGTCCGGCGCGCGATCAGATACGGACGAATGAACTCTCCCGCCCGCCCCAATAGCGCCAGTCCCGCAAACCCGACCAGGGTTGGCGATATCAGTTGGGCCACCGTGGTCTTGGGTCGGACGGGCTTTAGGAAAATCTTCCAGCGCAAGGCTCGCAGCCCATACGCGAGGTAAATCAGCGCGATGCCGTGCAGCACATGGATTTTCTTGATCCGGTGGGTTTGGCTCCAGAAGGTTGCCCAGTCAAACGTCCGCCAATGGCGATATTGCAGGTAAACCAGAACGGCCAGGATGAGCAACATGACGATGCTGCCCAGAATTCGCTTTTTATCCATGAAGAGGGGACGTCGTTGTGCCGCAGCCTTCGCAACGCGAAGAGGAAACGACACTCACCAAGGTAAACGACCCAGCCACAGGGGTCAATGTGGGGACAGCCGCTCTCGCTTTCCACCGAGTTGCGAGGAACCTAAGGGTTCGTCGGAGCCGGGCTCGCCTTGGCTTGGGCCACCCTTGAATTATGTTCTTTGCTCTTGGGTCGTGGAGCCTTCGCGGTGGCAGCCTTCTTGGATGCGGTGGTCCCCGGAGACGAAGCGGCACCTGCCTTCTGCTGCGCTTCCTTCTTCTTATTAAAATCCCGGACCACTCGCGCCACGTAAGCCCGTGTTTCGTAATAAGGAGGCACGCCGCCGAATTGTTCTACACGCTGTGGCCCGGCGTTGTACGCCGCCAGTGCCTTCACCAGATCAAAGTTGTAGCGCTCCAGCAATTCGCGCAGATACTTGGTTCCCCCCTCAACGTTCGCCTGCGGGTCGAACGCGTTCGGTACTCCCAGTTGCGATGCGGTTCCAGGCATCAACTGCATCAGCCCTTGCGCGCCCTTGGGCGAGACCGCGCGCACGTTGAAACCGCTCTCTGCCTTGATCACGCTGTTGACCAAGTCTGGATCCAGCCGGTAGCGCCCGCTCGCGGAATTGACCACGTCATTCAAATCCACCGCGCTGGTGGTGGGGAAGACCGATGCAGCGGGAAACACCGACGCGCTGGGTGCCCCATTTCTCGCGTCTTTCGCGAGAAATGGGGATTTTGATTTCTCTCCGGAAGCCGGCAATTCCGGCGCTGCTTCAAAATGTTCAATCTCTGCGGTGGGAACATCGACGAAACTCGAGCCATCGGCCGTCAGATACAACCGAGTCGTGTCCCCCACGACCTCGTGCCGCTCATGCCGAATGGAAAATCCATTCCGCAGCACCGCGACTTCACCAGCAAAGCAGGGAAGTGCCGCCAGGAGCGTCACCAGGACGCCGAGACCGAGCCGAACTGAAGTCAGAACGCGCATCCGCATTTGCCAACGACTAACGACTAACGACTAACGATCGCCGATCCCAGAGCCAAATCTATCGCCGCCGCAATGCCGCAATCATCATTGCCGCGGGTCACCGTCCACCCGCGCTTGCGTAATTCCTCGCAGGCATTCCCCATGATAACCGGATGCCCGGCAAACTCAAGCATTTCAATGTCGTTGTGATTGTCACCGACGGCCATGACCTGTTCGCGCCGATACCCGCGATGCGCCGCCCACCGCTCCAGCGCGTGTCCCTTGGAACACCCGGCATTGAGCACGTCAATCATCGACAAATCGCGCTCCGGATACTCGGTTCGCAGCACGGTCACGGTCCCATCCATGCCTGCGCCTTCGAGGGCCCGCAGCGCCTGGCTCATGCGTGCCATGGTCCCGCAAAACATTGCCTGCACCGGATCGCTGACCAGAGCGCTCTCGATCGGCACCATAAACTCGATGTACTCCATGTTTTTCTCGAGCCAGCGCCGGATGCTGGCTCCCAGGTCATCCATGTGTTCGAGGACGATCGCGCCCTTGGTTTCCTTGTCAAAGGTCAGAACGGTATGCCCGCGGAATTCTTGCATGGCCCCGCACAGCCGGCGGCAAGTTTCCGCCGGCATCAGGTCGCGATGAAAAGTCTCACCGGCCAGCGACCGCGTGACCGCGCCATTGGAACTGATCAGCCACAAGTCGAATCCAAGCTGCCGCGCGATAGGCAAAGCGAACGTATGCCTCCGCCCGGTGACCAGCACAATCTCGATGCCAGCGGCGTGCGCCCGCCGCAGCGCCTGCAGATCGCCGTCAGAAATCTGAAATTGTGGATTGAGCAGCGTACCGTCGATGTCGGTCGCCAGCAGCCGGATGGGAGGCTCGAAAATATTCACTGTCTATCTTAACATCCGGATTCAGAAGTCCCGAAGTCATCGACGACTTGTGCGGGTGAGTGGATCTGCCTCGCCCGCCGCGGCGCGAGCGACACGTGCGCGCGACAGCCGGCGAGACGCCGGCGCTATCAATTCAAAGGCCATCCCTTGACACCGATCATGCATCAGGCAAAATAGAGATTGTCGCCACGTCGCCGTCCGTTGAGGTTCCGATCATGTTTCGTCGCAGTCCGCTTCTTGCTGCTCTCGGGGCCGCGTTCCTCGCGATGATGATGACTTCCTGCGGATCGCCAAGCATCCCCAATGCCGGCCGCGTGCTGCTGGCGATCGCAGTCACGCCGGCGTTCGCCGACGCGCAGCAGTTCGGCGGACAAGTTGTCTTCACCGCGACTGGAACTTTCAGCGTCGCGCCGTCTCCCGCCCCGGTCACATTCGCTCTACCCTACACCGGTGGATTTGCGGTGGCGCCCAACAGCTCCAATCAAGTGATCGCCAGCATCGTCTCCACCGGCACGGGAACCGCGACCGTGCAATGCGAGGCAGGGATGTCCGGTACCGTCGAAGTCGGCGCCACCGCGTTGGCCAATAATGGCACCTCCACCATCGTTAGCGGCGCCGCCCAAATCACCTGCCCCTGATCCGTATTTGAGAGACAATCTAGGACTGCGCCGGCAATCGCGCCAGCAAGGCGCTGGCTTTGCGAAACCACGGCCGTTCGCGGCGGCGAAGATATCCTGGCATGGTCGGCTTCTTGTCGAGAATCTTTTGCGACCATTGGCGGGCCTCGGCAGCGCGTCCCTGCGACTGCAGAAAGAGCGCGTAGTAGTAATACGTCTCGGAGATGGTGGAAATCCGGGTCGCCTCGCGAAACATCGCATCCGCCTTCTCGGGCTGGCCGGTCTGCGCGTAGGCCCAGGCCAGCAGCCCTTTGGCGCGATGAAAGTCGTAGTCGGGATCGGAAGTGACGGCGCGCTCCAGGTCAGGTACGGCGGCGGCGAAGTCCCCGAGTTCGATCTCGGCGACGCCGCGGCGGTAAAACGGATCGGGATGGTCCGTTCGCGAGGAAATCGCTTTGTCATACGCGGCCCGGGCCTGTGCGTAGTTGCCGTCGTCGAGATACAACAGCCCGAGTTCTTCGTAGTTTCCGGCCGAAGGATTGTCGAGGATGATGCGCTCCAATTCGCGAATCCGCCGCCGCCGCGGAAAAACTTGCAACGAACCTCGCAGCAGCCCTGCGTCGGGAATGACTTCGACGACGATGTAAACCAGAGCTCCGATGGGGTGAATCAGGATCACCCATATCCAGAAATAGTCCGGCCGCCGCCGGATGAAGTGGACGATGGCCACAATCCGCAGCAGAATACCCCACCACGAAAAAGCGAAGAAGAGGAACGATCCCATAGGGAAATCGCACTATAGCATGCGGGCGCTCGGTTAAGGTTGTTCGTCACAGGATGGGAGTATTTTTCTGTGGGGGCTGTGGAAAAGCCCGGTGATTGCAGAACTCTGAAGATTCGCAGACCTCTGGGGCGGCGGGGCGGGATTGAACCGCCCTCTTCCGGCCGGCTTAGACCGGACGTTTCACCAGGACTACTTCCGCCGCGCCTCTGGACGTTCGCATAACTATTCGATGCCTGACTGACTACCTGGGACTTGTTACGAAATCAGGAACTCCAGCAACGTCGTGAGAGGACACTACCTCCTGAGCGGCGCCTTTTCCCAGTCTTTGTAGAAGATTCTATCTTTCGTGGTGATTGCAGGCATGAGATATTCTCCTTACATTGTGGCAGAGATTTCCGTTTCTCCTGCGCCGACGGAGCGTTCCTTGCGATTGTAGGGCGTGGTCCCTTCCGGCGGAAAGGCGAAATCGTTCTTACCTCCTGGATCACGACGGGATCGGGCATGGGGATACTCGGAATGACTCGTCGTCTGCGAGGCGCTGCCTGGAACGAACTCCAATTCTGATTGTTGATCGAGCACTGCTGGCAACGGAGAGAAAGTGAAACCGACTGCGTCCTCGAGTTTGTGGCGGCCTCTGCGAGTAGCGATTTTTCGCAATCTATTAATCGCCGACGTTATTTCAGACTGCGGAGCATTCATGCAGAACGTGGGCGCCGCATGGTTGATGGTGTCACTCGGCGCCGGGCCAGTTTATGTCGCGTTGACGCAGACGGCCGCTTCTTTGCCATACTTTCTGCTGGCCCTTCCTGCGGGGTCTGCGGGCGATATCGTCGACCGCCGCCGGCTGATTCTTTTCACCGAATCGTGGATGATGGGCGTCGCGTTGCTGCTAGCGATTTTGACCATCGCCGGAGTGATGTCGCCCTGGCTGCTGCTGGTACTGACGTTTGCCCTTTCCGCGGGGGATGCGTTTGAAACTCCGGCCTGGCGAGCAGTTCTACCTGAGTTGGTGTCCAAAGAGGACCTGGCAGCGGCATCTGCGCTCAACGGGATTGAATTCAACCTGGCCCGAGCGGTGGGGCCCGCACTGGCTGGCGTGATCATAGCCGCTGCCGGTGTCGCCACTGCATTTGCGGCGAATTTCGTATCGTTTTTCGGCGTCATTCTGGTCGTCGCCCGGTGGAAGAGGCCGGTTCGCAGGAGGGGCGCGCCGCCGGAGTCGTTTTCGGGAGCCACCGTCGCGGCCATTCGCTATGTCGGCCACTCCCCCGCGATCCTGACGGTATTGCTCCGAGCCGGCGTCGTCATGTTCTTCTCCAGCGCATTGTTTGCCTTGCTGCCGACGGTGGCGCGAAGCTTGAATCAGAACGCGACCGGCTATGGGCTGTTGCTGGGATGCTTTGGGGTGGGAGCAATCATCGGTGCTTTGATCATGCAGGCGGCGCGCGCCCGGTGGTCCACGGAAGCTGTCGTGTCGACCGGTGTAGTCCTCATGGGGTTGGTGATTGTCGTGATGAGTGGCTTGCACCGGTTGAGCGCTCTGGCTGCGATCATGTTGATTGGCGGTGCGGTTTGGGTGACCTTCATTTCTCTGATCAACGCTCTGGTCCAGAACCTGGCGCCGGATTGGGTAAGAGCGCGAGTGCTGGCCATCTTCATCCTGGTTTCGCAGGGAAGTTACGCTCTCGGGACAGCGGCCTGGGGTGCGGTCGCGCAACAATCCGGGATTCGAGCCGCGCTGCTCTACGCTGGGATTGGGACCATCGCGACCGCATCATTGGCTCTTTTTGCGCAGCTTCCGGAATCGACCGCGGATCTGAGTCCCTGGAACCACTGGCGCATGCCCGTCGTCATCGGGGAAGTTGCGGCTGATCTTGAAGGAGGACCGGTATTGGTTACGGTCGAATACACCGTGCTTCAAAAATGGACGGCGGAATTTCTTGACGCGATGCACGAATACGGTCGGATACGGCGTCGCGATGGCGCGTTTCGCTGGGGAATTTTTCGCGACACTGAAGTCCCGGATCGCTATTTAGAAATTTTCCTGGTGCATTCCTGGGCCGAACATCTGCGTCAACACGAGCGGCAAACCCAGGCCGACAGCGAACTGGAACGGCGGATCTACAGCTATGTGACTGGGGAGCCGACGGTGCGTCATCTAATCGATCCGAGCGAAACACAAACATAGCTTCGATTCGAGCCCGCCGCAAGTTCGTTTTGCCACACGAACGCGGCAGTGCTAGACTGCGCGAATGGCTACCCCAAAAAAGAGCAAGAAGAAGTCAACAGGTTCGAAGAAAAGCGCCAGGACGAAGTCGCCGGCGAAGCCGACAGCGCGGAAGCGGAAAACCGCTAAGAAGTTGGCAAAAGCGAAAACCGTTTCGAAGAAAGCCGCCAAGAAGAAGGCACTGGCGAAAACACCGGCGAAGAAAACTCAGAGCGTAGCCGGCACGACGAGTCGGAACCAAAGCCCACGGCCGCGTTCATCGGCATTCTCCCCAGAGACCTCGGGATTGGAATCAGGAGATCTGCAGGGCTTGTCCAACGTGGAAAGCGTCGATTCTGAGAGTGTCGATGAATTGTTGGAAGAAGGGAACGCGTTCGAGGCAGGGGTGGTAGCGGGAGTCGAAGACTCCAGAGGGCGCGAGGGGAAGGAAGTTCGTACCCGCGAAGTGCCCGAAGACGACGTGCCCGGCGAATATCTGGACGAAGAATAGCCGGAGATGCCCAATCCGATCAGCGGCCGAGTGTACTCAATCGCGGTCTCAGCAGACATCTTCTAGGCGCTTATGCATATCGCAGTGCGCATCGCGTTGTTTGGAGGGCTTGCGCTCGCTCCGGGTTTGTCCTTCCCTCAAAGCGGGACTCCCCCCATCTCCACTTGCCACCCAGACCTTGCCTGATTCTGCTTTCCAGAAATCAGCGAATGATTATTTTGCCGATTACTCCAAGAAAGACCTCCAAGCAATGAATATATGGCAACGGCAAGCGACGAGTCCCACCTCCGGGCAAGACACAGCAAAATAGTCAGCACCTTTGGAGATTTACCGGCCACTGCTTTCCGAGGCCCAATCATCCGATGACAGGCTTGTGCACTGAACCCAGGAGGATGGCCTGGGCTACCCGGAGATCGTGCGTGCCCTGCTTGCCGCCCAGGCCGATGTGAACGCCAGGACGGGTGACGGCAGGACGGCACTTTTGTTTGCGGCTCAAGGTAGGCAGAAGGAGACTGTGCAACTGCTCAAGGCGGCTGGAGCAGTCGGACAGTAAGGCGGGGAACTCCTGCACGGCGACTGCGCGGGCGGCCCAAAATGCCCAATTCCGCTCGCTGGCTGCATATCAAATGCGACCTGGGACCGGTCGGTCTCATCCAACTGCTTGTATCGTGCGGTCAGCGACCGTATTATCGGGGAGCTGACACTGCCAAGGAGCAGAACGTGCGTAAAGGCGAGCAGACACGGCAAGACATCATTCGTAAGGCAGCGCCAATCTTCAATCAAAAAGGGTACGATGGCGCTGCACTTTCCGATCTCATGCGAGCCACTGGTCTGGAAAAAGGCGGGATTTACCGGCACTTTGAGAGCAAAGAAGAACTTGCGGGAGACGCCTTCGAGCACGCCTGGAAAGTTGCAATGGATGCGCGCTTCGAAGGAACAGAGAAGATCCCGAATACCGTTGATCGTCTCAAACAAATCGTGCGGAACTTTCGCGACCGGCGTACAGGACTGGTGCCGGGAGGCTGCCCGCTATTGAATACGGCCATCGATTCCGACGATGGCAATCCTCAGTTGCGAGCCAAAGCCCGTCAGGCTCTCAGTTCCCTGCTTGATCGTTTGCAATCAATTGCCGAGGAAGGGCAACGACGAGGCGAGGTGCGTGCCGATGTCGATTCGGCGAAATTGGCCACCTTGATTGCGAGTACGCTTGAAGGCAGCATAATGGTGAGCCGTCTGCAGAAGAAGGAAGAGCCTCTTGACCTTGCCGTCCGTCATCTGGAGGAATATCTCGATACTAAAGTTCGTGGCAGGAAATCGAAGGCCGGAGCCGGCAAGTCATGAGTGCTCAAGAAAGCTCCTCTGAACCCGACTTTAGGGAGCGGACAAGAACGAACGATGTTCCAATCGCGCGTCTGATTGGATTTGAGGTGAAAGACATTGCTGACGGACGGGCGACGGTCGTCTTAGCGGCCGGACCACAGCATGCAAATCCCATGGGAACGCTGCATGGCGGGATTCTTTGCGATATTGCTGATGCCGCGATGGGCATAGCGTTTGCAAGTACTCTCGCACCCCATGAATCCTTTACGACCGTGGAATTAAAAATCAATTTCTTTCGACCGGTCTGGCAGGCGCAACTCAAAGCCGAAGGAACGGTCGTGCGGCGGGGCCGAACGATCGGCTACGTCGAGTGCACCATCACCGACGAGGAAAACCGATTGATCGCGAAAGCGGCTTCCACATGTATGGCACTTCGCGGCCAGAAGGCCGAAGGCCGGTAATCCTCTTAGTGCATCGTTGATATCTGCTCATAGAACAGATCTCCAGGCTAGCCCCCAATCATTCATATTTGTCCGGTCGAACTCGTCAAACAACTTTTCTTGCTTTTTATGCGACCGCTCGGTCTCATCCGTCATCTGATCGAGCTAAGAGGCAGACATGACGAACGTTGATTGGAGGCCCTGATGCCAGAGTCTCTCGACAACCCGATCTGGTTCGCGCTGACAACGGAGCACCGGCTCCTCGCCCGCTCGCACGGCCTCGCGCGACGATATCCGCCGGACGTTTCACCGCTGGTGGCTTTACTTCATCCCACGAATGACGCATTCGCCGATTTACAGCGGCTGGTCAGTCCCGGCGAGCACGTCGCGCTATTTACCGCCAGTCCGCTCGATGTGCCCGGCGACTGGCAAGTCGACCGGTCTCGTTGGATCGAGCAGATGATCTGTGAGGCTTTGCTAGCCCCAGCGCGTGTGGCGCCGCTTCCGCTTGGCACGACGGACGTCCCCGAAATGCTGGAACTCACCGCTGCCACTGAGCCTGGCCCGTTCTTGCCACAAACCATCCAGATGGGAAGTTATTTTGGGATTCGCGCGAACGATGGGCGGTTGGTCGCAATGGCTGGCGAGCGACTACGGTCCACCGCATTTAGCGAAATCAGCGCGGTGTGCACTCATCCCGAATTTCGCGGCCGCGGATATGCGCGGGAGCTGACGACGTTTCTCGCAGCTCAGATTCTGGCGGCGGGAAAGACTCCTTTTCTTCACGTCAAGTCTGAGAATGGCGCAAAAGTGGTTTACCAACAAATTGGATTCCGTTTACGCGCGGCAATATATCTAACCGTGATTTCGCTCGTTCAGTGAAAGGCGGGTTATATGAAGCTTGTAAAAAGAACACTTTCCTTCTCGCTGCTTGCGAGCGCGATGCTGCTCGTCGGAGAGATGGATTTCGGAAGGCCGGTCGAGGCACGAAGTCTGGTTCAGAACTCTACGACGGAGACCAGCGATACTACGCAAGGCAAAATAGCACGGGCGATGTCCGCCGGCCCAGATGACATCGCCCGATCAGCTCGAATCATCGACACCGATGCGAAGGGCAATACGGTAATCCTGCGCGAGGGCAGCAACGGTTTCACGTGTATGCCTGGAAACCCCAAGGTGATTGGGGAGCCGCCCATGTGTGTCGACGCTCCTTCGTTGCAGTGGTTCGCCGACGCCAAAGCCCATAAACCCAAACCGACGAACACGGTCCCGGGCATCACTTACATGCTCGCAGGTGCTACGCAGAGGAGCGATACAGACCCCAATGACAAAACCAGTCCGGCAATCACCGTGGGGCCGCACTGGATGATCATGTGGCCGTTCGATCCGAAGACTACAGGACTGCCGACCACGCATAAGCCGACTGGAGCCTACATCATGTTTGCCGGATCGCCGTACGCGCATGTGCACATCATGGGACGTCCATAAAACTAGAAAACGACTAGCTCGTCGGTGCGTTCCGTGGTCATGAACTGTTAAAACAGATCGCCAGTTAAACGACGGGTGTATTCGGGCATCTTTGACAAGTCTCATGCAATCGCGAAGAGATTCGCATTGTCCACTTGATGGAGAAGGGCGTATGAACAATCACAGTAAAGAAGAATCTGTCAATTCCCGTCGTTCGTTCATTGCCGGGTTTGGCGGCGTACTGGCAACCGCTGCTGCCCTCAGAAGAACAATGTTTGGCGGAGATCCTAAACGCGAAAGTCTGCAGGTTCCAGCAAGTCCGCCGCCTCGGTATACGGAGCATCGTATTCCGCGAGACGGCGTTTCCCTTCATGTAGAAGACCACGGCAGCGGTAAGCCGGTGGTGTTGTTACATGGTTGGCCAGACTCTTCTTATCTTTGGCGCAACCAGATTCCATTTCTTGTCGCGAATGGCTTCCGCGCCGTCGCACCGGACCAACGTGGCTTCGGGCGCTCCGATCGGCCAGAAGGAGTGGCCGCATATTCCCTGCAGAACGCGGTCGCCGATTTGGTCGGTATTCTCGACGCGCTAGGTATCGAAAAAGCGGACATTGTTGCTCACGACTGGGGAGCCGCTGTGGCTTGGCTCACGGCTGCTGCCCACCCGAATCGCGTTCGCAGGCTTGTCGTTCTTTCGGTGCCACATCCACTTGCCCCATTTACGTTGCGGCAGCGGGAGATGGCCTGGTACATGCTGTTTTTCCAGTTCGAGGGAATCGCGGAGGCCTGGCTGCAGCGCGACAACTGGGCGCTGTTCCGCGAAATGCTCCGAGGCAATGGTGATATCGATCGTTACATCTCTGATCTGTCCCGACCAGATGCTCTAAAGTCATCGCTCAAGAGGTACCGGGCGAACGTCGCTCCGCATCTTCCGGAGTCGCCTCGCACACTGCCGCCCGTGGAAGCTCCAACGCTCGGCATCTGGTCCTCAAACGATCACTACCTCGACGGTGAACGCATGAAGATGTCGGGACAATTCGTGAAAGGACGGTGGCGCTACCAGCAGATTGATGACGCCAGCCACTGGATTCCATTGGACGCGCCCGACCGGCTGAACCGGCTCCTCATCGAGTGGCTGGGCTGAAGTGAGAAACAATTGGCAGCATGAATATTGCGATTAGCGGCACCGGACTTGGCTATTGGCGATCTGGTTATGACCACTTGATGGTCAAACCGCAATTTCATCCAGTAAAGGACAACGCATCGCTCGAGATGCAGAAAGTGAAGAGAGATTCAAGTGGGAAAAACATATAAAGCAGTCGAGGTCTCGGCACCCGGCAGCCTTCGCATAGTCGAACGAACAATTCCTGAACCCGGGCCTGGCCAGGTTCGCATCCGGGTCGAAGCATGCGGAATCTGTCACACTGATGCCGCCACTGTGATGGGAGCCTATCCCGGATTAACTCTGCCGCGTGTTCCAGGACATGAAGTTGTCGGCCGCCTTGAAGCTCTGGGCGCCGGCGTGTCCAAATGGAAAATCGGTCAACGGGTTGGTGTCGGCCTAGTCGCCGGAGAAGACGGAGTGTGCGAGTCGTGCCGGCGCGGAGACATCGTGAATTGTAAGAGCCCTGTAGTGTCGGGAGTAACCATGGATGGTGGGTATGCGGAAGTGATGGTCGCGGAAGCGCGCGGCATCAGTTCTGTGCCGGATGAACTCACGTCCGCCGAGGCCGCTCCTCTCCTCTGCGCGGGGATTACAACCTACAACGCTCTTCGCAATGCCGGCCTGCGCGGCGGAGATCTGGTCGCCGTACAGGGCGTTGGTGGACTTGGGCATCTTGGCATCCAGTTTGCGCGGCATATGGGATTCCGCACGGTCGCAATCGGGCGTGGACGCGACAAGGAAAAGCTGGCGAAAGACTTGGGAGCGCACGTCTACATCGATACCACTGCCGAGGATGCTAATGCGGCCTTGCAGCGAATGGGCGGGGCAAGGGCGATTCTCGCCACCGGAACCAGCGGTGATGCCATGGGAACACTTGTGTCCGGTCTTGCCGCCCGCGGCAAGTTCATCGTGGTGGGCGTACCGCAGGACGAGCTTAGGTTGAATGCGTTCCCGCTCGTCTTTGGAGGGCGCTCGATCTACGGGAGCCTGACGGGAACGCCGATTGATGGGGAGGATACGCTTGCCTTCAGTGTTCTGGAGAACATCCGACCGATGATCGAGACAGTGCCTCTCGAACAGGCTTCCGATGCTTACGCTCGAATGATGCAAGGCAAGGCCCGCTTCCGCATGGTGCTGGTTATGGGGCAATAGGGACTTTTTGGCCGATCAGCAGAGGTAGGGGCCGCATGGCTTCCACATCAAGGGCAGCCATAACCCGCGGGAGCATAAGCATAAGCAAAGCTGAGACCGAATCGATCTCAGAATAAGCCCTCTTTCTCGATGTCCATCCTTGATGCAGCCCCGGCAATCGGCCATCTCCCTGGCGCCGGGGAGACGCCTTGACTCTCAGAGTGGCCACCGGCACGAACAGCAGCGAAGTGCCGCTTCCGTCAGCGGCCAGAACCAGGGCTGTTTTTCTGACAGAGTACTGAAGAGACCGTGTGGTCGCAGAATATTCCCGAAGGACGCCCTTCAACACGAGCGCAACCTAGTCCGTTCAATTCTTAACCGTAACCAGTTCACAAAGAGTTGCCGTAAGGATTTCCTCTCTCGCGTTTTGCATTTCCACTTCAGAACGTTGGCGACGGAATTGCTGGCTGAATCCTCCTTGTGGGTCTTTCATCCAAAGCAGAGTGCAGCAGGTCTGGGTGCGCGCAGCGTTTACCATAAGCGAGGAGCCCGGTGGATGTTTGAGAGTATTCTTTGTCAAGTTACGGAACATGATCCCGACGTTCTAGAGTCCCTAATCGCGCTCGCAGTTGAAATTGCTCGCGAAGGCCGAGAGGGAAGGCGCGTTGGCGCCGAGGTGTGCATCAGCCGCTGGTTCGGCTCAGTATGTGTGCCACCGAAGCCAAGTTTCATCTAGCGACCGGCGATTCGACATTGCACAACAACTGGAACGTGCGGAGCCAGTCCTTGACGTCTATTTAAATATTCCCCGGGATGCATTGCATGAAGAAAATTGGCCTCCTCTCATTCGGTCATTGGACACCTTCACCGCAGTCACGAACGCAGTCCGCGGCCGACGCGCTCCTGCAGTCCATTGACCTCGCCATGGAGGCCGAGCGCCTCGGAATGGACGGAGCCTACTTCCGCGTTCATCACTTCGCGCAGCAACTGGCATCCCCCTTTCCACTACTCGCGGCGGTCGGTGCTAAAACGCGAAAGATTGAAATTGGCACCGCCGTGATCGACATGCGGTACGAGAATCCTCATTACATGGCGGAGGATGCCGGCGCTGCGGATCTAATCTCTGGCGGCCGACTGCAGTTGGGAATCAGCCGGGGTTCTCCCGAGCAGGTCATCGATGGTTGGCGCTATTTTGGCTACCGCCCGACAAAAGGCGAGGACGATGCAGATATGGGCCGGCGGCATGCCGAAGAGTTTCTTGAGTTGCTGCGCGGCAAGGGCTTCGCGCAGCCTAACCCACGTCCAATGTTTCCCAATCCGCCAGGGCTTCTGCGTCTTGAGCCATACTCTGCAGGCTTGCATGATCGAATTTGGTGGGGATCTGCTTCCAACGCGACGGCAGAATGGGCCGCGAAGCTAGGCATGAACCTGCAGACCTCCACTCTCAAATTCGACGAGACCGGCGAGCCGCTCGGCATCCAACAGGCCGCCCAGATTCGCGCCTTTCGCGCAGCATGGAAGGAAGCTGGGCACACGCGTACTCCGCGCATTTCTGTTAGCCGCAGTATTTTTCCGTTGCTCGATGACCGTGACCGACGATATTTCGGACAAGGCTCTCGTGAAGAGGAGGACAAGATCGGGTTCCTCGACGAAAATACACGGGCGATCTTTGGCCGCAGCTACGCTGCTGAACCGGAGGTTCTCATCGAGCAACTCAGGAAAGACGAGGCGATCGCGGAGGCCGACACGTTGCTGCTAACCATCCCAAATCAACTAGGTGTCGCCTATAACGCGCACGTCATGGAGGCAATTCTGACTACGGTCGCCCCAGCGCTCGGTTGGCACTAAATTCTCGCCGCATTCCAGGAGCTGTTTCCCAGAAAGAGCGTGGCGTGGACGCTGCCGCGACAAGGCACTGGCCGCGACTGCTTGCGCGAACAAACTCCACCAAGGACAGGCAGATGTTCTCCGCGCCACATCGGATTGAGATTTTGCTGCACAGTCCGATCCGAGAAGATGAGGGCGGCGGCTCTTTCGTGTTCTGCAAGAAGCTGTTAAGATAATTTTGTGACGACGATTTGCTCAAATTCTTATTGGCGGTTCATTAGCAGTGTCGGCCCGAGTGGATGCAAGCTGGGTCCCCCGCCCCGAGCAGATTGGGCATTTTATGCAATTTCGCGCAAAGCGGCATAAACACTGACGATTGCGCATCTTGTGATTTGGCAAGTGGGGACGTAGTTCAGTTGGTTAGAACGCTGCCTTCTCGTTTCTTCCTTTCTTATCTCACTAGAAACAAAAGACTTACAGAAACGCGTGGAAACCGCACTGTCACCAACTGATTCTTACCGCCCTCTTCTTATATGTAGCGATACAGGTTGGCTATACCTCTGAGGAAAGTATCAATAGCTGGGTCGGCTGCAGAAACCTGCAGTGGTCTCTATCAGACTGCGCGCTTCCCGCTAGCGCAATTCAATAAAGGAACATCATAGTGTCGCCGTGGAAAGGCGATTCCACCTCTGCATGTACTGATGCGGTCAATCCGAGATTTGCACGCGTGGATTTTCGGAGTGTTCAATTTGCAGCCAAGAAAGCAGACGGACAAGCCACAATCCTAAGGTTGCGAGGGTTTGAGGTCATCACACCAGAAGGTTGGGAGCCGGACATTTGGACGATGGTCCTCTCGACCAATACCATCGTATGGATTGAACTTGGATTCCCGAAACTACTCGTTTGAGCAAGCTGACCGAAGGCTATGCGGAACCATTCCTGACTCCGATGAGGCGACCGACCAAGCTTTTGGCGCGATGGTGAGCTTGCTCAAGAACGATTCAAAGACACGGATGGTCAACGACATCAAGACGGCTGCCTGAACACAGAAATCCGTAGAGCACGCTCAGTACCAGGAAGAAACTCATGTGTGCAAGCGCGAAGGCAATTAACCCAAGTGAGTTTATATTGCGAGATCCCGCGATTCCTTCATCTGTCAGCGGCAAGACCAGGAAGGCATTTAGGAACCAGATGGCCGTGCCATACGCGACGCCCTTGAAGAAAGGGCGGCCAGGGAGCTTCGGTTCGAGTACCAAGGCATAGAAAATTGCCATCACCAGACCCGTGACGATATGGAATACGGCCTGAGAGACGGGCAGTGTAAGAATTTTCCAGCCATCCATGAAGGAAAGAGACGGAGCGACACGGTGAATGATCTTTGTGAACAGGAGGAATAGGCCGCCATGCGCGGTGCGGATACCAGATGCGCTCGCAATTGACAATAGCGCCATATTCGCAGCGAGCGCGATCATGCCGGCCAGAAGACCGGCGAGCACTCGGAATAGCAGAGTTTTGTTACTAGATACGACTACCACTGAGCTAGCCACGCCGCCAACGCGGAAGTGACTCCTAATTCTAGCCAACGCCGACGGTTCAATTCGAAGCAACGAACCCGATCAAGAGCCATGGCATCTCCTTTTCAACAGTCTTCCCGGTTAACATCGTGATTGAGTCTCATTGCGACAAAACGCGTCCCTTTTGTCGGAATCGCGTCAAGAAGTCGGCGACGCGATGTCTCGCTGGATTGACAATCGGCGGCGCTCTTAATATCTTGCACGCCTGATCGATCGCGCATGCCCGTTCTGCAAAGTTCCATTGGTGACACACATGCCTTCTGTGGCCGTTCCGAGCCGTGCACCGTGAAAATTGTGGCCAGCATCAGAGACTCCCGAAGTCCTAACCAAAAGTGAAATCAAGTGCGTGAACGCCAAGATCGAGGAACTCGATTTCGAAGGTTCGGTCTACGATTGGACCTTTTTGCCGGATGAGCTGATAGAGTCGGGGCTCTCGAATTTCGCCGGAGCCGTCTGGAGCCGTGTCGACGCCGGAGTTTTCCCCGGGAGCGGCGCCATCCAGTCTCACGACAAACCGCACGGGCTTGCCGTCCTTCGCGGGAGCCAGAACCAAGTTCAGGTCGCGGCTGTGGAACCGGAACACAACCTTGCCCGGCGCTGCCTGCAGCACGGCGCTCTCGGCATTGACATTCCACGACCCGCTCAATCCCCAATGATTTAAAGAAAGTTTCATGGGCGCACTGAAACTCTGAATTGAATCTTTGTGCACCTTTTCGGGCGAGGCGAAATTTTGCGCCTGGCGATAGCCGATATAGGTTTCGGGAGATCGCTCATCCGTCCAATCGGGTGCGCCCTCGATACCAACACCGGATAGGCTGGTCGTGCCAGAAGCTAGGCCAGTTGCTCCGTTTTCCTTCAGGAGTTCCTGGATGACGCTTTCGATTTCGCCATAAGCGCCTTCTCCAAAGTGGTGGTACCGAATTCGTCCTTTCGCGTCGACGAGATACTGCGCGGGCCACGCTTCATTGTTAAACGATTGCCAGATCGTAGTCTTGCTGTCGATGGCGACCGGGAAGGTAACGTCCAAAGTGCGCACGGCATTTTCTACGTTTATCGGTTCGTGCTCGAACGAAAACTCCGGCGTGTGGACACCGATCACTACAAAGCCTGCATCGTGATATTTTGACGCCCAGCTCCTCACGTAGGGCAAGGGCCGTAGAGAGTTGATGCAGGTGTAAGTCCAGAAATTAACCAAAACAACCGTTCCGCGAAGCGACTTACTGCTCAATGGAGCGGAGTTGAGCCAGCCGATGGCGCCGTCCAAGTCAGGCATGGCGCCTTCGTCGTTGACGAAAGGCTGGGAAGCGGCATTCGCCGTCTTGACGACAGAAAAGCTTGTGAGTAAACCCGTGCTCCATCCAGTCAGGACAACGACGATTCCCATGATCACAGCCACGCTCGGAGCGCAACGGACCCATTCCTCAAAATGCAAATAATTTTTCATTGCGGACACCCCTAGCTACCAGAGCCTGAAATCGCTCAAATCGATCGACACCATCAACCTATCGGTGAGTGGCGTCAAGTTGCCTGCACGCATATATGCGCGTCTGGTCGTCGGCAGCTTTATCCCTTCAACTTCTATGAAGTTTGAAACATACTGTGTGGCTGCGAAGCCACCCGATGCGTTGACGTGGTAATCATGGCGCCGTAGGAGTCCGTCCGCCCCGAAGTAGAAATCCTGCTCTTTACTGTGACTTGCGATATTAGGGGGAAACGTCGCGCGCAAGCCTCGCCATTCCTCATCATCCTCTTGCCAGGATGGAATCTCGACAACATCAAAGCCTGGCCAAGCGAGGAGAAATGGCACGTTCAAATAGGTCCAGAGTGCGTACCCGTTGAAGTAAGCGCGATCCAATGCATCCCAGGGCGCGTTCGTATCCTTACCCTCTGCATGTTCCGCCGGATCAAATCGCTCCGCCACCAACCTGCCGTCGACAGTGACAATAGCCACCCGATTGGCCGTAAAGTCAGTCAGCTTGTCTGGAGCGCCGTATGGAAAAACCGAGGACCACTCCTTATCCAGCGATGCGGACATTTGCCGGGGAGAAGGATCCTGCGGTACACCCTTCATCTCCCATAGATCACCTCCACTGCGGATCGTAGCTGATATCTTTGTGAATCGATTCCATCGGGTCAGTCCGCCGTGTGCATCCAGCACTTCTTTCAGTAGTGGGGTCATGTCTTCACTCCCGTCCTTGTATACGGTTCGCAGGCTAGGTAGAGCAGAATCGTTGCTCATGGCGTTTCACTCCTCGATATGGACATACTTCTGTTGCAGAAACTCTTCTCCTGCGCGACTACCCCGATCAAAAAGCGTCCACGTCGATGACAGCTTTGGCAAAGGCCTGTGGAGCTTCTTGGGGCAGATTGTGACCAACGCCACCGGTGATAAGCCGGTATTCATATTTGCCCGAGAACTTCGAGCGATAGGCTGCGGAATCCGGGTGTGGTGCTCCGTTCGCGTCGCCTTCCATCGTGATCGTGGGCACGGAAATGGCCGGGCTTTGGGCAAGTCGCTTATCCAGTTCGGCATATTTCTTCTCGCCTTCCGCCAAACCTAGCCGCCAGCGGTAATTGTGGATCACGATGGCGACGTGATCCGGGTTGTCGAACGACGCTGCGCTGCGATCGAACGTGGCATCATCGAAGTTCCACTTCGGCGAAGCGAGCTGCCAGATGAGCTTATTAAAGTCGTGCCGGTATTTGTCATAACCTGCGCGCCCTCGCTCTGTCGCAAAATAAAACTGGTACCACCACTGGAGCTCAGCGTTTGGTGGCAACGGCGCCTTGCCGGATTCCTGACTGCCGATCAGATAACCGCTGACCGAAACGATCCCCTTGCAGCGCTCCGGCCAAAGCACCGCCATGATGTCAGCGGTCCGCGCGCCCCAATCGAAGCCAGCGATGATCGCTTTGTCGATCTTGACGGCATCCATGAAATTGATAATGTCGACAGCGACCACGGACGGCTGCCCGTTCCGAAATGTATCGTCAGAGAGAAAACGCGTGGTGCCATAGCCGCGCAGGTACGGCACGAACACGTGGTACCCCGCCGACGCCAATAAAGGAGTGACATCGACAAAGCTGTAAATATCGTAAGGCCAGCCATGCAGGAGAATCACGGGAGTACCATCGGTGGGACCTGCTTCAATGTAGCCGACGTTGAGGAGACCGGCATCGATTTGCTTGATGGGCCCGAAGGAACCATTCGAGCCAGGTACGTTCTGCCTGCTGGATTGTGCCTCAGCAAGGCCGCTCACCGCCAATGTAACGGCAGCAATGATAGTGACAGCGGTGGCGATCGCCAGAGGCCAATTGCGCACGCAGCTGCGACCAATTCTGATTTGTTCAGACATTTTAATTTCCTCCAATTGCATTAATTTAGTCTTGCCTGGCCCGCCGCGCGTTCTGGACAGGCGAAAGGATTACTCGGCGCGCGTCCCCGCCGCCACCCACACCTTCCCCGGCGCTACCAGATCCGTGTTCGGCACCTCTGTCATCAGCCGGATTCGCTGCCATCCCGCCTTCTTCTGCGGCTTCGCCAGAAACGTGAGCAGGTACTGGTGCGCCAGCCGTTTTCCCACATCGTCCAGAAACGGAGTGAACGACACCGGCGACCCCGTGAACCCTATGTAATAGGCCTCGCCTCCCGTTTCATCCGCTAGTTGCGACAGATATATCTGGCCCCAGTACGTCTGCCAATAGCTGTGACCGAAATGTCCTACGCCGGGTGTATATATCGCCGAAACTGTGATGCCGGCGCGCAAGGCGTTGTCGATCGCTTCATCGAGGTACGGGTCCTGCAGGTCTCCCGTACCGTACAAGTGGTCAACTCCGTCCGTCGCCACAATCACCGCTCGCCTCGCAGGGGTCGTGGGCCAGCGCTTAACCAGGTCGGTCAGCGAAAGATACGGGCTCGCGTTAACCCCTCTTATTCCCAGCGGAAGGCGCAACGCTTTTGCCGCCAGCGAGTGATCGCTCGTCAGATTCTGGACAACTTGAGCAACACCGTCACGCATATAGGCCACACCAACTGTCGTCGTGTCTGGCTGTGAGCTGATGAAGTTGCGCAGATCATCGAGCTGTGTACCCAGTGTGGTGTTGGATCCATCGTCCAACAAAATCATCATCTCCAGGGCAGCATGTTCGCCCTGAGCCGGGACCCAGTCGACCACCGGGTCACGATCGCGCCCCTCATGCACCATCACGTCTTCGCGGTTGATCACCGGGAGTTCCTTTCCCTTGTGGGCCTCAACCGTGACCACGACGTGCACGGGAACTCCCGCGGGCTGCTGGGCTTGTGCACCGGCGACAATGATTGCGACTGCGAATACGGCTAATGTGAACTGACGGTTCATTTTCATGGCTTGCCTCTTTCCTGTGTGAAGTCTCTCAACGAATTCCGCCCGCACTCCTCTCAGAGCTCCAACGCGGGCTGGTCCTGTTCACCCTCAGCGTCAGTCGAGACGCTGACCTCAAGCCACGCCTTGGCGTCGGACTCCCGCTTGTCATCGGCGGCCCGGGCATACCTCACAGCGTCGCTGCCGAGCAGCAGGTGAGTCGGAAGCTGCTCTTTGGTAGCGAGATGCAGGATGACCTGGGCGACCTTAGCAGGGTCACTCGTCTCATGTCCCCAATACGTTGCAAGCGTTCTAAGCAACGCGCCGACAGACGGCTCATACTCCGGCAAAAGCTTCGGGACATCCGCAACCGCGCGATTGCCCCAGTTGGTTCTCATGCCACCCGGTTCCAGAGCGCATACCCTTACTCCGAAGGATGCAACCTCCAGAGCAACGGCTTCGGTGAAGCCGCCTACGGCCCATTTCGCGGCATGATAGGAGGCACTTCCCGGGGTTGCAAGCCGGCCGCCGACCGATGAGATCTGCAAAATGCATCCACTCTTTTGCTGACGCATGGTTGGAATGGCAGCTCGCGTCATGGAAACGACCCCAAAGAAGTTCGTCTCAATCAAGGCGCGAAATCTCTCTGAACTCACCTGCTCAAACGGGGCCGTGTCCCCATATCCGGCATTGTTGACCAAAACATCTAACCGCCCGAATAGGTCGATAGCCTTGGCGACTGCGGCTTTCGCGGCTGCCTCATCAGCCACATCGAGGGGAGCGGTACACACTTGTTCGCCATACCGCTCTACAAGATCGTTCAATTGCCGCGAATCGCGAGCCGTTGCCAGCAGGCGATCACCAGATGCAAGAACTGCCTCTGCGATTTCGCGGCCCAAACCACTTGCGCTTCCCGTTACCAACCATACTTTGGACATCAGAACCTCCGTTCAGCGAATTCGGTTTCCATCTCGATATGTTGGTCGCGATCCTTGCCGGGTTCGGACCTAAATCCGCTTTGTTCACAACGTCATCCTTAGCAATGACGAACGTCGCTTGATACTTCATCTCCTAACTTAGAGACGCTAATGCCCCGCACTATACCGTCAGAGGGCAGCTTGCGTGGTCGCATTGGCATGCGCTCTCGACTTCTTCGTTCCCAGCATCCCGACAGCCTCAACGCAATATTCCTGGCCTGGGGCAACGTCACAACGACAAGGCATATGCGCGCACTTGGTCTTCTCTTGATTTGCCATTTGCAATTTCCTCCTCTTCAAATTCCATTTCTCTTGCTCTCTTTCATAGTGTTCTTCTCTTGCCTCTTAGCGCACTGATCTGAACGCAGTTCGGATCTCCTCGGAGAAAAGTTCCGGCTGTTCCCAGGCCGCGAAGTGACCCCCCTTGGCGGCTTCATGAAAGTAGTACAGCGACGGATAGGCCTGGCGTGACCAGCTTTCCGGCGCGCGATAGATCTCGTGTGGGAACACCGTGATGGCTACTGGCACTTTGATTTGACTGGTCTTCTGTGCTGCGGCGCTGAAGTTGTTGTTGTTGTTTTCCCAGTAGAAGCGTGACGAAGAGGCGCCTGTGTTGGTGAGCCAGTACAGCGTGATGTCGTCGAGTATTTCGTCGCGACCGATCACTCGATCGGGATGGCCGTCGCTGTCGCTCCACTCGGCGATCTTTTCGTACGTAAAAGCGGCCAGGGCACTGGGCGAATCGGTGAGCGCGTAGCCGATGGTCTGCGGACGGGTCACCATCATCGCGCCGTAGGCCGCGTTTCTTCCGAAGAAGGTACTCAGGGCGTTGTATGCCCTCAGTTCAGGGGCGGTCAGCCCGGTGGGCGCCGGATCACCGCTGTTGATGCCTTTCACAAGGTTGGCCGGAATCGTGGCCGGCATGGTGAGATGGATGCCGAGCAATCCAGGAGGCGCCTGGCGCGCCAGTGCGTCGGAGATGACGGAGCCGTGATCGCCACCCTGCGACACGTAACGGGTGTAGCCCAAACGCTTCATGAGCACGTCCCAGGCCCGCGCCACGCGGTCGGGATTCCAGCCGAGATCGGTCGGCTTGCCCGAGAAGCCATAGCCGGGGATCGTGGGGATCACGACATCGAACGCGTCTTGCGCGCGACCGCCATAGGCGAGGGGGTCGGTGAGCGGTCCTATCACCTTCAGGAACTCCAGCGGCGATCCGGGCCAGCCGTGGGTGAGGATCAGCGGCAGCGCGTTCGGTTCGCGCGAGCGCACGTGGATGAATTGGATATCCACGCCGTCGATTGTGGTCACGAATTCCGGCAGTGCATTCAACTTCGTTTCTACGTTGCGCCAGTTGTAGCCGTTGCCCCAGTACTGCAACAGCGCCTGCACCTCCGCCGACCGGATGCCTTGGGATTCGTCAGTGACCGTTTCCTTGTCAGGCCAGCGCGTAGCCGCGATACGTTGGCGGAGATCAACGAGTTGTTCTTCCGGAATGCTGATGTGGAACGGTCGGATTGAATCGTCTTCGGCCGCTGCGGTCTGTTTCGCGGCAAGCGGACCGGTGACAAACGCTTGCGCATCGACGATCCGAACGGCCTGTGCATAGCTGGCAGCGGCAAGCAGGAGAAGCAAGAAGGTACCGCCAACCGCGGACGGGGCAAGAAAGCTGCGCCGGGTGCAACTGGAGACGTCTTCATGCTTCGCACGAAGTTTGGGAGTGGGCTGTATTCTTTCGTTAGTCATGGTGGATTCCTTTTCTTTTGGCGCTCGTTTCCGATTGCATCCGGCGCTATGAGTTCATCAGGACACAAGCGTTGAATCGAAACAATTGAACGATGGTATTGGCGATACCTGAGTACCAGTTGTCGATTCGCCGAGTGACCTCTGACAATGCAGTGCAACATTCAGCCGATTTGCCAACCGAACCGAGGCTGTGATCGTGATAGCCCGCCAATCTCTGGGCGTAGATCGAGGCGATACATCCATTAACCCCGATTCGTCGAGCCAATCCTCTGCCGACATTCTGGCCTGATCTGCACCGAACAACTCTGCTACCGCCGCGATGAACGCTGATAACTCGCGCTCGGCTAAGTGCGTCTGGTCGGTGTACAACGAATTGGATGATTCACTCTGCGTCATGATGTCCTCTTCAAGGGTTCACTAGAACCCTTTCGATGAACGGCCTGCCGTAGCGCGACTCGCGATGGATCGTTGCGGTCGCTGATGCTACTCGAACGCGAAGATGAGCTAGGTCCAAGCCCAACAAGTTACTCCTTACTCATCGTCGGATCAGTGGCAGGAGACATCGCTGTTGCGGGTTTGTCTTCTTCCGCTTTGATCGCGGATTTGAACCCACGAATGCCTTCACCGATCCCTTTGCCTAACTCCGGCAGCTTTTTGGGGCCGAAGACAAGCAGGGCGATACCAAGAATGACCAAAAGATGCGTGGGTTGAAACAGTCCTTCAAACATGGTGCGCTCCTTAAGCTGTCTCCTTCTACTGAGTCCTCTGAAACCGCTTGTCGGGCTCATTTGTTAAACAGATGGGCCCGCTGCATGACACGGGTCACGCCCTGGCACGATTGAGTACAGTGGGAGAACCGGCCGATGTTTTGCCGGAACTCCCACGGCGTAATGGCAAAGTCGCTAGACTTCGCGCTGTGCGGCGTCTGCCGCCGTTGCCAGATTGGTCATGAACGTGAAAAACGCATCCGACTGCCCAATAAAGAGGCCCATGCCCGTTAGGAATTTAAGGGCTCCGGTGGCCACTCCCGTGGTGTTAGTCGGACGAACTACAGAGCACGCCGGCAGGCTCGTGCTGATGAAGGGGCAAGGTTCCGGCATGATCAGGTTTGTTTGGAACATCTCCCTCACTGCCTTGCCTTTGGCCCCGGTATTAGGGTCCACGCCACTGTTGAGGTCGGGGAATGTCAGGCCATTGGTGGGATCGGTAAGCGGCAGCGCATAGCCAGCGGTTTCTGACAAGGTCTGAAAATGCATGAGCTCAATCGGTCCCATGCTGATGAGAAGTCGTAGCACCTCCACGCTGGTAGCTCTTTGTGCCATCGCCAGGCGCAAACTGCCGCCGCCTTGTTCCACAGTAGGGATATGGAAGGCCGCGGTGTTGGCAATTGCCTGAATGTGGTTGTGTGGGTACAGGTCGTCGTCTGTCCTTGGAATGGCGGGAAACGTTCCGTTGAACAGATCCGGAACCGCCTGCTCGAAGGTGATGGGGTTCACGTCGGGGTTATTTGCACTGCTGCGGTAACGAGTCCACCAACTCGTGTTCAGCGTCAGCTGCATCAGGTTCGTAAGCCGCAACTTTCCGCTGGATCCTGTCGCGGTGCTTCCCTGTAAGGTACGGAACGGTTCCATATCCACGGGGTCGGCGCCATTAGCAACAAGATATGCATTCAGGAAATTCTGATGGCTCATCTCGTCGTCGGCGATATCATGAATGTACTGAGAGAAATTGGGATCGATTCTTCGCAGAGCACGGGTATAGATTCGATTTCCGCATCCTCCAGAAACTTCGTCGTCCCGTAGTCCGCCCAACTCGTTGTATTGGGTGTAAAAATCAGCCTCAAGGGCTTCTCCTGCAGCCAGGAACTGTAGGAGGGCAACGTCGCCTGCCGTGAGGCTACTGTCGGGGCTCGCTTGCGCAGACGCCTTGGTGGCGCGAGCGAGCAAGCCGGTTCCCATGGTTACTGCCCCGGCGGCTGCCAATCCGGTTCTCAGAAAGCTGCGCCGGTTCGAAGGACTGCTGATCATACTTCCGTCATTCTTCATTTTGTTTCTCCTTCACAAAGGTTTGTGGGTGTCGCGCTCGGTAGCATTTGCGCTGCCCTCTGCGCGATAGTTTCGCGTGTTGAACCAACATGACGTCATAGACTGCTTGCCGTCATAACCGATCCATTGCGTGCTCATCACATCACAGGCGTAAGTGCGCGGCAATTAGACGAAGGTTTCGACGATGCTTTCGTATAGGTTCGAGGATGCGTCGGCTTATCGACGGTTTGCTGACTAGACAAGCAAACCTGAAGTCTTCACAAAAGAGTGTCTGTGTCGCGTTGTCGAGTTACTTAGTTCCGAGGTGAGTTCCGCTTGGAGGCATGATGCACCTCCTGCGCAACTCAGCGCGGAGCGCTCTTCGCCCGATCCGTGCCGGGACGAATCAACCGTAATCGTTGTCGATTCATGCGAAGGTATTGTCAATACCAACGTGCAATTGCTCGCCTCCTAAGGTTCTGGTGTGATATCGGCGAAGCGACTGCAGGCTCATCGCTTGACTGACGATTAAAACAACGCGCCACACAGCGCTTGTACTGGAGGATAAGAAGATGCAAACAGCACAGTTACACGTTGAAGCCGATGAGTGCGTCGGAAGTCCAAGCCCTCATCAGGAAGCCACCCAAGCATTCGCGCACATTTTATCCAGCGAGTTGCCGTTGCTTTACCGCAGGGCGTACCGGCTCTTGGGCAATGCCGTCGATGCCGAAGATGCATTGCAAGATGCTCTGCTCGCGGCCTATACGCACCTGGACCAGTTCAAAGGCAAATCTCGAATGTCTACCTGGATGACAACCATCGTGCACAATTGCGCGAGAATGCAGCTGCGCACTCGGTGCCGCCGTCTTCTTGTTCCTCTCGACGACCGAACCGGGGATTCCGACGAACAGCCGTTGTACGAGGGCTTGGCGGATCACGGACCTAGTCCAGAGCATGAGTGCAGCAATTCCGAGCTGAGCAGGCGCTTGGAGCGTGTTCAGCGTCAACTCTCCCCCAAGCTGCGCCGGACATTTCAGTTGCGCGACATCGACGGGTTATCGATTCGGGAGGCTGCGCACTTGTTGGGAGTGCCCACTGGAACGGTGAAGGCGCAGTCGTCACGCGCACGCAGGAAAGTACTGGATTTACTGCGCCGTACGCTGAAGCGACAAACTCGAAATCACTCAGGATCGACTTCCACGGGATTCGCTCGGGACAGTTCGGGACATGCTGCACAGCATCGAAGGTCGGATTAAGCGTCGCTTAGCGACAGGAGGGACAACAATATGGAAACGTTGGGAAGTGTTTTAGCGCGGTTGGAAAAAGAGGGTGCAGCCCTCGGACATTTCAATGTTGCCGATTTGGTTTTGTTGAAGGCCATTCTTGCGGCCGCGGCGGAAGTCAGGGTCCCGGTCATTATTGGTGCATCCGAAGGCGAGCGAGCTTTCTTTGACACACACGGGCTTGCAGCCATTGTAAGAAGCCTGCGCGAAGAATCCGGTCTGCCGGTTTTTCTCAATGCAGACCACACACATTCGCTGGCGAAGGCTGTGGAGGCCGTGAAGGCAGGTTTTGATGCTGTGGGCGCGGATTTCTCGGTTTTGCCTTTTGCAGAAAACGTGTCGCGGACAAAGGAAGCTGTTGACGCGCTCAGGGCGATTAATCCCTCCGTCCTTGTGGAAGGAGAGATCGGCAACATCGGTGCCGGCTCCGAAATCCACAGCACAATGCCGCAGGGATCACGGAACCTCACAACACCGGAGGAAGCGCGACAATTCGTTGATTCCACGGGCGTCGACGTGCTCGCTCCTGCAGTCGGCAACATGCACGGCATGCTCAGAACTATGGTGCAAGGAACAGAAAAGAAGCGGCTGAATCTTGAGACAATCGGTGCGATCAAGAAAGCCACAGGAGTATTTCTCACTCTGCACGGTGGGTCGGGCACCGAGGATAGCGACTTCCGGAACGCGATCGCCGCCGGGATCAACATCATTCACATCAATACCGAACTTCGCGTCACATGGCGGCGATCGCTGCAAGACAGTCTCAGCCGGCATCCGAATGAAGTCGTGCCATACAAGATTCTGCCAACCGTCGTAGATTCCGTGAAGCAAGTTGTAAGTTCTCGTCTGAGACTATTCAGAGGTCAACGACCGCGTGACGAACCTCCACTCGCGACAGCGTCGTAAAAGGGCGATACTAAGGTATCGCCTATACCATCGTCCAATTGTTTAAGTTCAAGCTTTCTGGTCTGATGCCGTCGTGGCGACAGCTCAAAGTCAATCGTTGCCAGAAAAGGTTTGATGATCAGACCTGAGGATCCTATGGCTGAACAGCTTATGTTTCGTAACGAGTTCAATCGCCGTCATTGGCTTAAGGCGGGATCAATTATCGCGATGGCCGTGTCACTGCCTAAAGCCTTTTCTGCGGAATCGGAAGCTCAGAAATGCGCAGCTCCGATTCCTCAAAACCATGAGCCCTCCAATGGAGGGCCGTGCCCTTACCCAATCCCATGGCTGGACAAGAACGGTAGCCACAACCAGCCAGCCATGCCGAATGTTGAGCTCTCAAGCATCTACCATTTCAAAGGAAAACTGGGCCGTTGTAACGGTTTCCATGGAATGGGCACTGACAACAAGGGCAATCGGCTCGCTTGGGGTACGGCAACAACCGATTACAGCTACATGGCGGGAGAATATTGGGCGGCGCGGCAAGCGCAACAGGCGGTATTCGCCCACACTTGACTTACCGTATTCAAGGGACCGGCGGTCCCAGCCAACCAGATTCATGATTTTCATTCGCCTATTTCGCCCGAAGGTCTTTACTGGGTCACGCCGGTTCCTTCGAGCGGGATCACATTCGGCCAGGACGGCAAGACAGTTGTGGTCCAGATGAAGGATATTCCTATCATCGACCAGCCACGCTGGCCGGCGATCGACGCAGAATCGACGCCGGCATTCCTTGAGTTCAAGCTGGTTTTCAAGTCTACTGAAGAACCGGTCAAGTACGAGGATGCCTCGCGCCAATACCGGTTCGAAGGCTTTAAGGCAACGGCACAACTCGAGGCTTCAGTCCGCGTGCCTTCCATCGATTTCACATTCACAACTGATCCATTGGAGAGTTCCAGCTGCGATTTCGCGGTGATGGGAACAGAAGCTAACGGTAAGTATTACCAATCCTGAACGTCGCACATCGCACACATCTTGTGGCTCAGATGTTTTGTCTTGCGATTCGGGACAATACCTCATCCCGTCCGCGCCTCAACCTGTCCGACCCGAAATTGATCTGCGTGACGATAACGGCCCTGATCGATTCGCAGAATGTCGTGAATCTCAGTGCCCGCGCAGACGAGTTTCGGTCAGCAAATCGAAAGTGTGATCCGAAGGTGTCGCTTATACCATCGTCCAATTGTTTCGCTTCAAACCTTCTGGTCTGATGCACCCCATGGCGACAGCTCAAAGTCAACGGCTGCTGAATCTTCCTAACTTTGGAACGCACACAGTTTCGAGCATCGACGAATACTTGCGTGAGCGTTTGATGCCGGCAGAATGTGCGATTCCGCACATTCCCGGCATCGAGATGTTTGGGAATTCTATTCCCGAAGGAACCGTCGGTGGCGACCTGTTTGAATACATCAACTTCCAGGAGCGCTACGACATCGAGGCACGAATTCAGCAGGCTCAGCGGCTGGCGAAAGAGTTCCTCGAACCCCAACTTCCGGGCTTTCCCATGCGCAATTCGGTTGACGATCACGTGAACTGGCTAACTACACACTTCGGCTACGAGTCCAGGATGGAAAGCGAGTATAGATTCGCGAAGAGCTCCGAGCAGTTGCGAGTGGCGAAAGACCTATCCGACCTTCACTCGACCGCCGGTATTCTGGTCGTAGATGCGCAGGGACACGGAATCATCTCAGCAAAGATTGCATCCACAGTTCATGATACGTTTCACGCTCTGATGCTTACTGAACTGGATCGGTATGGCAAAACGACGCCTATGCTTTTCGACAACATCAACCTAAGGCTCGCGCAGTCAGTCGTTGCCCGAAATGAGTTGGCGGAAAATGAAAAAGAGAATGCACGCGAAAGTGCGACCATGGTGTACGGCGAAGTCCATCCCGGCGGCCATTTCCGTTTCGTCAATTTCGGGCATCCATCGCCGCTGTTGTTTTCGGCAGAAGATTCCCGATTGATGAAAGTAAGACAATGCCCTATGGCGCGATTCCTTCCACTCGGCCTACAAGTTCCGGCAGATCACCCGGACCGAACGAAGTATTACTCCCTCGGCTTACGGCAAAACGACTTCAACTCTTTGGATCCCAGGAAGATTACTCCAATGAATCCTGGGGATATTCTGGTTCTTTATACCGATGGGGTGTACGACGGGAGTGATGAAGAAGGGCTCGAGCAATTGGAAGCAATTTTGCACGAACATCAGGGGCACTCTGCGAAAGATATCTGTAACGCCTTGCTCGATTACGCGGTGTGGCAAGATGACCAGCGACGACAGGTCGGTGACGAGAATTTGATTGACGATAAAACCGTGTTTATCGTCAAACGAGCCTGATAGTTCATACTGTCAGCATGACCGCTGCAAGGTCATAGCAAACCGCCGCTGGAGCGAGACGAGTGGCATGACACTTTCCTAAAGCAGCCACGGGCATGGGTATCCTTTATCCGATCGCGGTTGATAACGATCACGCAGTGTGGCGCGGGCTTAACAGCTACACTCAAAGGGGCCTACTCCTCTTTCTTACGCCACGTGAATAGTCTTACTTCCTGGCGGGAGTTCGACCGCCATCCGCACAAGATCGGCCAAAGAATTGGCCTTCATCTTTCGCATGACCTGCCCACGGTGTACCTTCACAGTGATCTCGCTGATCCCAAGCTCTCCGCCGACCTGTTTATTCAACAGCCCGGAGACCACCAGTGCCATCACTTGGCGTTCTCGACGCGTGAGTGATGCGTAGCAGTTCCGCAGACCGCTAGTCTCCATTGCGCGGTCAAGGGCCCTGCGGCTGCGCTCGAAGCTCTCACGGATTGCTTCGAGCAGAGTGACATGGCTGAATGGATTTAGGAGAAAATCGACAGCGCCTGCCTTCATGGCTTGCACAGTTGCTGGAACATCCACATGGCCGGAAATAACAACAATCGGCACCTCGACGCGTTCCCTAGTGAGAAGCTTTTGCTCTTGCAGGCCGTTCAGAGGGAGCGCAAGGATCAGACAACTCGGTACAAGCGGCCGAGGTCGGTCAAGAAATTCTCTTGCCGACTCGAATGTCTCAAACTGCCACCCTTGGCGATCGATCAGCGATTCCAGCGCCTCTTGTCCAGAAGTATCCTCTCCTATAAAAAACACGATTGGTGTGCCGTTCGGATTGGGTCGTGACTCAAGTTTCCTGTCAAACGTCCGCGTTGCATTGGTTGCATTCCCCACAAAAAGTCCTGTTGCAGCCGAAGCCATATCCCACCTCTCAACGTTCCATTATTTTGTTTCACCAGTGATCGACCGGCGAAGAACTCTACTGGGAAGATCACGTTTTTTGCGGATCCCGTTTTCTTTCCTTTGAGCGCTTCGATGGGAGTGAGTGTGAAACAACCTGAACTCAGCCGCAACGGTAAATGGTCGGTTTGTGTCATCGACCAAAGTCGATTCGGAAATTAACCTTTTGGGGAGTGAAACGTGTATGTGTTTCTATACGTCTAGGTGTCGTCTTCCGAACAGGCGGGCATCGACGGAAAACGCGCCAGGCCCAAGCATCGCCACGGTTCCGGCGATTGTTGCCACCATAATCGGAATCCACGGATCGTTAAGGTGCGTCGCTGCGGCCCACAGTTCGGCGACAGCGATCAACGTTCCCACGAAGGGTGTCCAGAGTCCCACAAGAAAAAGCATGCCGGCGCATGCAGCAATGATGTGGGGAATCATAGATATGGAAAAAGGTGAGTCTGTGAGATGGATAACACAGAAGCGTGCCAGTATGATTGCCACTAAAACGCGCTGGATCAGAAGACCGACACCCGGCCAACGATCGGCGAATGTCGAGTAAAGTCTTTGCAAGGGCCCTCCACCGCAAGATCGTAAGGGAATTGCAAAGAGGCCGAAACGCCGGAACGTCGGAAGATTTTTCCTACTTTTGGCTACTATCGAGCTCGATAATGCCGCGCTTCAGGCCAATGGTTACAGCGTGAGCCCGATCGTTGGCACTAAGCTTAGACAAAATATTAGTCACGCGACTCTTGACGGTCGCCTCGCTGATCGAAAGCGCATCGGCAATCTGTTTATTTCCGTTGCCGGCCGCAATCAACCTCAAAACGTCGATTTCGCGTTCAGTCAGAGCGTCGTCGGTTGCGTGGTCAGCCAGTTCGGCGGCGACATCGGGTGGGATTCGTTTCTTTCCAGCATGAACGGCTCGGATTGTGTCGAGGAGTTCGTCCAGCACGTGTCCCTTAAGGACGTAGGCCCTTGCGCCAGCTTTGAGGGCGCGCACCACTTGGGCGTCCCCGGTATAGGTAGTCAGAACGATGATTCGCGCACCCGGAAACTCGCTGCAAATACGCTCTATCGCTTGAATCCCGTCCAACCCGGGCATTTGTATGTCCATCAACGTTACGTCTGGCCGGTGAGATCGAAATGCGTCAATGGCTTCTTTCCCATTCGAGGCTTCGGCAACCAATTTCAGATCCGGTTCGGCATTCACCAGCGCGGCAAGCCCTTTCCGCAGAATGGGATGATCATCCACCGTCAGGATTCGGATTAGCGTATGGCCGTTAAGCACCATTCTTCACCTTTCGAACCAATCTGGCTCGATAGCTGTCACGAAGGGTTTCGTAAGCGATAGAGGCGGGAATGAGCAGCTGCACTTCGGTGCCACCACCGGGCTCGCTCCACAAATCCAAACGGCCTCCAATTCGGTCAGCACGCTCACGGACGCCTCGGAGTCCCCAATGCCCGACTTTTCCACCTTCTCTGATGACCTTCGGATCGATGCCTTTGCCATCGTCGCGAATTCGCAACCGTAGCATGGAATCGCCGTACCGAATCTCGGCCTCGATTCGTTGTGCGTGCGCATGTTGATAAGCGTTTCTCACGAGTTCGAGTGCAATCCGACAGACTTCACTGCTGATATTTGAAGACAAGGGTTGCCGCTCGCCCTCTTCAATTAAATCGAAAATTGGCTGAGGGTCGCTTCCGTTAGCGCCAGCCAACTCTCGACTCGTCAACATCAGCAGTTCCGCCAAGTTTCCCTTCGCAATCGGCTCGGAACGCAAGCCCTGAATTGCGTCGCGACTCTCGGCGAGAGCCTTCTTCGTTTCATCGATGGCATCGTCGAGAGATCGTTTAGCTTCATCGGGTCTTCGCAGCATCAGGTTGCTAGCTGCCTGAAACTGGAACATGAGTCCATGAAAATTCTGCAGCAGAGTGTCGTGCAACTCTCGCGCAATACGCGTGCGCTCATTCACCCGCGCGTCCAAAGCGATGCTGAATTGCAGCCGCAGTTCGTGTATCCGCAATTGATAAATGCCCCAGAGCAATGCTAGAAACCCTACTCCAGACAGAACACGGAACCAGACCGTTTGGTAAAAGGCCGGGAGGACGGAAAAGTCTAGGGAGGCCCCGGCCTCGTTCCACACACCGCTATTATTGCAAGCCATGACGCGGAAGGTGTACTCGCGGGGCGCAAGATTCGAATACTCCGCCTGGCGGTCGTTGACCACCTCCCTCCAGTCCGGATCCTGCCCTTCCAACTTGTAGCGGAAGTGAATCTTCTCGGGAGCAACAAGGCTTAATGCGGTGTAATCAATCGCCAAATCCCGGACATGTGGAGGCAGTTGCTGTCCATGCGATGCATCGTATGTTTTGCCATCTGCTGTGAATCTCTCAATATGAACAGGCGGAGGGAGTTTGTTAATGGGCAAGTGGGGGGGGTCGATCACACTGACGCCGTCCCAAGGGAGGAACCACAGTTTTCCGTCGGGCGTTTTGGCGACCTGTGGATGGTAGTGTCCAGGATCTGCGAGACTTCTTACACCATCGGAGCTGTCGAAAAGAGTGACCTTGATACTGAGATTTGTGTCTTGTTGCTTATCGGCGGATCTGGACCACGCTTCAAGGTCGGAACGGGCAATGCGTACCAAGCCACAGGCGGTGTACACCCACATCGATTGGTCATTATCTTCGATGGCCCAGTGGACGGTGTCGCAGGCCAACCCGTTTTTGGTGGTCAGCGTGGCCAAGCGATCATTTTTTAATCGGCTGAGCCCGCCTTCGGTTGCGATCCAAAGCGCACCATCGCTATCGAAATAAAAGTCGCTCACACGGCCCGCGCCGAGCCCATCGGCGGTCGTGTAAGATCCACGGATCTGGCCGTCAGAGAAATGCGCGATGCCGCCTTTGAAGAATCCAATCCACACTCCTCCCTGTTTCTGATCAGCCGTTAGAACACTCGCATGATCCTTGTGTCCCAGTTCATCCCAGGAGATATGCCGAATCTTGTTTTGCGTTGATATTCGAAACACGCCTTCATTTTCGTTGATTACCCAGAGATTCCCGGTAGTGTCCTCGGCGATTGAAAGAACCTCTCCGCCGGGGATGCCTTTGATGGGAATAAACTCATCATTCCGTAGAAAGCCCATCTCGCGAACTGTAGAAACCCATATTCGTCCACGGCTATCCTGGAAAAGAGAATTCGGTGCAAGTCCGTTAAGCATTCCATCCCGTTTGACGCCACCGATTTCAGGAATTGCGACTCGTCCTCTATCCCACCGGTTAAGTCCGCCATAGGTGCCGAGCCAAACGCTTCCATTCTTGTCGGCCAAGACTGATCCCACGAGGTTTTTGGAAAGGCCCTGCTGAACTCTAAATGTGGAAACGGGAAAGTCGCGAAAGCGGTCGAGCCCATCGCCCGTGGACACCCAAATGTTCCCTTCACGATCTTCGAAGAGACTACGAACGTCATCGCCGGAGAGGCCGTCAACCGCCGAAAACGCAGCTGTTCTTCCTTGATGAACGTGCATAAGACCATGATGCCATGTTCCGATCCACAGGCCACCGTTCCGATCGCGGAGTATCCTTTTGACTGGGAACCGAACCGAAGTACCTAGCCACGAAGTCGACCCGGTATTGCCCTCATTGAATTGGTAGATTCCGCCCCTGCGCGAAATCAGGAGTGCGCCATTAGAGCCTTGCACGATACCTTGTACACCGTTCGTCTCACCCGGCATGGAAAAGAACTGCGGACGATTGGGGTTCCATCTCCATAGACCGTTTGGCACACCCGCCCAGAGACTGCCCTTGTCGTCTTCATAGAGGGCGAAAACTCCGACGCCGAGACTACCATCATCCCCGTGACAATGAATGTCGCGACTTTGAATTGCGCAGATTCTTCCGTAGGGCCGGGACGCAGTCCCAACCCATATAGTTCCTACCCGATCTTCAAGCAACGCGAAAACGAACTGTTCCGCAAACTCCGTATATTGATTAAGCCTGCCGTCTTTCCAACTCGCCAGACCCTCCGCGCCAATCCAAAGTGTCCCATCTCTGGAAACAAGCAGGCTGGAAATCGCTCCCCGAGGGAGATGCTGATTTTCCGGAGGCTGCCATGGAACGGCTCGCACACCGTCGAACCGTAACAGCCCGAAAGCGGTTCCCAGCCAGAGATAGCCGTCGGGGGTCTGGGCGATAGCGTTGATCTCACCTTTGGCAAAGCCCTCCCGGACTTTCCAGGCCGTGTGTGCGTATTGGTTGACATCCAGCGAAGGATCGAGAGCAAGCGCGCAGGCACAGCACGCCACGACGATCGAAGACAGCGTAGATGCAAGTACGACAGGACGCCGCACTCATCCCCCAGATACACCTAGCGCACACATCTTATCGCATCGGTTCGCTTCATTGTGCGGGCGGGCAGCAAAAGTGATACTAAAGTACAAGTTGACCGTCCTCCAAGGGATGAGGCACTCTTCTGCTATGCATTTCGGCCAGGAACGAATGCGTCTAGCACTCCTCCGTTTGGCCTGTCTTGTTATGTTCGCGGGAGTGGTCTGCGGGCAATCGACAAACGGATCCCTCACTGGTCGTGTTGTCGATCCTTCTAAAGCTCGGATCGTAGGCGCCACAGTTACTGCCATCACTGCTGGCACAAACACCCGCAACGAGACGACTACCAACGCTGCAGGCGAATACTACCTACCGAATCTCCCTCCCGGCGCATATCAGATCGAGGTGGAGAAACGGGGCTTCAAAAAACTGATCAAACCAGATGTCATTCTGCACGTACAGGATTCTCTGAATATCGACTTCGAAATGACGCTCGGCTCCGCGTCGGAAAACGTAACCGTCGAAGCCGGTACAGCGCTGATCAATACCGAGTCTGCGACCGTCAGTACAGTGGTCGATCGCACGTTTGCTGACAACCTGCCGCTGAACGGCCGAACCTTTCAAACTCTGATCATGCTTACACCCGGAGTGGTCGTGACACAAACGGCTTTCGACGATCAGGGGCAATTCAGCGTGAACGGTCAGCGCGCTGACGCTAACTACTTCACCATCGATGGCGTGAGTGCGAATTTTGGCGTCACCGGCTACTTCCCACTCGTGCAGGCTGCCGGCGGAGCGCTTCCCGCGCTGACCGTTTCAGGGGGAACAAACAGCCTTGTTTCGGTGGATGCCATGCAGGAATTTCGAGTCCAGGCTTCCTCTTTTGCTCCGGAATTCGGACGTACTCCCGGTGGACAAATATCGATTGCGACACGCTCCGGAACGAATGCCTTTCATGGATCGCTCTTTGAATACTTTCGGAATGATGTACTGGATGCAAATGACTGGTTCAACGGGTATACAAACGAGCCGCCGCTACCGAAGCCCGAAGAGCGGCAGAACGATTTCGGTGGCACGTTCGGTGGTCCAATTATTGGAGACAGGACATTTTTCTTTTTTTCGTATGAAGGACTGCGGCTCAGGCAGCCATCAACGCAAGAGACCGTGGTGCCCGATCACACATCAAGGCAGCAGGCTCCTGCGACGGTGTCGCCATTCTTGAATGCGTATCCACTAGCGAACGGCGCAGAAGTCGGGAATGGCCTTGCCCAATTCAATGCCAGTTATTCTAATCCGTCCTCGCTTAACGCTTACAGCGTACGCATAGATCAAATGGTCAACTCGAAGATCAATCTTTTTGGGAGGTACGATTACTCGCCATCCACCTTTGGCCAGCGAGGTGCTTTTCCTCCACCCTACATGGTTTTGAGTGCAACAGAATCCGTCTCATCCTCTATTCAAACATTCACACTCGGCATGAACTATCTAATCACACCGCGACTCAGCAACGAAGTTCGCGTGAATTACAGCAATCAACGACTTGGAACTAAGTATTTCCTTGACAGTTTTGGCGGGGCGGTTCCCTTGGAGGATTCGGTCCTATTCCCCTCCGGGTTCTCATCTACCAATAGCTTGTTCTTACAATTCATTCCCGGAGTAGGAGAATATGGCCAGGGCAAGTCGGCGATCGATGAGCAACGTCAAGCCAACTTTATTGACAACCTGTCGCTGACCATTCGTAGCCACCAACTGAGATTTGGTGTGGACTATCGTTGGCTCTCCCCTTTCAGCAGTCCTTTCAATTACGAGCAGTTTATCGAATTCTCGGGGGTGGCCTGTCCGTCTTCCGGGTCGTGCGCCGGATACGCTCTGTCAGGAACAATTCCCGGAAACACCACAACGGTAGCTTTCGCCCAACCCAGTAGTTCCGTAGCAAATGCCTTGCTTTCACGAAATTTCTCGGTGTACGCACAGGACACTTGGAGGATTGCCACGCGACTTACCGTGACGTATGGCCTAAGGTGGGAGATTAATCCGCCACTGAAAGGGAAGAACTCGGCCAACGATCCTTTCACCGTGGTCGGACTGAATAATCCCGCGACGATCACTTTAGCTCCTCGCGGTACAGCGCTCTACCAAACAACCTACGCGAATATTGCGCCGAGGTTCGGAGTAGCGTATCGGGCAGGTGAAAAGCCGAACTGGAATACAGTTCTGCGTGCTGGATTCGGCGTTTTTTATGATCTTGGGCAGGGATCTCTGGGAGGAGTCTCGAGCTATTTTCCATACAACAACAGCAACTTTTTGTTTGATGTTCCATTCCCCTTGAGCTCCCAAAATGCCGCTCCCCCAGTTCTTACGACAAGTCCTCCTGTGGGCACCATTATTGTGGCCGACCCTCATCTAAAGCTGCCTCGCATCTATGAATGGAACGGAGGCATCGAACAATCGCTCGGTTCCGCGCAGTCTCTGTCTTTGACCTACGCGGGTGCAATTGGACGGAAGTTGCTTCGCGTCACTGATCTTATAAATCCAAATCCTAATTTCGGGGACGTAAATCTCACAGACAATGCCGCCACATCGGACTACCACGCACTCCAATTGAAATTCCAGCGGCGCTTCTCGCGAGGTCTTGAGGCGCTGGCATCGTACTCCTGGTCGCACTCCATTGACATTGGCTCGACGGATGCATTTTCAACTTACATGAACACACCGAGCCTCATCGGCAGTGCCAATATCGACCGCGGTGATTCCGACTTCGATATTCGACACGCTTTCACCGCAGGTCTGACCTACAATCTACCTAAGCCCGCATGGAGCAATGTTGCGGGGGCCGCCTTGGGCGGCTGGTCCGTGGACGGTTTGATTTTCGCGCGATCAGCCGCACCCGTGAATGTGGTTGGCGGAATCGTCTTTGCGAACGGTATCGCGCTTTATCCACGGCCGGATTTGGTTCCGGGGCAGCCTCTCGATCTTTTCGGATCGCAATATCCCGGTGGAAAGATTCTCAATGGCGCTGCCTTTATGGCCCCGCCGGCGGGCCAGCAAGGCGATTTCGGAAGAAATGTCTTGCGCGCTTTCGGAGCCTCGCAAGCGGATATCGCATTTCAACGTGAATTTCATCTAACCGAAAGAATGCAGCTTCGCTTTCGAGGGGAATTCTTCAACATCTTCAACCACCCCAATTTCGGTCCCCCCGACAACAACATAACGGACGCTCTTTTCGGTCATTCGACAGCGACGTTGGCAAGTAGTCTCGGCTCCGGTGGGGCAAATGGCGGCCTCAACCCGCTGTACCAAATCGGCGGCCCACGCTCGATCCAGTTGGCGCTGAAGCTTCAGTTTTGATCCACCTTATTTACAACGTGGCAAAAAAGGCGGCGGGGTGTCTCACAAGTCGTCCCATACCAAGACGAAGCATCCATATTGCTTTCCTATCGCTCCCTGTTTACAAGCCACACATTCCCACTCAGCGAACCTAAGGCAAATAGAAGCGGAGCGTGGAGTAGACCACCACGTCACTACCTTGCGGCGAAGTGCCTATACCGCTCCATAAGTTGCGATGTATGAATACCACCTGATTCCCCTGTTCAATCCTGCCGTGCTCGCCTTGATGAATGCGATACCAATACCCGACGGTCCCTTCATAGATGTTGCGATTCGCCCCGTCGCAGGTATTCAGAGCTACTTCATTTGTGCAATCTGCATAACTAACGAGAGGAGAACCGTATCCTGCGGCCGTCCCAGTGGGTGAGGCAAATGCATACCGGCCCGCGTACTCATCCCCACCGTATGCGTATAAATCAAGACGGCTGCCGCGGTGATATACAAAGCCTCCCATGATCCTGGCTTCTCTTAATGGCCGTAGCTCTCCGGTTGTCGGATTCAAAGTGGCATCGGGCAGTCCGGAAGAGCCATATCGCCCGATGCCTTGTCCAAGAAGCCCTTCCAGCGACACTTCTAATGTTTTGTCCGCAAACGGCATTAGCGCGCCGAAACCAACACCATAACCTCCGCTGGTGTTCGTATGGCCAGGTATGGTCGCGGTTGATGCGATTCGATCACGGAAGAAACGACCCAGGGCTTTGATTTCGAAGTGTCCCCAGCCAGGCTCAAAGGCGACCTTCGCCAAGAAATCGGGAGCTAAGGTCGTAGATTGGCCACTACTGTAATTGGCCAGAAAAGGTAGAAGGTTGACTCCAGTCGAAGCGTTCTGGCTGGTGTTGAGTCCCATGACATTCGGAGGCACGAAAGCTGCCGAATAAGTAGTTTCTGGATCCTCTATCGCAAAAGCTGTCCAGACCTTGTTGTTGAAGTTCCTGGTCAGGCGAACTGCTTTCTCGCGCGTCCAGGTGAAACCAACTACATATTGGCCATCCTCATCAACCGGTCTCAGTACGTCAAAGGTTGAAATACCTTTCTCATTAGTTGTAAGAAGGGACCACATTTGACCGGCGGTGAAGGTCCAGCCTGATGGCCTGTCGAACTGCACAAAGAGTTGCCTCAGGCGGGGAGTCCAGGAACTGGACTGAACGTAGTTGGCAGTTGGGGCTGCCCCGAGAAAATCGGCTTCGATATATCCTTTCAGACTTGTGCTCGTGGTGCCCTGTACCAGTACTGAGAGCTGTGAGTTGCGCACGCTTCCCCGGAACTCGCTCAGCATAGCATTTGAAGATCCGTTCAGTGGAATCGCTGAAAAGCTGTCCGAAATATCCGCGTTTTCATTGCGAGCACGGAACAGAAGTGTTGATTCCAGGAAGCCACCCGGAATCAAACTAAGGCCTCTGTAGTGGAATGACGTAGGTTTTTCGGGGTTCTCCGTCTTGTCGGGCTGTGATCGAAGAGCCTGTGACGGAGGTGTCTGGCTCCCAGGCAGAACTGGATCAGTAGCGGAGATTGTTGCTACGGTTCCACCAGCCGCCTTCAACTCTGTGATTCGATTCTGCATTTTGATCATCTGCGAGCGCATTTCGTCCAGTTGTTTCTGCAACTCTCCGATTGCAGAGTCTTGGTCAGAGGCTTGAGCCAGTCCCATTACAGTGGCTATCGCGGTGAAAATGCTAACTAAGATGAATCTTCGACGCATGATCCTCGCCTTTCCGTCCGAACGCATACGGCATCGCGTATCCGAAATCGGGCATCGGGAGTTTCTAAACCGCCTCATTCGTGCCATCCCTGATTCTTGAGTCGTTCTTAACCAGAGATTTCGGCAGGTCATCGAGTCACTGCCAAGAGAGCACCGTGCTAAACAAAGAAGCGTTGAAACTCCGACAAGACTTCATCAGGTTGCTCCTCCGGCAGCAGATGCCCACACGGAAGAGCGCGACCCGTCACCGACCCGGATGCTTTCACCTTCCACGTGTCGATCACGTTCCAGAGTTCACCAACCGTTCCCTTCGCGCCCCAAAGTGCGTGGACGGGACACCCAATCTTGTGCCCAGCCGCGTCGTCCGCGCGATCCATATCGAGGTCGATCGAAGCGCCTGCCCGATAGTCTTCACACACCGCATGGATGGACTGAAGGCTGCAATAGCAGCGTTGGTATTCACCCATGGCCTCGGGAGTAACTGCGCCGGGGGTTTTACCTTGCACAAAGAGGTGGTCGCGCAAGTAATAGACCGGATCGAGACCAATGAAGTGCTCGGGCATCGGATGCGGCTGTATCTGAAAGAACCACCAAACATACCTCGTTGCGAATTCCTTGTTTGTGTCGTGGTACATAGTCAGTGTTGGAGCAATGTCGAGAAAAGCGACTTTCTCGACCGCGTCCGAGTGATCGAGACACAGCCGATGGGCAACCCTGGCGCCTCGATCGTGACCCGCCAGGAAAAAACTGTTGTGGCCCAATTGGTGCATGACCTCGACCTGATCCTGGGCCATGGCTCGAAACGAATAGTTGATGTGGTTATTACCGCCCTCGGGTTTGCTAGAGTCTCCGTAGCCGCGCAAGTCCGCGAGGACGACTCGGTAGCGCTCGGCAAGCCGAGATGCAATTTTGTGCCATGTCACCATTGTTTCCGGGTGTCCATGCAGCAGGAGAAGAGGTTTGCCGGTTCCCTTGGTCAGGACCCGGATCTTGGCGCCAGAAGTTTCCATGGTCGTAGCGTGGAACCCTGGGAACAGTCTTTCTGTTATCTCCCGTGAAGATGGAGCCGGCGATAGGGGGAGTTCAGAACAGGGGCTAACAGAAGGCCCCGTGGACGGTAATGCCTTTTCAAGTTGATTCGGAGTAGGCTCTTGAGCCGAACTCTTCTTCCATAGAGCTGCTGATGATGCAGCAGCAAGTCCCATCAGTGTAAAGTTGCGTCGATTCATCATAAGGATCCCTCCGGTAAGTTTGTTCATCCACACAGAAAGCAATTTGCCGACTTCTCCCTGGGCGCAAATCAAAGCATTTCAAAGCCCCGTACTCTTCTTGGGTTTCCCCACAGGAAACTTAAACGTGACTCCGGCGAAGATTTGCCAAGTTGGTGATCCAATGCCGCTTTGGAACACGGAATATTGCGGCTCGATATAGAGGTTAACTAGATCGCCATCTGCCCTCTTCCATACTTTCCCGAGGCCGAATCCGAGCGGGATGTATTGCGAATGGTGAAAGGTATCAAACGTCCAAACCCCTGAAGATCGGAAGTAGACGCCATGAGAAAAATGGTAGAAAAAGAATGGTTGCGCAGTTGTTATTCCGCCGGCCGGGCCTGAACCGCCTCCAGAGAAGGAGTGCTGGTAGGTTACAAGTGCGGCCAATAATCCCCAGCTGTGAGGGTCAATCAAACCTGCGGCAGTGCCGGCCTGCCATCTCCCAGAGCCGTACGCATCTCCTCTGGCGGTTGGCGCCGCGATAAGCGGCCCGGCTCCGAGGGTAATCTTACCTACTTGAAAAGGCAGGATATCGTAGACTTCCAGATCCCCAACACCCGTATTCGGCCCGCCCTGGGCGCTGGCAGTTGCGTTGATCGGCAGGATTGTGCGAACGAACTGATGAAGACCGAATGTGTCGATCGGCACCGCCACGCGCAGTAATCCCTGACTAGCATTTCTGCCGGGAAATCCTTCCGGCGAAGGCACGAAGCGGTCCTGTAGATCAACAGTAAGCAGCGACTCAAGAGGATTGTTCGCCGCGTTCGAGTCGTTTACCTCTTCAGAGCCGGTGTGGGCGGACTGCTGTTGGAGTGCATTGGTTTCTTGTGCCCGTGCGTTACCTGCAAAGATGGCGAGGCTAGTCACCACGGGTATTAGGTGTTTTGAAAACGTGCTGACTTGAGGCATAGTCCTTTCTCCACGATGAGCGGCTCTCTTATTGAAAGTTCGGGTAACCGGTACTGAGATTGAGGAAACGCAACAACCATCTGGGCCGAACAAAGCACGATCGAGTTCCGGCGACGCGGAGAGCACCTTTATATTTTCCGTAACCGGCATCGTGTTCTCCTTTTGGATAGAGTGCATAGTCAGCATTAAGCCCGAGACGTGAGGACAAATCTACTGGGCCAACGTATAGGTTCCATACCAAAGTCTGGGATGTACACGGCGCGCAGAGCGAGGCTAATGCGCTTAGGAACGAAAGCAATTCGCGATAAAAAGCCCCCCGTGCGAGGGGTTCGTCAGCCCCGTAGAGTGCTTTCTTGGAAACAGATCGATCTGGACTTCAAATCAATTGGTAGAATAGGAGGCCAAAACCAACGATGCGGGGCTCCCACCAGATGGCCCATGCCAAGCCAACTTCTAAGCGCAGCCGCGAATCCAGCAAGACTAAAGAGGAAAAACTGCGGCCGAGCGAACTCGCTTTACGTGAGGCACACGCACCGGTCGAGCGAAGCGAAGAACGCTGGCGGTCTGTTTTCGAGAACTCGATAATCGGCGTTGCGTTAACTGATCTGAAGGGTCAGTTTATTGCCACCAATCCCGCGTACCAGAGAATGGTTGGATACACGGACGAGGAATTGCAGCAACTTCGTTTCCTCGATATCACTGTCGAAGAATACCGCGAATATAACCGGGCGCTTGTCGAGGAGCTTCTAAAAGGAAAGCGCCGGCAATTCCAAATCGAGAAGCAGTACCGGCGAAAAGACGGCACCCTGGTACGGGTGCGAAACAATGTCTCTATTGTGCCAGGCACCGAAAAAGTGCCGCAATTCATCATGACGCTTTCCGAGGACATCACGGAACACAAGAAGGCGAAGGAAGCGTTGCGCGCGAACGAGGTTAAACTTCGGCAAGTGATCGATACGATTCCGGCATTGGTCTGGTGCAATCTGCCGGACGCTTCGCACGAATTTCGTAACAAACGCTGGCACGATTACACCGGCCTGTCGCCGGAGGAGTCGCACGGCTGGGGCTGGCAAGTTGCCTTCCATCCGGAGGATTTGCCACCACTACTGAAGAAATGGCAGGAGATGGTGGTCTCTGGAGAACCAAGAGAAATCGAGGCTCGTATTCGAGGCCGTGACGGCGCGTACCGTTGGTTTCTAATTCGGGCCGAGCCGTTTCGAGACGAAAGCGGACAGATCGTCAGCTGGTATGGCACAAATACCGACATCGACGATCTCAAGCGCGCCCAGCAGCATTGGCAGCGCAGCGAGGCGTTTCTCGCCGATGGTCAACGCCTCAGCAAAACCGGCACATTTTCGTGGTCGATAGCAAAGAATGAGGTCATCTGGTCGGCGGAACTGTGCTCCATTTTCGACTTTGACCCAAGCTTGCCCGTGACACTCGAATTGATTGGCAGTCGTGTTCACCCCGAAGATCTTCCGATGCTGGAGGACATGATAGCCAGAGCCCAGCGAGGAGAAGGACAATTTGAGTATGAACATCGCATCGCGATGCCTGACGGCTCAGTCAAGTATATTCACTTGGCCGGCCACACCGTTCACGATGCGAAGGGTCGGCTGGAGTATATTGGCGCGGCCCAGGACGTGACTCAGCGCCGGGTGGCGGAAGAGCAGTTGCGCGAGCGCGAGCGCAATTTGAGCCTGATCGTGGACAGCATCCCCGGTCTCGTTGTGCGGATGTCGGCGGCAGGCGAAGTCGAACTGGCAAATCGGCAACTTCTGGCGTATTTCGGCAAGAACCTGGAGGACATGAGGAACTGGATAACGAGCGGCGTCGTTCACCCCGAAGATCTTCCTCGCGCAATCGAAACTGCCAGCCACTCGTTCGCCACTGGCAAGCCATACGAGATGGAGATTCGCGTCCGGCGATTCGATGGAGTGTATCGCTGGTTCCAGGCACGCGGGATCCCACTTCGGGACGCTGAGGGCCGAATTCTCCAATGGTATGCCCTTCACACGGACATCGATGACCTTAAAAAGGCCGAAGAGGCTCTGCAGTCGACCGAACACAATTTGAGTCTAATCATCAATACGATGCCAACATTGGCTTGGTCAGCGCATCCTAACGGGTCTGCAGAGTTCTTCAATCAGCACTACGTCGATTACGTTGGACTTCCGATAGAAAAACTGGTGGGCTGGGGCTGGACCGTGGTCGTTCATCCAGACGAGTTGAGCGCTCTGATCGAGACTTGGCGATCGACTATGAGTGCAGGTGAACCGGCCGAAGGCGAAGCACGATTGCGCCGCTTCGATGGGCAGTATCGATGGTTTCTGTTTCGCGCCAACCCCATGCGTAATGAATCGGGCGAGATCGTGAAGTGGTACGGAACCAATACTGACATCGATGACCGCAAAAGGGCTGAAGAGGCTCTGCAGTCGAACGAGCGTAATTTGAAGCTGATGATCAACGCCATTCCCACCTTCATACAAGTGTCGCGGGCTGATGGAACTGTTCTGTCGGTCAATCAAACGGTGCTGGATTACCACGGTGTCAGCATTGCGGATGTTCAAAGAGAGGACTTTCGCTCTCGGTTTTACCATCCGGACGACGCGAAAAGGCTGCACGAGGAGCGCGCGGAAGCCCTCAAACGGCCCGTACAGTTCGAATATGAGCAACGCGCACTGCGTAAGGACGGTGCATATCGTTGGTTCCTGGTCCGCTACAATCCCCTCCTCGATGATCAGGGAAAGATCGAACGATGGTATGTGGCCGCGTTCGACATCGAAGACCGAAAACGAGCCGAGGCGGAGGTCAAGGAATCCTACCTTCGTCTCGCCGAAGCCCAACGGCTGAGCAAAACTGGCAGTTTCATTACGGATTTGGTGGCAGATGACCACAACTGGTCCAAGGAGACCTTCCGGATCTTCGATTTCGATCCGTCAACCAGGATCACGGTGCAGATGATTCGGGATATGATCCACCCAGAGGACCTGCCTCCGTTCGACTCTATGATCGCGCGCGCCATGACGGGCAAGGATGTCGATTTTTCTTTCCGGTTCGTGACGTCCCGAGGTGCCGTGAAGCACATTCGAGGCATGGCTCGTGTCATCGAACACATCGCCGGCCGGCCGCTATTCATCGGCGCTCTTCAGGACGTAACGGATAGCAAGCTCGCCGAAGAAGCTCTGAACCGGGCACGGTCTGAACTCGCCCACGTGGCGCGGGTGACGACGCTAAACGCGTTGACCGCCTCGATCGCTCATGAGATCAACCAGCCGCTGTCCGGCATCATCACCAACGCCGATACATGCCTTTGGTTGCTCTCTACCGATCCTCCCGACGTCGACGGCGCGCGTGAAACGGCGCAGCGCACGATCCGCGATGGGAATCGCGCGTCTGACGTGATTAGCCGACTGCGCACTCTTTATAGCAAGAAGGAATCTCGGCCAGAATCAATGGACCTGAATGATGCGATACGAGAGGTCATTTCGTTGTTGCTGAGCGACCTCCAACGAAACCGAGTAATTGTTCGCCAGGAGCTTGCGGACGACCTGCCTCCTATTGTGGGCGATAGAATCCAGCTTCAACAGGTCGTCCTGAACCTGGCACGGAACGCTTCGGATGCGATGAGCACAATCGACGATCGACCAAGAGAGTTGCTAATCAAAACCGAACGGCAGGCGGACAATCGGGTGTGCCTTAGTGTCAAAGATGTTGGAGTCGGTTTCCAACCTCAAGCTGCCGACAAGCTCTTCGAAGCTTTTTATACAACCAAGCGCGATGGGATGGGAATCGGGCTGCATGTGAGCCGCTCGATTATCGAGGCTCATCATGGGCGTCTGTCGGCTACCGCCAATGATGGACCCGGAGCCACATTTTCGTTTGCTATCCCTTGCAGTTTGACGGACGCTGAAACCCGCACCAAATCGGAGTAATGACGCAAGGATCCAAGAGCGAGGAATCTATACCATCGTACAGTTGACCACTGTTGCCGTTCGGGGCGAACATAGCGCGTCGGAGTACGGTGAAGAGCCTCGAATGGAGACGATTTCATCTGTCGCTTTGCGGAGACTTTGCGGAAAAATGCTCGGCGGCCCCTTCCTCACCGAACACGGCGGCCTCACCAGACACCGTTGGAGCAGAACTCTTCTGGGTCTGGGGGTTCGAGGAAATCTCCCAGTGTGTTGGGCGCCGAATCAGAGAGCAAGGAAAATGGCTGGTTCTCTTGTATCTGTAGTCGACGACGATGAATCGGTACGCGAGTCATTGCCCGGTTTGGTCAGAGCTTTCGGCTTTCCGGTTTGTGCGTTTTCGTCCGCGGAGGAATTCCTTGAATCTGGTCGGGTATCTCAGACTAGATGTTTGATTCTTGACATCGCGATGCCGGGCATGTCAGGACCCGAGCTTCAAAGCGAGCTGAAACGCCGGCAGTTGGAGGTTCCGGTAATCTTTATCACAGCTCAAAGAGATGAGACAGTACGGACACGCATGCTCGAAGGAGGAGCCGTCGAATGTCTATCTAAGCCTTTTAGTGCCACAGCTCTGCTGAAGGCACTCAAGGCCGCGTTTCGCGTCTGACGATCGATGGAGGACCCAACTGTGGCAGATAAAATCACCCTTGCGCGGTCATCTAACGATGACCTGAGGTCGTCAAAAATGGCGGAAGCCTCACCGACCGTTTTTGTAGTGGATGACGACATCTCCGTGCGCGAATCATTGGAATTGCTGATTCGCAAGCGCGGTTGGCATCCCGAAACCTTTACCTCCGCTGATGAATTCCTCGCGCACCCGCCGCTACTCGCTCCAAGTTGTCTGGTTCTAGACTTCTCCCTTCCTGGCCTGAACGGACTGGAGCTCCAAAAACGCGTTGCCGTTGAATTGCCATGCATGCCGATTATTTTCCTCACTGGATGCGGCGACATACCAATGTCGGTCCAGGCAATGAAAGCTGGAGCTGTGGAATTCCTCACGAAACCCTTCAGTAACGAATGCCTGCTAAGCGCGATAAGGAACGCCATCGAGCGCAGCCGCACCAAGCTTGACAGCGAGACCGAGATTCGCGCCCTCCGCGCACGCCATTCGGCCCTCACGAAGCGCGAACGTCAAGTGATGACATTGCTGGCCTCTGGCATGCTCAACAAGCAGGTGGGCTATGAACTCGGCATCACCGAAATCACCGTAAAATTCCATCGTGGCAACCTAATGCGAAAGATGGAAGCCGAATCATTCGCGGATCTGGTAAACATGGCCACACGGCTTCGCTTAACACAGTCGTCTAAAGCCAAGGCTCCCGCAATCCTCTAATTCTCCATATTCAACGCAAGTCTTCATTGGCATTGTGTCGTCCGGGCCGATATGCAGGCCACTGGTGATGTTCGTTACGATCGGGTCAGATCTGTCCGTTTCTGGAGGGTCTCGATATTCGGGCATCTCGAACCGTGAATCCACCGCAGTCATTTTGGAGCAATCGAACCTCTCCGAACCCTTCCTAGTTAAGATGCCGACGTAACGATTGAGTGCATAGACCCGGCGTTGAGGACAGTTCTCGGCCTCTGTCGCGACAAGGCAGAGGTCGCTGCTCGGTCGCACAAACAACTGGTATCAGCTTGCCGCCGAATTTGAGAATTTCGTTCAGTCCGACCGAGGAAAATGAAGGTGGTCTTTCGTGTTCTGCGAGAAGCTGTTAGGATATTTCTGTGACAAAGATTTGCGAAAGTTTTGCTGGTGGTTTTGCCCGGGTTGGCAGAACTCTGGATCGCCCGCCGCAGCCCGTAGAAGGTGTTTTGCGCTTGCAAGAGAGCGGGGAAGTCGTCGAACCTTATGGGCGGTTTATGGGCGGTTCGGACCGGAATACAAGCAATTCGGTTCGCTTTGTGCAATCTGTGCAATTTATGCAAATGGCGCAAGGCCGCATAAACACTGGTTATTTCGCATCTCGTTGATTTGGCGAGTGGGGACGTAGTTCAGTTGGTTAGAACGCTGCCCTAGCATCCCACCTAAATAATATCTTCAACTACTTCAGTCAGTTACGCGGATAGTGCTTCCGTCGCACTGTCACCAAGCCGCCAGTTCTTTGTTCGCAAGATCGACGGCGCGCAAACCGCTTCAGGAGAGAAGCCCCGAGTTCGAATCTCTTCGCATCCGGCAGCGTAAAGTCGCTCCTATGGGTCAATTCCCGGGGATCAGCGTGCATATGCTGACTCTGTTCCTCATGTTCGTTACGTCCGGTACAGAGTCTTCACACTTTCGTTAAACTTCAGGGCCACGGGAGGCGCGGCATACTTGTCGGTCACAATCTCGATGTATGCACCTCGGCCGCCCTTAGACGCCGTCTTAAGGGCCTGATCGAATTCTCCGCATGTGGTGACACGCGCGGTGAACCAGTCGTCGCATCCAAGCGCCTTCGGTAAATCGGCGTAGTGCCACTGAGCAAGATCGTTGTACTCAATGTTGGGGTCCTTGCAGAGCAGTCGTTCAATCAGGTAGCCCGAATTGTTAAGGACGAAGATGATAGGCTTCAGCCCGCGCCGGCCGAACTGACTGATCTCCTGAGCTGTCAGTTGATGGGAGCCTTCACCTGTAATCAGCACAACGCGACGGTCGGGCGCCGCGACTGCTGCTCCAAAGGCCGCCGGGGTCGCATATCCGATAGCACCCCACAACGTCTGGTTGTAAAACTTCGCGCACTTTGGCAGGAGTGCAAACGCCATTCCAAACCCGGAAGTCCCAGTCTCAGTAAAGACGATATCGTTCGGTTTAATAAAATCCGCCCAGCGAGGATAAAGCGCGCCTGCGGTAATCGGATCGCTGCCGGCGCCCTTTACTGGTCCGAGCGAGCCTGGTTGAACCGGTGGTCTCTGATTTCGTTTCTCAACACGCCCCGCGAGCTCAGCGAGGACATCTTTCATTTCGACGCTGGGATAAACCTTTGTGCCCACCTGAGTATGATGGTGACGGATATCGATGGTCTTTTCCGGGTCAAGACGCGCTGTGAAGGCGCCCGTGCTGAAGTCCGTCAGAATGGCTCCGATCAGAACGACGACGTCGCATGATTCAACGTACTCACGAACCGCCTCGTCCATGAGCTTTCCTTGGTATATGCCAATGTAGGCTGGCTGTTGCTCTTCGAGTGTGGATTTGTCCATAAGCATAGTGGCGAAGGGAAGTCCGGAAGCATCCACGAACGCCTGGACAGCATCCTGCAACTTCGCACGACTGGCCAGGATTCCTGGCAGAATGCATCCGGTCTTGGCCGCGGTGAGAGCCTCAATAATCGCGGAGACGGCCCTCTCCAGCGATGCAGCGTCGCTCTTCGGTGAATCGAGTGGGGTTGCACTGCTGACCACGGGCTGATTCGCGACATCTGCCGGAAACGCCATATAGACAGGCCTGCGGTGGTACAGTGCCTCAGCGATCAATCGCTCTGTTTCGTAAGCGGCGTTTTGGGGGGTCATGATGGCGCTGGCACAAACGACTTTTTCAGCCATCTTGTGGAAGAAGTCGAATTCACCATTCCCCAGCGTGTGGTGGACAAGCGCGCGCCCGGCTTGGGCAGGCAGATTTGGCATTCCGACTAGGTGGAAAACCGGCACATGCTCGGCGTAGGCTCCGGCGATTCCATTGATAGCGCTCAATTCACCTACACCGTAAGTCGTGTTGAGAGCAGCGATGCCGTGAATGCGAGCGTACCCGTCGGCCGCATACGATGCGTTCAGTTCGTTGCAGCATCCGACCCAATCGATACCAGGAAAACCAACGATTGCATCCTCAATGGGAAAGGCGAAGTCCCCTGCAACGCCGAAAACTTTGGTTATTCCGATGTCCTTGAGCCTCGACAGAACGTGGTCGATTACGGTGGGCGACGTTGCTTTTTGTGTTGGGGCTGACTCTTGCAATATTCCTCTGGTTGAACCTGCTTCTTTTGTTGCGGCGGATACACGCGACATAATTTGGCCTCCTCAGTATTTTGGCGCTCCATGTTGCTGATGTGCTTTTCCTCTCTAAATGAAGGGCGCATCACGCGGATTTTCTTTTCTCGGCGACTGGTTTACTTTGAGCCTGCATAGACTTCACGAGGTCAGCGGCCGACGCTCCTTCGAGCGACAATCCGTAGCCAACTTCTCGTACGATGCGCTCCTTTAACGGATGGATGAAGTGCACGCGTGTGTTGCGGCGCGTCACCTCCGGCACCTTTAGGTACAGCGCGGCGAGTTCTCGCGCTCGGCTGAGCGCGTTTCCGTTGGGGACGACTTCGGCAACAACTCCCCACTCGTGCACGGTGCGCGCCGTCAGCGGTTGCGGATTGAGCAGGAACGCCTCGGCCCGTCCTGATCCAGCGCGATAACTCCACGTAGTAAAGATTCCATCCCCTGGCACAATCCCTCCCGCGAAGTGGGGGACGTCGTGGAAGGTCGCACTTTCGGCTGCCACGATCACATTGGCCAGCAAGGCATACTCTGAGTGCACATGCGCTCGCCCTTCGACAGCTGCGATGACAGGCACGCGTATATTGGCTATGTTTTCAAGAATCTGACAGCCTTCGTCGTGAGTCTGACTCCAAACACCGGGATCGGCCACATTGCCGAAAGTGGCGAAATCAATTCCAGGAATGAAATCACCACCCGCGCCGGTTACGATGACGATCTTGTTCCCTCGATCTTGCGCGATCCGGTAGAAGGCTTCGAGAAACTCTGTATGGTCTTGAGCAGTGAAGGTGAACGGCCCACCGTTGCTGTGAAATTCAGCAACCAGCACACCTGTGTCGTCTCGTGTCAGCTTCAGGCTGCGGTACTGGGAAAAATAAGCTGGTTGAGTTGTTTGCATATGGAATTCTCCAAATCGAATTGAGGCACTTCAATCTACAACCGGTCAGAATATCAACCTAGTTTTGCAACATGGCGTGGTCCGCTCTCAAATGATGGCGCACCGAAATTGACGGCAAACGACGAATGACTCGAGGATTCGAATCGCATCTGCTCCTGGGTGGGAGCACGAGAATAACCAAACCAAGTGGCGAAGGCTGAATGCCGGTGACTCCGTGTTTATGCGTCATTCTCGCAGTGTGAGGTCTGCCGGATGTAGGGGAACCGGGTCTTCGTGTCGATATGAAAACTCCGAGACGTATTTGCGACAGGAGATGCCCACCCGACCAGTTGCGATATGTGCGCTAACGATCTTGATTGCCCGCCAGCAGAACCTTAATCCCGCTTACCTAAAGTGTTGGCGTTTACGTCGGAGGACGACATTCTTTGGAAGCTCGATTGCTAGTCTTCGACTGGATCGTAATGCAGTACCAACACAGCACTAGGTTAGACACTGAGCAGGAGTGGATCATGGCTATCATCTCCCGAGGTTTTTCCGGTCGACGCAGCGCATCCGAAGCCAAACTCCCGCCGGGTCAATACCTCACCACCGATTTCCCCGTCTTATCCGCAGGTCCAACACCGCGCATTTCGCTCGATCGCTGGGAATTCACGATCGACGATGGAAGCAAGGTTTTGAAGCGATGGGATTGGAAGTCGTTTCGCGAGCTGCCTACCGAAACTATTACCGTTGATCTGCATTGCGTAACCCGGTGGTCGAAACTGAATACGTCTTGGGAAGGGGTTTCACTAGATGTCCTGATTGCGGACCTGAAGACAGATTTGCCATATGCGATGTTTCGTTCGTCCGGCGATTACACGACGAACCTACCCTTGAAAGATGTCATGAACAAGCAGGCCTGGATCGCGTTCAAATACAACGGCGCCGATCTTGAGCCCGAACATGGCGGCCCCGCGCGGCTTCTCGTTCCTCATCTCTATTTGTGGAAAAGCGCGAAATGGGTAAAGGGCATGACGCTCATGCGGAACGACAAACCGGGTTTTTGGGAAAACCTCGGCTACCACATCTATGGTGACCCATGGCAGGAACAGCGGTACTCGAACGAGTGACGTGGCGTGGCGCAAAGGTTGTTGCGGTGCATGACGAAACAGCGACTGCACGGACGCTCGTACTCGCAGTTCGCGATTGGCCAGGTCAGGTCGCTGGCCAACATGTGGACGTGCGTTTGAGCGCTCCAGACGGGTACTCTGCGGTCCGATCCTACTCGATTGCCTCTTCGCCGAGCTCCGATGGCCGCATTGAAATCACCGTCGAACGACTGCCGAACGGCGAAGTCTCACCATACCTCACGCAGGAAGCCATGGTCGGCGATGAGCTAGAGTTGCGAGGCCCGATTGGCGGATGGTTCGTGTGGCGATGCGAGCAGATGGAACCGATCCAACTGGTAGCCGGTGGCTCCGGCATCGTTCCTCTTATGGCTATGATTCGCTCGCGTCGTTCGGTCGGCAGCAGTTCGCCATTTCGGTTGCTATATTCCGTCAGGGAACCTGAGACAGTCTTTTACCGCGATGAACTACGGGCAATATCAAATCAGGGCGACTCAGTAATGATCACTTACGCGTACACGCGAGTGACCCCGAAGGATTGGTCGAGACCCGCCGGACGTATCGACGCACCGCTAATTGCGATGGGCACATGGCCTTCGACTCTTCGGCCAACCAGCTACGTCTGCGGCCCGACATCCTTCGTTGAACATGCCACTGACCTGTTGATCTCTGCTGGCCACGATCGTGAAAGGATCAGAACGGAGCGCTTCGGCGCGACTGGAGAACGGGCGACATAAACCGTACCGCTAGGCAGCTTTCCTAGCCAATCCACCTTTCTCAATGATGAAGTTTGCAATCGGCTCAACACCTTCGCCGCTCTTCAAATTCGAAAAAACGAAAGGCCTCTTTCCGCGCATTCTGAGCGTGTCTGCTTCCATTACCCCAAGATTTGCCCCTACCATAGGAGCGAGGTCGATCTTGTTGATGAGAAGAAGATCGGAGCGCGTAATTCCAGGGCCGCCTTTGCGAGGGATCTTTTCACCTTCCGCAACGTCAATTACGTAGATCGTCAAATCGGCCAGTTCGGGGCTGAAAGTTGCCGCTAAGTTATCTCCGCCCGACTCCACAAAGCACAACTCGGCATGCGGAAATTTCTTGTTCATGTCTTCAATGGCGGCGAGGTTCATAGAAGCATCTTCTCGAATTGCGGTGTGAGGACAGCCCCCGGTTTCGACTCCCATTATGCGCTCCGCCGGCAGTGCTTGAGCACGGGTAAGGATGAGCTGATCCTCCTTCGTGTAGATGTCATTCGTGATCACGTAAATGTCGTATGTGTCGCGAAGGCGTTTGCAGAGCGCCTCGACCAGAGCCGTTTTGCCCGACCCGACAGGGCCGCCGATACCGACGCGCAAAGGATGCGCGTGGGAATCTGAACTCGAAGTATTAGTCATGAGCGAAACAACCTCGTGTATTGGGTTTCGTGCGATGCGGAAGCGAGATCGACCATGAAACCAATCGACCCCAAGTCGTGAATCGTGGCCTGTTGAGCTTGTGCAGCCACGGCCAGCACTGCTAGCTCAAGGTCGGCAATGCCAATCTGCCCATCAGTTTGCCCGAGGGGCACCAGGCGAACTCCGGCCGTTACCAAGTTAGCGAGGTAGCTTTGCAGAAAAGCGGGCAGTGCCAAGGTCGCCGGAATATCTTGCGTCGCTGCCCGAACTCCGAGTACGACCGACAGCACCGGCGCAATCCTGAGTTCCGGGAGAAATTCTGAAAGGCTCTCTAGGAAGGGATCGGGCCATACTCGGCGCAATGTAGCGAGGCAGGACGCCGCCTGCTGGGTAGTTTCAAGCGCAAATTCTGACGTCCCCCGAAAGGCAGCTGCGAGTTCCGCAAGTTCAAGCAACTTTCCGCAATCATCTTCTGTAGCGCAGCGCCAGGCTTCCGCGAAGAAAATCGCTTCGTTTCGTCCTGAGCCATAGCACAGATCTGCTTCTAGCCAATCAACAAGACTTTTGCGATCATGAATGCGGCCCGCTTCTACCGCCCATTCGATACCGTGAGAATAGCTATAGGAACCGGTGGGGAATGCAGGCGAAAGCCAACTCTGCTGTCTCAAGAGAGCCTGCTCCGAGATTCCGTGCTGTTGATCACTCATGATGATGCTCGCCGTCATGGTGTTTGTGATGGTGGCCGTGACCGTAAGCGCCGCCTTCGGGCTGAAAGGCGGACTGGACCTCTTGAAGATCCGCCCCAAGGCCACTGAGCATATCTTCTATTACATGGTCGGGCCGAATCAGCAGAACATGGTCTCGAATTTCGGTCGGCAAATGCCGATTACCCAAGTGCCATGCCAGGCGCATCAGCTGGATAGGATCTTTGTGTCTGACTTCGACAATGTCCTCCATAGCGGCCTGAACCTTTAGCCATCTTCCATCGTCCAGTTGCAGCCCGTCTCCTTCAGCCATGGCAACGGCTTCTGGAAGATCAAGAAGAACATCGTCCCCCTGATCTCCGGTCAGGCGAAAGCGGCGGCGGTGACGCGCGTCAAAGTCGAGAGTGAGCGATCCTGCTGCGTCTTCCGCTGGCCAATAGCCGGCGGGTCGATGAACAGAAGCGCGATGAGCGGGATCACCGTGAATGGAAGCGTTATGCGCAGTCATAGTCATACTCAATACATGAAATATCGTTGAGCCATGGCCAATACTTTGGCCGGCTCGCAAGTGAGAAGGCGGCCATCGGCCCGCACTTCGTAGGTCTCGGGGTTTACTTCCATGCGCGGCGTGGCATCATTCAAAATCATCGAACGCTTGCCGATCTTGCGCGTATTGGAGACAGGAAGGAGTTTCTTTGCAAGGCCAAGCGCCTCCGCTTTGTTGAGAAGTGCCTGGCTGACAAATGTCACAGAGCTCTCCGTCAAAGAGCGGCCGAACGCGCCGAACATAGGCCGGTAGTATTCGGGTTGCGGGGTAGGAATGGAGGCGTTGGGGTCTCCCATGATCGCGGCCGCGATCGTGCCGCTCTTTAGCACCATGTCGGGTTTCACTCCGAAAAAGGCTGGATCCCAAATACAAATATCGGCAAGCTTTCCAATTTCAATCGAACCGACATAGGTAGAAATACCTTGAGCGATCGCGGGGTTGATTGTGTATTTCGATACGTATCGTCGAGCTCTGAAGTTGTCGTTCTCGCCCTGTTCCTCGCCCAGGCGCCCGAATTGTTTCTTCATTTTGTCCGCGGTCTGCCAGGTTCGGATAATCACCTCTCCCACACGGCCCATGGCCTGACTGTCTGAAGACATGATCGACAGGGCTCCAAGATCATGCAAAATGTCTTCGGCCGCAATGGTTTCCTTGCGAATCCGGCTCTCGGCGAATGCGAGATCTTCAGGAACTCGCGGATCGAGGTGATGGGTGACCATCACCATATCGAGGGCCTCGTCAAGAGTATTTACGGTGTATGGTCGCGTTGGAGTCGTAGAAGATGGAATGACGTTTGGTTCGCCACAGACTTTAATGATGTCCGGAGCGTGTCCGCCGCCCGCTCCTTCAGTGTGAAACGTGTGAATCGTTCTGCCCTTGAAGGCGGCGATTGTATTTTCGACGAAGCCGCTTTCGTTAAGCGTGTCGGTGTGGATAAGAACCTGAACATCCATGTCATCCGCGACAGACAAGCAGCAGTCAATGGCAGAGGGTGTTGTACCCCAATCCTCATGAAGCTTGAAGCCGCATGCGCCGGCCTCAATTTGCTCAACGAGACCTGCTGCAGAACTCGCATTGCCCTTAGCGTAGAAGCCGAGGTTCATGGGGAAGGCATCGGCGGCCTGGAGCATCCGCCGAATGTGCCACGGACCTGGAGTACAGGTGGTTGCATTCGTCCCTACTGCAGGTCCCGTCCCGCCGCCCATCATCGTGGTCAGGCCCGAATAGAGAGCTTCTTCGATCTGCTGCGGGCAGATGTAATGAACGTGCGTGTCGATGCCGCCGGCGGTGACAATCTTGCCCTCGCCGGCGATCACTTCGGTTCCGGGACCGATTACGATCGTGACATTCGGTTGGACATCCGGATTTCCAGCTTTCCCGATGGCTGCAATCCGGCCGTCTTTGATCGCGATATCTGCCTTCACTATCCCCCAATGATCGAGTATCAACGCATTGGTGATGACCGTATCCACCGCGCCCTCACTGCGCGAACGCTGTGACTGCCCCATCCCGTCGCGGATGACTTTCCCACCTCCGAACTTCACCTCCTCGCCGTAGGTCGTGTAGTCCTTCTCCACTTCGATGATGATGTCGGTATCGGCAAGGCGTATCTTGTCCCCAACCGTTGGGCCAAACATCTGCGCATAGGCGGCGCGGTTCATTTTGTTAGGCATTCTTGACTACCTCTCTGGCTCTTTCGGCAAGGCTCCCATGACCAACTTGTGGAAGCCATAAACGAGGCGCGCCCCTGCGTACGGGACAAGGGAAACCTCGCGAGACTGGCCCGGCTCGAAGCGGATGGCTGTTCCCGCCGGAATGTCTAAGCGATACCCAAGCGCCGCTTTCCGATCAAATCGTAGAGCAGAGTTGGGTTCAGCGAAGTGGTAATGGCTGCCAACTTGTATCGGCCTGTCGCCAGTGTTTGCGACCTTAATAATGATGGCAGCCCTGTCCTTGTTTAGAACGATGTCGCCGGTTGCTGCAAACGTCTCGCCCGGTATCATGTCAGTTCCACCTTAGCTAATTGGGTTGTGAATGCTTACGAGTTTTGTTCCATCGGGGAAAGTTGCTTCCACTTGCATCTCGGGAATCATCTCGGCGATGCCTTCCAACACCTGGTCACGGTTAAGCACCTTGCGGCTTTCCGACATGAGATCAGCAACCGACTTGCCATCGCGGGCCGCCTCCAAGACGAAATCGGTTATGAGCGCAACAGTCTCGGGGTAGTTGAGCTTGACACCTCTTTTAAGCCGCTCCCGAGCGACAATTGCGGCAAGTGAGACCATCAGCTTGTCTTTCTCACGCGGCGTGAGGTTCATAAACGTCTCCGTTCTGCAGCTTTAGCATGACCACATTTTCGGTACCTGGAAGGGTCCGGAGCCGAGTTCTGGTCCGAATTGCTGGAGAAAGCTGCGCAACGCAAGCTTCAAATCAGAGGACTCTTTCGCTGCAAAACGCACAACAATAAGTGCGCTTACCAATGTCGCCGCACAATTGCATCCCAGGGAAGGAATAATCTCCCGCAAGAACTCTAGTCGTTTGTCCAGATGAGGTCCGAAATATATCAGTGTCGCGATTGCGTGGCAGTCCGAGAGCAAGGCTTTCCGGTGAAGGTGCGGAAAGGTCTCGTCAGTGATGCGAAAGCTGTCTGCCCAGGTCAGGCGACCGTCTCTTTTCACTCGCCAGCTATCGGTTATGTTGCCGCCGACAACGATTTCGCCATGCGCGGTGCGCCCCAGCACCAACCACTCTAGTGCAAGCAACTCGGCTCCACGGAAAAGTTCGATCTCTGTCGTTCGGTGAAGACGTGCCCAATTGAAAACGATGGTTTCTTGCGGTAGCCATGCCAGCCGGGCAGATTCGTGCGCCTTCAACCTGGTTGCAACCCGCGCGGGTTCGTTCAACGCCCCGTACACCTTTTCCGCAGCCTGCGACGTTACCGCAATCGAAGCGCCGGGGAGGGCGGTGACACACAATTCAAGTCGATCACCGCCCGCAACACCTCCTGCTGTGTTAATTAGAACCGCCTCCTCTACGGCACGATGTCCGGTCCTTGGAAACATGACGCGAATCGGAGACCGTTCGAAAATGTCCTCGACCCGGGTACCGTTTTCGGAACCAATCAATACGACCCGACCGCGTCCGTCCGCACGTTGCAAGTCCCGATCCGAAGGGCGATCCTTACTCACATCTGGCGTGTCAGAAGAACTCAATCGCGGCAAGTTTTCCTCGCACCGGACTAGATGACTGAACTGAGTCATTGCGTCGCCATATAGCGGAATCAGAACCCCGCCAAGCCCTCCGGACTGTTGTAAGGGATCGCAACGCTGGTAACTTCCTCCAGCGAGCCATCCGGCTTGGTAGCGTACCCGACCAGCTTCGAGGCGTTCCCGTAGATCTGGTAGAGAAAGGCGCCATCCGGCGAGACCCAGTTATCGCTTGGGCCGCTGCTGACGTCTCCACAAAGCCCCCTGAAGGTGCCATCGCCCTCGACAATCGGACACGCAGGATCCTTGGCGACTTTGAGTTCGAGGCCGTCGATGTGGAATGTGGTGATGTTGCTGTACCCGAAAACCGTTGCGAACAAGAGTCGGTCATCCGGGGAGACGGACGCCCAGCAAAGCTCAGCGATCTTGCCTCGCCTCGTGTCGATCGGTACGACCTTGCCGACGCCAATTCTGCCGTCTTCGTCGATTCGGCCTAAGGCCACTCCATCGCCCACGGCAAATCCGATGATGAACGTATCCGGCCGGCTATGCAGGAACGCGATGTAGAACGGAGAACCGCCTCCTCCATCCTGGAAGGAACCTTCGCCGAGTGTGCCGTCGGCATTGACGCGGTGGATTACTATGCCGTCGGGATCTGGCGCGTTCGAAGCGACCGACCTTGTTTCGCCGTCTGGACCGGTCACCCAGAGAATGGGTGAACCGTCCGGATAAGTGCCGGAGATCGCAATGGGCACATCGAACGTGGTGCCGACAAGAAGAAATTTCTCGTCTGGTGAGAGCACACCCATAGTTGGTACACGGTGCGGCTTCTCTGGCGTGTTACACGTGTACTTCTCCGCGCGTGGGGTAAGCTTGCCATCACTGGACACCGACATGATCCGAATGTGATCGGGTCCGAACGAGTGCACAACATAGAGCATGTCTTTCGAGGGAGAATATGCGAGCGACTTGGCAGTACCGCTCTTTCCCTCGATTGCGTTCCCCGTCGGCTTGGTGTCGATCAGTTTGAGCCGACCCTGTTCGCCAATCGCAAAGCTGGACACCGAATTGTCCCCGCCGTTTGTGGCAAACAGAAATTTGCGATCTGGTGAGAGGATGACGCTAGCTGCGCCCTCGAAGGAGTTGGGCGCGCTCTCCTGGCCGCTGATCGGCTTGAAAGTCCCCGAACCTGCACCGCCGGTGGCAACACGTTCCACTTCTGTGAGTGTGCCGTTAGCGGAGCGATGGTAGTGAATGATAGCGTTCTTGACCTCATTGGTTTGCATGTAGAGATGGCCACCCCGACCGTTCATGCTCATCTCTCTTGACATCCCCATCTCTTTCGACATACCCATTTCCTTTGGCATATTTATCTCCCTTTTTTCCCCTTTGAATTTGGAATCGATTTCTTGCTTGTCTCAGCCACGCTGACAGAAATCTCGGCACCTAATACCCTTTTTTGTCACGAAGTAACGGATAGAACTGAATCCATGTCATGTCTGTGGCGGCGACATTGGCAAGATGGCAGCCCGCACATTCGGTCACAGGTTTTTCCGCGGCGCTCGCAGCATACGGCAATGGATGATGCCCGAAGGTGAAAAATCCCCAGCCGTTGGTCTTAGCGAAGCGCTGGCTGTCTTTCACCGTCACGTCGATGCCGTTGTATTCGCCGTTGAAATATCCACGTCCGGATGGTTCCCTACGAGAGCCGTCTGGAAAAGTCGGATTAAGAACCCGGGTCAGTTCTTTTACTATGACTGTTCCTTCTGGAAACTCGCCTGTCTTCAGATAGGTATCGACGTTTTTCTTTTCCACGTATACGTGGTGATACTCAGGGAAGTTCGCCTTTCCATCATTGAGGCCGTTGGGCGTTAAGGGGGCGCCCACAAAAACCCACGCGCGAAAACCGGTTGGCAACTCTAACTTGCCATCAGAATCGAACACGGCGCTCGACTTTTCAGACGGGGCAGCCGCAACCGGCTTCGCGACCAGGAGGTACACGGCTGAGGAGGCGAGTCCAAGTCCAACGATGATTGCTAACAGATGCTTTTGCATTGCAATTCTCCTTCTGAAAACTCTTCCGATTGGGTCTCTGCGAGACCGTTCTGGCTATTTCGATTTGAGAACCGGGTAACCTTGTACGTACACCCAGTCGGTTGACTGCGCTGGAACATGACAGCCCAGGCAGTCTTTTTTGTAGTTCGTTGCGACCTGCTTATCGGGGGCGTCGGCTTTGAAGAGTGCCCATCCCCATCCATCTCCCCACAGCGGATTGCCAGGATAGCGACCCTTCTCGTCTTTGATCATGACGAACCACACTTTCGTTTGCGTAGCCCAATGTGCGTCCCCGGTCGTCAGTTGCGCGTGATCGGTCGCAAAAACTTCTTTCACTAATACGGTTCCGTCCGCGAACTTTCCAGTTTTGCGGTAATACTCAGCTGTGCCCGGCGGCGCGTACGTGTAGTGCATCTCGATGTTGTTGTTGAGATCGACCGGTGTATATACTCCAAGTTCCTGATAGAGGTCTCTAAAATCAGCCGGCTTGCGAATATTTCCCGTGTTGTCGACAAGATCAAAACCGTTGGCGATGTCCTTACTTTGGGAACGGAGCGTCTGCTGGCCCGTTAAAACAACGAGGGCGACAATTAGCGATGCAATGCGACCCATTTATTCTTCCTCCTGTCTAAACAATCGAAGCAAGCTGAACGGCCAAAGTGGCGGTCTCAAAAAAGGCAAGTACTCGGAGCCGCCGTCGAAGAACTCGGCAAATTCAAAATCTGTTGGCGCGTAACTCGACAGCTCCAGTCCGCTCTTCCTGCTCTCAACGATGGCCTGATTGTTCTCGACGACCGACATCTTGTTTCTAGTCACTGTGAGTTCCTTGCAGCAATATCGCTGCGCTCCTCATGTGAGCAACTGACTGCCCAAACGCATTTCACCTTGAAAACTGCAGTTTGATGTCCTCTGCATCGCTCCTATCAAGCATGCGCGGAGCAGTCAGCATGAATTCACCGCGATTGTGATGAGGGCATGTGACGATTGCAGCCGTGACGAAATAGAGACTCCGTACCGGCTCCGCGTTGCAATAGCGACTCCACGAATTGAAAATCAAGCGATTTCCATTGCAACGATGGCGCGTTCATCGCGTATCCGGCTTCCACAATCTATGACGGTCGACTTTCGTTCGATAAGAGTCGATGCGAACAACCTGTCCAAGCTGGCTTCAGAGCCGTCCGCCCTCTTGAATGAGCGTGTATCTCTTTTCGGTCACTGAGTTGCAGAGAGATATGCACACGCGGCTTGTTTCAACAGGTGAACAGAGGGTTCCATCTATGGCGACGACGGCGCTGGAAATCAATGCAGAAGCAGGGGTGGTCGAGGGCTACCAGAGAAGAGTGCAGGAGTTAACAGACGTTATTTCTAGCCACTCGCTTCGCTTTCGCCGAATCGCCCTGGGTCATCTGGGCAACGCCGCTGACGCGGAGGATGCAGTTCAGGACGCTTTGTTGTCAGCCTTGAGACACGTAGACCAATTCAAAGGGCGAGCGAAGATGTCCACCTGGCTGACAGCGATTGTCATTAATTCCGCACGCATGAAGTTACGTCGACGCCCCCCACAAGTGCAAGTCGCTTTGGATGAACCGTGTGGCGAGCAGAGTCTGCCCCCGGCAGACATGGTGTCGGATACCCGGCCAGGTCCCGAAGAGCTATATCGTAAGCGACAAATTGCGGAAACTCTGGCTTATGCGACTTTGCGGCTCTCGCCCGTTCTGTTGACGACCTTTCGATTGCGCGATGTCGATGGTTTGAGCATTCGCGAAACGGCGCAGTTCCTCGGGGTGCCAACTGGAACAGTGAAGGCACGGCTCGCCAGAGCTCGTAGGAGACTCAGACAAGTCATTCAGAAGACCTTCCCGGAACGCGTCAAACTTCCGACTGTGACTAGCGAAGACTGCTGAGACGTCTCCCAACCCCACCCGCAGTAATACGAATTCCCTTATTCAAAAACATAGGCACCCCTATCACAAACAATAATTGCGTTCTGCGAAGAATCAGGCTCGAATGCAGTTTGGGGGTTGGGCCGGTTCGTGCCGCGCCACTTATATCGCCGCCAGCTGGGTAAGAAAAGGGCAATCCGCGGGTTTAGAATCATCTTCGTCGCGCGTAAACGTCGGGTGCCACTTCTGCAGATAGAGTGTTTTTCGCCCAATTCCAGGAACGTCTCGGCTTCGGCTTTAGGGACTTGAAGCTGTTCATGGGGTTCCAGTGAAAGCAATCAGCAACGTCTTGGAAACCGGCTTAACGATACTCACTCCAGGGCGCGACGCGAAGTTGCGGAGATTGTTAGCTCCGTCTGCCGAAGGTGTCTCAAGTGGTGAAAGGAGTGCGCAACTTTTTGTTCGGGGCAGGGGTGTTTTCAGTTCAATGCTTGTCCCTTTGGCCTTAATCCTGTCGTCTCTCGTTGGCACAACACCCCCAGCACATGCGCAGGCACAAACCGCCGGCGAAATTACCGGACAAATTCTGGATCCATCCGAGGCCGCCATTTCCAATGCCGCCGTTACGGCCACGAACAGCGCGAACGGCGCCGTTCGCAAAGCACTAACCGATGGCCAAGGACACTACGCATTAACGAACCTTGCCGCAGGGACGTACAGCATCACTGTGGCACACGAAGGCTTCCAGCAATTAAAGCAAACGGGCGTCATGTTGAACGTGGCGACGACCGTCACGTTGAACTTAACGGTTACGATAGGCTCCGTGAAACAGGAGGTGGTCGTCACATCCGAGGCGCCCATCATCGACAAAGCTGACGCCAGCACCGGCACGGTCCTCGGGAATCAGGAAGTCGGCGAGCTGCCGATCAACGGACGCGACTACGCTCGTTTCAGCTTGCTCACTCCTGGAGCCGTTTTCCGTAGCAACTTCATCGCGGACCTTACCTTCGACGGTCTACACTCCGTTCACAACCAGTTCTCGATCGACGGCATTGACGCCTCGCGCGTCGACCAGCCGTACATGGCCAATGGCTTCGAGCGCGGCGCACGATTGCTCACCGGCAGCCTCGATACGATCGAGCAATTCAACGTGCAGACTAGCGACTACAGCGCGCAATACGGCCGCGCTGCAGGCTCCTATATCAACATCGCCACCAAATCTGGAACCAATGATTTTCACGGAACCACGTACGACTACTTTCGCAACAACATTCTCGATGCGCGAAACTTTTTCGCGACCACCGGACTAGCTCCGGAATTCCGCTTTAATGATTTTGGCGGGAATATTGGCGGCCCAATCCGCAAGGAAAAGACTTTCTTCTTTCTAAACTACGAAGGATCTCGGCAACGCATCGGCATCACCGGCTCGGGCACGGTTCCGAGCGCGCTTGAGCGCAGCGAAGTCGAGGCCACTTCTCCGCAACTCACGCCGATTCTGAATATGTTTCCCATCGGCACCTCTGCTGGTCCCGATCAGTTCACCGACAATTACACGACTACGCAGGTTTCGGATGTTCGTGAAGACACAGCCTCCATCCGCTTCGATCAGGTGTTCAGCACTCACGATTCCACATTCGTGCGCGTCAACGTCAACGACTCCGACGTTCATGGGCCACTCTTTGGTGTCCTTCCGTCTTCCTTGGGCGTGGACGACCACCAGATCATTCCCGTGCGCACAACGAATGTTGCCATTCACGAAGAGCACGTCTTCGGCAGGAGCATCGTGAATGACTTCCTTGCGGGCATGCAGCGCTGGGGTAGCCAGATCGATGAGGCGGAACCCTTTCCGATGACCACCGTGGTCGGATACAGCGTCATCCCCGGAACGATGGGCAACTCCCTCCACAACAACACGAGCTTCCAGTACGGCGACACCATGAGCAAGGTGAAAGGACGCCATGTCCTGACTTGGGGCGGCACCATCTACCGCATCTGGGTCAATGCCAACAGCACTGCCAGCCCAACGATGCAATTCAACTCACCGCAAGCTTTCGTCAACGACCAGCTTTCGACCGTCACAATCGTGAACTCCACTCCCGCCAACGGTGTGCGCGCGACGCAAGTCGGTCTTTTCGTCAGCGACAAGTTCCAGGTGCTGCCGACTCTGTCCTTGGACCTCGGCCTCCGCTACGACATTGAAACCGTTCCTCACGACTCGCGCTACGCCACTCGGCCCTACAACACGCGGACCGGCACGCTCGCGCCTCCAGGCGATCCGTACTTCGCGATCAACAATAAAGACTTCGGTCCGCGTGTGGGCATCGCTTGGTCCCCAACGCAACGGCTCGTGATCCGCAGCGGCTACGGAGTTTACTTCCAGGACTATCCCGTGGGCTTCGGTTCGTACTATGTTCCCGGAAACACAGTGCCTGGCAACGTCACGCTTTTGCAGCAGCAGATTCCGAACCTGTCCTATCCCTATGATCCGTTCCTCTCGCAGGCTACACCTCCGCCACCGAACGTAAACGGCTTCCCGTGGCATAAGCCGGACGTCTATTCGAACCAGTGGAACCTGAGCGTCGCGGATCAGTTTGCTCAGAACATGTCGTTCCAGGTCACCTACGTTGGCAACCATGGCGTGAATCTCTGGCGCGAAGAGGGCATCAACTACTTCGATCCCGCACTCGGGACTCGTCCGAACCCGAACTTCGGCAACATTACGCTCCAGACCAACTCGGGTTTCAGCTCTTACAACGCTCTACAGCTCTCCTTTAATCGCCGTGCCGGCAAGGCTGGTTTGACCTTCCAGGCGAACTACACCTTCGGCCACGCGATTGACGATGTAGAAGATCAGGGGCTTTTCCCTTCCGACCCCCAGAACCTCAACAACATAAAAGCCGAGAGAGGCAGTGGTTCCGGCGACGTCCGGCAGAACTTTACCTTCAACCTGCTGTATGAAGTGCCGCTCGGTGAAGGACATCGGTTCCTCGGCTCGGGCCTCGGCAGCAAACTGGCGTCGGGCTGGCGCGTCTCCACGCTGGGAATTTTGCGCACTGGCGTCGCCGATACCGTCTACATCGGGACGAACACCTTCGGGAACGGCGATTTCATCAACCAGCGGCCGGACTGTGTCGCTGGCATTGATCCTTATGCGCATCCACAGACCGTTAGCGACTGGCTCAACCCGGCGGCGTTCTCCATGCCGGCCGCGGGGACCTTCGGAAATTGCGGCCGCAATACCGTCTACGGGCCGAGTTTCCGCAATGTGGACCTCTCCGTGCTGAAAGGGACAAAACTCGGCGAATCGCGCAACATCGAGTTCCGCGCCGAATTCTTCAATATCTTTAACCATCCGGCGTTCGCTCAGCCGGATACCACGTTCGGCACCCCAGGCTTCGGAGAAATCTTCAACACTCTCGGAAGGACTTTAGGAGCCGGCACTTCACGCCAGATTCAGTTTGCGCTGAGGTTCAGCTTCTGATTCGGAATAGAGAACGACAAGAACCTTACAGAAACACAGTTTTGAGTCTGCGGTCCTGACCAGTGCGCTTCAAACCGTGAAGACCTAACATATGTGGTGGGACGGTATAGGCAGTTATATATTCTCTGGGAATAATGCACACCTATAACTTAAACGGTAATCGCGCTGAAATGGGTTGCCACTGATGCCAGTGTACGAGAAAGCACGGGTTAGAATCGCGGCCTTCGCCGCCGTCGCGTTAAGCCTGGCACACTTGTGTCCTTCCGCCCTTGCATTAGACCCTTCACTCGACGTGAGTCAATACGCTCACACGGTGTGGCAGGTTCGCGAGGGTTTCACGCAAGGCTACATCAGGTCGATTGCGCAGACGCCAGACGGCTACATATGGCTGGGCACCGGCTTCGGGTTGTTTCGGTTCGACGGCGTCCGCGTCGAGCATTGGCAGCCACCCTTGAATGGCGAACAACTTCCCAGCAATTTTATCGTGTGCCTCCATGTCGCCCGCGACGGCACTTTCTGGATCGGCACAATGGGAGGCCTGGCGAGCTGGAGAGATGGCAAACTCACTCGGTACCCGGATCTTGCTGGCTTGCTTATCGCTTCGATTCTTGAAGATCGCAACGGAACGGTGTGGGTCGGAAGCTCCTCGTTGGCGTCCCCTGGAAAGCTCTGCGCGATCAATGGAACAAATGGTGACTGCCATGAATCGGGCGGCGCCCTCCCTAAGGGAATAAGTTTCCTCTATGAAGATAGCCACGACGTGCTCTGGGTGGTGGCGCCTGACGGAGTTTGGCGATGGAGGCCCGGGCCCCCCAGGTTCTATCGCATGCCATTTGGGACGGCCGTAGTACCAAACCTGGGTGAGGCCGCCGATGGAAGCCTTTTGATTCCTTTGCCGGGAGGGCTCGCTCAATTCGGGGGCGGGAAACTTGAAACCCAGCATTCGTACCCCGCTCAGGCACGCAACGTCGATGGGACAAGAATTCTCCGGGACCGCGATGGAGGCGTCTGGATTGGAACCGCGGGAGCCGGTGTTGTTCATTTCCATCACGGACGCGCCGACGTCTTTTCGAAGGCTGATGGACTCTCCAGCGATCTCGTTACTTCGCTCTTCGAAGATCGCGAAGGAGATGTTTGGGTCGCCACCTTGGGCGGGCTCGATCGTTTTCGCAACTACGCGGTCGTGACGTACGCGCAACACGAGGGCTTTGGCACTATCCCTGGACGGGGCTCTGTTGTGGCGGGCAGAGATGGAAGTATATGGATGGGCACCAATGATGGTTTGAGGAGGTGGAATCATGGAGAAGCGACGATCTACGGTACAGCCTACGATCACGAGTCAGAATCAAGGACTGTATGGTCACCTGTGCACTACCTGGCGAGTCCTGGGTTGCGTGACCATGTATACGTGTCCGTTCTTGCGGAGAATGCTGGCCGAATTCTGGTATCGACACCATACGCGTTCGGCTACATGGAGAATGGCGAATTTGTGTCGATAAGAGGCGTTCCGGGGGGCGTTGTAACTTCCGTTGCCCAGGGCGGGCAAGGGGATCTCTGGATCGCGAACGAAGACCAGGGTCTGCTACGGTTATCAAAGGATGGAAGTGTTCAGCAAATTTCTTGGGCCAGCATCGGGCACAGAGACGGTGCGCAGTCTTTGGCAGCCGATCGCTCGACTGGTGGGCTGTGGCTTGGATTTGATGAGGGTGGAGTCGCGTATTTCAGCGACGGTCAAATCAAAGAGACCTACGGACGGGCGGAAGGGCTGGGCAGTGGCAGGGTCAGCGCGCTGCGCATCGAGACCGATGATACCGTTTGGGCGGCAACGGAAGGTGGCTTAAGCCGAATCAAGAATGGCCGGGTTCTAACACTGACCAGCAAGAGTGGCCTGCCCTGCGACGCGATGCATTGGATAACGCAAGACGAGAACCACTCGTTCTGGCTCAACATGAACTGTGGTCTGGTCCGCATAGCGCGCCGCGAATTGGATGCGTGGACCGCCGATTCTCGACGAAAGATTCAGCCGACAGTTTTCGACAGCTCCGACGGAGTGTCGAATGCACCCGTCGGCCTTCATGCAGGCTCCCAAGTGATCTGGTCCTCAGACGGGAAAATGTGGTTCCAAGGATTCTCGGGGGGCGCAAGCGTAATTGATCCGCAGCATTTACCGAGTAACAAGATTACGCCACCAGTACACATCGAGCGGATCACCGCGAATGGCAAAACCTACGATGCGTCGAACGGAATACGCCTCCCACCCCGAATCCGCGATCTTAAGATTGATTACACTGCGCTCAGTTTTGTTGCGCCAGAAAAAGTTCACTTCCGCTACATGCTCCAAGGACAGGATCGCACCTGGCGGGAGGTCGTCAACGACCGCGAGGTGCAATACTCAAACCTCCCGCCGGGAGATTACGTTTTTCGCGTGACTGCAGCCAACAACAGTGGCGTATGGAACGAAACAGGAGATACGCTCCATTTTTCGATTGCACCGGCCTACTACCAAACGAACTGGTTCCGTGCGCTTTGTGTGGCAGCTCTCCTCGGAGTGCTTTGGGCAGCCTATCGCCTCCGCGTTCAGCGACTCCGGCGTCAAGAAAAGAAGCTTCGCGATGTTATTGAAACAATGCCGACATTTGCCTGGACCGCTCTGGCCGACGGATACGTGGATTTTGTCAACCGCCACTGGGAGGAATACACGGGATTGTCCACCGAGAGGACGATCGGCTCAGGCTGGGAAGCCGCGGTTCATCCGGAAGACTTGGAGCGACATTCCGATGGCTGGCGCGCCTCTCTCGCGAGCGGTCAACCCTTTGAGAACGAGGCGCGCTTTCGGCGGGCGGTGGATGGGCAGTATCGTTGGTTTGTGAATCGCGCCGTGCCGCTCCGGGATGCCAGAGGCAAGATCATCAAGTGGTACGGTAATTCGACCGACATCGAGGATCGCAAACGCGCGGAACAGCTTCAAGCAGATCTTGCTCACGTAAATCGCGTGAGCACGCTGAGCGAATTGACCACCTCGCTTGCACACGACATCAAGCAGCCGATTGGTGCAGCGGTGACAAACGCTGAAGCCTGCGCGCGATTTCTTGATCGCGATCAGCCTGATGTATCCGAAGCACGAGAAGCCGCATTGGAAATGGCCAGGGACGCAAGGCATGCAGGCCAAATCATCGACCGTGTCCGTTCACTTTACCGAAAGGATTCTCCACACTTGGACATAGTCGACGTAAACGAAATCATCGAGGAAATGGTCCTGCTTCTGCGAGGCGAGTCCCACCGATACGCAGTTTCGCTGCGCACGGACTTAGCAGACGAACTACCGACAATCACAGCCGATCGTGTGCAACTACAACAGGTATTCATGAACCTCATGCTCAATGGTATCGAGTCGATGAGGGAGAACGGCGGCGAACTGATCATCAAGTCGCAGTTGAGAGAAGATGGTAAATTGCAGATCTCGGTCACAGATAACGGCGTGGGCTTACCACCTGAAAAAGCAGATCAGATCTTTAATGCATTCTTTACGACCAAGCCTCAAGGCACAGGTTTGGGACTCGCAATCACTCGCTCCATCGTGGAAGCGCATGGTGGGCGCGTATGGGCCGTCACGAACTCCGAACGAGGCACAACCTTTCACTTCACACTACTCATCAGAACGGCTGTCTCTGCATGACTTCCTTCGATCAACCTACCGTGCTAATCATCGACGATGACTCCCGCATGCGAGAGGCTATGCAGCGTCTATTGAAGACAGTCGGTTTGCATTCCGAGTCGTTCGCCACCCCGCAAGATTTCCTGCATCACAAGCTTCCGGATGGTCCTAGTTGCCTCGTGCTTGATGTGCGACTCCCTGGAATGAGTGGACTGGACGTCCAAAGCAAATTAAATGAAGCGGGAGTTCAGATCCCTATTATTTTCATCACAGGCCATGGAGACATTCCCATGACTGTCAAAGCGATGAAGTCTGGTGCAGTGGAGTTTCTGACAAAGCCATTCCGCGATCAGGATCTGATCGATGCGATTCAGCAAGCTCTGAAAAAGAGTGTCGAGACGAGACAGGAGCAGAACGAGACTGCGCAATTACAAGAACGCTACGCAAAGCTGACGGTGCGCGAGCGCGAGGTCATGCGTCTCATGATTTCCGGTATGATCAGTAAGCAGATTGCCTCGACGCTAGGTACGAGCGAAATTACCGTGACCGTCCATCGCGGCCAAGTCATGCGCAAGATGCAAGCCAATTCCCCAGCTGAGCTGGGAAGAATTGCGGAAAAGCTTAAACTTCCGACAATCACTAGCACAGACCGCTGAGAACGCCTCCCGACGCCGCCCGCAGTTATTACGAACTCCCTTATGCAAATATATAACCCTCCTTATCACTAACAACAATTGCGTTTTTGCCAAGAACGGACCAATCCTGTACCTGTATGGCAAGGGAGAAGAAACAAATGGTTGCCCTTGTTGAAGACGACGATTCGTATCGAGTCGCTGTGCAACGTTTGCTGAAATCGGCGGGTTTTTCAGTGCAATCGTTCGCCACGGCCGAGGATTTCTTGAGATCGGGCCGGCAGCACGAAACTGGGTGTCTGATCACCGATATCCGGATGCCGGGGATGTCTGGACTGGACCTTCAAGCTAAGTTGAATGCCGATCACTGCCTGATTCCGACCATTTTTATCACTGCACACGGGGACGAAGACATGCGGTTGCAGGCAATGCGAGGCGGTGCAGTGAAATTTATGGTCAAGCCTTTTGATGGTGAAATTCTTCTTGAGAGCGTTCGAGCGGCCTTTGAGGCCGCGGGCTGATTTAAGTCGGTTGCGTGGTTTTTGGTGGAAGGTAATTTGTGGGCACGTCCGAGAGACTACGATCCGTCGCGCACTACGATAGAGACCGACAATTCAATCACATTGTCGGCAACAGCCTCGCTCTTGAGTCAGTTCTCGCGGAAGTGCAACGTGTAGCGCCAACTGATTCTACTGTGCTGGTTCTGGGAGAAACTGGAACGGGGAAGGAATTGATCGCCCACGCCATTCACAATCTGAGCCCGCGCTGTGGGCACCCCTTCGTGAAACTTAACTGCGCTGCTATCCCGTTCGATCTCTTGGAGAGCGAGTTGTTTGGCTACGAGAAGGGTGCCTTTACCGGGGCAGTGACGCAAAAAGTCGGCCGCTTTGAAATGGCAGATACCGGCACTCTCTTTCTGGACGAAATCGGGGACTTGCCTCTGGCCCTGCAGCCGAAACTTCTGCGCGTTTTGCAAGAACAGGAGTTCGAGCGGCTGGGCAGCGGCCGCACGCATCACATCAACGTGCGACTGGTCGCCGCCACTCATCGCGATGTGGATGACATGGTCGCACGGAATGAATTCCGCACTGATCTTTACTATCGGCTGAACGTATTTCCTGTCCTGGTTCCACCCCTGCGTGAGCGCCGAGAGGACATACGACAACTGGTCTGGCATTTCGTCGAGGTGTTCGCACGTCGCATGGGGAAGCACATTCCAAAAATATCCCAGACAACCATGAATGCATTCATTGCATACGATTGGCCCGGCAATGTGCGGGAACTACAGAATCTTATAGAACGGGCTGTAATCCGATCGGACAACGAAGTGCTTCCGAATCCTCTTCCGGCACCCCAGGGAAATGCAAAGCCCTCGGTTGCCTCTCCATGTACACTGCGGGATCACGAAGCGGCTCTGATTTTAGAGACGATACGGGTCGCCGGAGGAATGATAGGAGGGCCTCAAGGAGCAGCCGCCCGACTTGGTCTTAAGCGGACAACGTTAGTGTCCAAAATGAAGCGGCTCGGGATCTACCGACCACGGTATCAACGACTCATCGGTGAGTCCAACAAAGGATCCGAATTGCCTATTTGAGGCCTCACTGGCCCAGGCGAGCCGCTCGATCGCATGGCTGCTTGATCTCGACTCTGCTCATCTATTCGGAATCCGGTTCCGGGTCAGCAGCAAGTTCGAAAAGAAGCCCTGGCCGGAGACTTGGCCTCTGTCGTGACAAGGCAGAGGTCGCGCTGAAGATTTACCCTGGCTTCCCCCACGGCATGATGACCACCCATGCCGACGTGATCAATGCGGACCTTCTGGCATTCATCCGAAGCTGAACCCCGTTTGGAAGTTATCGTCGAGTAGAGGTGAGTCATGCTTCAGTACCGGCTACAGCCCGTTGGAAACTTCCGTTGCGACTATGCAACTGGCACCGATTTCTGCGATGCGTTTGTGACTAGCACAGACTCCTCATACCTGCTCGCATTCTTGTTGACGGCAAATCACGAGGCGGCCGAGAGCTGTTTCGTCGCTGCTCTCGATCAGGCTTTCAAAGCCAATGCCGTTTTCAAGGAGTGGCCACTTCGTGGATTTTGGTCCAAGTCCCGCGAATCGTTGATTGGCTATTCGGAAAATGGCGCATTTGCCACGAGGTCGGCAAAATTCGGAGGCGCGAACCCCTCGACGTAACGAATGCCGAAATCTCTGAGAATGTTGTCTATGGTGGTCATCGGCTTCTGGCGAACGACGTTGCAGAGGCACCCTTTGAACTGGGTCTTGAATGCCAAGCGCGGAAATTCACTCAGGATCGCACGCTGTTTGTCCTGCGGGATTCGATCGAGGCCCACTCCGAGAACGTCTACCGCGATGCCTGAGTGAACCATGACGACCTCGGGTTCTTTGTGGAGCGCGAGAGTAGGGGTGGTGTGGAGTGCAATCGCATCCCACACAAGCTGCATCTGGTGCGCTGAGATGCCCTGATCACTCAGAAATACGCGGGCCGCGTTTGCTCCATCCACTTCGAAGCGGTTCGCTCCCGCGTAGCGATCTGTCAAGCCCAGATCATGCAAAACCGCAGCAACGGCCAACAGCTCCGCGTCCGGTGCATGTTCGGCGCCCTCTGAAAGCACGACCCCAAACAGCCATGAGCGCATGACATGGTTGAATAGGAACGGCTCTAAAAGACCGCGAGCTAACTCCATTGCGTCGCGGACGAGAGTTGTGTCGGGCACTTTGATTCCTGCGAAGACCATAATCTCCTCCTTCGTTGTTAGCGTCGTCGTTCGTTGGGCGGAGGATGCTTCACTCGACCGCGGCATCATTCAGAAGCTTCACAATCTTGTGGTCGAGATCCTGCGCGATCGTGAGCGCGTCCTGGTTTGCATAGGGACTCAGAAAGCTAACCATCTTGTCATATGACAAATGGACACCATCTTCCCTTTCATCAACCAAGACAGTCACCGGCGCATAGGACCCTGCGTCGGGCACATGCTTGGCCATTTCTTTCATCACTAAGGGATTGCCGATGACGAGCCGCACCATCTTAGGTTTGTTCGATGCCGTCTCCTTGCGCAGAACCGCGCCATGATCGAACTCTAGAAACAACATCAGATGAGTCTTGCCCATGTCTCGGTTGATCACCTCTTCCAACTCGGCGAAGGTGCCCGGCGACTTGGATGCAGTCGCAAACGCGGCAAGATCCAGTCGGCCGACACCAGCTTTCAATGAAGCTACGACTGCCTCGAATGATCGTGACGTTGTCAGGCTGAAGCGTTGTACTTCGATTGTTTGAATTGCCATTCCATTCTTCCTTTCGCGCGAATGTTTGGAGCGGGCTATACCTGTGCGAAACCGCCATCGACGAACAGCTCGGCCCCTGTGACATAACTCGCATCATCGGAGGCGAGAAACACGACAGCTCTTGCGACCTCATCCGGGGCCCCGAGTCTGCCGAGCGGAACGATGTTCGAGATCATCTTCAAACGTTGCTGTCCCGTCTCTGAGGAACCCAGTAGTTCGCTAAGCCCCGGAGTA
>Ga0210405_10000181_pt1 | contig 89494 bp, 78 predicted proteins | sample IncBWH11MmetaG_FD_155492 | JGI IMG/M metagenome (GOLD analysis project Ga0210405, IMG submission 155492) | Forest soil microbial communities from Barre Woods Harvard Forest LTER site, Petersham, Massachusetts, United States - Inc-BW-H-11-M | ecosystem: Environmental > Terrestrial > Soil >... | reverse complement strand
ACCGGTGCCCGCATCAGCGGCGAATTCCGAAAAAACGGTCTGGCTGTCGCGATAATGCCAGAAGCGCGGAACAGAAAACGGAATCTGCTGCACATTGCGGTCCTTTGCCTCGCTATTAACGCGCAAGATTCTGGATGGCTCGGAAAACGGCAGGCCGCGCAGAAAGAGGTCGTGGATCAAACTGAAGATCGCTGTGTTCGCGCCGATACCGAGGGCCAGCGTCAACACTGCGATTGCGCTAAACGCCGGCGCCTTCATCAGCGACCGCAACGCGTATCTTAAATCCCCAAACATAACTTTGTTCCTCTATTCAGTTCGTAACGCTTGCACCGGATCGACAAGTGCAGCACGGCGAGCGGGTAACAAACACGCGAGTAGCGCAACCGCGGCGAGCAACGCGCTCGCACCGCCGAGCAATGCCGGATTGTGCGCCGAAACTTCGAAAAGCTGCGAGGCGATCAATCGTCCAAGTGCAAAGGCGGCGACAATGCCAATAGCAAGTCCGACCACCACCGGCTTCATTCCTTGATTAATGATCAAGCGCAGGACATCGCGCGTCTGAGCGCCGAGCGCCATGCGAACACCGATTTCTCCGGTGCGTTGTTCAACCGTGTAAGCGACTGCGCCGTAAATTCCGATGCTGGCGAGTACCAATGCCACGCCGGCAAAAATTCCGAGCAACCAGGTCATCAAACGTGCCTGCCCAAGCGCCTGCGCGACAACGGCGTCCATGGTTTGGGGAACGGCAATGGCCAAACCTGGATCGACTTTCGTTAGGACGGACTGAACAAGTTTCGTCACAGCGTCCACTCGTAGCCTGGTGCGCACCGTAATGTTGAGGAATGGAAAGTTTTCCTGGGTCCACGGCCGATAAAATTCCATGCCTGGTGCGTCCGCAACCCGAACCGACCGGACGTCTCCAACGATACCGACGATCTCGCAGGGCACTCCAAGACTGGTGACGAGCAGCGTTTTGCCGATTGGATTTTCGTTAAGATAAACTTTCTTCGCGCCAGTCTCGCTGATCAGACAAACCATTTGTCCGTCAGCGACATCGTGTTCATCGAATTCGCGGCCGGCCAGGAGAGGAACTCCCCACGTCTTAAAGTATGCTGGCGCAATGTCGTGGGACGGGCCGCTCGCCCGTTTTTCGATCGGCGGGACATCGCGATCCCCGCGTGCGTAAAGTGTGCGATTACCTCCGTTAAGCGGAATGTCGCCGCTAATTGTGGCACTCTCGATTCCGGGAACGTCACGCAACCCATCGAGTGTTCGCTCCACAAAACGCTGCCGTGTAGACGCGTCGGGATATTGCGAACCCGGCAAAGTGATTCCACCGGTCCAAAGACTTTCGGAGCGGAAGCCGATGTTCTGTTGAGTCAGCCGGACAAAACTGGTGATGAGTAATGCGGCACCGGCAAGAAGGGTAACTGAAAGAGCGACCTGTGCTCCGACCAAAATCTTGCGAAAGCGCTGCTGACGGACGCTGCCACTCGTTCCGCGTCCACCTTCTTTTAAGGCGTCAACCAGATCGGTTTGCGATCCTTGCAGCGCCGGATAAATCCCCATCAAAAGTCCAGTCAGAATCGACAATCCGATTGTGAACAGCAGAACTGGAATCGACAGACTCGTTGCCGTGTTTGCTTCAAGGGGAAGAAAATTGGCAGCCATTGTCGGAACCAATGGCACTAAACGCCAGGCCACAAAGGCTCCGACCAGGCCGGCGATCACACTGACCAATAGACTCTCGAACACGAAGAGGCGCACAACGCTCGCGCGTGAGGCGCCAATCGCCATTCGCAACGCGATCTCCCTGCGACGCCCACTGAAACGAACGAGCAACAGGTTCGCTACGTTGCTGCACGCGATCAGCAGGACGAAACTGACGGCGGCAAACAGAGTGATAAAGCCGGCTCGAAAGTTCTGGGTCACGTCCTCCGGGAGGGTTCGAACCGTCGTCGTCAACGAACTGTCGATCTTGTTCGGATACTGCGTCCGATAACTTTGATCGAGCGATGGCAACGCCGCTTTTACCTGATCCAACGACAATCCAGGTTTTATTCGACCAACGACTCGGAGAAAACTCGTTCCCCGCATCATCCGATTGTAGTCAAATCCGGGAAGCTGAAACGGCTTCGTAGTCCAGACTTCGGCGATCGGATTCGCGCCGAACCACGTTGCCGCCATGTTCGGCAAAACGCCAACAATGGTATGCGCCATCCCGTCGAGGGTAATGCTTCGACCAATCACATTGGGATCACCGCCAAGCCGTCTCTGCCAGAAGTTTTTTGTAATCAACGCGACATCTGCTCTCTCTTCCTCTTCCGGCAAAAAATTTCGCCCGAGAATTGGATGGACCCCAAGGACATCGAAATAGTTGGATGTTAATCGTCCGCCAAAGACCTGAACTGGATCGCCGAGTCCGGTCAGGGTGAAAACGAAGAAACTCTCACCCGCAAAGCCGTCGAAAATTGTCTGGCCGTCGCGATAATGCATGTATCGCGGTGCCGAGATGGGAAAGTCGACCAGGTCGCGCGATTTATCGCCACCCATGAGATGAATTACCCGCGATGGTTCCTTGAAAGGAAGCCCGCGCAGGAACAGATCATTCACCAGGCTGAAAATTGTGGTGTTCAGACCGATTCCCAGCGCAAGCGTAAGCACTGCGATAAAGGTGAACGCCGGTGATTGCCGAAGTTTGCGAAAAGCAAAGCGAATATCGTTCATGTGAGGATTGGGTTGATACTTGCGGGGTGAAAATTCATTCGGCGCGCAATGCCCTGATGGGATCGACCAGCGTTGCTCGCCGCGCTGGCACAAGGCAGGCGAGAAAGGCGACGGCGGCGAGAATCAAAGTCACGCCGAGCATCGTCCGCAGATCGGTGGCACCGATGCCGAAGAGAAAACTTTGCAGCAGGCGCGAGCAGACAAAGACGCCGATCAATCCGATGAACAAACCGAGGCCCACAAAGCGCATCCCTTGAATGACGATGAGGCGCAAGACGTCGTGACGCTGCGCGCCCAGGGCAAGGCGAATCCCGATCTCCTGCAAGCGTTGAGTGACCGAGTAACTCATCACGCCAAAAATTCCGGCAGCGGCGAGCAATAACGCAATCACCGCGAACAAACTGACCAGCATCGCGTTGAAACGCGGCTGGGCGATCGAGCCAGCCATGTAGTCGGCGAGTGTTCGCGTCCGAAAGACGGGCACATCTTTGTCGATCTCGGCCACGGAGCGACGTAAGGCAGCGATTAGTGATTGCGGATCGGTTTGAGTGCGCACGAAAATCGACATCGTCTGGATGGCGAACTGTTGATGCGGAATATAAATCTGCGGCTTCGGCGGGAGACGCAAACTGATCAAGTGCATGTCGGCGACGACGCCGACGATTTCGCGCACCGGCGGTTTGCCGGGATCGATTGATCCGTTCGGAGTGATGCGCTTGCCAACCGGATCTTCGCCCGGGAAGTACTGTTTCGCGAAACTCTCCGTCACAATCGCCACCGGCGGCGCATTTCGATCATCGCGATCGGTGAAAGCGCGGCCATGGCGAATCGGAACGCGCATTGCCTGAAAATAATCAGGTGTAACAACATTAACTTCGGCAATCGGTTGCCGACCTGCCGGCACCGGACGCTCTTCGACATCGAAGTTAAAACCAATTTCGCTGCCGCTCAGCGGAATCCACCAGGCCGCTCCGGCCGACTGCACACCGGGAAGAGTAACGACGCGATCAAGAAGTTTCTTGTAGAAGTCTCCGGCTTGCAGCGGCTTACCGTAAGTCGTGTCCGGAAGAGCGATGCGCGCTGTGACTACGTTCGTGGTATCGAAACCAGGCGGTACCCTTTGCAGCCGGTTGAAACTTTCCACCAGCAAACCGGCGCTCGCGAGCAAAACAAGCGCGAGCACAATTTCGACTACGACCAGCGCGGCGCGCGTTCGTCGGCCCGTTGCGCCTTCGCTGGAGCCGCGAGCAGTTTCATTGAGCGACGTTGCCAAATTCGGATGCGATGCTCGCCAGGCGGGAAGCAGACCGGCAACAATTCCAACTCCGAGACTGATCAAACAAGTAAACGCGAGCACGCGCGGATCGGGCGAAATTTCGTCGATGCGCGGAATACTCGGCAGAAAAGCTTTTAAGGAATCGACGCCCCAGATTGCGAGCACGAATCCCGCGAGACCGCCGAGCGCTCCGAGTACAATGCTCTCAACGAGGAGCTGCTTAATAATATGCCACCGGCCGGCCCCAAGTGCCGCGCGGATACTTATCTCCCGGTTCCGCGAAAGCGAGCGCGCCAGCAATAAGTTGGCAACGTTTACACACGCGACGAGCAGAACGCAGCCGGCCATCGCGCACAGCATGAGCAATGCGGAGTGCGTGCTGCCAATCATCGCGTTGATCTCCGGCACGACTTTCGCAGCCGTAGTGAGCTTCGAATCCGGATATTGCTTCCGCCAATTCGCCGTGATCGTCTCGATGTTAGCCTGCGCCTGTTGAATCGAAACGTTGTGTTTCAATCGCGCGATGCATCGGAAAAAATCGTTGTCGCGCTGCTCGGTCATCGGTTGCGAGCCATCTGGCGGTGTCTGGCGCAAGGTCGACATCGGGATCCACAGTTCGGGCGAAATTGTACTGATCGGGAAAGTAAACCGCGCCGGCATGACGCCGATCACCTGGAACTGCTTGCCATCGAGCGTCACCGATCTGCCAATGATACCGCGATCAGCTCCGAATTGGCGCTGCCACAATTCGTGACTCAAGATGACCACCTGGTTTCCGGGCTCGTCTTCCTTCGGCAAAAACGTGCGACCGAGAATTGGTTGCACTCCGAGAAGCGAAAACAAACCGGCCGACACCGATTCGCCTTGAACATGCGTCGTCTTATCGCCATCGGTCAACGTGCCGACGCTCTGATTGGTATATACGGCGACGCCTTCAAAAACCTGATTTTGATCACGAAAATCGACGTAATCGAGATAGGAGATGGAATTGATGTCGGTTCCCGGATCCGCTTTTTCGCGGGTATCGAATTCACCGATGGCGACGAGATTTTGCGGCTGCTGAAATGGTAACGGCCGCAAGAGCACAGCATTGAGGACGCTGAACACGGCGGTATTGGCCCCGATTCCGAGAGCGAACGTCAGGACGACGATACCTGTGAAGAGCGGCTGCTTGGCCAAACTGCGCAGGGCGTAACGAAGGTTTTGCATAAACTATTCGGAGCGGAGAGCGATGACTGGATTAATCCTCAAAGCACGCCGCGCGGGAAAATAGCAGGCTGCAAGAGCGGCCACCGCAAGAAGCGAGGTGACGCCGGAGAAAACGAGCGGATCGCCCGGATTGACTCCGTAAAGCAGAGATCCAGCGAGCCGGGTCGTCCCAAACGCAGCAAATAATCCAAACCCGAGACCGACCAGCGCCAAAAACATCCCCTGACGCAGCACCAGTTGGATGACCTGGCCCGTTTGGGCGCCGAGCGCCATTCGAATTCCCAGTTCACGAGTGCGCTGGCTGACGGAGTAAGCCATCACTCCATACACGCCCATTGAAGCCAGAATGAAGGCGAGCACGCCGAGGCATCCGAGTAACATTGCACCCATCCACGACGGCCAAAGTGCAACCGCCATGTGTTGCTGGATTGTCTTTTCGTAGGTGATGGGAATATGAGCATCAACGGCGCGAACAATCCGGCGAATTTCGCTGAGCATCACTCCGGGCGCGCCGCTTGTGTGAACAAAGAGCGTGATTCCGGTATCGGTGATTTCCTTTAGCGGCCAGTAAACCATCGGCGTCGGGACTTCCCCGAGCGTGGCCGCCTTCGAATTTCGCGCAATTCCAATGACTTCGATCGGTTCCTTATTGATCATGAATCTGAATCGACGGCCCAGAGCATCTTCGTTAGGCCAAAATTCCTGGGCCATCGTTTCGTCAATGATTGCAACCGGTGCGGCATTCTTTTCCGCGTCCTGGTCAGTAAAGTTACGGCCGCGGAGAAGTTGAATGCCCATGGTTTGGAAATACCCGGGCGTAATCGGACTGTAATTGGCAAAGCGGCGATTGTGTTCGTCGTTTGGGTCGCGACCATCGATCACAATGGTTCGCCCTTCACCGCCAAACAGTGGGACCCAGTTGTTGACGTCCGCTCCGGTGACCCGAGGGTCGTGGCTGATTTGATCGACGATCGCGCGCACGACTTGAATGGCACGGTTAGTGTCATAGCCGGCCAGCACTGGATTAATGGTTACGATATCGAGATTCTTCGTGCGAAAGCCGGGATCGATCGCCTGGGCCTTGTAGAACGACTTCAGAAACAGGCCGGACCCGATTAAGAGAAGCAAAGAAACAGCAATTTGGGCGACTACGAGCAAACTGCGCAAGTTAAGACGCGTGACTGCGCCGCCGGCGGTGGAAGCTCGTTCCCGCAATCCCTCGGTGAGACTCCAACGGGCTGCTTTCAAAGCTGGCGCCAGGCCGAATATGATTCCGCTCGAGACGGCGATGACCAAGGAGATGGTTAGCACCCGCCAGTCGGGTTGTGGATTGAGTGCAATCGGGAAAGGAGTTGGCGGAAGCAACGCGACCAGAAGATCGCCCAGGCAATAGGCGAGAGTGACGCCACCAACGCCGCCAATGGCACCAAGCAAAATACTTTCGGTGAGCAGTTGTCGCACGATCCGTCCTCGGCCGGCCCCGAGGGCCAAACGAACCGCCATTTCCCGCTGGCGAGCAGTCGATCGCGCGAGGAGCAGGTTGCCAACGTTGGCGCACGCGATCAGGAGGATGCTCGCGGATGCGGCGAGTAAAAGAAGAGAGACGTTGCGGGCAAGATCTTCATTGTTAGGACCGCCGAGTCCCTGCGATTTGGCTGCCTCCAGTGACATCAGCGCGATCGAACGCTCTTTGTTTACCTCCGGATAGGCTTGTTCGAGCTGTTTCGCGATCGTGCGCATTTGCGCCTCCGCTTCGGACATTGTTACGCCGGGCTTTAGTCGCGCGATGACACTCATCAAGAGCGCTCGCCGGGTCTCGAACCAAAAGTCACCGCCCGGCCGGGCCCATTGATGCATCGAGACGGGAAGATAGACATCTGGATCGAAGCCAACGTCGACACCGTTGAAAGCCGGCGGGGCAACGCCAATGACAGTGAAGGAATGCCCGTTGAAGGTGACCTGACTGCCGACGATTGTCGGATCAGCTCCAAGTTTTCTCCAGAACCCGTGACCGAGAACAACAACCGGATGACCGTTAGGCGTTGAATCCTCCTCCGGCAAAAATGTTCGTCCCAGAGCCGGTTTTACCTGGAGAAGATCGAAATAGTTTCCGGTTACGAGCAAACCGCCCACGTTCAATGTGTCCGTGCCACGCGTCATCCCGATTCCGGCAAAGGTGTACGCGGCCATGGAACTGAAGGCTGTGTTCTGCTTTGCATAATCCTGGAAATTTAGATACGAGGTCGACTGGTTGCCCTTGATGTGATTGTCCGTCGTAAAGACCTTCACTACTTCTTTTGAATGGCCGACTGGCAACGGACGAAGCACCAGGGCGTTAATTATTCCGAAGACAGTTGTGTTCGCGCCAATTCCGAGAACGAGGGCGAAAAAAGCAACGACTGAAAACGCCGGATACTTAAAGAGCATCCGAATCGCAAAACGCAGATCGTTGATCATAGGCTTACTCCGTCCGTAGAGCGATGATTGGATCGACCCGCGAGGCCCGACGAGCTGGAATCCACGACGCCAGAAAAGTTGCAACACAAAGCAGCGCGCCGACGCCCAGATAAATCCGTGGATCGATCCCTTTCACGTCGAAAAGAACGCTTTGCAATGCCCGCGACAAGGCAAAGGCTGCGACGAAGCCAATCAGTGACCCAATCAGCAATAATTGCAGTCCATGCGAAAGAATGAGCGTGCGAATTTGTGCCGGGCGCGCGCCGAGTGCCAGTCGAATACCGATTTCACGGACGCGTTTGAGCGTGGTATAGGCGAGCAATCCGTAAAGACCGATAGTCGCCAGCACCAGCGCGAGCCCGGCGAAAATGGAAAAGAGAAAAGTTAGCAGACGATGCGTCCCCCAGGTTTCCTGGACCCGATCCAACATCGGCTTGGCGTCGTACACCGGTTGGTTCGGATCGATCGAAACCGCGGCGTCATGAATTGACTTACTCAGCGCCGCCGAGCTCATGCTCGAACGCACGAAAAGGCCCAGGCTGGTGCGTTGCGCCTGCGCCATGGGACAATAAATCACCGGCAACGGCGCCATCTCGTCGATCGCGTGAAACCGCATGCGCGCCACGACCCCGACGATCTCGCTCATCACCCAGCCTTCGTCGTCGTTGCCCACATCAATGCCAAGGCGTTTGCCGATTGGGTCTTCTCCAGGAAAATATTGCTCGGCCATCGCGTGATCGATGACGATGACGCGCGGTGAATCCTTTGTATCGCGCACGTTCAAGAGCCGGCCGCGAAGAAGCGGCACCTTGAACGTTTGAAAATAGTCGCCCGTCACGACTTCGAGGTCGGCGTTCAACATATCAGAAGGCTGCGGTCGCCCCTTCTCTTCTCTCCAAAAACCGGTTTGCCACCCGCCCATCAGCGGCGAGTTCGAACCGATTCCCGCGCTTTGAATCCCCGGAACCGCGGTAACCTTGTCGAGCAGCGCCTTTGTATAGACCCCAATCTTCTCGCGATCGGAGTAAGTTTTCCACGGCAACTCAAGACGAGCGCTGAAAAGATTTCTTGGTTCGTAACCGAGCTGGAGCGCCTGCATCCTCGAAAAACTTTTCAAGACCAGACCGGCGGCGACCAGCAAAGTCAGGGTGAGTGCGATTTCGCTGATGACCAGCCAGTCTCGGGCGCGCTTGGCCGAAGGCGGATCGCCGCTGCCGACGGAGCCCGTTTTCAATGCGAGCTGAACATCAGCATGCGACGCCTGCCAGGCCGGCCACAATCCGAAAAGCACGGTCGTTAGCGATGCGACCAAAAACGTGAAACCGAGGACGGGAAGATCGAACGATACCTGGTGGAAGCGGGAAACGTCTCCGGGGCTTAAAGCGATCAACCCGTTACGGACCCAGACCGCGAGGAGAAAACCCAGGGCTCCGCCGAGGATCGCGATCACAAAGCTCTCGATCAAAAGTTTCTTGATGATTTGCCCACGGGTCGCGCCGACGGCGGCGTGAATGGCGAATTCTCGCGATCGCGCCGCGCCTCGCGCGGCAAACAGATTGGCCAGGTTCGCGCAGGCAATCAACAAAACGAGCCCGACCGCGCCGAGCAGTAGGCCGAGATTCGTTCGGTACTTGCCCACAAGATTGTCCAACAGCGGAGTAACGAGCGCCGTTTCCTGACCGTTCGTGTCTGGGTACGCTTTCTCCAAACGGGCTGCGATTCCTTTCATTTCTGTGCGCGCTCGTTCGACCGTGACTCCGGGTTTGAGCTTGCCCCAGACGTAAATCATCGGGTGGATAAACCGCTGCATCCACACGCCGTTGTTGCTTCGCCGCATCATCGACATCCAGAAATCGCTATCCTGCGGCGAGGTCACTTGAGACGGCATCACCCCGATGACCGTGTAGTTCTGATCGTGCAAAGTGATCGAGCGGCCGAGCACTGCCGGATCGGCGTTGAACACGCGTCTCCACAAATGATCGCTGATTACGACAACCGGCGGCGCGCCGGCTTTGTCCTCATCTTCAGTAAACGTCCGGCCAATCTCCGGTCCCAAGCCGATCACGCTGAAGAAATTTCGTGTGACTGCTGCGCCGGAGATGCGTTCCGGATCCCGGCCGGGAATGCCGCTCAAATTTCGCGATTCCTTGTGAGTGGCAGCAAGGTGTTCGAAAACGGTGTTATCTTTCTGCCAGTCGAGATAGTCGGGGAAGGCAACGGAATAGTCTTGTCCCGGTCCCGAAGATTCGTTCAGAACCATGATGCGGTCCGCGTCGGGATAAGGCAGCGGCCGCAGCAACACCGCGTTGACGATGCTGAAGATGGCGGTGTTCGCGCCGATTCCGAGCGCAAGCGTAAGGATTGCCACGGCAGAGAACGCCGGATTTTTGATTAACTGCCGGAATGCAAAGCGAAGATGGTTTGTGATCATTCGTAGCGAAGCGCAACCATTGGATCGACTCGCGTGGCGCGACGCGCCGGCACAAAACAGGAAATCGCCGCGACCAGGGTCAGCATGCCGGCGACGGCGAAATAAATCGTCGGGTCGAGTGTATTGACCTTGAACAGAATGTTTTTCAAAGCCGCGGCCATCACGACTCCAAACAACAGCGCGATGCCGCCCGCACCCAAAACGAGTCCGATCATCAACTGCCAGGCGCCCTGAGTCATGACCATTCGGAAAATTCGCGTGGCGTCCGCGCCGAGCGCCATGCGAATGCCAAACTCCTGCGTCCGTTGGTTCACTGAAAAACTCATCACGCCATAAAGTCCCACTGCTGAAAGAACGAATGCGACGACCCCAAAGATGCTGAACAAGCTCGCAACGATGCGAGGGCCGTTGAGAATTTCATTGTGCAATCGCGCTGGAGTCCCCGGGAAATACGTCGGCAGATTCGAATCGAGCTCGCTGACCGCCCGGCTCAAAGACGGCCCAAGCGTTTCTGCGCGCTGCCCACCGCGTGGACGAACAATGATGGTGCAAAATTGCGTGGCGGGCGACGCGCCAAGAAGCGGCATATAAAATCCGGCAGACTCGGTTTGTTGATCGAACGGCCCCTGCATCAACATGTCCGGAACGACGCCGACAATCGTGCGCCACTGTTGCGGCTGGCCGGGATTGAAGATTCGCACCTGGTGACCGATCGCGCTTTGGTTTCCCCAATATTTCCGCGCAAAACTTGTATTCACAATCGCGACCGGTTGCTTGGCGTCGTTGTCATCGACTGTGAAATCGCGGCCTTCCAAAATCTTTAGACCGAGTGTAGAAAAATAATTGTCGGAGACCGACTCAAAGTTACCGCGAGGACGATCCCGATCCGTCAGATAATTTTGACCGTCCACTTCGTACTGGCCTTGCGGGGCAAAAGTCATCCGGAAGCGATCACTCATCGCGGCGGCATCGAACTGCGGATTGGCCCGCAAAGCGCGCACCGCGTGAACAAAGAACTGGCGCCGGGCATCCTCGTTCGGGTAGGCGCCTTCCATCAAAGCCATGCGCGCGCTGTAAACCGCATTCTCGTCGTATCCATAATCGAGTTTGGTCTGATTTCGGATTGATTTGATCTGCAACGTTGCCGCAATCAAAAGCGCGGCAGTCAGCGCGATCTGTCCGACCACCAGGATCCGCGTGATCATGTTAGCCAGGCGATTGGTGTTACCTCGCCCGCCCTCTTTCATGATTTCAGCCGCGTTGCCCCGCGAGCTGAGATACGCGGGAACGAAACCGGAAACCAGCGTCGCGATCAATGTGACGGCCACCGTGAAGGTGAGAACCCGTCCATCTATAATGAATTGCATCCAGTAGGGCAGCGGAAAAGGTGATGCGCTGAATGCCCGGACGAGCATGTCGACTCCCCAATAGGCGAGAACGATGCCGGCGACTGCGCCGAATACCGCAACTACCAAGCTCTCAGTCAACATTTGCCTAACGAGTCTCCAGCGAGTCGCCCCGAGGGCGCCGCGAATCGCGAGTTCTTTGGCGCGCAATGCGGCGCGTCCGAACTGCATGTTCATAACATTCACGCAGGCGATCATTAGAACGAGAATCACCGCCGCCAGCATTGCCCAAACAATCTGGCGCAACTGCACGCCAGTGAATGCGTTCAGCAACGGTTGCACACTGGCCGACGTGAAATTTTGGTTCGTTTTCGGATTGTCCTCGGCCAAATGGCGCGCGAGCGCGACGAACTCCGCGTTCACCTGATCCAGGGTGACACCCGGTTTAAGCCGACCCATCACCGCGGGTGCGTTATTGTTCGCTCCGAGTCGCAAGTCGCCGCGCGGCGCCGGCGGAAATTCATTATATAAAGGTGTCCACAGTTCCTCGGTAAACGGAAATTTAAAATTCGGCGGCATGACGCCGATGATGGTCGCAGCTTTGCCGTTAATTCGGACGCTTTGTCCGACAATATTTGGATCGGAGGCAAAATCGCGCCGCCAAATTTCATCACCCAGGATCGCTACCTTCTCCGCGCCGGGCTTGTTGTCTTCCGCAGTGAAATCGCGACCCATCACGGGTGACACGCCAATGATCTTGAAAAAATCTTCGGTCACGTATCCGCCCGTGTAACGCTGAGGATTGTTTTTGTAGGTAACGTTGATTGTCGATCCACTGAGGTAACCGGCCATCAGCGCAAATGATCGCTGAGCCGCCTTTAGATCTTCGTAATCCTGCGCAGTCGGGATCTGACCAATTCCGAAGTTATTAACCTGGTCGGTCGCCTTGGGATCGATCAATCCGACGCTTACCAGCTGCTCGGGATGCGGAAACGAGAATCCGCGCAACACGATCGCATTCACTACCGTGAATTGGGTGGTCGCGCCTCCGATGCCGAGAGCAAGCACGAACACAGCGAGAAAACAGAACGATTTTTCCTTGAACAACACGCGCAGTCCCACGCGCACATCCTGACGAAATGAATCTAGAATCATAATGTTTCCTTCTTTAACGCTCTGCGAGCTGGGAGGAAGCCGACTTCAGGATGATGCTTCCGGCCGAAGTCTCGAGGACCACCGATTTTCCACCGCCGTTAAGCTTTCCCCGCAAATGCTCGCGTCTCGACTCTCTACTGGTCAGCGGAAGCTCGCTAATCACGCGACCTCCGCTCGTTCGAGCATCGATGTCGAGCCCGGCATTTTCCGGGACAGCGAGTTCGATACTTCCCGCTGAGGTTTTCAGCTGCACGTCGCCGGCGACTTCACCGGGAATGGAAGTATGAATCGACCCACCCGAGGTTCGGCCAACAAGTTTTCCCCTGATTTTCTCCAAAACGAGGCTGCCTCCACTCGTTTCCAAATCCGCATCGCCGGAGAGATTGCGCACTTCGATTCGACCGCCCGATGTCCTGGCATGCAAGACTCCTGTGCCGTTGACTACGGAAATATGACCGCCGCTGGTTCTGATTTCGGTAGGACACCGACAATCTTCCACTTCGATCGAACCTCCACTGGTGCTCGCGGTCAGAGTTCCTTCCAAATTTGCGAACTCCAACTTGCCACCGCTGGTATGGGCCTTCAGATCTCCGGAGATATCAACCGCCGCGATCTCTCCGCCGCTGGTCCGCAGATCGAGATCGAATTTCTTTGGCACATGCAAAATGTAACTGGCATCCATTCTTGAATGACCGAAATGCCAGTTGGTCCACGACTCCTGGCGCCGTGCCCGCACCGTCACGACGTTGCCTTCTTTGGTCACCGTGATTGGCACCGCGGCGAGATATTCTTTCTCCTTGGCCTCGTTTCCAAACTCGACAATCCGATGGGCATCGAGGGCGATCTTTCCCTCGGCACCCGCACCGACCTGGATTGCTCCGAACTCCACGTCGACGACCAGCTTTGCACCGGGTGTTACATCGATTTGCCGGGAGAGATTTTCCTCGGCAGCAATTGAAGCGCTAACCGAAACGAGCAAGACGAACAGCGTATTACGAAGAATGATAAACATGTTTTAGTTTCCTGATTGAGATTTGCCCTCGACCACCCAACCGTCTCGCAGTTGAATGACTCGGTTCCCGTATCCTGCATTCTTCTCCGAGTGTGTGACCTGGATGATGGTCGTGCCCCCGGCGTTAAGTTTTTGAAATAACTGCATAATCTCTTCGCCCTGGCTGGAGTGAAGATTTCCAGTCGGCTCGTCTGCCAGAATCAGTTTCGGATTGGCAATGATCGCGCGCGCGACACCGACCAGTTGCTGCTGGCCGCCGGAAAGCTGACGCGGAAACAAATCTTTCTTGGCGACGATCTGAAACCGGTCCAGCGCGTCGGCGACGATAGCGGAGCGTTCGTTCTTGCCGACCTTTCGGTAGGAGAGCGGGATCTCGAGATTTTCGTAAACTGTCAGGTCGTCGAGCAAATGATATTGTTGGAAGACGAAACCGATATTTTCGTTCCGGAGCGTCGCACGCTCCTTGGCTTTCAAGTGATGAACGGCGGTGTCGTTGAAAAAATATTCGCCGGTCCAGCCGTGATCGTGCATTCCGAGGATGTGAAGAAGCGTCGACTTGCCCGCGCCGGACGGGCCCATCACCGAAACGAATTCGCCTTCTGCAACCTCGATGTCGACGTCACGCAGGACGTAGAAAAATCTTCCCTTCGCCAACGGATAGGAGCGCTCGAGGTTGTGCAGTCGAATCATAAGTTTTACTCAGCGTGTAATGCTTGCATTGGATTTACCTTGGTAGCGCGTCGCGCGGGCAACCAGGTGGCAATAAGAGCTGCGGCAGTTAGTACCAATGGGGCCACGGTGAACGCGATTGGATCAAGCGCGCCAACTTCGTAGAGAATTCCGCTGACGATTTTTGCGGTCGCGACAGCCAACAGCAGGCCGATGGCAACTCCGCTTATCAACATGACAGCGCTCTCCCGCATGATCATGCGCAAGACCGTCCCGGCCTGTGCTCCCAGCGCCATCCGAATGCCGATCTCACGGGTGCGGCGCGCGACTGAATAGGCTTTCACTCCGTAGAGGCCGACAACGGCCAGACCAAGCGCCAGTCCGCCAAAAATCGAGAACAACGCCGCGCCGACGCGAACGAGCCAGAGGTCCAGGTTCGAATCGAGATGTTGAGCAAACGTTCGCAAGGAAAGGATCGGAACTGAAGGATCAACCTCCCGCACGGTGCTTCGTATCAAATCGGCCGTGCCAGCTTCGTTTCCGGATGCGAGCGAGCGGAACCGAACAAAAAAGGAAACGTCGCTTTGGAAGCCACGCGCAAACGGCAGGTAAATCCCGCCGGTCGGATCCTTTTCGAAGAGGGCGTGGCGCGTTGCCGGCACGATGCCGACGATTTCGATCGTCTCGTCCTTCTTTTCCGCTTCATTCAAGTCAGCGCTCCTTCCGACGTGGCCGCCGCCGCCATTCTGGGCCGACGGCGCATTTGGACTTGCATATTGGATGCGTTGTCCGAGCGCCTCACCATCCGGCCAGAGTTTCGTTGCCAGAACTCCGTCGATGATCGCAACCTTCGGACCGGGCTCGGTCGCCTCCGCTTCGGTGAACGCGCGACCGCGAATCACTGGCAATCCAACGGTCAAGAAATAATCCGCGCCGACGCTGTTCCATGGCACGTCGAAGGCAAGACCTTCCGCCGCGGTCGCGGGCCTGGCGTCGGGAGCAACATGGAGACCGGCACGTTGGACTTTTCTGCTAAACTCAAACATTCCGAACGGAACGACTGAAGTGATGCTCGCGTGCTCCACGCCTGGCAGCGCCGCCAGTTTCTCACTCAAGTTGCGATAAAGTTCCTGCGCGCGTTGCGGTTCGTAACCGGCGAGGCTCGCATCGACTTCCAGAATGTAGCTGGCGCCCGGTTTTAATCCGGTATCAACGGACGCGGCCTTGCCTGCGCCGCGAATGAACAAAGCCGCAGCGGTAATGAGCGCGAGCGAGAAGGCGATTTGCACGACAACGAGCGGATTGCGCGGCAAAAATTTCCAGCGACGGCGCACGACATCTTCCCCGGCGTGCTCTTTCAAATCCATTACCACCGCGTTACGTGAAATTTTCAACGCCGGCCCAAGCGCGAACATCAGCGTGCCGAGCAGACAAAATCCAAACGTCGCCGCCAAGATTGCAGGGTTCGGTCCGGTCAACCACACAATGTCGAGCGGCATCAGCTGGCGCATCGAGCCAACCAGCAAATCGGATGACCAGAGTCCAAGAATGAGTCCACCGACTCCCCCAAGCACCGCCAGAGCGAACCCTTCGGTGAGAAGCTGGCGCACAATGCGCCAACGGCTGCCGCCCAGCGCGGAACGGATCGCGATTTCTTTGCGGCGCGCCGTTCCCCGCGCCAGCAGCATGTTAGCAAGGTTGAGACACGCCACCAGCAGCACCACAACCGCCATCCCGAGCAACAATGGCGCGATAACTTTTATCCCGCCCTCGGCCGCCGGGTTGTTGCTTACCGAATTACGCGACACCGGTGCCGCTAGGAAGGTCTGATCCTTTTGCTCGACTGGGTAGGCTTTTTCCAAATTGGCCGCCAGCCCTTCGAGCGCAGGTTTGGCCGCGGCGGCCGTCATCCCGGGTTTAAGACGGCCCATGATCCGTACGTCTGTTCCCTTTCGATCGTTAATCGTGGTCTTATTCTCCGACGCAAAATCGTTCGCGACCTGATCGTAAACACTCATCGGCAGCCAAACTTCCGGCGAAAGAATTTGCATCGTGCCGACGAAACCCTTTGGCGCGATTCCGACGATCGTGAACGAGCGTCCGTTGATCAGTAATTGCGAGCCGAGCACGCTTGGATCGAGATCGTGCTTCTGCCAGTAGCGGTAACTAACAATCGCGACCAGCGCGTTGTGGCCGGGTGTTTCCTCTTCCGGCAGAAAGGCACGGCCTCGCGCCAACGGAACGCCGAGCACGGAGAAATAATTCGAGGTAATGACGGCACTGAACGCGCGCCGCGTATCGCCTTTCTGGCCGAGGCCAATGAACGCAAGGTTGAAACCCATTACGTCGCTGAAGACAGTGTTCTGCTCGCGAATGTCGAGATAAGTGGGATAAGAAAAACCGCGAAATTTCTTTGGATCCTTCTTGTCCTGAGAAAAGAGCTGCACCATTTCATGCGGCTTGGCGTAGGCTGGCGGAGCGAAGAAAAGCGTGTTCACCAGGCTGAACACAGCTGTGTTCACACCGATGCCAAGCGCGAGCACGGTTACGGCTGCGATCGTAAACGCAGGCGCCTTGAACAGCTGACGAAACGCGAATTTGAAGTCATTAATCATGGTCAAGCGTTGTGGCTGAGCGCGATCATGGGATCGGCGCGCGTTGCACGAAGCGCGGGAACGTAGCTCGCGACCAGGGCCACAACGGTGAGCGCGACCGTCACTGCAACAAAAGTGACGGCATCAAATGCGCCAACGGTGTAGAGAAACGCCGACAGCGTCCGCGTTGAAAAGAGAGCGAGGACCAATCCGATCACGGCGCCGATGCCGACCAGCTTGGCCGCGTGACCGACCACCAAACGCAAAACGTCGCCGCGTTGTGCACCGAGCGCCATCCGCACGCCAATTTCGTGCGTGCGTTGAACGACCAGGTATGAAATAACCCCGTAAATTCCAACCGTAGCCAGCAACAAGGCGATCCCAGCGAACGCGCCAAGCAACACCATCGACATCCGCCGAGGTGCGACCGAATCGGCCGTGACATTCTCGAGTGTGCGAACGTTCGCGATCGGCTGGTCGGGATCGATCGATTGAATTTCACGACGAATCGCGGAAGCGAGGCCGCGCGGGTCCTGCGTGCTCCGCGCTGTCAGGATCATGTCGCTCTGCGCGCTCTGGGCCAGCGGCAAATAATATTCCGGGGCGGGATCGATATCCAAACCGCGATGGCGAATGCTCCGGACAATCCCGACAATCGTCAGCCATTTCGGATCCGGTTTACGGGTGTCGCTAAACGTGATCCGCTTGCCGAGCGCGTCCTCGTTAGGCCAATATTTTTTAGCGAGTGCATCATTGATGATCACCACGCCAGGGGCATCCGCATTATCCGATTCAGCGAAGAGGCGACCCTGCAGCAGCGGCGTTTTCAAAACTCGGAAATAATCCGGCGTAATGATCCGCAGCTCTTCGTCGGGACCCGGCTCGTTTGGACGCCTCACCCGGCCTTCGATTGCAAACGAAGAATCGGTGTTCGAGCCGCTCAATGGCAAAGTGATCGTCAAACCAGCCGTTTCAACTCCTGGCAACTGTTGGACGCGCCGCAATGCTTCATTCCAGAAATTAACCATCGCAGCACCCTTGTTGTAATCGGCGCTGCCCCGCTGCGGATATTTCGTTTCCGAAAGATCGATCTCTGCCGTGAGAATGTTTTTGCGATCGAAACCAGGATCGATGTTTTGGACGCGCGCGTAGCTCTTTAGCAAAAGCCCGGCGCCGACGAGCAACACCAGCGCCAGCGCGATCTCGGCAACAACGAGTGAATTGCGGACCTGATTGGTCCGGGCGCCCGTAGTTGAAGAGCGTCCGCCTTCCTTCAACGCTTCAGTTAATTCGGGCTTGGCGCTTGCCAACCCCGGAATTAAGCCGAACAAAATTCCGGTGCCAACGGCGACGATAGCCGTCACGCCCAGCACGGTAAGATCGACATTTACCTCCGCCAGCCGTGGAATCGTGCGGGCGCCGATTCCCTTTAACAATTCAAGCCCCCAAATCGAAAGCAAAGATCCGGCAAACGCGCCGGCCAGAGCTAGCAACACACTTTCAGTCAGCAGTTGTCGCAGCAACTGCCAGCGCCCCGCCCCGAGCGCGACTCGAATCGCCATTTCCCGCTCACGAGCGCTCGCCCGAGCCAGCAGCATCGTCGCGAGATTTGCGCAGGCGATCAGCAAAACGAAAACAACCGCTCCAAGCAAAATCGCGAGACCAGTCCGCATTCCGCCGACGACCTGATCGTGCAACCCATATATTTTGGCGCCAAAACCGCCGCCGTTGTAGTTGTCGCGATAGGTTTGGATCCAGTGCGAAATGATTGTATCGAGCTCCGTTTGCGCGTTGGTCAACGACACACCCGGACGCAAACGGGTGATCAAACCGTAACTGCGCGAGCCGCGCTCTTTCAGTTCAAAAGGAGTAAACGCGATTGGTTTCCAAATCTCGACGCGCTCCGCAAATTGATTGCCCTGAAGGCCAAAAATTGGGATCGGAAATTCGAATTTGGCCGGCATAACTCCGATGACCGTGTAACTGCGGCCGTTAAGGAGCAGGGTTCTTCCAACAAGCATCGGGTCCGAATTGAAACGGCGCTGCCAAAGCCGTTCGCTGATCACTATGACATCGTCATGACCCTCGCCTTGTTCTTCGCGGGCGAAAGTGCGGCCTTGGATCGGTTCGACTCCGAGCAGGGAAAACAGAGAAGGCGACACTACGGCGCCGGAAATCCGTTCCGGAACATCGCCGCCACCGAGATTGAATGTTTGATAGTTAAACGCCGCGAGGCCGGTGCCGCTTTGCAATTCCTTTTCCAAATCAAGAAACTCCGGCGGCGAAACCGGAATTCGCTCGAGCCCTTGAGTGGTGAACTGTTCCCAGATTAAGGCGATTCGGGACGGTTCCTGATACGGCAGCGGCCGAACCAACAGCGCATTGATCAGACTGAAGACGGCGCTGTTCGCGCCAATCGCCAACGCCAGCGTTGCTATTGCGATTGCAGTGAAGCCGGGGCTTTTCGCCAGGCCCCGCAGCGCCACTTTGATTTCGCTCAGCATACTCGCTGGTTGTCGTCGATTCTACATTCGTTAGGCAGCAACGCGGCTGTCCTCCACCACTCGACCGTCGAACAAATGCACGGTGCGATCGGCGTGCAGCGCGAACCTCTCGTCGTGCGTGACCATGCAAATGGTCGCGCCGCCGGCGTGCAGTTCCTTCAACAGGTTCATGACCGCTTCACCGTTTCGAGAGTCGAGGTTTCCAGTCGGCTCATCCGCCAGCAGAATTGCCGGTTTGCCGGCAAGAGCGCGCGCGACCGCGACGCGTTGCTGCTGACCGCCCGAGAGCTGACTCGGCAAATGTTTCGCCCGATGCGCCATCCCAACGCGATCCAGCGCCTGGGTGACCAAAGTTTTCCGGTCGCCGGCGCTCATCCCGCGATAGGTCAGCGGGAGTTCGACGTTTTCATAAACGGTAAGATCGCCGATCAGGTTGAAGCTTTGGAAAATGAAACCAATCTCGCGATTGCGAATTCGGGCGCGGTCCGCGAACGAAAGATTCGCAACCTCGTGCCCTTTGAGCGCGTAACTCCCGTCCGACGGAGTGTCCAGCAAGCCGAGGATCGACAATAACGTCGATTTGCCGCAGCCCGAGGGCCCCGCGATCGAAATGTATTCGCCGTCGCGAATATCGAGATGAATGCCGGACAACGCGTGCGTCTCCACCTCATCGGTGAGAAACACTTTGGTGACCGAGTTGAGCCGGATCAACGGGGTCGTGCCGTTTCCACCGGAAGTTGATTTGTGTGGATTAACTTGGGTTGATGTCATGGTTGGGTTTCTGATTTGGGATTGCTGAAAACTAGTTAAGGCGAATTCGCTCGTGCGAATCCCACGCGCTTGTATCGGAGAGAATGACCTGATCGCCGGGATTCAGACCGCTGAGAATTTCAATGGTGTTCACCGAGCTCTTGCCCAGTTTCACCGGAGTGCGCACCGCGTCGCTGCTGCCCGGCACAAGCTTGAACATGCCGACAGTATTGTTTTCCTGACCGAACGCCGGCCGGCCGACGAAAACCACGTTATCAAGACGCTCGAGCTCGATCGTTCCATCGACGCTGAGATCCGGTCGCGCGCCTTTCGGCAATTCTTCATCGAAAGCGACGTCTACGGTCACGGTTCCCTGCTCGACCGCCGGGTCCACCCGTTTCACGTGGCCTTTCACGACGCCGTTGCGCGTATCGATGGTCGCCTGCTGGCCCGGTTGAATATCTTTTGCCTGGGTCTCCGCGATCTTAATCTGCGCCTTGAGCTTCGACGGGTCGGCCACGCGCGCGAGATTGTCCCCTGGCTTCAGTCGTTGACCGACCTGCACCGGCAACGCTTGCAACACGCCGGACATTCCGGCTTTCACATGAAGTCCTTCAACTTGATCGAGCTTGAGCTTTGCCAGTTGGTTGGCTTGATCGACTGCCGCCTGCTTCGACGCGAGTTGTGGCTCAATCGAATCGCGCGAGAAGGCCAATCGCTTCTCCTCAATCTCATCGCTCTTCTTACATTCCTCTTCCTTGATCTTCGAAGTTTTGTAAACGAGGTCCGCAACCAAGCCGTTCTTCGCCAGTTGATCGTTGGTTTGACGTTCCATTTTCGCCTGCTCGTAAGCCGAATGCGCCACGGCAGTTTTCGATTCCTGATCGAGTAACTCGCGCTGCAAAGTCGCTTTTTCCGTCGCAAGCTCGGCCTCCGCGCCCTTCGCTTTCGACTCCGCTTCGTGCGCGCTTTGTTCTAATTCCGGACTGGTCAACTCTAGTATAACGTCACCCGGTTCGACTTTTGTTCCCGGCCAGATCAAAATTTTCTCGACGCTTGCCTCCGTCGTCGTCGGGAGCCATCGAAACTCTTCCGGAACCAGTGTGCCGAGTCCGCGAACTTGTCGGACCATCGGCCCGCGTTTCACCGTGTCGATCCATACGCTGGAGCGGTCCACGCTCGGCGCCGCTGGTTTCAACCGGGACAAACCAACCGTTGCCAAAATCAAGCCGACTGCGCTCGCGCCAATAATCAAGATCCGGCGCTTGCGTTTCTTAGCAGCAACGCCTTCGCGAGGAACATCCATCGAAGAAAGGCTCGACGTAAATCCGCTCGGCCGCACGATGGTATGATCTTCCTCTGGTTGTGCCTGTGGGGTGGTCACGGCGTGATTAGAACAACGGCAACGTGCGGACAAGCTGGATCATCGCTGACGCGCTCGCGGCAATCGGGATCAGGGCAGATCCGATCAGCGCGACGAAAATCGCAGCGTTGCTCAGAAAATCCTGGTTCTCTTCATTGTCGAAGTAATCGCGGCTGATGTCGCGAAACGAATTCGACAACTTTGCGCAACGGCCGGTCAAATCTTCCAGGCTCGACGCTTGATAGTTGTAATCAACGAACGGGAATTTCCGCGCGTTCGTGTTGGTGTAGATGGTTGGTTTCATAATTTCTTTCCCTTTCGTCTCTAGTGAGAAGCGTTTCGGCCGCTCACTGGATTCAAAAGTTTTTTCATTTCACCAGCTTCCTATTGCAATGCCCATGCCACGGCACAATACAAAGTCGTAAGTCATTGATAATCAGCAGTTAAAACTTAGTCGGGATTTTTGAATAACCGCGAAGTGCTTCGCTCGTGGGACAAAACCGTCCCGAATCTGGGACGGATTTTTGGTAGCGGCGCTTCACCGAAGCGCCATGGCGATTGAGGTCAATCGCCGCTACCTTCTATCGCGGTAAACGCAGCACCGCTTCCGCGCCGGTGCGCTCGTTACGATTCGCCAGGCTCACTGTTCCATCGTGCGCTTCCGCGATTTGCCGGCTTAGGGTCAATCCGATTCCGGATCCATCGGGTTTCGTGGTGAAAAACGGAACGAAAAGATTGGTCGGGTTCATGATTCCCGGTCCTTCGTCCGTCACGATCACCTCCACATCATCCCCCGATTCCCGCCAGCGAATCGCCACCGAGCCGTTTGTTTCCAGCGACGCGTCGACCGCGTTGTGCACGAGATTGATTAACACTTGCTCGATTTGCGCCGCGTCCGCGCGAATCTGCAGCTTCGGTCCGGGAACGATTTGGACTTTTAGTCTCGGCTCCAAATTCACAACTCGTTGGACCAGTTCCCCAAGATCGACCTCCTCCATTTGCGGAGGCGGAAGCTTCGCCAGACGGGTGTATGCTTGCATGAACCGGCTCAGCGAATCGGCCCGCGAGGCAATCGATTTCAACCCGCTTTCGGCATCGTCTTTCCAATCCTTCGGCATCGGTTCGCGCCGCAACAAGTTTTCCAGGCTGCCGGCCAATGACTTGATCGGCGCGAGCGAGTTGTTCATTTCGTGGCCGAGAACGCGAACGAGTCGTTGCCAGGCACGCCGCTCTTCTTCGCGGAGGGTGCGACTCAAATCCGTGAGGACGATAAGATCATGCGGCAGACCGCGTTCTCGAAAAGTGCTGCGTCCTACCCGCCATCGTCCCGAGCCACCGGGAAACGACATTGTCAGCGGCTCGTCTTGATCGACCCCGTACACTTCTTCGAGGCCGAGATCCTTCGCCGTTCGGCCTAGAAGTTTGTCGATTGGCTGACCGAGCAAATCTTCGCCTGCGCGATTCACCAGGCGCAATCGCCGGTCAGGATCGAAGGTGAAGACCGACACTTCGATTTCGGCCATAATCGTGCGCAACAATGCTGTGGCTTCGAACGCGCCAAGACGTTGTACGCGCAACGTCTCGCCGAGCGTGTTCACCTCAAGCAACACTTCGCCAAGGGCGTCGTCCGCGCGCGCCCCCCGGGCCCGGATCGAGTAATCGCCCTCTCGCAACGCCGCCAGCAGATTGCTCATCGTTTGCAGCGGATGAATCACGTGATCGCGTGCAGCCGAAATGAACGTGATCACGAAGACAAAAATAACGAGCGTGAGCGTCCACTGGACTTTGCCGGTGTAATTCCCGAACCACAGGATCGACATCGCTATGACGATCGCAGGTCCGACCGCGCCAAGGATCAGCCACGTCAACTTGCCCTGGTGCGAAAACCGATACCGATCTTTCGGTTTACGCGGCATTAGAGACCGTATTGTTGTAGACGCCGGTAAAACGCGCTTCGGCTCAGTCCCAGCGATTCCGCCGCTTTGCGCGCGTTCCCGTTGTTTCGAGCGAGCGCTTTCTTGATCAAAAACGCTTCGACTTCTTCAAGGCTCATGTCTTCCAGACTCTTTGATTCACCGCCGGCAGTCGTTAGGCCAAGGTCGGCGGCTTTGATCTGCGAGCCACGCGCCATCAACACCGCGCGCTCAATCACGTGGTCGAGCTCACGCACGTTTCCGGGATACGAGTGTTGCATCAATCGATCGCGTGCGGTCTCGTCGAAACCGCCGAGGTCCTTCCGATACCGCTGCGCATGCATTCGCAGAAAATTGTTGGCCAAAGGAATGATGTCTTCGCGCCGGTCGCGCAACGGCGGAAGGCCAATCTCAATCGTGTTCAGTCGAAATAGCAGATCCTGTCGGAATCTTCCGGCAGCGACTTCGTCCGCCAGGTTCGCGTTTGTCGCGGAGATGATTCGCACGTTCGCGTGCAACGTTTTCGACGAACCGACCCGCTCGAATTGGCCGCCCTCAATGACGCGCAACAGTTTCGCCTGTTGGTTGAGCGGAATGTTCGCGATCTCGTCCATGAAGAGCGAGCTTTCGTCCGCCAGCTCGAACCGACCGGCGCGATCCGTCTTGGCATCGGTGAACGCGCCTTTGACGTGACCGAACAGCTCGCTCTCGAACAGCGTTTCCGACAGGCCTCCCATGTTTACGGTGATCATGCTGTGCGAAGCGCGCGGCGAAAGCGCATGCAACGCTTGCGCGATCAGACTTTTTCCGGTCCCGTTCTCGCCGGTGATCAGCACGTTGGCGTCCGACGGCGCCACCCGTTGGATCATTTCGATCACCGGCCGCATCGACGGCGCGTCCGCAATCAAATTCGGAACGTTGCCGCCCAGAAGTTTGTTCGCGGCTTCCAGTTTCCGGCCCTTGCGCAACGCGCTGCCGAGCTCGATCTGCGTCCGGACAATTGTGAGCAACCGCTCGTTGTCCCACGGTTTGGGAACGAAATCCCGCGCGCCGCGTTTCATTGCTTCAACCGCGAGATCGATCGTCGCCCACGCCGTCATCACCACAATCGGTAACGTGTTGTCGAGCGCCTGGATTTTCGGAATCACTTCGAGGCCTTCCTGCCCCGAGGTTGTGTCACGCGTGTAATTGAGATCCATCATCAACAACGCGTAGTCGCGCTGCTGAAGCGCGTTGAAAATTCCGCTGATTGACGTGACCGACTCGGTCTGGTGCCCCTCGCCCTTGAGCAAAATCCTCAGCGCTTCCAGCACGTCACGCTGGTCATCGGCAATCAGGACACGGCTCACGAGCTAACTCTGAACCGCGAATCTATCGCTATGTCAATGTTGGACGGATTTTGCTTATCTTGGAAGATCAATGGAGGATGCGGAAATTCGCCGGTAACAGTGCGGGCACGCCGGCTTCATCCGGATCGTTTGATCCCGCGAGGCTTCCGCCAGACACAGGCGCTTCTTCATTCACCGCAACCTTCGCAGGCGGCGGGGAGATCTCTTGTTTGCCTTTGCCCTTGAGCGTTTGGTTCAACGCCGGCAAATCTTTGGCCAACAGTTGGTCGAAATCTTTGTTCACATCATCGAGCTCGCGCCTGAGCGTGTCGATGTAAGCGAGGTGATAATCGCCAGGTTTGCCTTCGTAACTCAGCAACGCGCCGTAAAGCTGGTCGGTGTGCTCACGAATCCGTTCCTCGCCAGTGATCGCGCCGCCTTCAGTCGTGGCCACGATTTTCTTTCGCACCGCCTCAATCTTGCCGTCGAAATCCTTCACGTTCTTGTGCAGCGGATCGTTCTGCGGCAGTGCCGTAGCCATTTTTGCGACTTCGCTCCGCAAGAACAGAATGCGGTCCATTAACGCGCTCTCGTCGTCGAACAACGCGCGGACCTTCATTGCCGCGTCGAATTGCGCTTTCTTGTCCGCTTCACTGAATTTCGCGCGTGGATCGAGACCAACGGTGAACTTGGTCTCGTAAGCCTTTCCGTTCTTGGTCAGCCGAACTGTGTACTCGCCCGGCGCAAACCGGACTCCTTGCACACCGGCAAAAGCGATCTGCGCCGCCGGCGGAACCCGGGGCGGTTTCTCGCGCATTGTCCACATCACGCGATTCAATCCCGGCCGCTTGCTTGCCGGAACTTCATCCAGCACCCGGCCGGTGGAATCGAGGACTTCGATTTTCAGTTTCCCGTAAAGATGGCGTTCGCGCTGGTAATAGTTGATCACTGCGGCGTCGGGCGGATTGTCGCCGACGAACATCGCGGCGCCGTTCGCCCATCCGCCATTGCCTTCGATCCGTTGCTGCACCGGACGCGCCGAAACAAACGCGACTTCCTGCGACAGGATTTCCGGAGTCAACGCGCGCCACGGTGTAATGTCGTCAACGATCCAGATACCGCGACCGTGGGTCGCCAGAACGAGATCGTTATCGCGCGGTTGGATCGCCAAGTCGCGCACCGCGACCGCGGGGAAATGGTTGCCTTTGAATTGGGCCCAGTTTTTTCCGCCGTCGATCGACACCCAAAGTCCAAACTCCGTGCCAACGAACAGCAGATCCGGTTTGACCACGTCCTCCTTGATCACGTGGGCATAACCACGAACAGTTTTTGAGTCGTTAGGCGTAACTAGCGGTGTCCAAGTCTTGCCATAATCGGTTGTTTTGAACACGTACGGCGCCATGTCACCGAACGTATGCCGATCGAACGTCGCGTAAGCAGTCCCGGCGTCGAAGTTGCTCGCCTGGACCCAACTCACCCACGAATTCTTCGGCAAACCGGGAACATTGCCAACCACGTTGGTCCAGGTTTTTCCGTTGTCGCGCGTGACCTGAACATTTCCGTCGTCGGTGCCGACCCAGATCAAATTCTTGTCCTTGGGCGATTCGCTGATCGAATAAATCGTGGTGTGCATTTCAGCCGACGAATTGTCGATCGTCACACCGCCGGATTGTTCCTGCTTTTGTTTTTGCGGATCGTTCGTGGTCAGATCGGGCGAAATCCGTTCCCAATTCTGGCCGTGATCCCGCGACCGGAACAAGAATTGCGCGCCGATGTAGATAGTTCCTTTGTCGTTAGGCGAAAGCGCAATCGGTGTGTTCCAATTCCAACGCAACTTCTCTTTGTAATTCGCGGTCGGCTGAATGTTGCGTGCTTCGTGGGTATGCCGATTCACCCGACCAATGTTACCGCCCTGATACTCGGCGTAGAGATAATCGGGGTCGGACGGATCGGGAAACATCCAGAAACCATCGCCGTTGTACATGTTTTCCCACTGATGATTCGTGATGCCCCCGGGATATTGGGATTGTCCAACCCACGAGGCGTTGTCCTGTAGTCCGCCGTAGACCTGGTATGGGTCGTTATCGTCGAGGCTGACGTGATAGAACTGCGACACCGGCAAATTGTCGGCTTTCCACCATTTGCTTCCGCCGTTGTAGGAATACCACATGCCGCCGTCGTCTCCGCTGAACACCGTTTCCGGATTGGTCGAATCGATCCAGACATCGTGCACGTCGCCGTGCGCGCCGTTAAAACCACCGACCACCGAGAAACTTTTCCCGCCGTCCTCGCTTAGAATCAGTGCACCGTCAGTCTTGAATACGCGGTCCGGATTTTTTGGATCGACAATCAGGTTCGCGAAGTAGAACGGACGCCAAACCATCCACTGGCTTTTGTCGCGCTCCTGCCAGGTTGCGCCACCGTCATCAGAAACAAACAGCGCGCTGTTCGGCGACTCGGCGAAACAATAGATCCGTTTCGCATTCGAAGGCGCAATCGCCACGGCAAGACGGCCGTACGGCTTTTTCGGGAACCCTTTGTTCTTGTCCGGCGTAACCTCTGTCCAGGTATTGCCGCCGTCGGTCGATCGGAACAATCCGCTCGCAGATGGCTTGTCCGGGCCGTCGCCGCCGGAACGATATTCCCATCCTTTCCGGCGAAAATCCCACATGCAGGCGAACATTGTCTCCGGATTCGCCGGGTCGATCGCGAGATCGGTGCAGCCGGTGGAAAGGTTGGCGCCCTTCAGAACCAGGGTCCAGGTCTTGCCGCCATCGGTCGTTTTATACAAACCTCGGTCCGGCGAATCGCTCCACAAAGCGCCCGGCACGCAAGCGTAAACCGTGTCGCTGTCGTTCGGGCTAACCCGAATCTTCGAGATGCGCTCCGATTTGTTCAACCCGGCATGGGTCCAGGTTTCGCCGCCATCGGTCGATTTATAAATGCCGTCGCCGATCGAGACGCTGTTGCGTGTCCACGACTCACCCGTGCCAACCCAGACGTTCTTCGAATTTTTCGGATCGAGCGCAATCGCACCGATTGATTGCACCGCTTGCTCGTCAAACACCGGACGATAGCGCGTTCCCTGGTCGTCCGACTTCCAAACGCCGCCGCTGGCCGCGCCGACAAAGAGAGTGATTTTTCCCGACGGTTCGCGGGCGCCGGCGATGGCAGAGATGCGGCCGCTCATCGCCGCCGAACCGATGTTGCGGGCGCCGAGACCGGAAATGATTGCTGAATTAAATGGGGCCGAAGCCTGTTCCTGCGCGAACGCGGAACCGCAACAGGCAATCGTTACAAAAAATTTTAAGGAACGCATAAGAGTGAATTATTTCGCAGGAGTTGTTGGAAAATGGAAAATTGGGTCGTCGACCGGCGCATTTCCTTCCGCCTTGTCGATTACGATCTTTTGTTTGTCCGAGTCGCCTTTGCTCCCAGCCTCGATTGAAAATGGGACGAACACGCCGTTAATCTTTTCGTAGTCGCCCAGATCGGTTTCCGTTTCGACCAGCGCGCCTTGCTGGATGCGTTGCGTCAAAATCCGGATCTCGAGAAAATGGTCCGGATCGAGATAAACAAAATTCACGTCCCCGTTTTTGCGCGTGACTTTGATTTTGTAGGCCTGCGTCCCATCGACATCTTCGGTGCCGAGATATTCGATCGTGCTTCCTTTTTCTTTCCAATCGACCAATGGCCCATCCATCTCGGCATCTTCCATCAAAGCCTTCACGTCATCGGCCGACATTCGCTCAGGATCTTTGCGGCCTTGGAACGGGGAAATCTGCCAGCCTTCCTTGCCGTCGAACGCCTGCACTGCTGTCATTCCCTGCAAGGTCGCTTCCGTCCGTACTTCGAGCGGGCGCTTTTTGATTTGAGTATAGGCGAGTCGAATCCTGCCTTCGTTCACCAGCATGGCGCCGGTGCGCCGAAGCGATTGCAACGCGCGCACGGCCTGCGCGCCACCTTTCGCTTCGATATTTTTCGCGACCAATTCATCCAATGTTGGAACGGTCGCTGGCATTTCCTGAGTGAATGCGGCCGGCGCGAGAAGCGCAGCCGCTACTAGCGTGACTGCAGTACGTTTTAGCATTTTGTAGGTTTGAAGACGAACGGGCAGAGGGGTGCCCGCGTCAAATCGGCATGCAAACCATATGCCAAAGAGAATTCTTAGACACAAAGCACAGCCTACTAACCATTTACATCACACCGACTTTTCGCTGCAATTTTCTGATCGTCCCGCAAATGGGATTTTTCTGTTCGTTTTCGGAACAAAAGCGGACAGCTTAAACGATAACCGCGCCTCAGGCCGGTAATCCGACTGACTGCTGAAAGCCCGGATACCAACCAAGATAAATAAGAAGCACGTCGACGGTGTCTTGAATGCCGTGAGCGACGATCGGCGCCCAGAGGTTTCGGCCAGTGGCGAAATAAGTCGCGGCCAGAATCGCGCCGTCGATAATGTTTTCGATAATTCCCGTCGGACCTTGAGGAAAGTGAGCGAAGCCGAATAACAACGTGACAAGAATCGTTGAGGTCATCCACGCGGTTGTCGATTTTCCAAACAGATCGGCGCAGCGATTAAGCAGATAACCGCGATAAACCGTTTCTTCGCCAAACGCGGCAAGGATCCACGCGAGAACGATTCCCAACAGCAGCAATTGCGTATTTCCGACTAGGGGTTGCAACTGGTGCAGATCGGGTCCCTGACCGAGAATCTTTGTCAGGAACGGCTGGGTCGCGAAGAGTTCGAGCGCCTCCATGGCGACGCCAACAACGATGCCCAACGCGAGAAGTTTTAAAAATGACTGATCGAGTTTGAGACCAACATCTTTCCAACGCTGGCGGCGCAATCGGATCGAGATCCAGCCGAGAAGAAAAAGATAGGGCGTTTTGCTGACCGGAAGGAAACCGAGGTAATCGAGATGAAAGACCGTCGCGATGACGAGCACCTCGATCACGAAAAGTAGCTTCGCGCTCATCGCTCAAAGGATGAACAATAAGCGATGAGGGATGAAGCAGATAATCAAATGGGCGAACCGAAGCGCGTATCGATTTAGCCGATCACGTGAGCAATCGCCAGGGCCATCGACACGATGGGCCAGGCGCAGAGTCCCGCGATCAGCGTGAAGAGCAAGAAATCGGTGACGTCATGGCGAGCCGCTTCATCGCGGAAAAACGCACCGCTCAACCGGTGAAAACTGAGGTGTTTGTGGGATCCTGATGCTGATTTCATCGCCTCTAAAGCAGCTAGTTCCTTGCCGAATTCGACACGAAAAACGCTAATTTTGGTACCGCTCACAGAGTTGTAGTGGTGGCCGCACAGGGTTCCCCCTTAACTCCAAAGCAGTCGGGCCACGGCCACGATGCTCAAAACGATTGGCCAGGCCGACAAGCCCGCGATCACCGTGAACGCTGAAAATTCCACGGCAAAATCGCGGACCATTTCTGTGCCGATAAAGTCGCTGCTTAGTTTGTGAAAACCGGTCCCCTTCGCGACAGATCGACCGGCGACGCTCTGTCCGTCCGGGGTCATCTGATAATTGTAATCGGTTAACGGAAACCGTGAGTTCCCGTTGTGACTGATTTGAGTTGTTGGTTTCATAAATTTCTAAAATTGTTAAGGGTGATTCCCGAAGGCGGTTCGGGATACCGGCGCAAAAACCCGCGCGTGGTTTGAGATTCGACCACTGGGGTGCCCCGAAAGTGCGGGCTCCAACTTGGCGAGATCGACCGGCCTTTATGCGACCTGCCCGACCAAACGGGCAGCGCGAATCGGCGCGTCGATCATTTTCATCTCGCCCACTTTACAGCGCGTTGCGTACCTGTCCAGCGGTCGGAACAACTTTAGTCATAAGTCCCTCTCGTGGTGAGAGAAGCGATTATGAATATTATGGCAATCCTATCATCGCCGCTGGAAAACCGTGTAATCGGCCCACGGCGCTGTCAGTTCAGAGCGGAACCGGGCGGAACAACGCGAAGCATCATGAATTCGGAATGCCCGTTCGACCACTCCTCGGCTTCTCGTTTGGTATCAAAAAATCGGTCGACCACGATGGCCTTGAGTTGGCTCGCCGTCCGTCCGCATAGTCGCGCGGCTTTGCGACTGACGACCGCCGTTCCGGTATCGACCGCGGTGCAGACTGCGTCCGGAAAAACGATTTTGCTCCCGTACGGAATTCGTTTCGGATCGACGGCGCAATGGCCGGGGTGCAAACGTCGCCCGGTACTGGCGAATTTAGACCCCTCACCCGCCCAATAACTGGTCACGCGGGCAAGGACCGATTGCTCGCGCGCGAAGGCGGGCGTAACTAGCAATAATAAAAATAAGATTGTGTAAGATAGTTTCATGGTGTCCCCAAGCGTTACTCCGATGTTGTCGAGTCTTCGGGTGGAGTACGCTGTCTTCGTGCCGAAAGCCGCGGGAATGCAGCTTTTAGTTCGGTTCGGAACAGCCCCGGCGCGCTAGTCTTTGGGGAGCGCGTGGACTTCTGACGACCATTCGCCGCAGCGAACGGGCCCTCTCAATAGACGAGTTGAGCGATTTGTCAAACGATCACGTCAGCATCGCGCTGATCATCGGCAATTGCGCAACCCCGCCGAGCTGCAGTAGAAACCCTGACTGAGTAGTCGAAGAAAGAAGAGACATTGAGGGGTTGGGGCAAAAGGCCTAAGACTAAGCCCGGATGGAAACTCCAGACTGGGCATCATTGAGCGACGAGGAACTTCTTGAGCGCCGGATTTCCAGTCTTGGCCTGACCCTCGATGGCACGCTGCTCCAGCAACTGATCCAGCAGTTATATAATGAGCTTTCGGCCAAGGGGCTCGCGTTTCACCCCCCAACCCATATCGGCGATGAATGGTTTGTGCCGATCGGGATCCCGGCGATCTTCGTTCCGTTCTTCCTGGTGCACGATCGGCTCCGCGCGCTGGAACGGTCGATGATGCTCGAAGTGGAAGGCGAAACGCCGGAATGGTTCATGAAACTGATGCGGCACGAGGCCGGTCACGCCTACATGTATGCCTACCGATTGACGCGGAAAAAGAAGTGGCAGGAAATGTTCGGGCAAACTTCGGACGAAGAAACGCCTAGTTTTTATCGGCCGCGCCCGTTCAGTCGTAGCTACGTAATGCATTTGGATGATTGGTACGCGCAGGCGCATCCGGACGAAGATTTTGCCGAGACGTTCGCGATCTGGCTGACGCCGGATTTCGATTGGCGGAAGCGCTATGCGGGCTGGAAAGCGCTCCAAAAACTCGAGTACGTCGATGAGCTGATGAAATCGCTCGCCGGCAAACCGCCGACGCTCATGCCGAAGTATCGCGTGGCCGATTACAATTTTCTCAACGTTAAACTGAAGACCTATTACGCGCGGAAACGGAAACTTTACGAAGAACAGTATCCCGGCTTCTACGATGTCGATCTTCGACAATTGTTTTCGGCGCCGACCGGGATCAAAGCGAGCAGTTATCTCCGGCAGCGCCGGCGACGATTGATGAACTCGGTCGCGCAATTTACGAACGAGAAAAAGTTCCGAGTGAACAAACTGCTTACTCGCTTGATCGACCGAAGCGACGAGCTCGGGCTGCGCGTGCAAAACGACGATCCGCAGCAGGATTTTCGGGTGGCATCCTACCTCACGACGTTGGTGATGAATTATCTGTTCACCGGCAAATTCAAACGCACTAAGTAACGCGTGAAAAAGAAACTCAAAGTCCTGGTGTTATTCGACGGTGTGCAACCGACGCCGATCGACGCCGATTTGAGCAAGGAAATGCAGACGGAGGAATGGCAAACAGAGGCGAATGTGATGGCGGCGCTCAAAGAGCTCGGTCACATCCCCGAGCATCTCGCCATCTTCGATGACGTCGATCTCGTCCGGCAAAAGATGGAAAGCTTTCAGCCGGACGTGCTGTTCAACCTGGTCGAGCAATTCAAAAACAATCCCGGGTTCGACCAGAACATCGTCTCGCTTCTAGAGATGCAAGGCGTGCCGTTCACCGGTTGCGGTTCGACCGGAATGACACTTTGCAAACATAAAGGCATTTCGAAGAAGATTCTCGGCCATCACGGAATCCTAACGCCCAATTTCGTGGTCATCCCGCGCGGCCAACGAATCGGTGGGCCGAGGAAGGTGAAGTTTCCGATCTTGGTAAAGCCGGTGAAAGAGGAAGCGTCCTACGGAATTTCACGGGCGTCTTTTGTCGAAACCGACGAGAGTTTCCGCGAGCGGGTCGGTTTCGTTCACGAGAAATACAGTAGCGACGCGATCGCCGAGGAATACATCGAGGGCCGCGAACTTTACGTGAGCATTATGGGGAACACGCGGCTGACGGTTTTTCCGATGCGCGAACTGATGTTTCGTGAAGTGCCGCCTAACGAACCACGGATCGCCACCTACAAAGCGAAATGGGACGAGAAATATCGAAAACGGTGGGGACTCGAGGGGCAGTTCGCCGAAAATCTCGACGCGGCCCTGGTGAAGGAGATCGAGAAAATGTGCAAAGACATTTATCGATTGCTCACAATCGACGGTTACGCGCGTATCGATCTGCGACTCACCGCCGACAACAAACCGTATTTCATCGAAGCCAACCCGAATCCGCATCTGGCGGCCGACGAAGATTTCGCCCAATCGGCCTTGAAAGCGGGCCTGACGTATCCGCAGTTGATCCAGGCGATCGTCGGGCTGGGTATGCGGATGGCGCGGGGCTAAGAAGAGGTTGAGGGGTTTGGACGTGGAGTAGTTGAGCCCCGCACACCGAGTTCCCAGACCGCACGCTGAGTCCGTGGTGCGGCCCCCCGGGTTGAAATGTCGAATCATGCCGCTCTGCGGCAATCTACATTAAGGGCACATTCTGGGTGAACTAGCGGGAGCGTAATGTTTAGATACGACCCCGAATCTCCCTCCTGAGAAAAGTCTCGCGCAACTCGGCTGGCGCTACGATTGTTAATACCCTACCAGCTGGGTCATTGCTGCCATGGAACCCACGACGTTTTTCGAGCATTACCGCATCTGCGCCGGCGAAGCAGGTCGCGAAGTCAGCCGGACAGGCGCGGCCATCAATTACAAGGCGATCGACTCCCGCTCGCATGAGCCGGTTCGTTTACAACTGATTCCGAAAGCAACGGTCGAACCGGAAAAGCTCGCCCAACTCAAAGAACGCGCCGAGACCGCGGAAAAACTGGACCACGTCAACATCGCGAAGACACTGGCCGTCGGCATCGAGAACGATTACTTCGCGCTAGTCTCGGAATATTTCGAGGGCGAAACAGCGGATGCATGGATCGTCGAGAACGGGCCAATGGCGGCGGACGCTGCGTTACGCGTTGGACTGCAAGTGGTGCGAGCGCTGGGCGCAGCAGCGTATTTCAATCTAACGCACCGCGCCGTTCAACCGTCGAACCTGATGATTGTGCCGGGAGAATCGCCGAGCGGCGGCTGGCCGTTCATAAAGCTTTTGAATTTCGGTCTGGCCGGACTTGAGCTGCATTCCGACAGCAACGAGGCGCCCGAGATCGCGCCTTCAATCTCGCCGCAGTTTGCGAGTCCGGAGCAACGCGCGGGCGGCGAAATCAATTTCGAGTCGGAAATGTATTCGCTGGGCGCGACGATTTGTTTTCTGCTTACGGGCGCCGCGCCATTGGCGGTCACCGGAATGAAAGCGCGTTTGCGGATCCGGCGGTTGCCGGAGCTCCGACGCGCGCCAAAGCCGCTGCACAACCTGCTGGTTTCGTTGTTGCGCGAAAATCCGGAAAACCGTCCGCACGATCCGGTCGCGCTGGAAAAAGAGATGCTCGATTGCCTGACGAAAATCGAACGACGCCAGGCGATCGGTCGCAAACTGGGCCTTCCACTGGCGGCGGTCGTCGCCCGAAAACCGAAACCGCAGCGACCAATTTCGCCGCTTGCGCAGGTCTTGCGCGGATTTGCCGCGGTCGTGGTTCTTCTGATTGCCGGAGCGGCAGCTGCTGAATACTTCTTCCACGATAAGATTCCATATCTGCGCCGTACCGAGAAAATCGGCGTTCCAATTGGAGTTCCCGACGCGTCGAAGTTCGCGTCCACGCCAGGCGCCGCCCCCGTTGCGGCAATTCGACCGGCCGAGAGTTCCCCGCCGTCGGCGATTGCCGATGCAAATCAAAAAGCAAGCGACGAGCAAAGTCAGGCGACGACGAACGCGGCCGAGACACCGCCACCTGCGTCTGTCGCAAGCAATCAAACTGCATCGGCATCCAAACCATCTGAACCAGCATCGCCAGCGACAGGCCCTGACGAGCAACAATCGGCGACGGAAAATGCTGAACAATCATCGTCAACCGAATCAAGCGAGTCGGCCGTCACTACGAAAAAGAAATCGGTCGCACCGAGCACAAGATCGACATCGGAAAGTTCGCGCACGGCTCGTTCGTATCCGAACGATGAGAGTTACGATCGCGGCCCAGGTTACCAGGGTCGAGGTCATGCCCGCATCATCGGCCGAACGCCGGATGGGAGACCCATTGTGAAATTAACATCCGGCCGGGTCGTCATTCTTCCGCGACGTTACGACGATAACGGCATCTATCCATCGCGTCCGCGCCGGCGAATTTACACCGATCGTCCGGGCGACGATTATGTTCCGCCGTCGCAACCGTTTAATCCGCAGTACAATCCCAACGATTAAGGCGCATCTCCGTAGTCGCGACGAATCCAAGACGTTCATACACTGCGCGGCCTTCCTCGGAAGCATGCAGCACAACTGATTCAATCTGCTGTTCGCGGGTCCAGTCGATGATCGTCTTTATTAAGACGGCGGCCAAGCCACGGCGTCGCCAGTCGGGTTCGGTATAAACATTTTGAATGATTGCCTGTCGTCCGGAAACAATGTCGAACTTGCCATCGGCATCCGGTTCGGGATGGGGCGCAACTTCACGCAAAGCCGCTCCAGCGCCAGCTACGATTTTTTCAGGCTCATTGTTCGGGCTGGCAAGCCACCCCACGTACTTTCCTTCGGCAAACAGCCGTTGCAGCGTCGCGAAGGATTTGACACGGAATGAATCGAACAATTCCTCCGGAAGCTCCTTCATGTCCTTGAACATTCGGGCGCGATGCCAACTGATGACTTCGAGATCGTCCGAAGTTGCGAGACGTATTTGAAATCCGTCAGACACGGCGATTAACGTCGGACGCCCAATCCGCCTTCGCAAGGCTTCCGCCTTCGCGCGAGGCTACGGCGAGACGAGTCGGCGCGACAGGCGCAATTAGTTCTCGATCCTATTTACTAAAACCAGGATTTGAGTTCTTGGTTTGAAACCTAGTCGGTGCCCACGCTCCTTCGCTGCTACCCTCGCAGTGCCAGTCCGGCTCGGACCCTTCTATCTTGAAAATCCCTTTTCTCGATTCCTGGGTTCCTGATTAAGGTATTCCCGATGCAGGACGCGCTCACCCCCATGATGCAGCAGTATCAGCGGCTGCGAAAAAGTATTCCCGCCGACACGCTATTGCTCTTTCGGCTGGGCGATTTTTACGAACTGTTTTTCGAAGACGCGAAGGAAGCGTCGGTTCTGCTCAACGTCGCCCTGACCAAACGCAACCAGGTCCCTATGTGTGGCGTGCCGTATCATGCCGCGCAGACTTACATCGCGAAATTGATCAAGGCCGGCAGGCGCGTCGCGATCTGCGACCAAACCAGCGAACCGCAACCAGGAAAAATCGTTTCACGCGATATTACCCAAATCATCAGCGCGGGAACGGTGAGCGAACTGAATCTTTTACAGGCGAAACGCGCGAATTACCTTGGCGCGGTTTACGCCGGCAACGACGCCTTCGGTTTCGCCTACGCCGATCTCACAACCGGCGAATTTCGACTGACTGAACTTCAAGACCGGCAATCACTCCTGGACCAACTGGCGCGGGTTTCGCCGTCCGAATTACTGGTTAGCTCCGAACAACGGGATTCGTTGGGCCAAATCGATCACGCGCTCGATTACGACAGCTACGCGTTCCTGCCCGAGCACGCCACCTTCACTTTGTGCGAGCATTTCCAAGTTAAATCACTCGACGGATTCGGCTGCGCCCACATGCCGCAGGCAATCGCAGCCGCGGGCGCTATCGTTCATTATTTGAAGCACCAGCTCCGGCGAAAGATCGATCATCTCCGATCACTGAAGTGTGACGCGCCGAGCGATTTCGTTCTGCTGGATGCTGCGACGCAGACCAATCTCGACTTGGTGGAATCGCGCCGCGCTCGGGACACCAGTTTGCTTGCAGCGCTCGATCGCACAGTTACGCCGATGGGCGCGCGCAAACTGCGGACCTGGATTTTGCAGCCATTGCGTTCTCTCACCGAACTGGGATGCCGCCAGCAAATGATCGCCGATTTGCTGCAAGAACCCGATCTGCTCTCGTCGATCCGGTCCGAGTTGGGATCGATTCGAGATGTCGAGCGCGCGGTCGGACGATTGAGTCAGGCATCCGGCAATGCTCGCGACCTGGTTTCGTTGAAGGCGTCCCTCGAGCAAATCCCAAAATTGAAAGCGGAACTACAAAAACTGCTCGACCGGCTCTCCTTCGGTACGGGCCCTGTACACGCAGCCGTTCCGGCTCCAAACTATCCGGCCGAGCAGGCGACACGCCTGCCCCTACAACTACAGAACGAGATCCACGAAATGCCGGCGCTCGCGGAAAAGTTGAGCAAAGCACTGGTCGACGATCCGCCGCTGGCTTTGAAAGAAGGCGGAATCTTCCGCGACGGTTACGATGTCGATCTTGATGACCTGCGAAACGCGTCGCGTGATGGAAAAAACTGGATCAGTCAGCTCCAGGAACGCGAAATCGCAACGACGGGGATCAAATCGCTCAAGGTTCGCTACAATTCGGTATTCGGCTATTTCATCGAGGTAACCAAGTCGAACCTCGCAAGCGTGCCGCAGCATTACACGCGAAAGCAAACGACCGTCGGCGGGGAACGCTTCATCACGCCGGAACTCAAGGAAATGGAAGGCAAGATCCTGGGCGCAGACGAGCGAGCGCGGAATCTGGAGTACGAGCTTTTCCAAAAACTACGCAACGAAACGCTCCGCGAGCTCGGCCCAATTCAACGAACTGCCGAAGCGATCGCCTTTTTGGATGTAATTTGCTCACTGGCGGAAACCGCGCGCCTGTTCAATTACTGCCGCCCGGCGCTAAATAATTCGCTTCGACTCGTGATCAAGGACGGCCGTCATCCGGTGCTCGATCAAAATCTAGTGGAAGAAAAGTTCGTACCGAACGATGCCGCGCTCGATGGCGAAACCGTTCGACTGGCGATCGTGACCGGCCCGAACATGGCGGGCAAGTCGACTTACATTCGCCAGGTCGCATTGATTGCGTTGATGGCACAAACAGGAAGCTTCGTCCCGGCCGCGAGCGCGGAAGTCGGACTGGTCGACCGGATTTTCACGCGAGTGGGCGCGAATGACGATCTCGCGCGCGGCCAGTCGACATTCATGGTCGAGATGAACGAGACCTCGAACATCGTGAACAATGCAACCGAGCGAAGTCTGGTCATTCTGGACGAAATTGGACGCGGAACATCCACGTTCGACGGATTATCCATTGCCTGGAGCGTGGCGGAGTTTCTACACGATAAGATCAAGTCCCGGACGCTTTTTGCGACGCATTATCATGAGCTGACCAAACTCGCGTTTGAACGTAAAGGCGTGTGCAACCTGAACGTCGCGGTTCGGGAGTGGAACGAACAGATTATCTTCCTCCGCAAAATCGTTCCGGGCGGCGCGGACAAGAGCTATGGGATCCAAGTCGCGCGATTGGCCGGATTGCCGAAGGAAATTCTCGATCGCGCGAAGGAAATTCTTTCGCACCTCGAAAATCCGAACGGAGCCACCGAGCAGCAACAACCGAAGTCGCGCCGGAAAAAGTCGGCCAAAGGGATGCCCGAGTCGGAAAAGCCGCAGCTCGATCTGCTATAGCGTTTTTCACTGACGACTGCAGGCAGAACAACCTATACTATGCTGAATCCCCCTAGATGGCCGTTAAGACGGAGAAAGAGCTGCAGGAAACGCAACGCGCGCTGTGGTTGAAAGCGCTGGCCGCGATGGAGCTGCAGAATTTTGGCTACGCGATTTCGCTGTTGCAGGGAATCCTGAAACAGGAACCGGAATTTCTAACCGGACGGCAGCTCTTGCGACGCGCCGAGGTGACCAAAGAAAGGGCCGGAAAAAAAAGCTTCTTCAATATCTCGACGTCAACGATCGCGGTGATGAAAGCCCAACGCGAAATGAAGAAAGCGCCGCAGCGCGCGGTGGAGATGATCGAAAAAGTTTTGGAAGGCGAACCTTACCATCGCCGAGCCAATCTCGTTTTGAAGGAAGCGGCGGTTGCTTCTGGCTGGCCGGAGATCGGCGTGTTCGCACTGCGAACGTTGCTCGAAGAAAATCCGCGCGACGTAAAATTGCTGCACGAGCTCGGTCAGCTTCATCATCAAATGGGGGAAAGCGAACGGGAAGTCGAAGTTTATAATCGAATCGCCGAAATCGATCCGTTGGATGCGGCCGCGCTGAGATTGGGAACGGACGCATCGGCACGAGCGTCGATGAGCGCGGGCGGTTGGACCCGGGCTAAAAGTTACCGCGACTTGATCAAAAAGGGCGAAAGCTCCGATCAACAGAGCTAGCCGGGGGTCTTTGGCTGAAATCATCGTCGATCCGCGGCCCTAAATCGCCGGCTTGCAGTTACATCCAAGCTTGTGGCAACATGCGAATCTCTGATGCCGATTAGCGGTATCGAACCAACCTACAAAACTATGAAAAAACACCTTATTATTTCACGACTTGTAATTGCGACAGCTGCGGTCGGAGCGCTTTGCGTGGCCACGACCAGCAGCGCATTGAATCAATTTCCGCCGTTGAGAACCGGCGCTAACTCCGATGTGAAATCCAGTCCCGCTCCGGCAAAAGCGGGAAGCAAACTCAGCGCCGCCGATAAAACGTTCATGATGAACGCGGCCAAAGGCGGCATGATGGAAGTCGAGCTGGGAAAACAGGCCGCACAAAACGCTCAAAACGCCGATGTTAAAAAGTTCGGCAATCGAATGGTGACCGACCATTCGAAGGCGAACAGCGAATTGATGGCGCTGGCCAAGGAAGAAGGCGTTGCGCTCCCGGGCGCGAAATCGCCGGGCAAATGGAAATCGGACAAGGCTTACATGGATGACATGGTAAAAGATCATCAGGCAGACCTGGCCGAGTTCCAAAAGGAAGCGCAGAGCGGAACTGACCCCGACGTAAAGGCGTTCGCCGCCAAAGGCGCCAAGATGGTCAGTGCTCACCTCAAACTGGCTGAGGAAACGCAGGCCAAAGTAAAATAAATCTCCGATAATTCTTCTACGGCGGCGCGTCCGATAAAGGCGCGCCGCTTCTTTTTCGCTAAAGTCACGGTTGTCGCATGCGCAAGACTAAGATCATTTGCACACTCGGCCCGGCGACGGAAAAAGCCGACACGATCCGCCAACTGATCGCGCACGGCACGGACGTTTTTCGGGTAAACATGAGTCATGCGACGCCGGATTGGGTCCGGGCAATTGTCCCGCGGATTCGCAAACTCGCTGATGAGCTTCGGCAACCAGTCGGCGTCCTGCTGGATACGCAAGGGCCGGCAATTCGGACCGGACCGGTCAAAACACCTCTGAAATTAAACCGGGGCGACACCCTGGAATTCACGGTGCGGGGAGCAAAACCCACGAAAGAAAAGTCAGTTTCAGTCAACTATGACAAGTTTGTCCGAGACGTAAACGTCGGCGACTCGATCCTTGTCGACAATGGCCTGATCAAATTAAAGGTCGTCGAAAAGAAAAGGGACCGCGTGATCAGCAGGGTTTTGACTCCGTCCACGTTACGCTCCCATCGGCATATCAACCTTCCCGGCGTGCATATCAGTCTGCCCGCGTTGACCAGGAAAGACATCGCCGATGTCCGACTGGGCGCGAAACTCGGCGTCGATTTCGTCGCGCTCAGCTTTGTTCGCAAACCGAGCGACCTCGACGAACTTCGCGACTTGCTGATTCGCAACAAAAGCAAAGCCTGCGTGCTCGCCAAAATTGAGGACCAGGCGGCAGTCGGGTCCATCAATGACATTATTCGAGCTGCCGACGTCGTGATGATCGCGCGCGGTGATCTCGGCATCGAAGTGCCGATGGAAGAGTTGCCGATCATTCAACGCCGAATTGTGAAAAGTTGCATTCATCTCGAAAAACCGGTCATCGTCGCGACCCATCTGCTCGAATCGATGATCACGAACCGCATACCGACTCGGGCGGAGATCACCGATGTGGCCAACGCTGTTTTCGAACAGGCGGACGCAATCATGTTGAGCGGCGAGACGACCGTTGGTCGTTATCCGATAGAATGCGTCGATGTTTTGCATCGGGTGGCCCTGCGGACCGAACGAAGTGGAGGCGCTGGTTATGCCGAAGCGGCGCCGCTAGAGGATGCGCGCAAGAAGACGGCGGCTTCCGCTGTGGTTTTGGCCAATTCAATGCCTCGATCGAAGATTATCGCCTTTACGCGGCACGGAAGAATGGCTCGCTACTTTTCCAATCTTCGACCGGAACACTCCACGATTTTTGCTTTTACCCCGAACGAAGAAGTCCGCCGGCAATTGTCGATGTCCTGGGGCGTCTGTCCCCAACGGATCGAATTCGGCGATGACCCGAACACGAACATCGAAACTGCCGAAAAATTATTGCGCGATCAGCGACTAACCAGTCCCGGCGACAATCTGATCATCACCAGCGATGTGCGAGTGCGCGACGAACGCATCGATTGTGTCCAGCTGCGGACGGTGAAATGAAAGTGGGAGGGGCCTCAGCGCCCCGATTGTCGCAGCACTAAGGCTGCTCCCACATTCATTAAGCTTCGACCGGCAACTCGACGTCGATCGGCTTTTCCTTCTTGCTCAGGGCCCGGCGCAACTTCGACAATGCAATGTTTTGGAGCTGACGTATTCGTTCGCGCGTCACGCCGAACTTCTTGCCGACTTCCTCGAGCGTCTTCGGCTTCCCGCCGTCGAGCCCAAAGCGCTGGAAGATAATCTTCTTCTCGCGATCATCGAGAACGTCGAGCAAACCGCCGACTTCGTTGCGCAGATTCTTGTCCCGCAACAACTCGAACGGTGTTTGCGCTTCCTCGTCGCCGACGATCTCGCCGAACTCGGTTGAATCGTCGTCACTGATCGGCGCGTCGAGCGAAGCCGGGCGAATCGAGACCGTCTTGAGCTGCGAGACTTTGCCCGAAGCAATTCCGATTTCCTCACCGAGCTCGTCGTCTGTCGGTTCACGGCCGAGTTCCTCGCTCATTTGGAGCGAGACGCGGCGCATCTTGGAAATCTTATCGACCAAATGGACCGGCAACCGGATCGTCTTCGACTGGTTGGCCAAAGCGCGCTTGATCGATTGTTTGATCCACCAAGCCGCGTAAGTGCTGAGTTTTCCGCCTTTGGCGGGGTCGAAACGTTCGACGGCCTTCATCAGACCGATGTTGCCTTCGGAAATCAGGTCCAACAGCGGCAATCCGAGATTGGCATAATCGTGCGCAATCTTGACCACGAGTCGCAAGTTGGAGCGAATCATGAGCGCGCGCGCCTCCCGATCGCCTTTTTTGATCTTGGCGGCGAGCTCGATCTCCTGTTGCGGGGTCAAGAGCGGGATTTGCCCGATCTCGCGCAAATAAATCTTTATTCCGGTATCGCTATCTTCGGCGGCCATATAACCTCTCTTCATGGGAAACTGGGGGCTGAACCGACCATTTGCCGGCTTTTGTGTTCGTAGCTGGCTCCTTAATCGGTTTTCTTAACATCGGGGAAACTACTTAACAAGGTTAAACATTCCGAATTCTGACAGCTATACGCCAGACCATGTTCAAACTTTCTCAAAATATTCGACGCCAGGAATTTCACCCCTGGTGATGGCCCAAAACAGGCCGTTTTTGGCTCTTTTCGGCCGCCGTACTTTTTGGCACTCTTAATTAGAGAACGATTCCCCCCATGCTGGCCAAGATTTATTCTGCGGCAGTCTACGGCGTCGACGCTTACGAGGTCGAAATCGAGGTCAACGCGGGTGCGGGCAAGCCAGTGATGGTCATCGTCGGCTTGCCAGATCTCGCCGTAAAAGAGAGCAGGGACCGGGTCTGGACCGCCATTGCGAACAGTGGTTATCGAGCGTCTCGCAAGCGCACGACGATAAACCTCGCCCCGGCGGATATTAAGAAAGAGGGCCCGAGCTTCGATCTTCCAATTGCACTCGGAATGATCGCAGTCGGAGAAGAACTCAATACCAGGCCGTGGGAGAAATTCAGTTTCCTGGGCGAGCTGGCCTTGGATGGAAGCGTACGCCCGACCAAAGGTGTTTTGCCGGTAGCGTTGGAAGCGCGCCGTCGCGGAAAGCGGGCTTTATTCGTGCCGGCGGCAAACGCGCTTGAAGCCGCGATGGTCAACAAGATCGACATCTACGGCGTTCAGAATTTGCGGGAAACATTCCAATTTCTGCGCGGCGAAATTCCGTTGCTACCGACGCGCGGCGATCTCACCGGGTTCTTCGCCAACCACCAAACTTACGATGTCGATTTTTCCGATGTGAAGGGACAACGACACGTCAAACGAGCGATCGAGGTCGCCGTCGCCGGTGGTCACAACATTCTCATGATCGGACCACCTGGTTCGGGCAAATCAATGTTGTCCAAGCGAATACCCACCATCATTCCTCCGATGTCGCTCGATGAAGCGATCGAGACCACCAAGATCCACAGCATCGCCGGATTCCTTGACGGCGAAAAATCTTTCGTTGCGACACGACCGTTTCGTTCGCCGCATCACACCATCAGCGACATTGGATTGCTCGGCGGAGGCGCGTTTCCAACTCCGGGCGAAGTGAGCCTCGCCCACAACGGTGTGTTGTTCTTGGACGAGCTGCCGGAATTCAAACGGTCCGCGCTCGAGGTCATGCGCCAACCACTCGAAGACGGAAAAGTAACAATCTCGCGGGCGGCCGGCAGTTTGACTTTCCCGAGCGAGTTCATGCTGGTCGCGGCGATGAATCCCTGCCCGTGTGGATTCTTCGGCGATCTCAAACGGGAATGCCGGTGTAGTCCGGTGCAAGTGCAGCGTTATCGTCAACGAATTTCCGGTCCCCTGCTCGATCGGATCGATCTCCACATCGAAGTGCCCGCCGTGGAATATCGCGACGTTTCAAGCGACCGTGCGGAAGAGCATTCGGGAGCGATTCGAGAACGGATTGCGTTCGCCCGCCAAAAACAACACGATCGGTTTGCCCACGATACAAAGACGAATTGCAACGCGCGCACGACGACGCGCCACTTGAAAACGCATTGCAAACTGAGTCCGGATTCCCAGGAACTGATTCGGGTGGCGATGACAGAGCTCAACCTGAGCGCGCGCGCTTACGATCGGATCCTCAAAGTTTCCCGAACGATCGCCGACCTGGATAATCAACTGGCCATCCTGCCCGAACACGTCAGCGAAGCGATCCAGTATCGCACCTTCGATCGCACCTTGTGGATTTGAGCAAATTTTGTGGGAAATTGAATCCGAGGGCGAGGTTGGCGGCGTTTAATAGAAGAACGACACAATGAAACCGATCGCTCAGAGAACGGATCGCGGGTGCGACAGGCATTCCCTTTCGGTTCGGCCGCAACGCCGCTTCCCGCTGGTTGAGTGCAATTATCAAATCTTCTCGCTGGATCGTTTTTCCGGCGGTTCTACCGGAAGTTCGTCAGGTTCGTTTCTGAATATTAGTCGCGATTATTTTCAGCGCGAAGCGCGCCGCAATTTCCTTGTCGAGGCCGCGTTCTTTCTCATCATCGGCGCGATTTTAGCCGGCGCCTTCATCGAAGGTGCTCGCGCGATCATTCACTTCCTGCATCTTCCGCCTGCTTGAGCTAGCCTCCGGCGGAAAACATGCGGCCCGTCACAGCTCTTTTCATTTTCGCAGCGCTGGCGGTCCTTCTTTGCCTCAACGGTTGCCAACCATCGGACGATTCAACGTTGGAGGAAGTGTCGGACCGGCGATATCCGGTGGATTCGCCCACCCCAACAATCAGTGTGACCAATCGCGACGGCTCGATCTCTATTTACGGCGCCGGTGGTGACGTCCGCGAAGTGCGAGTCGAGACGCTGAAAAAAGCATACACGCCCGAACGTCTGAAAGCGATTTCCACGCGCGTAACCACACAACACGACTCGATCTCGATAGAAACGATTTATCCGCCGGACTCGGGCGTGGCATTTTCAGACCGTTCCGGCACTGTCGACCTTGTAATCGTTGTTCCGCAGAAGGCCAAGATCGCGAAGCTGGACCAGGCCAACGGCGAAGTGCTGATTGAAGAAATACGAAGTTCGGAAGCGCATGCCCAACTGGGAACCGGCCGACTATTCGTTCACAATTGTTTCGGAAGTCTCGACATTCGGGTCCAAACCGGAAATGTCGGACTGATTTACGAGTGGTGGGAACAGGGCGATTTCGCAATTCGCGCCGCGGTCGAGGACGGCAATGCCTTCGCCAACCTTCCCGCGGAAGCCACGTTTCATCTCATCGCAAATAGCGCCACCGGCAGAATCGCCAACGATTTCGAGGAGAAGGAGGAACGCCGCGCGAAATGGACCGATCACGTCGACCTTCTGGTTGGCGGCGCGGACAAGCCGAAAATTCAGATCGAAACCCGGGACGGCAACATTAGAATTGCCGAGCACAATCCGTAAGCTAGTTATCGGTCATGCCTTCGTTCGATATTGTTTCTGAAGTCGATAAACAGGAAATCGACAACGCGCTCAATCAGGCCCGCAAAGAACTCGCAACCCGCTTCGATCTCAGAGACGCCAAGACCGAGATCGTTCACGAGAAGGACACGATCGTGCTCAGCGCCGATGATGCGAACCATCTGCACGGGTTGCGAGAGATCGTGATCGGAAAGCTTTCGAAGCGCGGGGTCGATCTTCGAAATGTGAAGCAAGAGGAGCCTGCTCTTTCTTCAGTGGGTCACGCGCGCCAGGAACTCAAAATTCAGCAAGGCCTAGAGGGGGACAAGGCAAAGGAGATCATCCACGCTATCAAGTCGCAGAATTTCAAAGTTCAAAGCCAACTGCAAGACCAACAGATCCGGGTGACGGGAAAAAAGCGAGACGAGCTCCAGACGGTCATTCAATTCGTGCGCGGCCGCGATTTCGGGGTGGCCACGAATTTCAAAAATTTTAGAGATTAACCGCGGATGACGGGGATGATGCGGATTAAGAGATGAAGATCTATGTCCAATTTTACGCCCAATTGCGGGATCTTGTCGGCGTTTCAGGGCTAAATCTCGATCTGGGCCAAGGTGCGACGGTTGCGGACTTGATTAAGAAAGTATACGAGCTCAAGCCAGCATTACGTGCGCATGACCAGAGCATTCTCATTGGTGCGGGCGTTGATTTCGTTCAGCGAGATCACGTCCTTAGCGAAAGCGAAGAGATCGCGATTATGCCGCCTGTGCAGGGCGGATAATGATCCGCGTCATCCGCGGTTTGATTCGATCAGTTCCCTGCGCAAAACTCCGATGCAGGGAAGGTTGCGATACCGCTCATCGTAATCGAGTCCGTAACCGACTACGAATTCGTCCCCTATTTCAAAGCCGAGATAGTCGGCGTCGACTTTGTGCGCGCGCTCCTTCTTTTTGCTCAAAAGAACGCAGATCTTGATCGAACGCGGTCGTGCGGTCTCTAGTCTCTCGCGGATCGCGGCCAGGGTGTTTCCGCTGTCGAGAATGTCATCCAGGATCAGGATATGCCGATCCTGCACGTCCGGCAGCGCGACTTGCTTAAAGATCACTTCGCCGCTGGTCTGCGCTTTTCCGTGATAACTTGCCACGCTCAGGCAATCGAGACGCAGCGGCAATTGGATCCGTCGCATCAAATCCGCCATGAAAACGAGGCTGCCGTTCAGGACCGCGATCACCGTCAATTCCTTGCGCGAATAATCTTTTGAGACTTGAGCCGCGATTTCATCCAGCCGCCGCAGAATCGTAGGCTCATCAAACAAAATGCGCTCAAGATCGCCCTGCACCGAAGAATATTAGGCCATCTCGACGAGGAAAGATCAACGCGCGACTGGTCGCTGACGCAATGCTAATTTCTGACGATGCAGGTGCATCATCACCAATTGGAGGCGCGTACTAACGGCAAAGGCACCTACGAAATCACGGATGTGATTCAGGAGAAGATCGACAAGTCAGGTGTTCGGAATGGAACGGTGACCGTCTTCGTCCAGCACACCAGCTGCAGTCTGACCACAATGGAAAACGCCGCGCCCTCAGCGAGACGCGATGTCGAAAGATTTTTCGAAAAGCTTGTCCCGGAAGGTGCGGGTTACGAACACGATGACGAAGGCCCGGACGACATGCCGTCACATATTCGGATGGTGCTGACGCGGACCAGCGAAACGATTCCGATCGCGGGCGGCAAAATGCAGCTTGGCACCTGGCAGGGAATTTTTCTATTCGAACACCGGCGGGATCCGCACCGACGGAGAATTCAACTCACTATTATCGGGGAATAGCAGTCAAAAACGCTCCAATAATCCTTCATTCTCGATAAATCGTGTCGACAAGCCGTAACGATTTCTCGTTAGGCAATACGGATTGCTCCATCTGGTTCATGACGTAGGCGAAACTGATTTTGCTTTCCGGATCGGCGAAGGCATGACTTCCACCCGCGCCAGGATGGCCAAATGTAACCGTCGATCCCGCGAAAATCTTCTTCGATGATCCCCTCGCCTCTTTCATGAAACCGGCAGAGAACGCCGTCGGTATTTGGAAGATACGATCGATTCCATCGGTCAAAGTGGTCGTCATCCAGCGCATCGTTCGCTCGGCGAAAAATGGGGCGCCACCGCTGGCAAGAACTGAGTAAAACTTGCATAACGAGCGGGCATTCCCGATCCCGCCAAACGAAACGATCGATCGCGCGCGATTCTCCCGCTTGTTCATGTCACTAATCGCGCTGAGTCCGTGGGGCGAACTGAAAGCTTTCCAGGCGAGAGTGCCCGGCATGGCTAGGTCGCGATAGAAGTCCGAGCCGGACTGGCGGTTCTGCGGCTCAGGCACCTTGCCGATTTTGGCGGCGTGCATCGTGGCCACCCGATAATTTTCCAACTCCGGCAAACCGATCCAAATGTCGAGCGCAAGCGGTTCCGCGAAAATCTTTCGCCAATAATCCGAGACGCTCGATCCAGTTATTCGCCTAACGAGCTCGTCGACCAGAAACCCCAATGTGCGCGCGTGGTAACCATGCGCAGTTCCCGGCGGCCAGTTCGGCTCCTGTTTTTCGAGCGCGTTGATCACCGCCGGGTAATCAAGAATATCAACAGGCCGATCCAACGCCGCGAGGCCGGCTTGATGTGACAGCAACTGCGCGAGGGTGATTTCTTCCTTCCCGGCTTGCGCAAACTCTGGCCAGAACTCCGCGACACGGCGCTCGATGTCAATCCTGTGTTCCTGCAAAGCATGCAGCAGACAGGTAGAGCCGAGTCCTTTAGTGGCCGACCAAATCAGGACAAGGGTGTCGTTGGTCCAAGCGTGTTCCCGGCGCGAATCGCGAAAGCCGCCATGAAGATCAACAATCGGTTCGCCGTTTTGCCAGACTGAAACCGCAGCGCCGAGCTCGCCATATTTCTCGAAGTTTTTTTGAAACAGCGGCTCTAAACGCGGGCGCAGTTTATCCGCGTTCAATTGCATCCAGAGATGCTGTAGAGGCGGCCGCGTCGGCCGCAAGAACAAACGATGAATTCAAACCTCGCCGGACAGCAGCGATCGCAACGTTAAATTAGTTTCTGAACCGACTCCAAATCCGGATCCTTTTTTGCGATGTCGCGGAATGAGGGATCCATTTTAAAACTGGTAAGCAAGTGGACCTGGGCCGATTTCGGATTACCGAGCAGGGCGTCGTAGCAGCCCATATTATAATAATAAATTGGCTCGCGGAGGAGGGCGACCGGTCCTTTCTGGAGAAGCATTTTCGCCTGCAAAGTCTTGCCCAGTTCGTGCAAGCAAAAGCCGGCGTGAAGAAACCCGGCAGTGCATTGCGGCGCAACGCGGCAAAGCTTTCGGCTGACGCTCAAGGCGCGGGCCCACCGCTTCTCGCGCATCAAATGATGAAGGCGCAATTGCAAAACCTCAAGCCGCTCTTGCTCCGGCCTTTCAATGGCGTTCAATTCAGCCAGGGACTCGCGATTCATGCCGAGTTCGGCATAACCCGCGGCCGCCCGCAATCGCCATTCGTATTCCACGCAAGGCTTTAAGCAGGGACCTTGCCAAAGGCCTGTAGCCAGGGGCGCTGCGTGGCCATGTTCCTGCCCGGGGGAGACGCCTCGAGAGAGCGAGGCGACTACAACATTAGCTTTTCCAGCTCGCTGAGACGTCGTTCGAACAGACGAAGTGTGCTTTCGATAGGCGCTGGAGTGGTCATATCGACTCCGGCATCTTTCAACGTCTTCAGCGGAAATTTCGCACCGCCGGATTTCAGAAAACCGAAATACGCTTCGACGGCGCCGGGCTCGTTTCGCAAAACCTTCTCGGAAAGCGCCACCGCCGCCGAGATTCCCGTCGCGTACTTGTAAACGTAGAACGCGCCGTAGAAATGTGGAATGCGCAGGCACTCCAGATCGAGTTGCGGATCGAGCATGAAATTCTCCGCGAAGTAGGCAGCCAGTAGTTTGTGATACTCGGATTTGAAAACATCGAGAGTTAGCGCGTCCCCACTCTCTTCGATCTCGTGGATGATTTTTTCAAACTCAGCGAACATGGTCTGTCGAAATAGCGTGCCCCGAATGTCGTCGATCTGACGATTAATGATGTAAGCGCGCATCTTTGGATCGCGCGTTTGCTCGAGCATAAAATGAGTTAAGAGCTCTTCGTTAAAGGTCGACGCGACTTCGGCGAGGAAGATCGGGTAATCGTAATCTTGAAATCTCTGCGACTTTTGGGCGAACCAGGTGTGCATCGAGTGACCCGCTTCGTGAGCGAGCGTGTAAAGATCAGCGAACACGTCCTCTTTATAATTCATCAGAATGTACGGTGGCGCGCCGTAGCTTCCGGACGAGAACGCACCGCTTCGCTTCCCTTTGGTCTCGTAACGATCACACCAGCGGCCGCGTAATCCTTCTCGCAGAACATCGACGTACTCCTGGCCGAGCGGTTGCAACGCGGCGACGACCGTGTCGACGGCTTCATCAAACGAAATGTGCGATTCAATCTCCGCGACAAGCGGCACGTAGGTGTCGTAATGATGAAGTTCCTTCAAACCGAGCGCCTGGCGGCGCAGTTCAAAATATCGAAACAGCGGAGCCAAATTCCCGCGCACGGCTTTGACCAATCCGTCGTAAACCGAAACTGACACGTCGTCAGGAAAAAGGGCCGCCTCAAGGGCGGAAGGATAATTCCGCGCGCGCGCGCGAAACACGTCGGCTTTGACTGAATAAGCGAGCGAACTGGAAAGGGTGTACTGGTGATCCTGGAATTCGGCGTAAAATTGTTGAAACGCCCGCTGGCGAAGCTCGGCGTCACGTCTGACCAAAAATGAACTGAATGAGCTTTGAGTGAGTGGCTTCTCGCGACCCGTTTCGTCCACCAGCGCGCCGAACTTCATGTCCACGTCGGTCAGCTGGGAAAACGTGTCGTCGTATCCATTCAACGCTGCTGCACCGAGAGCAAGAATGCGTTCCTCAGGCTCGGAGAGCACATGCGGCTTCAGCCGGCGAACTTTGTGCAGTCTGATCCGCCAATCCGCCAAGGCCAGATCGACAATGAATTTGGCAATCGTCGGATCGTCGATCGCCTGGATTTCCGGAACAACAAATGCGAACGCTTCGCCGATCTGGGTCAGCAAATTCTGGATCTGGCCGACGCGCGCGAGATATTCGGTGTTCGCGCTATCCTCGGCCAATTGGAGCGAGGCGAAGTGATAAAGACGTTCGATTTTAAGATCGAGTGTCTTTTCGAATTCCAGACATTCGGCCAAATTTTCCGGAGAATGACCCAGCTTGCCTCTCCATTCTCTTATCCGCGGATAGGTGCGTTGGACCCAAACAAAATCTTCCTGCCATTTTCCGACATCGGCGAATAGATGGCTTAGATCCCATTTGTCAGAATCGGGAATCTCGGCGCGCGTCGGAACTTCCATGGTGAAGTTCTACTAAGGCGAGCGGTCGATTAAGGTCAATGAAACCATCGGGAGACGCTAGCATCAGCGCCGGAAGATCGACATCAGCAAACTGAGCACGATGCTGATGATAATGCAGGTAACGATCGGGAAGTAAAACGCGCCGTGTTCACGCTCGATTCGAATGTCGCCTGGCAGGCGTCCGAGCCACTTGGGAGCGAAGCCGCTCCACAAAATAAAACCGAGCAGAAGCACAACCGCGCCAATGATCATCAGAAATTTTCCGATGTCGTGCATGACTTCGGAAGGTTGCGCTAACCATCAGCAGGCACAAGGTTGAGATTCGATGGCAGTGCAGTTCAGAGATTATTATGAAACGCTTGGCGTTTCCAAAAACGCGACTGAGGACGAGATTCGTAGCGCGTTTCGGAAGCTCGCGCGCAAGTACCATCCTGATGTCGCCAAGGACAAAAAGACTGCCGAGGAAAAGTTTAAACAGATCAACGAGGCCTACGAGGTCCTGAGCGACCCGGAGAAGCGGAAGAAGTACGATCAGCTCGGCGCGAACTGGAACCAGCCGGGCGGATTTCAACCGCCACCAGACTGGGGCGCCCAGCCCGGCGGAGGACATTATCAATGGGGTGGCGATGGCGGAGGCGTTCAATTCGAGTTTGGCGGCACCGGGTTCAGCGATTTCTTCGAAGCGTTCTTTGGCGGTGGGCGCGGACGTTCGGCTTTCGGCGGATTTGGCGGACGCGAAGCGACAGTGGAACGCGGAGCGGATGTCGAGGCCGACATTCTGGTTACCGTCGAGGAGGCATTACATGGATCGACGCGGACCGTTTCTTTGCGGCGACCCGGCTCGAACAAAGTTGAAACCTACCAGGTAAAAATTCCTCGCGGCGTTCACGAAGGTCAGCGCATTCGTCTGGCAGGCCAGGGTGAAGCCGGGGGGCGGGGCGGCAAAAGTGGTGACCTTTTCCTGCGCGTCCGTTTGGCAAAGCATCCGGATTTTACTGTAGAGGGCAGCGACCTCGTGCATGAAGTGAAGATCGCGCCATGGCAGGCGGTCCTCGGAACTGAATTAAAAGTTCCAACTTTGGAAGGAACGGTCCGCCTGAAAGTTCCTCCGGGCACACAGGGCGGTCAGCGATTTCGTTTGCGCGAACGCGGTCTTCCCAGCGCGTCCGGACAACGCGGCGATCTTTATGTGGTCGTCCAAATGCAAGTTCCGAAAAAGCTCTCGGAGCGCGAGCGGGAGATCTGGAACCAACTTGCGAAATTGCGTGGCGGTTAAGATCGACATGTTATCTCGACAAAACGGCGTCTCCCAGTCTACCAAACAGCTATGAAAATTGCGCTCGGCACGGATCACGCCGGTTTCCGTTACAAAGAAAAAGTGAAACAGCTCCTGACTTCCCTTTGTCACGAGGTCAAGGATTTCGGCACCTTTAGCGAGGACCCGGTAGATTATCCCCTTTTCATTCGTCCCGCAGCCGAGGCGGTAGCGCGCGGCGAGTGCGATCGCGGTTTCGTTTTCGGTGGGTCGGGAAACGGCGAAGCGATGGTGGCGAACAAAGTTCACGGCGTGCGTTGCGCGCTTTGCTGGAATGAAGAGGTGGCACGCTTATCGCGTCAGCACAACGACGCGAACGTCCTTTCGCTCGGAGAGCGAGTGATTCCAGAAGAGATGGCGATGAAAATCGTACGGATTTGGCTTGAAACACCGTTCGAAGGCGGACGCCACGAGAGACGCGTCGAGCAATTGAACGCGATGTAAGTCCTAGCCGGACAGGCGTTTTTAAACGAACCGGTCCAGACAGACGCTCACCAGAAAAACCGCACTGACAAAAGCGTTGCTCTGGAAAAACGCGCGATTGATGCCGGCGACGTCGAGCGATCGTGCACTGCGGTGTTCGAAGAAAAGCGCCGCGGTGACCAGCGTCATCGCGCAAAAATAGATCGCTCCGAGTCGCGCGATTAAGCCGAAGGCAAGCAGCGCGACCAACAGTAACAGGTGTAGCAGTTGCGCCAGCCGAAGGGAGCGCTCAATGCCAAGTCGGACCACCAGCGAGTGAAGTTCTTCGCGTTTATCGAAATCGAAATCCTGCGTGGCGTAGATCAAATCAAATCCGGCGACCCAGCAGACGATTCCCGCAGCCAAAACAAACGGAGCAAGATCGATATTTCCGGTCTGCGCAATCCACGCGCCGATCGGCGAAATGGCAAGCGCGGCACCGAGAAAGAAATGGGTCGCGGATGTAAACCGCTTGGTCAGCGAATAGAGAAAAATTATCCCAAGCGCGACGGGTGAAAGCGCAAATGTCAGGCGGTTGATCGCTGCGGTCGCGACCAGGAACGCGATCGAGCTGACCGCCAGCAACAGAAACACGGCTGGCTTCGGCAAAAGCAGATGCCGCGAAGCCGTGCGCGGGTTGCGCTGATCCAGAGACCAATCCACCCAACGATTGAAAAGCATGGCGGCGGTCCGGGCGCAGACCATACAGACAAGCACCAAAACCAGGACCCGCGGCGACGGCATTCCGTTCGCGGCAACAACGAGCGCGCCTAAGGCGAAGGGCAGGGCGAAAATTGTGTGCGAAAAGCGAATCAGCCGCAGAAACCGCTCAACCGCGCTAGTCGATTGTGGTTCAACTTGAAGCGGCCGGTCCTGCGAAGTCATCGTGATTACGAAGGATCGACGTCAAAAAGCTGGCGCAACCGAGTGCTCGCGCCGGAAATAATTGGAATGCCATGAGCGAAAAGAATTCGCTCCACTGACAAGGAAAGAAGCTTACGTAGCGAACGACGCATCTTTTTGTGGTCCAGGCAATATTTCTTAGGCAGAAAAGTAAAACCGTAGGGTTCGAGATTAATCAAGGCATCGCCCACAATCAGCGTCCCCTTATTCAACGGATCGTAGAGCGCAATCTCGCCGGCGACGGCACCCTCAATCTCTATGGCATCCAGCCCACCCTTCGATGCGATTGCGAAAAGGTCATCGAACCGGGCCGGCTTGATCGCCGCCAAAGTGTCGCGATGAGCCAGAACGGGCACTGAGAAACGGTTGGAATAATCGAAGGCCGCACGCTGGTGATTAGTGTTGGTCACAATAACAGCAGCGAGGTGGGCAGTCTGAGCCACCCCGGCAAGGTCCGCTTCGGCTAGCGGAATCGGATCGACAACGCACAGGCCGCCGGCCGTGACGACCGCCGAGGAAAACAACTCGGTCTTAACCGACGGATCGTAGGCATGCCAGACCCAAAGACCTGGGCGGAGTTGGGCGAGTTCAGCAGTGCGAATTGAAGGCACGACAGAGGTAAAGTGGCCGGTAGACGCGGGTTGAGCAAGGGGGTGGCATCCTAGCTGCTCTAGTGATTATAGTATTTGTAGAACATGATCACCTTCGCCTACCAAGCCAGAGACGGCTCCGGCCGCATCGTCTCCGGTATTCAAGACGCCCTTAACGAAGACAACGCTGTTACCAGTCTGATGAGTCGCGGCCTGATGGTGTTGTCGCTCACAGAAAAATCCGTCGCCAGCAAGACCAAAAAGAAGGTCTGGACTGTCAAAGAGACCGATCTTGTTCTCTTTACCCGTCAGCTCGCGACCATGATCGAGGCCGGTATTTCGCTGGTCCAGGGTCTGACCGCCCTCTACGACCAGTGCGATCCCAAGCGACAGAAGAGCCTGCGTTACGTTGTGAGCGACGTAACTACTCGCGTGCAGGGCGGTGAAACATTTAATGAAGCGATCGCCAAGCATCCGCGCGTCTTCAATCGCCTTTACGTCAGCATGGTGAAAGCGGGCGAAGCCGGCGGTCTCCTTGCCGAGATCTTGGATCGTCTCGCCGGATTTCTCGAATCGAGCGCCCGTTTACGCAAGAAGGTGAAATCAGCCATGACCTATCCGGTCATCGTCGTTTGCATCGCTTTTGCCATCACCACCTTTTTGATTGTCCGCGTCGTCCCGATTTTCGGGGAAATCTTCAAGGACTTTGGCGCGAAACTCCCGGCGCCCACCCAGTTTCTAATCGACGTCAGCGATTTCATCCGGGGCGAATGGTATTTCCTGATCGTCGGGATCGCCTCGATCATCTTTGGCGTTCGTACGTTTGTCAGATCCACGCGTGGCAAGCAGCTCTGGGATAAATGGAAATTGAAACTGCCAGTCTTCGGTCCGCTCATCCACAAGATTGCGATGTCGCGGTTCGCTCGCACCTTCGCTCAGCTGATTCGCAGCGGCGTGCCAATTTTGGAGGTCATCGACATCGTCGGCGGCTCCGCTGGCAATTACGTGATCGAGCAAGGCATCAAGTCCGTAGGCGCCGATGTAGAAACAGGAGACAACCTCTCGGTCGCAATGTCCAAGAAATCCATTTTCCCGCCAATGCTTCTGCGCATGGTCGCCGCGGGTGAAGCCACCGGTAAGATCGACAACATGCTTGAGAAAATGGCCGACTTCTGGGACGAAGAAATCGAAGCGATGCTCGACGCCCTCACGTCGTTGATCGAGCCGATGCTGATCGTTTTCCTGGGGGTGATTGTCGGCGGCATCGTGATCGCCATGTTCCTGCCGATCTTCAAACTCAACGAAATCGTCTCACAAAACTCATCCGCACATTAATTTCCCAAAACAAGAGCTAGGAGAAGCTCGTAGGCAGGGAGGGGGTAGGTCGAAAGGCCTGCCCCTTTCTCCTTTAAAACGTAATTTTCCTCTCCCGCTTAATCCTAATCGACGTAAAGACAGTCGTGCCGGCTGTGAATTCCTGGTCTTGCGGCGGCCACGGCCGCTACCATATCTAACTAAGAGCGAGATAAATCGGCAAGCGCAGCCGCCGGCTACGGATGATCGACAAAGACCGGCGCAGTCGAAATGTCTTTCGCGTCGAACGAAAAGCCATGGGTGTTGCTGCGGAGCGACTTTAAGACGGCGGCCACATTTTGGGCAGTGGCGGCGGAATAGAACCGCACCAAGCCCACCGTCGTCCGTGTGCCGAATACGGTGATCATGATCGTTTCATCGTCGACCGAATTCATGAACATGTGATTGCCGTTGCCCTGGTGATACAGAGCGTTGAACTCAATCTCACCGATGCGCCGGGCCAGCTCGCGGGTCGCCGCAAACGAACCGGCGGCCAGTGCGGCGATCACGGTTACATCCACCGTATCCATGTCGCCGCATTGCGAAATTACATTGCCGCCCCGATCGATCACGATCGTCAATTCGGCCTCGGTCTTTTTCAGAAAATCACCAAGGACGCCGTCCAGAGTCGCTACATCTTCGATCGTTAAAACGGGAATCGCGTTCACGCGGGAAGTTTTTGTGTTGATTGCGGCGGCTCCAGGGGAATGGCGACCGGCAGCGGCGCGCCTTGTGGCGCTTCGCTTTGCTTGCTGAACTTGTGGAGCAAAATCTGCGAGACTGCGTTGAGCGTCGCGAAAACGTTCTGGCCGGTGCTGGAAATGACCTCAAAGCTTTGCAGCCGCTTCTTCCGGTTGTTCAACACGTATTCCATATAATTGACTGGAGCGATGTTCGGAAGATCCCGTTTGTTGTACTCGAGTACGCAGGGCGCGTCTTCAATGTTCATGTTCTGGAGCACCAGATTGTCGCAGAGGTTTTTCCAACTCTGGACGTTCTCCTCCATTTTTTCCCATTGCGAATCGGCCACGAACACGATCCCGTCCACGCTTCGCAAGACCAGCTGACGGGTTGCGTTGTAAATGACCTGACCGGGAACAGTGTAGAGCTGAAACTTCGTTACGAAACCTTTGATCACCACGGCGTTGAGCGGTAGGAAATCGAAGAACAGCGTGCGTTCGGTCGCAGTCGCCAGGGAGACGAGATCGCCACGGTTCAGCGGGTTAATCCGCTGATGAATGTAATTGAGATTCGTTGTTTTCCCGCACAAAGCCGGACCGTAATAAACGATTTTGAACTGAATCTCGCGGCTGGCGTAATTAATGATCGACATTCGACGTCTCCGGTTGTGCGTAAGTGCGTGAAAGTTTTTCAACGAGCTCGGCCAGGCGAGTGCGAATTTCAGGCGCGAGCGGGCTATCATGGAGCGCGGTCAGACAGACATTGCCCCGCGCGAAAAAGCTGACGGCGGAATTCTTCGCATACAACGTCATCGCCACCAGTTGACCGAGCTTCGTTTCATCTACGTGTTGAGTAATTCGCTCCAGTATCGAAGGCGCCATCGCGGCCAAGCCGTCGGCCTCGACTTGCCCGGGCAGCTCTCCGGCCAGACTTAGCCCATCCGAAAAGGTGACCGCGCATGCTTTTACTCCCGCCAAACCGTTCGCTTGAGCAACGATCTCTTTTGAATCGACCTTTTCCACCGTCGGCTTGATCACGACCGACTCGGCCGAAGTCGCCGGGGTGACTGGTCGCTTCACCGGCTTCCTTAAAACTTTCTCATGCGCTTCGGTTTTTGGCGTAAAGCGGCGCGCGTCTTCCTGCGCCTTGAGGAAGAATGGCGTTTCGAAGTCCTTGTCGAGGGCGAGGGCTTCCTGGTCATCCCGAAGCTTCAGAACCGTCGCCGGCAGGTTCTTCAGCACTTCTTCGAGCGGCAGCCCCACTGGTGTCCGGGCCACGTCGATATGAAACAGACCACGATGCGCCTCCGGCAACGCGGCTTGGAAAATATCCGGAGCGATTGAAACGCGCCCGCTCGCCAGTTGCGGCTCAACCACCGTCAACGGCAATGTGACACGCGCGTCATCTGGAATTGTCGCGACGTCTCCTGTCAGTTGGAAGGCCGGCAAATTCTGGAGCACGGCTTTCAACGAAAACGAAATTGTTGGCGCGCCTGGAGCCGGCTCGGAGACGAGATCGGGTGTCGATATCGCCGGCGCTGGAATCGTTCTTGCCGGCGGTGTCACAGTTTTTTCGACTGATGCTTTTGGCGCCGGGATGACCGCCTCTTCGGCCGGAGCTTTTAATGGAGCGACAGTGACCACGGGCTTTTCGACCTTGGTTCCTGCTGTCGGCGTTGCTGCGACGGGTTTCTTAGCTGTCGTTTGCAATCTCAGCATTAAAGGTTCTTCGACCGGCCCTTTTGTTGTTGCCGCCGGCTTGGCCGGCTCGTTTGCCGGCGACTTTGCGGATGGCGCCGGCATGGCTGGCTTTTCTTGCGGTTCTTTTGTCACCGGTTTTTCGCGCGGCAGCTCAAACGCTATTTTTGCGAGCTCGGGAGTGAACGGTAAGGGAGTTGGAACGGGCGGCCCACTAGAGGCTGGAACTCTCTCGGATGCGGACGCACCCGTTCCATTCGGCGAAAGTTCAAAAGGAATCTCTGTCTCGCTTGCACTCGGCTCCGGAGTTTCGCTCTTTGGCTTAAGCTCCGGCGAATGCAGCGAAATCACTCGCGGACCGGACGGCGTAGATTTTGTCGGAATTTTTGGCGACGCCGGCGTGGCGTCCGGCTCGGCATCGGCAATCGATTTCGCGCTCGCATGTTTCACCGGGACGCCCGGCTCCGTTGAGGTCTCAATTGGATGGATCCTGGTCCCGAAGCGCTTGGAATCTTCGATCGTCGCCGTTAGGATCGGCGTATCAACGTGAGGGACCGCCGGATCGCGCACCTGGTCCGCGCGAACATGCACGTTTTGAAATTGTTCGAGCACTTTCTGGTAGGGCAGCTCGACCCGCGTGTCGTCGTCTGGTCGCACGCTGCGCAGAAAAATCTCAGGGACCTGCTGATAGAGACTCGGAAGTGAAATTGTCGGATGTTTGTCCGGCATTCCTTTTTCGAGTTCGGACGCTTTCAGCAAAACGACGGCGTTCGTGTCGAGGATTTCGACCGGCTTGATGAATCCGGCCGGCACGACATCGATCAAGTCCGCAACGCGCAACGAGATTGTGCGCTCCACCTTGGGCTCCAATGCGCGCGCTAATGCTGGCGGCAGTTGCGAAGGACGCGGTTTTGTCGCCGACGAAGTGGTTATTTTGCGTGTGCCGAGTTCGAGTGGCATGCTGCTGCGCGGAGGAGTGGCCGTTGCTGCGGCGGACAGAAATGGATCCGGCGCCGAGAAAGAGCGCGTCGCATTCGGCATTACGGTTTTGCTCAAGCGCTCGGCCTCCGGTTTTTTTGGACGAATCACGCGAGGGGCCGGTCGAGTCGGAGCTTCGGCCACCGTGGTACTGCTGCTTCCGAACCGTCCGGTCAACTTCTTGAAAAGATCGAGAAACGGAATCGTCATCGCTTCAGTCCTCCGCCGTTACTCGCCACACTTCTTCGAGCGTGGTTACGCCCTCGAGCGCCTTTTCGATTCCGACCATGCGCAAAGTCTTCATTCCTTCGGTGACCCCCTGATTCTTGATCACCGCAGCTGATGCGCGCTTGATGATGAGACGCCGAACCGCTTCGCTTACAGGAAGCGCTTCGATCAATGCCGCACGTCCGAGATAGCCGCGTCCTTTGCACCGGTCGCAGCCGGTTCCGTGATAAAACACTGCCTCCTTGTTTTCAGTCAGGCCTAGTTTGGCGACAATCTCCGGCTCGGGAGCAAATTGCTCTTTGCAGTTCGAACAGATCCGCCGCACGAGTCGTTGGGCGCACGTCATCAGGATCGAGCTCGAAATCAAAAACGGTTCGATGCCCATGTCGTCCAGGCGCGTGATGGCGCCGGCGGCATCGTTCGTGTGCAGGGTGCTGAGTACCTGGTGACCGGTCAACGCCGCTTTCACCGCAATGTCGGCCGTTTCGTTGTCACGAATTTCACCGACCATCACAATGTCGGGGTCCTGCCGCAGGATTGAGCGCAATGCCGAGGCAAAATCGAGACCGATGTCCGCGCGCACCGCAACTTGATTGACTCCTGCCAGCTCGTACTCGATCGGATCTTCTACGGTGACGATGTTGTATTGCGGGCTGTTCAGCTCGTGCAGCACCGAATAGAGCGTCGTGGTTTTACCCGAACCAGTCGGGCCGGTGACGAGAATCATCCCGTGCGGGGCATCGATCGCTTTCTTGAATTTGGATAGCGTGTCCGCATCCATTCCCATCTGATCGATGCTTCCGCTGAGCGTCGCCTTATCGAGAATACGAATGACAATTTTTTCGCCGTGCGCTGTCGGCAAAATCGAAATACGCAGATCGATCTCTTTACCGAGAACGCGGATCCGGAAACGTCCGTCTTGCGGAATACGCCGTTCGGCGATGTTCAGGCCCGCCAAAATTTTGATACGCGACGTGATCGCAAGTTGCAACGCCTTCGGCGGCGACTCTGCTGGAATCAATTCGCCATCGATTCGGTAACGCAGTTTGAGCGTATTTTGGAACGGCTCGATGTGAATGTCCGACGCCTTCTCCTTGACCGCTTGCGCGAGGATCAGGTTTACAATCTTGATGACCGGCGCGTCTTCGCTGTCATGTGCCAGGCGATCGAGATCGATCTCTTCGCGCTTCGATTGCTGAACTTCCACCGATTCTGCGCCTTGGGCGGCTTCTTCGGAGACCTGGCGCAACACCTGGCTCATGTTGCCGGCCCCGTGCACTCCCGCCAGCGTGTCGAGCACTGAGCGCTCGGTCGCGATCATCGGAACGATCTCGAGCTGGACACGCCGCTTCAGGTCGTCAACCGCTAGCACGTTGGTCGGGTCGGCCATTGCCACGAAAAGTTTTCCGTCCAAGCGCGCGATAGGCACCAGCTTGTTGGCCTTGGCCATTTCCCGCGGCACGATCGACATTACCTCTTCCGGCACGCGCAACCGCGCGAGGTTCACCGGCGGCGTGTTCAGACAACGTCCGATGCTGAACACCATATCCTGCTCGGTCACGAACTGGCGGTCAGTCAAAATTTTCAGCAACCGTCCGCCTTCGGACTTTTGAATGCCGATCGCTTCCTCGAGCTGGTTCGGAAGGAGCAAGCCCTCCTCGATCAACACGTCTGCGATCCGTTCGCCGAAAGATTTACTTCTCATGGATCGCTAGGAATTGAGCCGGTAGATCGAGCGCAATGTCTGCGCGATCGACGATGGTCGGGCCAAATACCACGACACGGTGTAATCGACAGATTGCTGCACCGCGTCGCGTCCGGCAGAATCAAACGGGTTGCAGCACGCCACCATTATGGTGCGGCTGACGAGATCGAACGGAACGAACAAACGCCCGAGCGTGAGATATTCCGGCAGCATCGGCGCGATTTGCCGGTCGGTGTCGTAATATTCCAGCGGAACGAACGCGAACTTGGTGCGGTCGATCAACGCCGAAAGGACCGCTTCCAGCTGCTGCGGTTTATCCCTGGTTAGCTGTTCCAACATCGACACTGCCATCGCCTGCCCGTGCAGGTCCTTATTTGCTTCCTTCGTCGTTTCGAGCGCGCTGTTCACCAGTTCTTCGCTGAACAGCTGTTGCACGATCAAAAATTTCGCAAGATGATCGTCCCCGCGTTCCTGCAGATTCGCGATACGTCCCAAATTTTTTCCGCGCCCAGGGTCGACATCGATCAACGAGCCTTCAACATTCGGCGAAACCAACGAACCGTCTGCTTTGGTGAACGGGCCGTTCACCAGATTGCCAGTTGTCTTTGATTTCTCGACAATCGCTTGGCCGGAGGCCTGCAGACGTTGTTCGATTTCCCCCAGCATCGCCAGGATTTCCGGCGAATTCGGTTGGCGAGTCAGGATCACTTCACATTCGTGGAGGGCCGGCGTGTAGGATCCGGCGTTGAAATAAGCTTCGGCCAATTTGCGCGAGGCCTTGAGCGCGTCGTCGTGACGGCCAATTTTGGTGAATGCTTCCTTGAGGATTTCGAGCGATTGATAATCCTCGGGCTGTGTTTGAGTGATTGCCTCAAACATCTCAATCGTTTGGAGGATTTGGTTATGCTCCTCGGCAGAAAGGGCGTGTTCCAGCACGCCAGACTCTAAAAGCTAGAAGCATGCCCCTACCGCGCGCGGGCCGGCATTTTCCCTCTTAAAATTGCGAAATTCTCACTTCTGCTAAACCGCTGATTCTTGAAGGTTTAGGGTCTCGGACCCCCGGCTTCCGGCTCCGATCTTCTTGCTACAATCTGTATTCATCCTTCTACGTTCTTACTTTCCTAGAGTTCTATGCATGATCCCGCGGTAAGACAATCAGGCGCAACCCCACTTTCGGCTTCCACATCTTGAGATCTTTTTCGTAGAACTTCTCCGTGGTTCCCCCCTGCACGCGTTCTGGTCGCTCGTCACAAGTCGTCCGCCACTGGGCTTTCACCTGTCAGCCCGGCGGTCGCTCCTTTTTCAGCGCTTCAGTGTTTCCGCGTTTCAGTGTTTCGCTGCTTAAACGCGACGGATTCACAATGCTCGAGCTGCTCGTCGTCATGGGCATCATGGCCTTGCTGATGGTTTTGGTTGTGCCTGCCTTTACGAGGATCAAACTCGGCAACGAGATCACAACCGTAGCGTACACGATTGCGGGCGCGCTCGAGCAAGGCCGTAACTACGCCATGGGAAACAACACGTATGTGTGGGTCGGCTTCTACGAAGAAGACACTACCACCCTGATACCAACGACTGCAACGCCGCCATATTCCGGCAAAGGGCGCGTGTTAATCGCGACAGTTTTTTCGACCGATGGAACTAAGATTTACGAAGATTCCGATCCCATTGCTCCACTTCCGCCCACGCGAATCAAACAACTAGGCAGGCTTCTGAAATTCGAGGGGATTCACATTACGGATATTGGGACACCCCCGTCGCCCCGGCCTGCAGGCGTATCGTCCAATACTCTCGATGGTCGGCCAGATTGGCCTTACACGTACGCTGCTGGGATCGGCGCTGACCATTTTAATCGTATTAGCAGCGACAGCGCAGATACAACACGCTTCGCCTTTACCGTCCAAAACTACACGTTTTCAAAAACCGTACGCTTCAATTCGTTGGGCGAAGCGAACATCAACAGCACTTACACGCTTAAGAACGCGGCGGAACTCGGTCTTAAACCGACTCATGGAACCGCAGTCGACAACAACAGCCCCAACCTCGTCGCAATCCAATTCGGCGGGGTTGGTGGAAACTTCAGGATTTATCGTCGGTGAAAACGCAAAAGCGACGAGCGGCATTTTCGCTCATTGAAGTGACCCTGGCGCTGGGCGTCGCAGCGGTCTCTATGCTCGTGATTTTTAGTCTGCTCCCGATTGGGCTTCATACAAATCAGCGGTCGATCGAACAAACGGCTTCAGCCGATATTCTCTCCGCTGTAGCGGCAGACTTGCGGGCAACGCCAGTGACAACTCCGCGCGGAAACCCCGCGACTTCGACTCAGTTTGGAATCAGCATTCCAGCCGCAGGCACCACAGGCACAACAACTCTATTTTTCAATGGCGCAGGGCAATTCGCGAGTTCTCAGCAATTGGATTCGCGATACCGAGCGACAATAACATTCGTGTCGAACGGCGGCGGTCAAAAAACCGCAATCTTCGCTGATCTGCAAATCACGTGGCCCGCGGGTGCCGCGATTACGAGAGCACAGGGATCCGCAGAAATGTTCGCAGCGTTCGACCGCAACTAACCTATGCGTAGGTCTGGCGATGCTTTCACAATCGTTGAGTTGCTCGTATCCGCCGCCGTACTTGTGATTCTGGTATTACTGATTGGCCGAATGTTTAGCAGCGTCTCCGCAGTTACGACGTCCGGCAACAAACGAATGGATGCGCAGGCTCAACTCAGACCCTTGTTTGAACGATTGGCCGTCGACTTTTCACAGATGCTCAAGAGGTCAGACGTCGATTATTACCTGAAATCGCCCGCGATTACGCAAACCGGCAACGATCAGGTGGCATTTTACAGCGCGGTCGCGGGATACTATCCGTCAAGCGGCTCACAAAGCCCGATTTCAGTTGTGGGCTATCGAATCAACTCAAGTTCCGGATCGACCAGCTTCAACAAATTCGAACGCATGTCGAAGGGACTGGTCTGGAACGGTGTCTCCTTAGGTGACACTCCGATCGTTTTTTTGCCGCTTACAATCAGCGCTACTTGGCCATCAGCAACGAACGGAAATTCAGATCCTGATTACGAGTTGATCGCTCCGTATGTGTTTCGTTTTGAATATTATTATCTGCTCAAGAACGGCAATCTTTCGGATACGCCCTGGGACTCGTCAGCCGGACATACGAGCGCAAGCGGATTGCAAGACGTCGCAGCGATTTCTGCCTGCGTCGCCACCATGGATCCGAAAAGCCGAGTATTAATTTCCGATTCGCAATTAACTATTCTGATTGGCCGCCTACCGGATTTCTCACCATCGATGGCACCTGGCGGTTTGCTGAGCCTATGGCAAACCGCGCTTGATGGAACAACGGACATGCCCCGACCAGCAGTTGCGGGTATTCGCGTCTACGAACGCTATTTTTATCTACTGCCCAGATGATCTACCGATTCTTGCGACCGTCTACTCGAACCCGGGAAAATGCAGTCGCGCTTCTGATCGTTCTCGCATTTCTCGTATTACTTGCCGGAATTACGGTCGCCTACCTTTCTCGTACCGGAACCGATCGGCAGATTGCGCATACAAGTTTCAACCACGCGAAATCGGATCAGCTAGCTCGAAGCGCACTCGACATCGTGGTCGCCGACTTCAAACAGGAGATGGCAAACGCCGGAATGCCTCCCGTTAGCGCGAACATCGGTCCGCAACGCAGTCCGAAGCCGGCCTCAGGTTCGACGCCGATTATTCCCAACTTGATTCGCCGCAGCGTACGGTCGGATAGTATTTTAGCGCCTGGAGTTCCGAGTCGTGCGTCAGCGGTAAACTCGACAGCAGATACGTCGCTAAACGGTCGAACCGTGTCGTTGAGCCGATGGAACAGTCATTACTTGATTCCAAAATCAAACACGGGCGACACTACATCCAATCCCATCACGTCTGGTTTTTCTGGGCCAAACTACTGGGCTCCTGATTGGGTAATAGTAACTCGAAATGGTCCGACTAGTTTCAACAATTGGAACTCGAGTTTGTCAGATGCGAGCATTTCAAATACGAGCTTTGCCATCGGGCGGTACGCCTATGCAGTCTACGATGAAGGCGGCTTATGCGACGCGAATTTGGTGGGGCTGCCTTCTCCGACACCGCCCGCAACCGAGCTCGGTCGAAAAGGTAGCGCGGCACTCGCAGATCTCACTGGAATGAAGACTACCTCCGGTGGCTCTACGCCCAATCCCACAACAGTTAGCAGAATCGTGGCCTGGCGTAACTACGCGACGCTTCAAAGTTCCGGTACGTTTCCGACCTTATCACCAACGCCCAACGGCTCGAACTTCCTAAACTATTTTCTGGATACGGCTCGCGACTTTAGGTCCGTGGCGAATACGGTTTACAACGGCCGAACCGACCAGAGCTTCGCTAATCGCAAAGAACTCATTGAGCTTTTCCGCAGCAGCATTTCAGGCAGCGTCAATATGCTGCAATTCTTGGGAACGTTTTCGCGTGAGATTAATGCACCCACTTGGACCACGGAGACAGCTTCTCTCACCCAAAGATTTGCGCTCGGAAATTTAGCGCTGGTGAAACCCAATCCCGCCGCGGTTTCATTGTCTGATATCCAAAAATATTTTGGGCTAAAATGGAAAACTGGAACTCCGGGTAGCGCCGGAACTCCTCCGACGCCCGCCGTTCCAGGACATTGGCAATACGTTGGCTCATCGGGATCCACGCCGATAGACCGCGTTCCCTCGTTCACAAACAACCCGGAATTCTTTCAGCTTCTTAATTACGCGATCAATCGCACTAACTCCGACGACTCGACCCACATTTACACGTCTCTATCAATCGGAGCAGCGATCATCGATCAATATGACGACGATACCGCTGCGGATCCGACAACCGGAACGACGACAACAATGATAGAATACAGTGGAGGCTGGGTCCTCGGACTGGAAAATAATGACCCAGCGAGGCCAAGCCCATCGCCTTCGCCCGTTCCATCTCCATTTCCTCTACCGGCGGGAATGTTACCGGCTCCGCCGCCCGCGATTCCGACCTACGTGATGCTCAATCGACCGTTCCGAAACGTCGGAGAATTGGGTTATGCATTTCGCACTTCGGCGGCGGCCACACCAACGCCGTCGCCTAATCCGAAAACTATCGATTTCTCTACTGCAGGCAGTCCAGACGCTCCTCTGCTCGATCTTTTTACATACAACACCGCGCCGGTTCGCGCAGGACCCGTGAGTCTGAACACACAGAATCCAGCCGTCATTGCGGCGCTTCTCAAGGGCACTATCACGGCAGAACCTTCCGCTTCGCCGATGGGCTTGGCCGCCTCGAACAATGCCGCTGCCAGTCCAACTCCGAATGCCAACATTGGAATAATCGCAAATACGAGCGGCGGCTCCGAAGGTACGCTCACCAAGCCCGCTCTGGGCCGGCAAGACATCCCCCGCCTGGTTGCTGCGGCTGGAAATTTCATCAGTAGCGCTAGCGAGGAACAGAAGGAAACCATCGGTCGCGCGCTTGGGGAAGTTACACAAACGCGAACCTGGGGATTAATGATCGATGTGATCGCGCAATCCGGGAGGTATCCGCCAACGGCGGGTACGCTTGCGGATTTTGTCGTTGAAGGTGAGAAGCGTTATTGGCTACACGTCGCAATTGATCGATTTACCGGCGAAGTAATTGATCAACAGCTCGAAGAAGTTTTCGAATAGAGAAATTTTTATCTTCGAGTCCTGGCGTCGATGGCGGCGGCGGTGACGCCGTCAGGCGCAGAGGTGACGACGACTGACATTCCCGTCGCGAGCCCGTCTAAACGAGACGATTGCCCGTTGACGGTGATCTTCGTCGCGGGCGTAACTTTGTATTCTTTCGCCGCGTGCGTCGCGTAAAGGCTGATCGCGATCGAAGTCAGATGCACCGCTGTGATGTGATCGCTCGTGTCAGGGACGGGAGTCGGTGAGTTCTTCTTCTTTCCCCCGAATGACTTCGACGGGAACAACAACGCAACTGCAAACAGCGCGGCGATAGCCGGGAGAAATTTCATGCCGCCGATTTTGAAACCACCGCGCTTAGCTCACAAGCCGAAATGTGAGGCTAAGTCTGGCCGCTGAGGGCTTGTCGACGGTCAGAGACTGCCGCGACAGATCGACTTGCCCGACATCAATTCTCGAATTCGGGGGATCATTCAGCAATCCTAACTTCAGTCCCTTAACTCTCAACAATCAACCCGGACGCTGTCATCCGCGTAATCCGCGGTTACCGATCAGACGTTGTGCCCGGCCGGCGCTGTTTCAGCAGCTCTTAACTTCGCAATTGCGTCGCGCAACTCCGCAGCGCGCTCGTAAAGTTCTTTCGCAACCGCAGTTTCCATTTCGCGCTCCATGATTTCGAGTTTGGTGCGCGGACGTTTGGCCGCGACTTCTTTCAGCCAGTCGTCCAGGAAATGGATCTCGGAACTTTTCGCGGCCAACTCCGGAAAGTTTGAGCCCTGGAAAAATTCCGTGATCATCTCCCGCCCGCGTTTGATCTCCCCGATCGCATCCTGGAATTTTCCCTGGCCGAGGAAAATGGACGCCTTGGCCCGAGTGTTCATCATCAGCACGTAGGGACGAAACTGCTGGAGCGTCCAGGAAAGCTCGTCCCGCTCAGTGTGGGCATCGACAAAATCGAAAAGATCGAGATTCCGTTGCGTGTCGCGCACGACGCCGTGGAAATCGTTGATCTGAAACAAGCTCAGGTAGCGGTGGTAATATTGAATGCCTTCCTGCTGGAGCTCGGCGCATTGTTCCGGCGTGAGCTGGTAACTTTCGCCGAGGGCTTCAGCGCGCGTGGCCCGCAATTGATGATAGGTAAGCAGCGATTCGCAGCCGTGCGGGCGCATTCCGTCAGGCCGGCCGCTCAACTCCATCTGTAAAACGCCAAGGTCGATCCGGAGCTGCAACTTGTGCCGGCCATCGAGCCCAAGAATTTTGCGCACTTTAATGGCCCGGTTTTCGTGCGGCCAATCTTTAAGAATCGTGTTCAGGTCAAGGCTCATCCTCAAAAGATGATCGGACATTTGGTCTTCGATTGTCAATCGTGACGCGCCCCAGGGCGAAGCCTCGGGAAGGGGCGCGAACGGAAGAGCACGCGTTGGGGCCAGTGAATTTCTAGTTTTTAATTCGCGATTTTGATTCATCTTCCCCCGGTGGAGGAATCCATCGAGTCGTTCATCCGCTATCTGGCGGTTGAGCGTGGACTTTCCGATAATTACCAGCTTTCCACCCAGCGATCGTTGATCGATTTCGCGAGATGGTGCGCAGGCACGCGCAAAGTCGAAAGTTTCAAAGCGGTCAATCTCGCCATCTTCAGCGAGTATTTGGCCCATAAGAAACGGGCCGGGCTTTCCGCTGCGTCGATAAAACTCATCGTCGTGGCGCTAAAGATTTTTTTTCGATTCCTCGCCGGGAAGGGCGCAATCGAGCGCGATCCGACCGAGGCTCTGAGTCTGCCGCGAATCGAGCGATATCTGCCGGAAACTTTGAACGAGCTTCAGGTCGAGCAGTTGCTAAACGGCATCGACATGAAAGCTCCGCATGGCTTGCGCGACCGGGCAATGATCGAGCTGCTCTACGCGAGCGGATTGCGCATCTCCGAACTGGCCAATGCGCGTCTGGAAAATTTTCATCCCGAAGACGGCGTGATCCGCGTAATCGGCAAAGGCAACAAGACGCGAATGGTGCCGGTGGGCCGAAAAGCATGCGAAGCACTGGCGGTTTATTTGTCGACCGAACGGCCGAAACTGGTGAAACGCCGTACGGGAAGCGAGATTTTCCTGTCCGAACGCGGAACGAAATTAACGACCACCCGGATCTGGCAGATCGTGAAGGAAAAAGCGCGCCACGCCGGATTGGAGAAAAACATTTATCCACACCTGCTACGGCACAGCTTCGCGACGCATCTGCTCAGCAACGGTGCTGATCTTCGAATTATTCAGGAAATGCTTGGTCACGCCGACATTTCGACGACGCAGGTTTACACCCACGTCGATCAACAGCGGCTCAAATCGGTGCATCGTCAATTTCACCCCAGGGCGTAAGCCGATCAATACTGGACTCTGGATGGACCGTTTGATCTAGCATCAAGCATCGAGTATCGACCATCCCTCATCATGAAACGTGTTTGTTTATTAATCGCCCTTGCCGCAGTCGCGGCGGGTGGAGTTGTTTACACCGTCCGCCATGTCCAGGGCACGTCGAACACGGCGGTCACGGCTCTTCTTCCGCGGAACACGGTCGCGCTTGTTCATCTACCTGATTTTAATCGCAGCCGGGACGACTGGCATCAAACCGACATTTATAAGCTTTACGAAGAACCGGCAGTCCGTGAGTTCCTCCACCGGCCCCTCTCGAAAGTGCCCCAGCGCGACACCACATCGCAAACGCTGTCCGACCTCGAAAAACTCTCACCAAAAGACGCGTTCGTAGCTGTCGCTTCGATCGAAGAGAACAATCCACATTTTATCGGCGGTTTCCGATTTCACGGGAGCCAGTCAGACGCTGACAAAGTCATCGACAGATGGCGATCGCAACTCGTGCGTGACGCGTCCGCGCACGAAAGTATCGATTACCAGCAACACGAGATCGACATCGTTGGCGTGGAGCCGAATCAAATTGCGACGGTTTACGACGGGCAATGGTTTTTCGCTTCCAACGATCTCGCCGAATTGAAAAGGGTGCTAGATCGCGCGGACGGGCGGGAAAAGGATCCCCAGACTACTCTCGCAAGCGACGAAACATTCCGCGGCGCTTTGGCGCACATGCCCGCAAGCTATGCGTTTCTATTCTACGTTCAGCCCAAGGGCATTTCCGAAAGGCTCACGTCACTCCGCAACGCAATCGGTGCGGCCGGGAGTCAAATCGCGGTTGTCGACCAAATTCGCAGCCTGTGTGGCACGACGCGTTTCGATAGCGGCAAAATGCGCGACCTATTGTTCGTTGGCATGGCGCAGACCCACTCGGACCGACACTTAACACGTGCTTCGCTCGATCTCGGAACAGCCGAGACTTTTTTGTATATCGCGACGCTGATTAATCCCGAGAGGCTCGGCGAAATCAACCACGCTGCATTGCCTGCTGGAACGTGGTTGCAGAAGATTTTCGACGCGACCGCGCGCGTTGGCGTGACTGTCGACGACTGGAAGGCGGCGTTCGATCTGGAATTGGGATCGCTGGCCGACTGGCCCCAACGTTCTCGCTGGCCGTCCATCATTGCGACTTTGCGGGTCAATGATTTTGCACGCGCGAGCAAGCTCGTGGACGCGCTCACTCACGGGATCGACGAGGATGCGGTCTGGACCAAAACCGAGAAGGACGGCGTTGTTTATTTTTACATGCAAACCCCGGCAGCGTTGCTGGCGATCACGCCGACCCTGGCTCTGTCAAAGGAAACGCTGATTGTCGGACTCGATTCGGTTTCGGTTGAATCGGCGATAAATCGCAGCGCCCAAACTTCATCATTATCCGGTCTTGCGAGTTCGCCAACGTACAAAACAGCGTCCCGCGCAGTGCCGGCGCCAATGGGAGCTTTCGTTTACGTCGACGCTGCAATGCTTTACTCGCGGTTGGATGCCGCGTTGCGACCGATGCTGCTGATGAGCGCGGCGTTCATGCCGGCGATCTCGGATTATGTCGATGTAGGAAAGCTGCCGCCCGCGGAAATTGTCGCCAAACACCTGAGCCCGATCGTGTCCTCGCAACGATATGAGCGTGACGGTTACGTCACCGAATCGGTCGGGCCGGTGACGTTGAGTGAGGCGGCGGTCGGCATCGGATTACCGGCAATTCTTTGGGGCGAAACCGGGCAGCATTAAACCTCGAAACGGGCAGGCAAAACTGTCGCCAAAGTGCGACATTTCGGCACTGTTTACCCAGCATGGCCCGATGGGGTCGGGCTCTGTTACGATTGTGCTGTTAGTTTGGCCAAATTGTGTTACTGTTTCGCCCCTATGGCTATTCTCAAGAAAAACGCATTTTCTCGTCGAGTTCCCGATCTGGTTACCGAGGAACTCGTGGCGGTGCTATCTCGTCGTGCCTCCTACGAGTTTAAGGAACTCTTTGATATTGTGCACGAGAATCTCCGCGCGCGAAACGCCGCCAGCGGAGGCGAGGAAATGCTCCGTCTGCGTGCTTACGAAAAACTGCAGAACCTGGTCGCACGCGGTGCGGTGAGGAAGAATGGCAAGAAATACAAGGGACTTCCCTCATCGTTGGCCAAAGCAATTGCGCCGCAAAACGGGCACATTCCGAGTAATCGACTGGCCGCGGTAAAATAACTGCACGTCGGGCCTAGCATTCCGGGGCCGCTAATGATTCGCGAATATCTGCCGGTGCTCCTGCAGATCATCGTAGCCATTGGTTTCGCCGTGTCGGCGTTGCTCACGAGTATGTTGCTCGGTAAAACCGGGCATCGCACCCCGACGAAAGATACTGCTTACGAGTGCGGAATGATTCCGCAGGGGGAAGGCCAGCCGCGCTTCAGCGTAAAATTCTACCTGGTAGCGATGCTCTTCATCCTGTTCGACCTGGAGATCGTGTTCATGTATCCGTGGGCCGTCGTCTACAAGGAAGCGATCGCGCATAGCAGCGTCATTTTCTGGAGCATGCTGAGCTTCATCATGATCCTTATGGTGGGTTACGTTTATGCGCTCAAGAAGGGCGCGCTCGATTTCAAAAGGTAAGGCGCCTTCGCTCAGGCGGTTTGGCAGAGGACGATCGAATCACTAAACTCGCGAGGATTGCCGCATGTTAGCTCTGGTCTACCTCGCAGTAGCAGTTTGTTTCGGCGACCGCGTCTGCCGGCGGTTTTATTCGTTCGTATCCGTTCCGCATCGCTTTGCTGCGGCTCTAGTTGTCGGTCTGCTTCTTTCAGGTTGGATCACCTATTTAGCGGCGCTCGCGTTTGCTTACGCCTCGCTTCCGCTTTTCGGGGGCAACCTCTGTTTCTTCGCCATAGTGATCGGCATCTTCACGTGGCCGCGTTGGCGACGCAGGATCTTCAAATCCGCGCCGCGCGAGGCGAAGTCGCCGCCAAACGTTCCTCGCGCCCCCGGCTCCGACAAAATCGACTGGCTGTTGATCGGCGCGTTCTGTGCAATGGCCACGTGGATGATGTTTGCCACGCTGAACTCGAGCGACGGCAGGCTTCAGATCGGCAACAACGAATACAGCGATTTCGGCCCGAACACGGCGCTGATTCAGAGTTTCGGTGTCGGTCATAATTTCCCCACCGAATACCCGCATTTTTCCGGCGAACGGATCCGTTACCATTTTCTTTTCTACTTTCTCGCCGGAAATCTCGAATTCCTCGGCTTTGATGCGGCGTGGGGCCTGAATCTCCTTAGCATCCTGTCGCTGGCGGCAATGCTCGTCCTGGTGATGGTACTCGGGGAAGTGCTATTCCAGTCGCGGGTGGTCGGACGCGTCGGCGCAATCCTTTTCTTCTTTTTCGGATCGCTCTCCTACATCCCGTTTTTTTCCAAACAACACTCTTTGGGCGCCGCGATTTACAATATCTTTACGCGGCACGATTTTCTTCCGTCGGTCTTTCCCTATCGCGGCGAGCTTTGGGGTGTTTGGTCGCAGGTGACTTACGCAAATCAGCGACATTTCGCGATCGCCATCGCACTGTTTCTTCTGGTTTTGATTTTCCTGTTGCTTCGCTACCGGATGTTTTTTGAAGAACGCGTGACGGCCCATGCGTCGAAGGTGCCTGCGGTTGAATTCACCGATTTACCCAGACCATCAGCAAACGCCTGGGCTGGTTTCATTTTTTCGGGGATCCTGCTCGGGCTTTTGCCGATGTGGAACAGCGCGGTCTTCATTGCAGCGGCAGCGGTCCTGGCATCGCTGTTAATTCTTTGTCCGTTCCGACCCCAAATGCTGGCGCTGGCAATTAGTGCTGGAGTCGCCGCGCTGCCTCAGATTCTATACTTATGCACTGGAGCCGGCCGGCACCAGATGCCAAGTCTGTTCCATTGGGGTTACACGGTTGAAAATCCGAGTGCCTGGAACGTGATCGCCTATCTCGGGTTCAGTTTCGGCTTTAAATGGCTTTTGCTCGTCGTGGCTTTGATTTTCGCAACCTCTTTGCAAAGACGCTTTTTTGTAGCGATTTCCGCTCTCGTCGCTGTCGCCTTCCTTTGTCAGCTAACGGTAGAGGTCCTGGCCAACCAGAAGTTTCTCCACATGTGGGCCATCATGGCCAATTTGTTCGTCGCATATGGTCTTTGGAGGTTGTGGCAACTCTCCATCCGCGGAACCGCGCTGCCCGGAAAGTTTGCCGCGATCATCTTGTTTCTCTTGATCCTTCCCGGGGGAATCATCGACCTGTTTCCGCTTCACAACGGTTATTGGAGCGAGGTCGCCTTTCGAAATGATCCGCTAATCGATTGGCTGAAAAAGGAAACCAAGCCGCGCGATATTTTTCTGACCGATCGCTTTGTTAATCATCCGATTTTGATGGCCGGGCGCCGCGTTTTTTACGGATGGCCGTATTACGGTTGGTCGGCCGGTTACGACTCGACCGAGCGGGACCGAGTTTATCGCGAGCTATTTGAGAGCAAGGACCCGGCGAAGGTTTTTCAACTGCTGAAGGACAACGGTATCGCCTACGTAGCTTACGACAACGCGGTCCGCCATGGCGACTTCATCAAACGGCCGAACGAACAGATTTACTCCCGTTACTTCCCGAAAGTATTTGAAGACAAAGAAAATCGGTACAACTCGCTGATGATTTACGAAGTGCCCGCCAAGGCTTCAGTCGACATGAAATCAGCGCCTCAGGTGGCCGCCAGTATGTTCGAAGGCGGCCAGGGAACGGCAAATGGACAATTTGATTCGCCGCACGGAATTGCCGCCGACAGCACAGGAAACATTTTCATTTCCGATACAAACAACGGACGGATCGAGAAATTTTTGCTGACGGGCGCTTTCGTCGCGACCTTTGGAACAAAGGGAGCTGGCTACGGTCAGCTGGGCGACCCCAATGGAATTGCTGTCGACCGCACCGGCGACATTTACGTCGCGGAAGCCTCCAATCACCGAATTCAAAAACTGACGCCCGACGGCAGTTTCATTGCCGAATGGAAGGGACCCGATCCCGGATTTTATGGCCCGCGCAAGATTGCCATTGGTCCGGACCAATCTATCTACGTCGTCGATCAGGGCCGTACGCGGATCGTGAAATTCGATCAAAATTTTAAACCGCTGACGACGTGGGGCACAAAAGGAAACGGCGACGGTCAGTTTGACGACCCAACTTCGGTCGCGGTCGATCCGGTCACGAACAAAGTGTACGTGGCAGATCCTCGAAACCAACGGATTCAAGTCTTCGATTTGAACGGAAAGTTCCTGACGAAATGGGCTGTGCCGGACTGGCGCCTACCCTACGGCTTCGAAGATCTCGCGGTCGATTCAAAGAGCGGCCGATTATACGCGTCGAGCGCGAACATGGATGCAGTATTGGTGTTCGACTTGAACGGCGCGCGAGTTGGAGTTTTGAACCCGCGAGCTCCCGATAAAGTTGAAGGCGCCGCTGGCCTTGTGCTAGTGGACAGGAAACTTTATGTGCTTTGCGCTTTCGGGGATCGCGTGGTCGAGATCGATCTCTAACGCAATTCGCTCGGTTTCTAATTTCGGTCGGCGGAGTTGATCGACTCCGTGACCACGTAGCGCGGACGGCGCTTAACTTCTTCGAAAATACGGGCGAGATATTCGCCGATGATGCCCAGGCTGATCATCAACAAACTGCCAATGATCAGCTCCAGTAAAATTACGGTGGCAAATCCGCTGACGGCGCGGCCAGCGAGCTTCAAATACAACGTCTGCACACCTAATACGACCGATACGAGAAAGAATATGCCGCCGGCAAGAGTCACGAAATGAAGCGGAAAGGATGAGAATGCGGTAATTCCAACCAGCGCTAACTTTAAACGCTTCAGGGCCGACCAGGCCGATTGACCTGCCGAGCGTGGCACGACTTCGAAGGGAACCTGGACCGTCTTGAAGCCCATCCAAACCGTCATTCCTCGAAAGAACACATTGCGCTCGGGCATCTCCAGCCAGGCATTGACCGCCTTGCGATTCATCAGCTTGAAATCCGACGCTCCCTTGAAATGAAATCCGGACAGTTTATTCAACAGTTCGTAAAAAAGCAGGGCGCCAAGCTTGCTCGAGATCGACTCGTGCCCCCGACGTATTTTGACGGCTTCCACAATGTCGGCATCGGTCGATTGCCAACGACTCAACATTTCCGGGAGCAGTGATGGCGGATGTTGTCCATCCGCGTCCATGACGATCACAGCGTCACCGCGGGCATGCTCTAAGCCCGCGCACAATGCTGATTCTTTGCCGAAGTTTCGACTCAAACGTACCGCACGAATGTTGGCGTCCCTTTTTGCTTCAGCCGTTATGGTCGCCCAGCTGTCGTCAGGCGAACCGTCATCGACCAGGACGAGTTCGTAGCGCGCGCCCGCTTCGTTCAGATGATTTCGAACCGATGCAACAAGATCGGGAATTTGAGCGGCTTCGCGAAAAACCGGAATGACGACCGAGATTAGAGGTGATTTAGGCCTTTCGGACGGTTCCATACGCAGCAACAGTTGTGGCTGGCACCCACGTTTGAACCCGGGCGAGCCAGCGCGGCAAAGCGATCCCAAATTTGGCCGCGAGCAATCCAAACGGAAAAGCGTGCGGGTAAGGCAGCCGCCGAACAGCGTCCAGCCCGGCGCATCGCAGGAGCGAGCTCAGAGTTCCAAAATCGAAATAAACGACGTGTTCCGGCGTTTTGAAAGACGGCCACCGCCGACCCATAGTTTTCCTCAATACACCGCCGATGTCGGGCGTAGCGAGAACAATATGACCGCCCGGCAAAGCATGATCGGCGAGCTGTTGGACGAAAGATAGCGGGTCGTAAACATGCTCGATCACCTGAGTCGCGACGATACAATCAAACTTGAGATGGGCGGGCACCTGCTCAATCCCGCCGACAAAAACTTCGGCTCCGGTGCGGCGCGCGATCGCTGCGATCTCGGGTGAGAATTCTGTCCCGAACCGCCGCTCAAAGAACGGCTTGGCTTCGTCTAAGAGGTAGCCGGGGCCGCAACCGATTTCCAGAAGCCGGCCGCCGGTGAGTCGGCGCTTGTTCAGATTGAAAAGAAATCGGCGGAACGTTGCTCTCAGGGCCCGCTCCTGAAACGAGTAACTCCCGTCACTGTAACCGGATGAGCCGCCTTCATAGTACGAAGGCTCACGGTAAACTCGTTGCATCGTGTTGGCCTGCAGCCGCGGAGAGAGATAATGCAACCCGCACTCGGCACAGCGCACAACCGTGTACGGGTCTTGTAGACGAAACGCAATGTCGTGCTTATCGCTGCGACATAGCGGGCATGCGGGATAATCGAGGTTTGACGACACGTTAAAATAGAAGCGGAGCTAGACTTCGCGGTATACTGAGCACATTGCTCCCGCAATGGAAATCCGGACGTTCCTTAACAAAAATAATCTGAGACGCCCGTTGCTCGTGGCTGCGTTTCTTGCGCTTTTTGCGGTCTACACCGCCGGCATCGCCCGGAATCCTCCGGGGTTTTACATGGATGAATCGGCGACGGCTTACAATGCGTATCTGATTTCTCGGACCGGGCACGGTGAATTTGGTCCGCGCCTCCCACTGCTTGTTCAATGGTACTCAGGACCCTCCGTATCTTACGTGAATCCGGTCACGATTTATTTAATGGCGCTCTTCTTTCGTTTCGTGCCGCCGAGCATTGTAGCCGCGCGAATGTTCGCCGCATTTTGGATGTTCAGCGCTTGTCTGCTGCTTGGTGTCCTGGCGAAACGAATTTCCGGCCGGGCTTCTATCGGCATCATCGTCGCTGGAACAGCGCTGCTGACTCCTTGGCTGTTCGAAGAAAGCCGTCTGGTTTGGGACGCCCATTTTGTTCCGATGGCGGTGATGCTTTTTCTTTTGGCGGCGTATCGCGCGCAGACAAGAGAAAAATGGAGCTGGCGAGAGATTCTGTTCCTCGCCGGGAGTCTTGCCTTGCTGACTTACGGGTATTTTGCCGGGCGCGTCCTCGCTCCGCTCTTTGCGCTCGGCTTACTTTTCTTTGCCACAACCCGCAGTCGCTTAATTGGGATCATCAAAGTCTGGGGCGTTTATGGATTAACATTGGTTCCAACTTTGATTTTTAGCTGGCGCCATCCGGGGGCAGTAGCGAACCGGTTCGAGCTGGCCACTTACATTAAACCGGGCGTTCCGTGGCGGGACGCGTTTGCGCAATTCATCCGACGCTATCTGGAGGACCAAAGCGTGCTCGGATTGCTTCAAACCGGTCATCCGTTGCCACGCCACCACGTCGTAGAGGCCGGAGGCGTATTTTTCTTTGCAACATTTTTCCTCGCTATGCTGGGCTTATTGGTTGTCGTTATCCGCCACCGTCGAGAACCGTGGTGGCGTTTCACATTTTACGGCCTCGCGGTGTCGATTGTTCCCGGAGCGATTACCTACGAGCCTTTTCACGCCTTGCGCCTGCTTGGGTTACCCGTTTTCCTGTTACTTCTTACCGTTCCGGCGCTGGAATGGCTTCTCAGCGGCGAATGGCCGCGGGATTCGATTCAGAATGTTGCAGCCTTGTCCTTTGTTCCGTGGTCGGTCCGATTCGCTCTGCTCGTCGTGGTTTTGGCGCTGACAATCTTCGAGGCTGTGCGTTTCCAGCGCATCTATCGGCTTCACGGACCGGGGCGCGGCGCTTTCTTCGATGCCCCATATCAGGAAGCGTTTGATGCCGCAGTGGCGCAGCCGCAGCGGCCAATTTATCTCAGGGACGGCTTCTACGGACCGTCCTACATCGATGGCCTTTGGTACGCCGCGATTGAAAAGCGCCCGCGCTCGGAATTCGTCCATCTTGAGAACGGAATCAAGCCCCCGGCGGGCGCGATCGTCCTCAGTTCGGAGCAGAATTGCGAACAGTGCGAAATGATCAAACGGAGCGGCATTTACCTTCTTTACCGGCAGAAATAAAGGCCGCGTTTTACGGACAGGCCGGTCGATTTGCCGGGCAAAAACCGACGCGAAAAACCTGACTTTTATAGTACCGTTTCCGACTTGCGCGCCCAGCCGAGTGCGCCTAATACCTTTAACCTTCCATGATTCACCACATCGTCCTTTACAAGTTGAAGCCTGAGGTCACTCCCGCTCGCGTCGAGGAGATGATGATGAACACGCGCATGCAATTGCTGAAAATTCCAGAGGTGCTGAACATCAAATGCGGAAAGCGGGTCGATCCCGAGCTCCCCTGGCCCTTTTTCATCGCGATCGATTTCGAATCCATGGACAAGTTCGCCATTTTCCGGGAGGACCCCATCTTCGTAAAATTCATGGAAGAAATCATCAAGCCGAACACGGCTGACTCCCTTAGTCTGGATTTCGAAATGGATCCCGGGAAAGACGTCCGGTTTTCCTGACCTGAATCCCTCAGGGACGCAAGAAAGCAGGAAAAGAAAATAAATTCTTCGAAATTCCTGCGTTCCTGCTTTCCTTAGAGATTGCATGACCAAGAAGGCGATCATTCTCGCGGGCGGCGCCGGCAGCCGGCTTTTTCCACTGACCAAGATCGTCTGCAAACAGCTGCTGCCGGTTTACGACAAGCCGATGATCTGTTATCCGCTTGCCACGCTCATGCTTGGCGGCCTCCGGGATGTGCTGATCATCTCCACGCCGAAAGACTGTCCAATGCTACGCGATTATCTGGGTGACGGATCGCAGATTGGGATTCGAATCGATTACGCCGAACAATCAAAACCGAACGGGATCGCCGAGGCGTTCCTGATTGGCGAGAAATTTATCGGCGATTCCGGGGCATGCCTGATTTTGGGCGATAACATCTTCTACGGAAAACTCGATTTCTTTCGCGAGGCCCTCAGGCTCAAAAGCGGCGCGTGCATTTTCGCGTATCAGGTGCGCGATCCCGAGCGCTACGGAGTGATTGAATTCGGCGCCGACGGGCGCGCGATCAGCCTCGAAGAAAAACCCAAGCGGCCAAAGACTCATTTCGCCGTGCCCGGCCTGTATGTTTTCGACAAGCAGGTTGTCGATCTTTGCAAGAGGCTCAAACCTTCGGGCCGTGGTGAGCTTGAGATCACGGATTTGAATTTGCTCTACCTCAAAAAGAACGAGCTCCACGTGAAGTTGCTTAGCCGCGGCATGGCCTGGCTCGACACCGGAACGCAAACCAGTTTACTCGAGGCCGGCAATTACATTGCAACAATCGAGCATCGCCAGGGATTGAAGGTCGCATGCCTCGAAGAAATCGCCCTCCGGATGAAATTTATCACGCAGTCGCAACTCGAAAAGACCATCGACAAACTGCCGAACGGCGAATACCGCGATTATCTGCGAATGGTTTGCAAAGAAGAATCAACAACCGGGCCTGAGCCGGTCGGTTGATTTATTTTGGCTGCTCACGCAACAAATGCGTCGTATCCGCGACGAGCTTGGTCACCGCGTCGGTCTCAGCGGCGTCGTAATAGCCCCGGATTTCACCGTGACGATCCACCAGAATAATTCGGGTGCTGTGCACAGGGATTCCCAGGGCATCACTGCCGTCCGAAACCGCCAGTTTGAATCCATTCCGTGATAAATTGTAGATAGTTGATCGCGCACCAGTCAGAAAATCCCAGCGTCCCGGCTCAGCCCGCAACCGTTCCGCATAAGTGCGCAAAACCTCTGGAGTGTCTTTTGACGGATCGACTGTAAACGAAACCAGGTGGACATCGGTCTTCTCGAGCGGCTTCTGCAATTCGCTCATTCGGCTGCTGATCATGGGACACGGACCCGGACAAGTTGTATAAATGAAATCGGCGATCCAAATCTTGCCGCGCAAATCGGCTAAGCCGAAATTTTTTCCATCCTGATTGATCAATTGAAATTCCGGAACTGATCCGTAGGTCGAAACCGTTCGCTGGCGCAGCGCGGTTACCTCGAGTTGCCGCAACCAAAGCAAGAGCCCAAGCGTCACGATTGGAATTGCGATCAGCGTCGCTTTCCAAAGCGTGGTCGCTCTCGACGATTGTCGCTCTAACGTCGCGGCTGTCCCGTTCATGCTTTGCTTAGTACCAGCGCGCCGAGTAACAGCGGAAGATAGATTATCGATGTAAGAAACAACCGCCGGGCGTCCGATCTCGCACGCGTCTTCAAAAACCGCATCGCCACGGCAACAAAGATGCCGCCCAAAATCAGTTCGGCCAAAAGATAAAAAACAGTGGCGATCCCCAGGTAAGCCGGCAATCCGGCTACGATCAAAAGCAACATGCAAAAGAAGACACTTTGGCTGGCGCTGCGTTCACCAGTCCGGTCTTCGCCGGAGATCATTTGAAAGCCGGCCCGCGCGTAATCATCGCGATACATCCAGGCGATTGCGAAAAAGTGCGGGAGTTGCCAAAGGAACAGGATCGCAAACAACATCCACGCGCCGGCGTTCAACGTTCCGCGCGCCGCGGCCCAGCCGATCATGGGCGGCAGGGCGCCGGGGATCGCGCCAAGGGCCGTGTTGAATGTGCTGACGAGCTTCAGCGGGGTGTAGGCGAAGATGTAAATAATGATCGTGATAGCGGCGAGGGCTGCGCTCAACGCGTTACAGACAATCGCTAGATACGTCACGCCAAAGATTGATAGAGCACTTCCAATTGCGAGCGCTTCCACCGGCCGCATTCGGCCCGCCGGCACTGGCCGAGATTGGGTTCGTTGCATCAGCGCATCCAGACGATGTTCCCACCACTGATTAAGCGCGGCGGCACCGGCAGCGGCAGCAGCTGTTCCTAAGACCGCTTGGACAAGAGCCGTCCAGTTGATCGGACCTTCCGCGCCAAGATAAAAGCCGACCGCGGTCGTAAGCAGGACGAGCAACGTCAAACGCGCTTTGACCAACTCAATTAAATCGCGCACGAATCCGGGACGTGATTTTTCGACCTCGCCCGAGTTCGAGTCAATCGCCGTCGCTTTCATGAATTCCTCTTTTGCAAAACACGCGAGCACATGGCCCACGCACTCACCCCGAACGATAACATGATCGCACCGACTGCGACATGCGTTGTCGCGATATCGGCCGCTTTATTACTCCACATCGTCCAGGCGCCGAGCGTGAATTGGGTGAGAAATAAAATCACCCACAAGATCGACAATTGGCGCAGCGCGCCAACCGTTCGGGCATCTCGCAGCGCGCGGACACAGAAAAAGATCACGCCAACACCAATCAGGACCGCGACGAACCTGTGCACCGTTTGCAGCCAGATTTGAAACGCGTCGACATCCGACAGAGCGCGCGCATCGCGCCAGGCGTTGATTTTCGCCAGCGCCTCCGCGCTAGTGTCCGGAATCCACGCGCCGTTGGTCGTCGGAAAATCGAGAATGGCGAGATCCTTGTGTTGATGCCGCATGGTTGCGCCGAGCGCGAGCTGAACATAGATCGCAACAGTCGTCGCCACCGCAATCGTCTTGAGCGGGCGAACCTTCCTCAGATTGACATCTGCAGAAAGGGATCGCCAAAAGTTTGTCGTCATGATTGCGATCAGGACGAGCAATCCAAGAAACGCCTGAGCAAGACAGGCGTGAAAGATCCCGATCTGATCTTTCAACATTGTGACGCGCAGGCCACCGAGAATCCCCTGTACAATAACCGCGCCGACCGCAAGCAGCCCAAGCGTTTTAACGGTTTGCCGATCTTCAACGCGCCAGAGCCAAATCGCAAGAATGATCGTGAGAAACCCGACCGTCGAGGCAATGAGACGATGCGTGTGTTCGAATAATACCCCACCGATCCATTTCGAAACGGGGAACAGAAACATGTTGTAGCCGAAGGTGGTCGGCCAATCGGGCACGGCTAACCCGACCCCTTTGCTGGTGACCATTCCGCCGCTGCAAATCAGCAGCAGTGTCGCGAACGCAGTGAACCAGGCAAAGCGATTAAGCCAGCGCGCCGGCGATATCGATGTTTGCGCCACTTCCCCGCTTCGACTATTCGCCGCCGGGACTTGGTGCGGGTTTGGCCGGTTTTTGTTCTGGTTTCGCTGAAGGATTTTCGTTCGACGGTGCGCCCGGCGCCGGTTGTGCCGCAGGCGGCGTGCTTTGCGTCCCAGCCAATTCCGCCCGTTCCTTCAGCCAGGCCTGATAATCGGCCGGCGTATCGACAACAAGCGTACCTTTCATTCCATAATGTCCAAGACCGCAAAGCTGACCGCACACGACTTCGTAAGTGCCGGCCTTAATCGGTTTGAACCACATCGGAATGAGCGAACCTGGAATTGCGTCTGCCGCGATCCGCATGTGGGGAATGTCGAAATTGTGGATCACGTCCTTAGACGACAATTCAATGATCACAGGCTTATTGACCGGCACGTGCAATTCTCCCAACACGACAAGGTCATCTTTGCCAGCCGGATCGTTTGGATCGATGCCGAGCGGGTTCGAGTTTGTGACGAGATCAATATTACGCTTACCGAACTGACCGTCCGGACCCGGCATGTGAAACGTCCAGTTGAACTGCTGACCAACCACATGGACGAGGATCGCGTCCTGACCGGTCGGAAATTCGTTGACGCGTTTTGCCCAAAGCGGAATGGCAAAGCCGATGAGCAGGACCGCCTCGATCAGAACGCAGGAAAATTCCAAGTGAGTAGAGATCGCGCTCTTAACGCCGGCATGATCGGCTTTCGGCTGCCGGCTCTTGTGAAAACGAATCAGAACAAAAACGAAAAAGAGCGACCAACCGACAAAGAGCGCGCCCATAAACCAATGGGCGAACTCGATGATGTGATCGATCTGGAAACCATGCTCGGAAGCGTTTGGCGGCAGGCCGAGAAACTCGTTGATAAGCGCCAGGCTATTCATCGTCGTCCAAATCCTCGATCAATTGCTCGTGCGGCGGGGTCGGCATCCGGCCGTGTCGCCAGATCTTGAAACTGAATGCACCGATTCCGCCAAGGACCGACATCACCGCCCCAAACAAGAACCAGATCGCAACCGCCATGTGTTCGGTCGATTTCCCGTCCTTCGCGCCGTAACAAAATGGACACGCGCTCGCCTGATGCGCAGCCAGGATGATCATCAGCAGTGAGAGCGACAAAAGCTTTTTCATGTGATGATGTGGAGCCGTTTCATTTTTCGATAGAACCAGACGCCGTAGATGACAAGAGCTACCGCACAAGCAAATGAGGCGATCGCGCCCGCAAGGTAGACCGGCGCGCCCTCCACGAGATTGACCCAAACGCACCAGGCGCCAACTCCCAGCGCGAGCAGCGTTGAGAAAATCACGAAGACGATATGGAACGCTTTGAGTGACATTTAGCGAGTGATAGGGTCGTACCAAGCCAGATAAGTGAGCCAGAAAAGTCCGAGAACGAAAAAGCCTGTGAAAATCAAAACTCGGTAAATCAGACGTTTCTCCGCGGCGAGGTGCATAAAAATCAACGCAACCAAACTTGCCTTGAAAGCGGCGACCGCGATCGCGACTGCGATGTTCAACTTCCGCCCCCCTTCCGGCGAAATATGAATGTGAAACAGCCAGGATAAGAAGCCGCCGAAATCAACATATGACAACGCGACGGTCAAAAGCGTGAAAAAAAGCAGCAGGCCGCCGACCATCAGGTACCGCGAAACGTGTTGTTGCACACCATGCGCGTATTCCTCGTGTTCGGCTGGGTCCTGTGCGATATCAGGCGGGTTGTTCATGGGTTACAGTAAGTAGAAAAGCGGGAAGACAAAAATCCAGACCAGATCAACGAAGTGCCAAAAGAGTCCGGAGACTTCGACGCGATTGGCCAGGTGTTCGGGGTTACGCTGGTAGACTTTTTTGCTGACCGGTAGCCACATGTAGAGGAAAACCAGAACGCCTCCGAGGACGTGCGCTCCGTGAAGCCCGGTGATCGTAAAATAGCTGGCGAAATAGGCACTGTGCCACGGACCGAACGAACTGATTCGTTCCACGTCTTCCTTTTCGATTTTCGCAACTTTGTCGGTAGCCGGGAGTGGAATGAAGTGCGGGCGGTCCATTGCCGGATTGTCTGGATCAGCATTCACCGGATCCATCGCAATTTCGTATTCTTTGACATTCGAATCGGTGAGCGCTTCGTGATTTTCAAGATGTCCGGTGATCTCAATGCGCGGTTCCAATCCCTTCTCTTCCCGACGATGGTTTCCAAGATATTGCTCGTACTTTTCACGGGCTTCGGGTTTCAGGTAAACGCCGTAATGCGAAAACTTCTGCGGCCACTCGAAGTAGAGTTTAACGAAGAGGAAGATGACGCCGCACAAAATGGTGGCGAGCATGTACCACCAATAAGCGTCATAGCGCCGCATCTTGAGCGCGGCCCACGCCAACACAACCGTAACCGACGACAAGATTAGAACCGCAGTGTTCATCGTGCCGATGGGAACGTTGAGCAGACCATGGGGCCATTCGCCCGGTTGGGCGTCGAGCCGCAAGAAAACGTAGGCGGAGAAAAGTCCGCCGAAGAGCATGACTTCAGAGGCTAGAAACAGCCAGATGCCGACCTTCGCGTTCCACAGACCGGTGTCCGGCCGGGTGGATATTGTGTACGGGATTTCCATTCGTTAATGCGCCAGCGCCGGTTCGGCCATTCTCTTTGATCGTTCAGACGGTTCGACCGGTTCGTTCTGCATGGTGAAATCTTTTTCGCGCCCGGGCAGGCTGTATTCGTAGGGACCGCGATACGCGACTGGAGTCGTCACAAAGTTCCCGTGCGGCGGCGGGGACGGCGCGGTCCATTCGAGTGTGGTCGCTTCCCACGGATTATCGTTCACCTTTTTCCCGTGCTTGATACTCCAGAAGAAATTGATGATGAATGGAATTTGGGCGAGACCCATGACCCACGCGGCCCAGGAGATCGGGGTATTCCATTGAAAACCGGTCAGCCCCCAGATGTGTTCGCCGGACAATGTCCAACCCTGGCCGCCATCGTACCAGCGACGATGCATACCGAGCATCCCTTGCAAAAACATCGGCAGAAAAATCACGTTCATGCAGATCAGCGAGGGCCAGAAATGCACTTTCCCCCAGAATTCGCTCATGGTGCGGCCGGTTGCTTTCGGGAACCAATAATAAACGCCGGCGAAGAGTCCGAAGATCGTACCGGGCGCGACGATGTAATGAAAATGAGCAATGATGTAATAGGTATCGTGCAAGTAGAGATCGGCTGAATTAAACGCCAGTGGTATGCCTGTCAGTCCGCCAATGCCGAACATTGGCAGAAATGCAGTCGCCCACAGCATCGGCACGGTAAATCGAATCGAGCCGCCCCAAAGCGAGATGAAAAACGCGCTCAGAATGATGACGGAAGGAATCGAGATTAGCAGCGTCGTGGTTTGGAAGAACGCGCTCACCGTCGAGCCCATTCCGGTCAGCCACATGTGATGCGCCCACACGATAAACGAAAGAAAACCGATCACGAGCACGGAGAAAACGAGCGACTTGTAACCCCAAAGCGGTTTCCGTGAATTGTTGGCCAGGATTTCGGCAACGATTCCGAATGCCGGCAGAATCAACACGTAAACTTCCGGATGTCCCAGAAACCAAAATAAGTGCTGCCACAAAAGAGGACTGCCGCCTCCACTGATGTGCAACGGGGCACCATTTACGATCATTCCCGCGGGCAGGAAAAAGCTGGTCGCGGCCGTGCGATCCATCAGTTGCATAACGATCGCCGCTTCGAGAGGCGGGAATGCCAGCAACAGCAAAAACGCGGTCACGAATTGCGCCCAGACGAAAAACGGGAGGCGCATCCAAGTAAGACCCTTGGCGCGAAGCTGAATGATGGTGGTGATGAAATTGATCGCGCCGAGCAATGACGACGTGATCAGGAAAATGAATCCAAGGAGCCACAGTGTTTGGCCGTTGAGAAACGGATGGAACCCCGGGCCCTTGTCAGAGATATCGGACAAAGGAGTATAGGAGGTCCAGCCACCTTTTGCCGCGCCGCCGGGAACAAAAAAGCTAGTCAACATGATCGCGCCGCCAACGCCGAACGCCCAGAAACTGGCGGCGTTTACTTTCGGGAAGGTCATGTCGGGGGCGCCGATTTGGAGCGGAACGACAAAATTTCCAAAAGCGGCGAATGCCACCGGCACGACACCGAGAAAGATCATGATGGTACCGTGCATGGCGCCGAGAGAGTTGTAGAACTCCGGCGTCATTTTGCCGTCGGGCATGGTGTTGGCACCGAAGATGTAGGGCAGCCATTTACCAATGACCGGCATCGCCTGGCCGGGATACGCCAACTGCCAGCGCATCATCATCATCAGCGAAAAGCCGAAGAAGAGAAAAATCAGACCGCAGACGCCGTACTGAATCCCGATGACTTTGTGGTCAGTGGAAAAGATGTATTTCCGCCAAAAACCGAGCTCCTGGTGCCCGTGGTCGTGTCCTGCTTCGTGATGATGTTCGCCGTGGGTTTCGAGAGAAGTTGAAGCGTCCATTACGGAAAAGTTAGCTGTTCAATATCGAAAGAGAAAGCTTCATTGCAAAGTCGGAAATTGATCGATTACCGGTTTTATGTTGGCCGTAATCTCCGGGATTTTTTACGCTAAATACCCGAATTTCTGCAATGAATTTCCGCAGAGTTCTTCGAGGTTGGCAATCACGGCCGGCGGGTAGTTCCGCCAACGCTGCAAAGTAGAGGGTGGGGAAATTTCAGCTCTGGCAGCAGCGTCCGGATCAACTCGAGCGCTCAGAAAGTTCATGATATGGGCGGTGGTTTCGACCGGCTTGGCGCAGAGATCCTCGAACCGAACACGCAGATAGTTTTCGCCCATATTCGACTCGCCAAATTCAGCGGCCTGTAGATTTACCCGCTCCCACAGGAGCAATGCCCGCTCGGGTGCTGAACGAAACAACCGCTCTCGCCAAGTCAAAACGGCCGCCGCGTGTTTGCGAAGCTGGTTCTGGTTCTGTGAAAGCACCATATCCCGACCATCGCGCAAAACCTGGATGAATTTAAGGCCCGGAAACTGACGATGCAGAAACGGCAGCAAATAAATGCTGCGCGGAGCTTTCCAACCCCATCGCCGTTCCGTTCGCAAATTCGCGGGATAATGGCGCTCAAGCGCGGTTTGGAATTCCGCCTCCATCCGGTCGGCCTCCGATTTCGTGAACGTTCTGCCGTGATGTTCGGCTGAAACGAACGGATTAATCCATTTCTCGTGGAACGAATAGAATTCCAAAGCGTCCTCCGCCGAATTCAGGTTGCGTCCAAGATCGTACCCGGCATGACGGGCAAGCCGCGCTACAACGCGCGTTCCTGAACCGCCGGTCGCACCAATTACTAGTGGGCCACACGCCGTCACTGCTAGGGCTAGCGCTCGCTCCGCATGTTCCACCACTTCGACAAGCGGGACTCGGAAATTTCGGGAATGGCCGTGCCACCTTTTTCGTAGTGAGACGTGTCGTTGAACAAGGTCAATCGCGAGCGGGTAGCGTCCCGAAAATCGACAATGTTCAGCGCTGCCGGTTTTTGATCGAGATTATCCCGATACCGCCGCGGATCGAAACCGAGAAGCGAGCTCAATAAAAGCCGGATCGTCGCCTTATGAGAAACGACGAGAAATTCTTCGCCGGAATGTTGTCGCACCAGGTCGATTAGCACTGGCAACGCACGAGCGGTCACGGCCAGGCCACTTTCGCCACCGAGTGGCGCAAATGTATATGGGTCTTTTTCCCATTCGGCGGCTTCCTCGGGAAATTTCTGCTCCACTTCGCGCCGGGTCATTTGCTCCCAACGACCGTGATTTATTTCGCGAAGACCATCGCGGAGTTGAACCTCGAGCTTGTGAGGAGCGGCCAGAATCTGCGCGGTTTCGACCGTTCGCCCCAGCGGCGACGCATAGATAGCCACTACCTTTTCGTGGCTTAACCGCTCGGCTAGCCGCTGCGTTTGTTGGCGGCCTTCGTCGGAAAGCTCAATATCTGTCGCCCCGGCGAAACGATCCTCCGTGCTCAAGACAGTTGCACCGTGCCGCACCATGAAGACTCGGGTCACCGACGGCTTCATAATTGTTGCTCGTCCATCGCGTAACTTAGGCGAAAAGGCAATTCTCGCCCGCAATGTTCAGTTTGTAGGAGCGAAACTCGAAGTCTAGCGTTCGAGCTCGGGCAGCGTTGGCGTGAACGCGTAAAAGACAATCGGAATTATGGCGGCCGCAACCGCGGCAGCGATCGTAAAAATATTCATGATCCAACGAAGCGCCGGCGCATTGATATTGAGCGTGAGTCCAAGAATAACGAGCGGCAACAGAACCAGAAACGCAGCTGCCTCACAGGCAACAAAGCGACGGAATTTCATTTGCCGACGACGTTTCATCGCAACCTGCTGACCGCTCTCTGCGAACATTTCGAAAAAGTCGGCTTGCGGGCTCGGGACAACTGGTGTCGCGGGTCTTGGTGGCGAAGGCGCGTGTCGCGGTTGAACCGGACGCACCTGTGCTGCGACAGGAGCTGGTGCCGGCTTTCGCGGCTGAGGCGGCTGAACCGGAGGCTGTGGCACTGCCGGTCGTGCAACAGGCGGCTGTGGTGGTCTCGGGGCGGGCCTGGCCGCCCTCATGGGAATGACGTTCTGTGCTGGAGGAAGCGGCACGGGCGGGGCCTCGGTGGCGCCATTGCCATTGCCGTTGTTACGATTCATCGCCGGATCGATTGGCGCAGAACGATTGTTCCAGCGCACTTTTGGTTTCAATGTCGGCGGCAGTGCAATTTTTCGGACTGGCGCTTCCGGAATTCGGGGCGGCGGTGCGTTGGCACGGCGTAACGCGGGATTAGGTGCCGGAGGAGGAGCTTTGACCTGCAGGACTTCCGGTTCCCACATTTCCGGAACGACCTCTGGCTGGGGGTCAGGCTGAACCGCGACGAGCGGCTCGGGTTCTGGCTCCGGTTCCGGATCGGGCAACGCAACAATCTTGGGTTTCCTGGGCGCTTTTTCCGGCTCAGGCTTCTCCTTTGGCCGGCGCGACGGAGTGACCGTCTTCGTGAAATGATCCGGGAAACTATACGATTCGCTCGGGATAAGAGACATGGCCGGCCTCAGCGTGGGAATCGATCTTAGGCGATTCCCTTTTTACGAGTCAACCTAAACATTGCCAAAAGATGAGATTGCTTGTTTCGACGCTAGATTTCCGATGTGGAAAATAGTCCGGCCCGGCGCGCGATCATTCACCTCGACATGGATTGCTTTTACGCGGCCATCGAAGTGCGCGACCAGCCGGCTTTACGGGGAAAACCCGTTGGGGTCGGCGGCGCGCGGGACCGGCGCGGCGTTCTGACGACGTGCAATTACGAAGCCCGCGCATTTGGCGTGCGTTCGGCCATGCCGACTTTCATGGCACTGCAACGTTGTCCACAGCTCATCGTTTTGTCGACGCGATTCGATGTTTACCGGCGGGAAGCAGCGGCGGTCCGGGAAATCTTGTATCGCTTCACGCCGCTCGTTGAGCCGCTTTCACTTGATGAGGCTTATCTCGATGTGAGTGCGCATCCGGGCGAGCCCGGCCCCCTCGCCCAAGCGATTCGCGATCTCATTTTCCAAAAAACAAAGTTGACCGCGTCCGCCGGCATC